>VFQP010004675.1_pt1 | contig 12514 bp, 10 predicted proteins | sample 3512351 | NCBI WGS metagenome assembly VFQP01 (sample SAMN10412372, study PRJNA504923) | tailings metagenome | isolation source: Relicate 1 Philex TSF1 revegetated site | place: Philippines: Tuba, Benguet | collected 2017-08-29 | reverse complement strand
AGGGAGGAGACCACGCCGCCGGTAATGAAGATGTACCGTTGCATGGGCTTTAACAGTACAGCCCTAGCGGCGTGATTCGAAGAGGATTTCTTGTCTCATCCACGGCAGGGTGTGGGGAAGGCTGACGGTTGGCCGGATTTGGAGCAGCGTCAGGCGGATTACCCACAGGTGGCGGCCGGAGCGGGAGCGGGGTCGGCGAGGGCCGGGGCGTCGGATGGCGCGTCGAGCGCGGCGCGGTACTGGTCGAAGGCGGATTTGGAGTCGACGTACGACGCATCGACGGGAGCGGCGGCATAGGAGACGTCGGCGGTCAACACGGCGACCTGCTGGGTCTTCTTGGTCGGGCCCGCACCGCTGCCAGGCTGTCCGCCGGAGACATAGGACTTGCACAGCGTGTTGTGCGCCATGGTTTCGATCTTGAAGAACTTGAGCTTGTTCTCGCTGCCGATCTCGGCGGCGCGGGTGGCGGCGATCTTCTCCATGCGCTCGCGCGGCGTCGTGACGGGGCCTTTCACCTCGATGCGGTAGCGATCCGGGCCGATGATGGTTTCCGAATAGCCGGCCGAGACGATGGCGTTGGAAGGCTGGTAGGGCAGCGCGCCCGTGGCGCCGATGCCGCCTATCCCGGTCGAGCAGCCTGCCATGATCAGAGCGGCGGCCGAAGCCAGTGCCGCAGATGTTGCCGATGGCCTCAGCATGGCCGTTCTCCCGTCCCCAAGCATCGGGGGACGGTAGCAACGGACTCACCGGGCCGCCAGTTGCGGCGCGGCAACATCCTCAGGTGATCGCGTCCGGCTGGGTGCTTACTTCAGCTTGTCCAGAATGCCGCCGCGCGGAGCGTTGTCGGCCGGAGCGGCCGGCTGGGCGCCGGGCGTCTCGGGCGCCGACGTCGTCGCCGGTGCGGAGGCGGGAGCGTCGAAAGCCGAGCCGGTCGGAGCCGAACGCTGCGAAATGAGCGTCAGCAGGATGCTGGTCAGGAAGAAGCAGGCGGCCAGGATGGCCGTGGTCCGCGTCAGCAGGTTCGCCGTGCCGCGGCCGGTCAGAAAGCCGCCGCCGCCACCGCCGCCGATGCCGAGCGCGCCGCCTTCGGAACGCTGCCAGAGCACGACCGCGACCAATGCGGCTGCAACCATAATGTGGATGACGAGCAGAACTGTAGTCATAGGGGCAAAAGCTCCGGGCCCTCCAGGAGGGCCTTCTAGGGGGATTTTCCGGGGTTCTACACCACCCGCGCGCGATCGGCTAGTGCAACGATTACCGGGGGCGGGACGGCGTTTTTCAGTGACCGGATTATCCTGGCGACGGGTGTGACGTTTCCTGGATGCCGGAGCGGTGGTTGCCGTCGCGGGCTCGGCGCTTTCACTTCGCCGTTATTGTTTCGACTGCGCGCTCTTGTTCTTGCGCTTGGGCGGGGGAATGTTGCTCGGCGTGCCGCCGTCGCGCGCTTCGCTGGTGACTTTCGCGCCGGCCTGGCCGGGCTGATCGGCGGCCGGCGGCTTCGGCAGCTCCTTGAGGGCCGGGCGTGCGGTCAACTGCTCGCTGCAGCGGAAGCTCAATTGCTCTTCGACGGCGATCAGGCGCTCGATCTTGCCGAGGCGGTCCGGGGCGAGGTTGGTTTTGGCCCATTCGGGGCCGCGATCCATGTCGGCCTTGGCTCCGGCCGCAACGAGGCCGTCGTATTCCGTTTTCAATGCCGCGCACGCGGGTGGATCGAGCGGCGCAGACCACGCGAGAGACGGGAAGGCGGCAAGTGGCGCCAGGAGCACGATAATCCGCGAGATGCGCATGCCTCAACCTCGTCCGGCCGAATCCGAGCTGCGATGTGCCTTCATGACCGTTGATCCGTCGGCCTGCAACTGCGGGCCGCCACTTAGCCCCCGGGGTTTTAAGCGTAGGCCCGGATGATAGCGAGAAAATCCTCAGCCTTGAGACTCGCGCCGCCGACGAGGGCGCCGTTCACGTTCGGAAGCGACAGCAGCTCGCGCGCGTTGGCCGGCTTGACGGATCCTCCATAGAGGATGCGCATGTTCTGGCCCGCAGCCGCGAAGCGGTCCGTCAGGCTGTTCCGGATCGCGCGGTGGACCTCGGCGACATCTTCCGGCGAGGGCGTGAGGCCGGTGCCGATGGCCCAGATCGGTTCATAGGCAACTACAGTGTTGGTCTCGGTGGCGGCATCAGGGAGGGACTGGGCGAGCTGGCGCTTGACCACGTCGAGCGTGAGGCCGGCGAGCCGCTCGCCCTTCGTTTCACCGATGCAGACGATGGCCGTGAGACCCGCGCGATGGGCGGCGGCGGCCTTGGCGCGGACGGTGCGATCGAGTTCACCATGGTCAGCCCGGCGTTCCGAGTGGCCGACGATGACTGCGGATGCGCCGGCATCCTTCACCATCTCCGCCGAGATGTCGCCGGTGTGCGCGCCGGATGGCACCGGATGGCAATCCTGGGCGCCAATGCCGAGAGGGGACCCTTTGGACGTCCACGCGAGCTGTGCCAGCAACGTTGCCGGCGGGCAGATCATGACCTCCGGGGCGCCTTCGCCCAGCGAGGGGAGCACGTCCTTAACGGCTGCTGCCTCAGCAAGGGCCGAGGCGAGGCCGTTCATCTTCCAGTTTCCGGCAACCAAGGGACGAATTCCGTTCGATTTTCCGGCCATCGACTTGGCTGCTCCCCTCTTGTTCGCCACCGGCGCCGCAGCGGCCCGAAAACGTGGACGTTTCTTAAGTTCCAGCGCCGCAGCATGGTCTTGCATTCAGCGGCGGGCTGGGCTTCATATCAGCCCCATGCCTCCCGTCATGGACGGGATATTCCGTTTCTGCAAGCGGTGGCGGCCGAGCCAGAAAACTGAGCCTCGCCGGCCCGCGTCTAACAGGAAGATTATTTTCTATGCTCGACGCCCTCCGACGCGGCGCCCAAGGCTGGCTGGCCAAGCTTCTGTTCGCGATTCTCATCGTGAGCTTCGGTGTTTTCTGGAATGTGGCCGACGTATTCCGCGGGTTCGGGCGGGGATCGATCGCGAAAGTGGGCGACACGGATATTACCGTGACCGATTTTCAGCGCGCCTTCCAAAATCAAATGCGTTCCCTGCAACTTCAGGACGGCGGGCGCCTGACGACGGAGCAGGCGCTCATGCTGCGGCTCGACCGCCAGGCGCTCGACCAGCTCATCGCGCAGGCGGCCGTGAAGAGCCATGCGGACGAGCTCGGGCTTTCGCTTTCCGATGAAACCCTAGCCGAGGGTGTGCGAAAAGATCCCAACTTCGCGGGACCCGACGGCAAGTTCTCGCGCGTCGGCTTCGACGGCCTTCTGCGCCAGTTGAACCTCAACGAGCACGGCTTCCTAGCCATCCGGCGCGATGATGAGGTAAGGGGCCAGATTTCGGACGCGCTGTCGAATGCGATCGTGGTGCCGAAGCCGATGATCGACGACATGCACGCCTGGAAGGAAGAGACCCGCACGCTCGATCAGGTCGAGATGGATCCCAAGAAGGTATCCGTTGCCGAGCCGGACGACGCGAAGCTCAAGGAGACCTACGAGGCGCAGAAGGCCGACTTCATGACGCCGGAGTATCGCAAGACAGCCGTGCTCGTGCTGTCGGTCGACGAGCTCAAGAAGGGCATCACGCTCACCGACGACGAACTCAAGACCTATTACACCGAGAACAAGGGTACCTACGACCAGCCGGAGCGCCGGCGCATTCAGCAGATCCCGTTCAAAGACAAGGCCGCGGCCGAAGCCGCGCGCAAAGAGATCGTCGACGGCAAGAAGAACTTTCTCGATGTCGCCAAGGAGGTGGGCGCCACGGAAACCGACGTCAACCTCGGCATGCTCGCCAAGAAGGACATGATCGATAGCAAAATCGCCGACGCGGCATTCGCGCTCGAGCGCGACAAGCTCTCGGAGCCCGTGGAAGGCGATTTCTCCACCGTGCTCGTGCGCGCCGTCGAAATCGAACCCGGCAAGGAGAGCACGTTCGAGGACTCTAAGGACAAAGTGCGCGACAAGCTCGCGTCGCAGAGGGCCGAAGGAATCATCCAGGAGCGTTTCGACCTGGTCGAGGAAGGGCGCAATGCCGGCAAGACTCTGAAGGAGATCGGCGACGAGCAGAAGCTCAAGTTCGTCGAAGTCGAAGCCGTGGACCGGGACAACAAGACGCCGGACGGAAAGACGGGGATCGACATTCCGGATGCGCAGGTCGCGTTGAAGGAGATCTTCGCGTCTGGCGTCGGCACGCAGCCGGAGGCAGTCGAGCTGCCGGGCTCTACGTTCGTCTGGTTCGATGTGCTCGCCGTGACGGAGCCGAAGCAAAAGGCGTTCGAAGACGTGAAGGCCGACGTCAAGAAGATCTACATGGAAAAGGAGACGGCGAAACAGCTCAACGAATTTGCTCAGAAGCTGGTCGATCGCCTGAAAGCCGGCGAGCCGTTCGCAAAGATTGCCGAGGATGCCGGCGGCAAAGCGGAACTGACCGAACAGATCAAGCGCAATCATTCGCCGCCGGGTCTCACGACCGAAGCCGTAAAGCAGGCTTTCGCCCTGCCCAAGGGCGGCGCCGGCTATGCGGAGACGAGCGACCGTTCGAGCCGCACGATCTTCCAGGTGAAGGACATCACGCCTGCACCTGCCGCCACGAAGGAAGAAGCGGACAAGCTCGCCAAGGAACTCAAGGAACAGCTCGCCAACGACGATCTCATTGCGTACGTGCAGGCCCTCAAGACCGACCTCAAGGTGCACATCAACGAGGCCGAGCTTGCCCGCGCGACCGGCGCCAGCTCCGAAGGCCAGTAGGAGGCATCCTTGAGCATGCCCTCGCAGAGAGCCCCGTCTCCCGCGGGCTCGGGCGCCGACGCAATGCCGGCGCTCGATGCCTTTTCCAAGCGTTATCGCGCGGGTGAAACGCAGGTCGTGTGGACGCGGATCGTCGCGGATCTCGAGACACCGGTTTCGGTCTATCTGAAGCTGGCGCTGGGGAAGCCGTTCTCGTTCCTGCTCGAGTCCGTCGAAGGCGGTGCCTCACGCGGCCGCTATTCGGTAATCGGTCTGGCGCCTGACGTCGTGTGGCGCGCCAATGGCGATGCCGCTGAGATCAACCGCGATCCGGTTAAGAAGCCCGATGCCTTCAAGTCCGACGGGAAGGCGGCGCTCGAGTCGCTGCGTGCGCTGCTGGCGGAGTCTCGGCTCGATCTGCCGGCCGAGCTGCCTCCCATGGCCGCCGGCGTGTTCGGCTACATGGGCTACGATACGGTCCGGCTGATCGAGAAGCTCCCCGACGTCAAGGAGAACGAACTCGGCGTTCCCGATGCGGTGCTGATGCGCCCGACCGTGATCGTCATCTTCGACTCCGTGAAAGATGAAATCAGCATCGTCACGCCGGTCCGGCCTGAGGGCAAAGGATCGCGCGACAAGGCCGATGCGGAGAAGGCCTACAAGGCCGCGCTGAAGCGCCTCAAAAAGGCGGTGGAAGCGCTCGACGAGCCGGTGCCGCACACGGGCGGCGCGATCGCGCCGAAGAAGCTCGCGCAGCCGGAGCCGCGGTCGAATACCACGGCGCGCGAGTACCAATCGATGGTCGAGCGGGCGAAGGAGTACATCCGCGCCGGCGATATTTTCCAGGTGGTGCTGTCACAGCGCTTTTCTGCGCCGTTCGCGCTGCCGCCCTTCGCGCTCTATCGCGCGCTCAGGCGCACGAACCCGTCGCCGTTCCTGTTCCATCTTGATCTGGGGTCTTTCGCGCTCGTCGGCTCCAGCCCCGAGATCCTGGTTCGCGTGCGCGACGGCGACGTGACGATCCGACCTATCGCGGGCACAGCGCCCCGGGGTGCGACGGATGCCGAGGACAAGGCGCTGGCGGATGCGCTGATCCGTGATCCCAAAGAGCGCAGCGAGCATCTCATGCTGCTCGATCTCGGCCGCAACGACGTGGGGCGCGTTGCTGATGTCGGCTCAGTCGAGGTGACGCAGAAATTCGTCATCGAGCGTTACAGCCACGTCATGCACATCGTCTCGAACGTGGTGGGCAAGCTCGCGGGCAAGCACGATGCGATCGATGCGCTGATGGCGGGCTTCCCGGCGGGCACCGTTTCGGGCGCGCCCAAGGTGCGTTCGATGGAGATCATCGACGAACTGGAAAAAGCGAAGCGTGGCCCCTATGCGGGCTGCGTGGGTTACTTCACGGCCGACGGCGAGATGGACACCTGCATCGTGCTGCGCACGGCGCTGGTGAAGGACGGGCAGCTCTATGTGCAGTCCGGCGCCGGCATCGTCTACGACAGCGTGCCGGAAAAAGAGCAGCAGGAGTGCATCAATAAAGCCAAGGCCATCGTGCGCGCGGCCGAGGAAGCGGTGCGCTTCGCTTCGCGGGGGAGCAAGGCAAAGCGCTAGACTCGCTTCCGCGATATCGCATCCCGTCCGGCCATTGGCCGACGAGCCAGCGCGATCCCCGCTGGCAGCCCGCCCAATAAATCGAATGCAGGCGGGCCGCGCAGTCGACGCCGGGTGCGAGAGAACCGCGGACGCCAGATCACTCTGGCTCCGAGATCTGAACGGAAGCCAAACAATTTTGGCGGCCGGCCGCTTATTCGTAACTTGGGTTACGAACAAGCTAACCTGTGCAATTCGCTGGAGCAGCCTAACGGGCCAGCAGGGGCTGAAGGGCTTTGGTGATGGAGCCGTTGCCGGCGAGGACGTCGCCCGTATCCAACGCGGTGTCCTTGCCGTTGACATCGGTGACGAGGCCACCTGCCTCCCGCACCAGAACGATGCCGGCGGCGAGATCCCAGGGTTTAAGTCCGCGCTCCCAGTACCCATCATAGCGGCCGGCGGCGACGTAAGCGAGATCGAGGGCGGCCGAGCCCGAGCGGCGCAAGCCGGCTACCTCCATCATCACAGTCTTCATTTCGTCGAGGAAGCGTGGATGTCCGGGACGGCCGCGATGGGGGATGCCGGTGACGACGACAGCATCCGCGAGTGTCTTGCGCGCGGCGACGCGCAGGCGGCGCCTGTCGTTGAGGAAAGCACCCTTGCCCTTCTCGGCGGTGAAGAGTTCATCGGAAGCTGGATTGTAAATGACGCCGGCCACCAGAACGCCTTCGCGCTCGAGACCGATCGAGATGGCGAAATGCGGGATGCCGTGCAGGAAGTTCGTCGTGCCGTCGAGCGGATCGACGATCCAGCGGTGGGTCTTGTCGACGCCTTCGATCTCGCCGCGCTCCTCCATGAGGAAGCCATAGCCGGGGCGTGCCTTGGACAGCTCTTTGAAGATGATGTCCTCGGCCTTGTGGTCGGCGGCCGAGACGAAATTGGCGGGGCCTTTTACGGAAACCTGCAGTTGCTCCACCTCGCCGAAGTCGCGAGCGAGCGATCGGCCGGCTTTGCGCGCGGCGGCGACCATAACGTTCATAAGAGCTGAAGCGGGCATGAGCGGCCGATGCTGGAATGCGAGCCGCTGTGGAGCGGCCGCGTGGATTGCGAGGATTGGTCGAGGCTCTGACGGTTTCGGGCCGGAACGTCAACCCTTTTTGCGGACAGAGGCCATCAACTGCTTAACGGTGAAGTCGAGCTCCTGGGCCCACCTTACGACTTAAGGCAAGGCCATGACCTGCTTCTTCTCGCGCCATTCGGCCGCGGCTGTTTCCGCCTTGGTCCTGTCGGCATCTGGAAGTGCGGCGACGTAAAGATCGAGCTTGTCATCGACGACTCCACCGGCCTTGGCGATGTAACGCCATTTGGCGGCTTCGATCGGATCGGCTGTGACGCCGACGCCCTCGGCGTAGAGGTGGCCGAGGCGGTTCTGTGCGCCGACGACACCCTTATCGGCCGCCGATTGGAGATAGGTGACGAACTTGCCCTCGTCGGCGGTCAATCCTCGGCCCTGAAGCAGCATCACGGCGTAGTCGTATTGCGCGGCCGGAAGGCCCTGCGCGGCAGCCTTCGAACTCCATCGGGCGGCTTCGAGCGCGTCGTTCGGGACGCCGTTGCCTTCGAGATAAAGCGCGGCGAGATCGTATTGGGCGGAGGCGACGCCGCGCTCGGCCGCATAGCGAATGTGCTGCGCGGCGCGGTAGGGGTTCTCAGGCTTCCCCGAACCCCTGAGGAACATCAGGCCGAGGTTGTAGTTTGCGACCGGGTCGCCGGTCGCGGCCGCCTTCTCGAACATCTCGGCGGCGAGGTTCATGTCCTTGGCGACGCCGCGACCGTCGGCGAGCATCTTGCCGAGCGAGAGCATGCCCTGCACGTCGCCAAGTTCGGCAGCTTTCGCGTACCAGCGGGCCGCGGTGCCTTCGTCCTTCGGCACGCCGAGACCTTCGGCATAGATGCGGCCGATCAAGGTGTGGGCCTCGGGATCGTCGTGGGCGGCCGCGTCCTCGGCGAGCTTCAGCGCTGTCAGATATTGCCCTTGGTCGAACGCCGCGTATGCAGGGTCATCCTGCGGAAGCGCGACGGGCTCGCTTTTCAACTCGGGTGTGGGCGCCGGCTTCACCACCGCTTGCGGCCACTCGGGCTTCAGCATGCCCGTCGCGACGAGGCCGCCGATGCCGCCCAACGAGAGGCCCACGCATCCGAGAGCGATCAGGTAAGGTGTCTTCACGCGACGTGCTCCTCAGGCTGCGCTCGCAGACGCGGAGAGCGCGGCGACGATGTCCTCCGCCCATTTTCTTTCGGTGGGCTCACCCGGGAATTCGTCAGGAAGCCGCACCGCGATGAAGTCAGCGCCGGCGCGCGCCAGCTCGGTCACTTCCGACGCCGAGGTTGCGCCGATGGCGACGACCGGCACGACAAAGATCTCTGCCCACCAGGTGACGAGCTCGCGCTGGATCTCGCGGGCCTCGTCGGCGGCGCTGTCCTCGGTGGTTGGGGAAAAGCCGACGTAGTCGGCACCTGCCTCGCCGAGCGACATGGCATCATGCCGTGACAATCCCGCATCGGCGCCGACAATCGCGTCCGGTCCAAGCATGTTGCGTGCGGCCTCGTAGGCGTCTTCGATTTCCGGACGCCACGAGAGATGCACGCCATCGGCGCCTGTCGCTTTCGCGGCAGCGATGTCATTGGCTATGACGGCCGCGACCTTCCTGTTCTGGGCCAGTTCGACGAGAGGGCGCGCAACGGCAACGTCGATGGGCTCCACGTCACGTCCGGTGAGAATCAAGGTTAAGGCACCCGTCTGCTCCAGAGCGGCGCTGATGCGCGCTTGCCAGTCGGCACCGGCGCGCGCCTCGGCGATGAGGCAGAGACCTGGATCGGACGATTTCTTGGCCATAACCCCTCGGTTCGGTTCCGTCGGGGCGGTATTCGTCCCCTAACGCGGCGAGCGTATGTGTCTCAAATCCGGCGGAAAAGAGACTCCGGTGGATGTGAGCGAAATGCGTTGGAAAGAAAAGGTCTTTCTCGTGCTGCGGCCTATCGCGCCGGTCGCCTTCCGGCTATCGTCCGGTCATGCGAATCCGGTGCAGGCTCACTCAAATTACGAGGCTGCCTCGGTTTTAAGGCTGACTTAAGCTTGATGGTTCGATGTCCGGCAGCTGGACGAGGGGCTGGGGATCGAGGGGTTTGCGCATTTTTTCGATTGAGTTCTGTTCTATGCCCCAATTTTCCATGGGCATGAAATCGCCATGCTTGTCTCCACTTGTCGGGCTTTGCCCAGAGAAGTGGGTTGAATTTACGGGGTGCCGCGTCCCGCTCTGAGGGGAGCCATACTGATGTTCACGACTGTTTCCACGCGCGTTGTCGTCGCCACGGTTGCGTTTGGCGCAATGGCTCTCGCCGCACCGATCGCGGGAGCGCAGACAACAACCGGAGCGCTGCCGACACCTCAGTCTCCACCCTCCACCGCGCCCCAGCAGACTGCAACGACACCCGCGCCGGCTGCTCCATCGACCACGACGGAAACGAAACCGGCCGACGCCGTTGCAAACGCGGCAACGCCTTCCGCTCCTCCGGCCGCTCCCGCAGCCTCTCCGCCTGCGACGTCTCCTCCCGCCGCTGCAGCTTCGACACCTGTGGCGCCGACACCGCCCGCCGAGACTCCGGCAACGAGTACAGCGACCGCGACGCCGCCGTCAGCTCCGGATGCAACGCCACCGGCGACGCCTTCGCCCGCTGCGGCTCAAACGACGCCCGCGACAACACCTCCCGCTGCCACGCCGCCTGCTCAAGCGCAGGCACCTGCCGCGCCTGTCGTCGATGCGACGATTGCCGCCGTTCGGACCTGGCTCGGCACGCCGGCCAACGTTTCAAAGTCCAGCAAGGATGACGTCGCGGCGGCCGTCTCGTTCTACGGCAGCCGGACCGGCGGCCCGCTCTGGGTCGAGTCGTCTGGCTTCAACGCCAAGGCGAAGAGCGCCATGGACGAGGTGCGCAAGGCAGACGACTGGGGTCTGTCCGCCGCGGCTTTCGATCTGCCGTCGCTAGCGGACGGAACACCCACAGCCGAGGCGCTGGCCGCGGCAGAGGGCAAGCTCACAGTCGAGCTTCTGAAATATGCGCGTTACGCCCGAGGCGGGCGCGTCAATCCTTCATCGCTCAGCCGGATTCTGGATCAGACGCCTCCGGTCAAGGATCCGAATACGGTCATAACCGAACTCGCGGCCGCGCCGGCGCCGGACGCCTATCTGCGCGACCAGCATCCGAAGCATCCGCAGTTCCAGCTTCTGCACAAGGCGCTGCTCAAGGCGCGTGGTCCGAGCGGGCCCGCCGTCGAGGTCGATCCGGCGCTCAAGATCACGTTGCAAGCAACGAAGGTGACGCTGAAGCGTGGTGTGGACGATCCGGCCGTCTCAACCTTGCGGCAGCGCCTGAAGGTGCCGGCTGAAGCAGGCGCCAGCGATACGCTCTTCGACGAGAAACTCGAACTCGCGCTCAAGGCGTATCAGGTCGAGAAGGGCATCAAAGCGACGGGCACGCTCTCTGGAGCAACGCGCGTGTCGCTCAACAAGGAAGTGGACGCGCAGCGCGCGCCGGATCCGGAACGCGGGACGCAGCGCATTGTGCTCAACATGGAGCGCTGGCGCTGGATGCCGGAGAACCTCGGCAGCGTTTACGTCCAGAACAACATTCCCGAGTACACGACGCGCGTCTTCAAGGGCAACGAAGTGATCTTCAAGGAGCGGATCATCGTCGGCCTGCCTGAATGGGCCACGCCCGTATTCTCGGAAACGATGAAGACGATCGTTTTCAATCCGTCATGGGGCATGCCGGACGGCATCAAATCGCGCGAGCTTGCTCCGCGCCTGCGCTCCGCCGGCGGCGGCTTCCTCTTCTTCGGCGGCGGAGGCGGCGGCAATATCATTCGCGCCTATGGCCTCGACGTCTACCGGCAAGGCCGCAAGGTCGATCCCGACAGCGTCGACTGGTCCAACGCGGATCTTAGAAACTACAGCTTCATCCAGCCGCCAGGCGGCAAGAACCCGCTGGGCGTGGTCAAGTTCCTGTTCCCGAACAAGCACGACGTCTACATGCACGATACGATCGAGCGGTCCCTCTTCGCCCAGCCGAACCGCGCCCTGTCGCACGGCTGCATCCGCGTGCAAAATCCGCGTCAGTTCGCGGAGGTCATGATCGAGCAGGCCAACGGGCTCGATCGGGCTGGCGTGGAACGTGCTGTTGCCGGAGGCGGCGACGTCACGCTCAAAAACCCGATTCCAGTGCACATGACCTATTTTACCGCCGTTGCCGACGAGCAAGGTCATGTTTCGACGTTCTCCGATCTCTATGGCCATGACAGCCGGCTGTCGTCGGCCCTGACGGGTCGTGCACTCAGGCTCGATCCGGTCATCGAAACATCGGCGGCAGATCCGGTCTCCGACGAGAGCGGAGCGGGCACGAAGCAGCAGAAAAAGAAAAAGAAGAACTACTCGGCTCCAGACACGCTTGCCGACGCCATCTCCGGCTTCTGGATGAACTAGCCCGGTTGGCGCTGCTCGAATCGTAACCAGCCGCCGGTGTGCGGTCCGATCTAGCTCGGGCTTCGCCGAGATTGTCATCCTAGGCCTCAAGCCTCGGGTCCAGCTTTCAGCGCGGTAGCATTCAGGCTCGTGGATGTCGGTTCGATGATTTCCGCAGTCGCCGTCTCTGAGCGTTGGATCCTCGGGAAAAGCCCGAGGATGGCAGAAAGGTTGTTCGTCTGACCTTAAAGGGACGCGTCAGCCTTAGGTGTTCAACGCGGGCGGATAGGGATTAGGGACAGGTTCGGCTCGCTGTTCGCTCTCGCATGCCATTCCTACAAACAGTCAAGGCGCAACGAGGGGGGCTCGTCGCGCCTTGCTGCTCAACCTTCGTTCCATTGGTTCGAAGGTCATAACGGGTTGGGCCCCCACCCAACGAATTCCGGTTAGGCATTTGGTGGCGGGATATACGCGGGAACAAGACACCCGCCACGCTCAGGGCCTGCCTCTCAACGCACTCCCCTGGAGGCGGTTCCCGCCGCCGCAAAAAAAAAATGCGGGCTCATCGCCCGCATTCCGAAAGTTCGTATTGCAACTCTTTAGGCTATGCCGCCTTCTCGAGTTTCGCTTCCCACTTG
>VFQP010004674.1_pt1 | contig 12514 bp, 11 predicted proteins | sample 3512351 | NCBI WGS metagenome assembly VFQP01 (sample SAMN10412372, study PRJNA504923) | tailings metagenome | isolation source: Relicate 1 Philex TSF1 revegetated site | place: Philippines: Tuba, Benguet | collected 2017-08-29 | reverse complement strand
AGCAGCCCGCTGCGTACATCCGCCTGCCTGTGTCCGGCACACCTTTTGGACGCAGAGCGCCACGGTGGGCAGCACCAGCATGAAGGGGCGGTGCGTCTCGATGAGCCGCCTGAGCGCCAGCACCTCGTAGACGATGGTCTTGCCGGCGCTGGTGGGCGCGCTGAACACGAGGTTGCAGCCCCGCAGCACGTCCTCCAGCATCATGCACTGCGCCTGCGGGATGAGGAGGGGAGCGAGGAAGAGCAAGAGCAAGCAGGCAGGGCACGAGCATCAAAAAGGCTGCTCCGCGCTGTGCGCTCGCAAGCGTCGCGGCTGCGCCAGCGTGGAAGCTCCGCGTTGCGCAGCTCCCGCTTCAAACAGCGAGGAGTGGCGCCGCCTATGCGTGCGCAGCGCTCACCTGCCAGTCGTACAGCGTGTTGGGCACGCCCAGCTCCTCCTGGTACACCTTGGTCACCACCTCTGGCAGGTACGACCTCAGCTCGCAGGAAATCTGCGCCGCCACACCACACGCAGCGCAAACACGCGACAGCGCCTGCCGACACAACGACTGGCGGGCCCGCACGTGCCTGGCACCGCTCGCGCCCGGCCCGCGGCGGCGACGCCACGTCAGCAACAGCGCGAGCGGCAGCGCTGCGGACAGAAGCGAAACGGACGGCGCGACATGCGCAGGGGCAGAGAGGGGCGGTCCGCACCTGGGTGGGCCCGCTGGAGGTGGTGTGAGGGGAACCCAGGGTGGACTGCCCCTGCAGCGAAGCGCCCAGCTGCACGGCCTGTGCCTGCGCCTGCGCCGCCGGCGGCTGCTGCTGCCCCGGCGTGCCCGCCGGCCCCGCCGCCGCCGGCGACGCCCGCGCCTCGCTGCCGGCCCCGGGCGACGTCTTCGCGGCGACGCACCAAACACCACGGCGACACGCGTGAGGTCCTGCCCAGAGCGTACAGTGTGTGAAGCACGGCAGCGGCGCGCAGTGAGACGGGAAGCGCACCTGGGCGCCGGGCTTGCGCGCCATGGGCGTGCGCAGCATCGCCGCGCCGCCTCCCGCGCCGCCGCCGCGGAGCAGCGCCGGCGACGCCGCCTGCCCCAGCATGCGCTGGATGCGGACCTGCGTGGCGGCCTGGCTCAAGCCCTCGGGGAACCGCTCCATGTCGTCCTCGTGGTCAAGCCCTAGGTCGTCGTCCATCACGTCCACGTCCATGGCGCCCTGCCGCTGCTGCTGCCTGGCCGCCACCTCCTCAGGGTCCTCCTCCAGAGGGCCGTGCCGCTCCTCCGCCTCCAGCTCCATCTCCATCCAGTCGCGCGGCCGCCGCCAGACGCCGCCGCCGGCGTCCTGCTGCTGCTGGGGCGGCTGCGGCGGCGGCGCCGCCGGCGGTGCGGCCGCGGCGGTAGGCGCGTGGTGGGGCCCGGGTGCGGGCAGGGGCGGGGCCATTGCGTGGTCGAGCGTCGTGGGCGGGTGCAGGCCTGCCGGTGAAGGGTGCGCGGCGGAGGGCGGGGGCGGGGGTTGAGGTGCTGGGGAGGGCGAGCGCCTGGTAGGCGGGCCGGGATGGGCGTGGTGGTAGGGCTGCGGCGCCATGTCGACGTCCTGAACAGGCGCAGGCGCCGCCGCCCACGCGTGCTGCTGCGGGTGCTGCGCAGGCGGCGGCGCGGGCCAGGCGGGTGACGTCAGCGGCGCCTGCGGCGGCGCTGCGGTGGTGGGCGGGTGCGGGTGGAAGTGCGCCTGCTGCTGGCCAGGGGGTGGCGGCGGCGGGAACGGCGGCGGCGCCGCGGGCTGCTGCTGCTGCTGCTGCTGCTGCTGCCACAGGTGCGGGTGCGGCGCGGCGGGCGGCGGCAGAGGGACGGCTACGGGCGCGCCGCCGGCCGCAGCGTCGTCTACCGCCGGTGCAAAGTCCAGGCGCTTGGCTAGGGCGTTCCCGCCAGACCCCCCGCCGTGCGCAACGCCTGCTGCTGCTGCGGCGGCGGCGGCTGGCACAGGGGGCGCGGCGGCGTGCGGTTGGCCGGTGGCGCGCGGGGGGAGGAGCGGCGCGCGGCCAGGCGCAGGCAGCGGGTGCGGCGCCAGCGCTGCGGCGGAGGGCGGCGCCAGCGGGACCTGCGCTCCCGAGGGCAACGCCGCCAGCGCAGAGACGGGCTGCCCTGCAGTCGGCCCGTGCGGCGGCGGCGGCGCCGCCGCCGCCGCAAGGACTTGGTGCGGCGCGCTCTGCAGCTGATGCTGCGGAGGAAAAGGAGGAGGGGGCGGCAGGCCTGGCGACGGCTCCCTGGAGGGGCCGCGGCTCCCCGCCGGCCGCTGCTGTGCCGCCGCCAGCGGCAGCGCCGCCAGCGGCAGCGCGGGCGTGACGCTGCGCGTGATCGGGCCCTGGAGCTCCTCCTCGGACAGCAGCATGCTGCGCGCGCTGGGCGGCGCCGTCTCTGGCACGCGGCTTACCCCCGAGGGGCTGGTGCTGCCGCCGGCGGCCGTGGGCGGCGCCGACGCGCCTCCGCCCGGCCGGCGGGCGAGCGCGCTGCCGGCCTCTGCCAGCGTGATGGGGCCTCCGCCTGCGCCGCCGGCAGCGGCGGCGGCGGCGGCGGGCGGCGACACGAACAGCGCTGCGCTGGGGACGGTCGTGGCGGCAGCAGGAGCGGTGGTGGTCGGGAGGGGAGGTGGTAGGTGTGCACGTACGGGCGGCGGCGGAACCGTGGACGTGCCGGGAGCGGCGGCGGGGGGGGCGGTGGTGTCGCCGGTGAGCGCGGCGGCGGCGGCGGCGGCGGCGGCCACGTGCCTGCGCTCTAGCGCGTCGATGGCGTCCCACGCCTGCGTGTCCCAGGGCGTGCTGCCGCCGCTGGGCAGTCCCTGCGCCGGCTTGCCCTGCGCCGCCGCCGGCGTCGTCGCCGTCGTCTCCGCCTGCCGCGCGTCAGCGCCGCCCCCTGCCGGCATAACGCCTGCGGTGGCGCCGGGGCCGCTTGCGAGGGCGGTGGCGGCGGCGGTGGAGGCGGTGGCGTGGGGCTGAGCGGCGGCGCCGGGAGGCGCAGCGGCGGAGGAGATTGGTGGGGGTGCGGGCGGCAGCAAGATGTGCGGGGAGTCCTGGGAGGGAGAGACGTCGTAGAGGAGCGAGGCGGGCAGGCAGGCGGAGGGAGGGAGCGGCGCGGCGTGGTGGGCGGCGGGCCTGGGCGGCGGCTGCGGTGCGGGCGGCGGCGCGGAGGTCGCCGCGGGCGGCGCGTCCTCGGCTTTGGAGGGGAGCAGCAGGAGGGCGGGCTTGTGCCGGGTGGGCGAGGGGACGGGCGTGGAGGCCTTGGCGCCGCTTGGCTTGTCAGCGCTGGGCTTGCCGTCGGCGTCGGCGTGGGCGGCCTTGCGCTTCGCGGCGGGCGAGCGCCCTGGCACGGCGAGCGGGGAGGAGGAGGGGTCGCCCTGGCCGCTGCTTGCTTGGGCCTTGCGGGGCGGTTGCTGCTGCTGTTGGGGTTCGGGGGCCGCGTCGAGGGGCGACGCCGCTGGAGAGCGCTGCTGCAGCTGCTGCTGTGGCATTGTGGATGGAGGCGCGGCGGTTGTGACGGCAGAGGACGCCTGCCGTGTGTCGTGGCGGACGAGAGCGCCACCGCTGCCACTGACAGGGCCCTGGGGCGCGAGCGACGCGCCGTCGTCGTGCCGGGACGAGCGGCGGGCGGCGGACGCCGACGGAGGGAGCAGCGCCGGCGGCTCCGCTGCCGCAGCGGACCCCAGCGCCGGCTTGGCGATCGGCAGCGGCGGCGGCGACAGCAGCGTGAGCGGCAGCGACGGCGAGCGTGCCCGGTTGTCGCTGCTGCTGCCTCCAGAGTGCGCCTGGTGGAGCTGCGGCGGCTGCAGCGGCGGCGCTGCGCCGGCGTCCGCCGGCGCGTGGCGCCGGTGCGGCGGCGCCGGCTGGTGGTGCTGCTTGGGCTCCTCGAAGCGCGGCTTGACAAAGGGGGCGTGCGCGCTGGAGAGGCGGGCGTGCAGGCCCGTGGCGCTGGTGGGCTTGAGGCCCAGGGCGGCGGACAGGGAGAGCTTGGGCTTGAGGCTGCCGGCCGCTGTGCCGCTGGCCGGGCCGCTGCCGCCGAAGCTGGCGGCGGTGTTGGACTGGTCCCTCAAGTGCCGGCTGTGCCTGGCTGGGACCGCCCCCGTGCCTGTGCCAGCGCCGGCGTCGCGGCCGTGCGTGGCTTGCGCTGCGCCGCCGCTGCCGCTGCTTGCAGAGGCGGCGGCGAAGGGCGCGGGGAGGGCGGGCGCGACGGGCGGCTGCAGGGCGAGGCCGGCGGGCTGCCGCAAGGGCGCCTGCGGCGCGTCCTCCGCGGCGTCCAGAGGCGCGCTGGGCACACAGTCGACGTTGGGGTCCAGCGCTCCTTGCGTGGCCGACTCGGACAGCCGGGGCGCGGCCGGCGTGGGCGGCTGCTGCTGCTGCTGCTGTTGCTGCTGCGCCAGGGGGGCGTAGGACGGCGCGGCATCGCTGCCGCATGCAGCTGGTGCTGCTTCCGTGGGCGCCGACTCGTGGCGCGCTGTGGGCGCTAGGGGCGACCCTCCCCCCAGCAGCTCCTCAGCAGCAGAGCCTGGTAACGATGACGGCAGCGGCGCATCGGAGGCTGCAGGGTCCGCCTCCGAGCCTGCGCATCCCACCGTGCACCACGGTTGTGGCTTTGTTGGGCGGCAGAGCGCGCGAACGACCGCGACGCAGCGGCATCGGAGCGCGGCGCGCGGATAGAAGACGCGCACCTGAGCTGTCCTGCCACAGGACGCTGCACACGGCGTTCTGCAGCCACTGGGCGCGCTCGCTCTGGGTCACCTCGGACTCCTTCCGGCCCGTCGTCGGCGCCATTCCGGACACAGCTCATCAAGGCGGCATTGCTGCTGTTAGGTGGAGTAGAGCTGGGACTTGCTGGAGGAGCAGAGCCGCACACAACTCCATGCGCGCTGGGCCCGCTGAGCGTGGGCCTGGTTCGACATGAACGCGCGGGGGCACTGACAGCTGGTGATACAGTTCAGGGGGTCCGGGGCAGCAACACCAGGAGATAAGAGTCCGGCAGAGAGGAAATGCATCGTCGTGATGGTGGTTGATGCAGCGCAAGCCATACGCGCGGCAGGACGTTCCCTTCAATCCCGCATGAATCCCAACGTCATCCATCCATCCATTCAGGGCGAGCCCGAGAGCAAGAGAGCGATGGGAGCCAGGCCACATTGCGCAACCTCACAGCCCCAATCTCTGCGCTCCGCACACAGGGCCGCAGCCTTCTCCTCCTCCGTGGCTTGGAGAACGAATTACACCTCCTCGTCGCCGCCGGCCGGCGCGGCTTCCTTGCCCTCCTGCTCGGGCGCCGGGGCCTCGTACGGCAGGAACCTGCGAGCAGGGCCATGCCGCAGGACGTGAGGACGGCCGTGGGCTCAAGCTCGGCGCGCAAGAGGGCGCGCCAGCGAACCAAAGTGATCTCAGGCGGCGAACGCTCACTGGGCGTTGGGCTGGATGGCGCGGCATATGGCGCGGATCTTGGCCCAGAGCTCCTCGCTCAGGTCCACGTACTCTTCCGTCTTGAAGTCCTCGGCCGACAGCAGCACGGGGCCGTGGATGGACGCCGGCGTCACCGTGGGCGGCTCCTCTGCGCGTGGGGCGGGCGTCGTGGCCGGGTCGGTGCAGGCGGCAAGGTGAGAGAACAGCGTCTGACTGACTGACTGCCAGTGACGCAAACGCGGGGTCGTCACCTGGCAGGTTGGCGACGAGCCACGTCTGCGTGGCATTGGTGTTGTGCGCCAGCCCGTGCTCGAGGCCCTGCAGGGCGATGTACATGTGAAGGGACAGCCTGCGCGGTGCACAAGGGGGAAGGCGTGGCGTCAGCAGTACTGCAGTCAGTGTGGCGACGCGTGCACCAGTGGCCTGAGCCACTGTGCCAAGCTGCGGTGCCCGTCCCGCTCCTGTGGCTGTGGGAGATATCGTGCGATCGCGGCGGGACCGCACGCGTGGCACGCCCGTGCTCACCCGAGCTTCTTCTCAAAGCCCGGGACCTGGAAGCACCGCACGCGCTCGCCGTGGATGCCCAGCAAGTCAGCTGCGGCGTCGTCCAGGCTCCCTGCGCGGCAGAGAGGAGAGATCCTTCAAGGGTGTGCTGACCTGGACGAGTCTCGGAGTTCGTGTGGCGCGCAGCCCATCCCGCGCCGCACCTTCGCCGCGCTCGTCGCGGTGGAACAGCTTCTGCGTGGGCACACGCAGGCAAACGCAACGCCAGTGGCAGCGGGCGAGGCGCGCTGGGTGGCCTGGCAGGCACCGCCGTGTCGTGAAGCCTGCCTCACCACTTGCACGAGCGCGCTCTGGTCGGCCGCGTCGTCGGGCAGCAGGAGCAGGCACTTGGAGGCGCTCGTGAAGGCCACCTCCTCCTGCGCCACGTCCTCCTGCGCCATTTCTCTGGGGTCGGGGTCGGGAACAAGTGGACGAGAGGAGCAGCAAGCGGAGAGGAGCTTGCTGCCGCTGCTGCTGCTGCACGAGCGTGTTTGTCCTGTGTGCTGAGAGTATGTGTGCGCTGAGCAAATGCGTTTGCACTCTGCGCTGCGTGCGCCGCACGCCCTTGACAAGGGCAGCCAGCCCCAGGGCGGCAGGAGCGTCGCAGGAATGCGCACACAACGGCAGCTCAAGATGCCTGCAGGTGGCGGTGCGCACGCGAACCCCAAGCAGCGTGAGGAGCCCCCGCACATGCACCATGACGTTCGCCACACCGAGACCACGCTGGTCGACCGCCGCCCCGGGGGCGCCTTGGGCCTGGCTGACCCCGCGCATCAGTCCAACGCCTGGTGAGCCGCGCGTGCTGGCACCTCTTCGCGCTGCTGGTGTGCGGCGCAGTGACGCGGTGACATCACGAGCCGTGTGCCTGCGCGCGCGCAATGTGCATGCCAACGCGCAGGCCCGACCCCATCCAGCCTCTGCCCGACGACGCCCCTGTGCCTCCTGTGGAGAGCGACTTTGCCGCCCAGGACGCCGCGCGCCTCAAGGTGCAGCGTGAACTGGCCGCAGGAAGCATGCACCTGGGTTGCGCCACGCGTGCCCCTGCTCGGCACACGTGCTCCTGTGCGTGAGGTTGGTGCCCGCAGGCGATGGGCAAGGACGTGGGCACGCTGATGCAGGCGCAGGCGCAGACCGAGGCCGCCCTCAAGCGCGACAAGGAGGTGCTGGAGCAGCGCGCGCCGGGCGACACGCTGGCCAGCATGGCCGTGGGCGGCGGCAGTGGTGGTGGAGGCGGTGGCGGCCAGGCCCCTGCCTCTGGCCGCTGAGCCTGCTCAGCTTCGGCGGGGGCGCATCGTCCATCATTGACAACGATCGTTGAACTGATCGTTGACGCGCTGCAACTTGAACCAGGCGCTGCACCGGGAGGTGACGCAAACCAGCGAGTTTCAGCACCTCCACAGACAGCTGGTACGAGGCCAGCTGTCTGTCGCGGATAGTGAAGTTTGAACGCCGCCATCATCACCAGAAAACCCGGCCCAGGCGGGAGAGGCGGGGCGCCAGAGGCCGCGCGTGAGGAGCCAATGGCCGCACACAGAACACGTCAGGCTTGAGCGTGCGGCCCTCTGCTCGCTCGTTCATCGCGCGCACGAACATCACGACTCGATGGCGTGCGACCGCAGCGCGTTTGAGGACGCGGGCGTGTTTTCGCGCCTCACATATGGCTGGATAGGGCCCCTGATCGCCACGGCGAACCAGCGGCGCGACGCGGAGCTCACCAGCGAGGACTCTGCCCACCTCATCCCCTGCGCCTACCTTCCCTCGCAGCTCGAGGCGCGATTCCTGCGGGAGCACGCCGAGCAGCTCCGCCAGCACGCTCAGGCAGCACAACGGAAGGGGGCAGGAGGCCATGGAGGCGACCAGGGGCGCCACGCGACGGCCGGCGCCACACGCCAGCTGCTGGAGAGCGACTACAGCAAGCCGCACGATGCCACGTGCGCGCTGGCGTGGGCGCTGGTGCGCTGCCACCGGCCGCTGCTCATCGCCCACGCAGTCCTGGTGCTGCTGGTGCTTGGCATGCGGTGAGCGCCTCCTGCCGTTCGCTCGCGGCCACGTTGCTGGCAGCTGGGCTCTGCAGGCGGCCAGCCAGGGGGTGCGCGGCGCCTCACACAACACACGTGTGCGCAGGCTCGTGTCGCCCATCGTGCTGCGCCAGTTCCTGCTCTGGCTCAGCAGCCAGGGCACCACTGCGCCCGACCCCGTGTGGAAGGGCTACCTCCTCGCCGTGGCCATGGGCGCCTGCGCCATGGGCGTCACCATGGTGCAGCACCAGCAGCCCTGGTACGCGTGGTTGTGGTTGCGAAGCTGGCCCCACCTCTGGGGCGCGTGGGCAGAGGCGGCTGCGGAGCCAAGGCCGCCGGGGCAGCCACGCAGGCAACGCCGCCAGCAGCTCCTTGCAGCAGCTCCTTTGGACCTTGCTTCCACCTGTGGCCCTCACTGGTGCAGGTACGGTTCGTTGCTGGGCTACCTGATGCGCCAAGAGGTGATTGCCGTTGTGCACGCGAAGCTCATGCGCCTCAACGCCACAGCCGTCAGCGCCATCAGCCCGGGCTTCCTCATCAACCTGGTCAGCAACGATGTGCGCCGCTTCGACGATGGCCTGTTCTACTGGCTCTACATCTGGGCGGCGCCGCTGGAGCTGGCGTGCGTGTTTGCCATGGTGGCGACGGAGCTGGACGCCCTGGCGGCGCTGGCGGGCATCAGCATCAGCGTCGCGCTCATCCCGCTGCAGGTGCGCCGTCTCCGGCCCTGGGGAGCTTGCTTGTAGAGTGGGGCCTATGCGGTGGCGAGAGGAGGGGAAGTCGACTGCTGGACGTGTCCAGGGCGGTACGTGCGCCATGCTGCGCCTGGGGAGTGTGTGGGGCGGGGCTCTGCGATGAGAGAAGAGGCTGGTGGGTGTGTTGATGGCGGCAAGCAGTGTGGGAGCGTGTGGTTTGCTCTGCGGTGTCGTCCGCGCAGGCGCTGCTGGTGCGGCCCATGGCCACCATCCGCCGGAGCTGCGCCCAGGCCACGGACGCGCGCGTGCGGCTCGCCAGCGAGGCCATCCAGGTGAGCGCTGTTTGCGCCGTTGTCGTGGCTCTGCCCTTTGTGGAGAGCTCCGGCTCGCAGCCATGTGCTGTGTCCCACGCTGTGTGCAGGGCGCGCTGGCGTGCAAGATGCTGTCGTGGGAGGACCCCCTGGCGCAGCAGCTGCGCGACCTCCGGGCGACTGAAGCCAAGTACCTCGGGCAGATGCTGCGCATCCGCGCCATCAACATGGCGATCCAGGTACGGCCCTTGGGCCCTTGCCCACACCAGCGCCATGGCGCGCTCCACACCATGACAGCGTGCACAACCGCTGCTGTGTCGACGTGCCCGTGCCCATTTCTGCGCCCGCAGTTCATCACGATAGTGCTTATCACCTTCACGACGTTTGCCGTCTACCGCGCGCGCAACGGCACGCTGCAAGTCGCCAGTGTGTTTTACGCAGTCGCGCTGCTGCAAATTCCCAGGATGACCATGTGGGCCTTTGTGCAAGGTGAGCTTCCCGTCCTTGAGCCTCCTTGTGGCCGCGAACACGTGCGCGCTGCTCACCATGCCCACCGCTGACCCTACCCTTGCCCTCGCCGCACCTTGGCCCTGCTTCCCGCAGCCATGCAGTCGCTCACCGAGCTGCACGTGTCGCTGCACCGCATCGCCCGCTTCCTCCACACGCCCGAGGCGCCCCTGGTCAACGCCGAGGACGCCGGCGAGCAGGGCGCCGCCGCAGCCGCCGCCAGCCCCGCCGCGCTCTCGGGCAACGGCGGCGGCGGCGCCGCCGCGCTGCCCAAGGGCACGCTGCACCTCACGGGCGCCACCTACGACTGGAGCCAGCCCTTTGGAGGCGACGGCTTCGCCGACGCTCCCCGCGCCCCGCCGCCGCCGCCGCCGCCGCCGCCGCCGCCGCCCGCTGCGGGCCCTGCCGCCAGGACGGGTGACGCTGAGGCAGCGGCCCCGCACGAGGCGCGCGCCTTCACGCTGAGCGGCGTTCGGCTGGAGCTGCGCCCCGGCGAGCTGCTGGGCGTGTGCGGCGAGGTGCGCGCCTGGTGTGCAAATGCGCACGCCCTGGGTGCTGTTCTGCGCCGCGGCGGTGACTTGAGGGGGGGATGGTGGTGCGGCGCACGCACTGGTGCTGGCGCAGGTGGGCGCCGGCAAGAGCACGCTGCTGGCCACGCTGCTGGCTGAGCTGCAGCCGCTGCAGCAGGCGAGCGCGGCGCCGGCGGCGGCCAGCGCCGCCAAGAAGGGCGGCTCTTCGTACGGCGCGGTGCTGGTGGGCACGGCGTCCTACTGCGCCCAGGTGGGGAGGAGACGCGCCAGAGACGGGTCGGCGGAGCAGAGGGGGTGAATGCAGGGCACGCGCTGTGGCGCTCTACTGCCTCGCTTTGCTGTCATGGTCTGCCGTGATGTTGGAAATGCATGCCGCAGGTGCCTTGGGTGGTGGCGGGCACGGTGCGCGACAACATCCTGTTTGGCCAGCCCTGGGACGAGAAGACGTACCGCCAGGTGAGAGTCCGCACGGGCAGGCAAATGCCGCACGCATTGCTTTGTGCGCGCGCAGGAAGACAGCAGGGGTGGTGTACGACTGGCTGCGCTCTTTCCTACGTGCACAGGTGCTGAGGGCGTGCGCGCTGGAGCCTGACATTGCCGGTCTGCCCGCCGGCGACCAGACGGAGCTGGGAGAGCGAGGCATCAACGTGAGCGCTCGTTCAGAATCTTGCCCAGCAAGAGATGTCGTGCCGCGCATGCTGAGGCTGAAGGCGTAGCACGCACGTGCGCTGTGCCCGCCATGCAGTTGTCTGGCGGCCAGAAGGCCAGGCTGGCGCTGGCGCGCGCCGCCTACCGCCAGGCGGACATCGCCCTGCTGGACGATCCCCTCTCTGCCGTGGACCCGCGCGTGGGCCGCACGCTCTTCCGCGAGTGCATCGGCCCCGGCGGCCTCATGCAGGTGCGCTGCACGCTTTGCTCCCTCCTCCCTCCTCTTCGTTAACGCTGCGGTGCTGGCTCAACCACCGCAACGCTACAATGCCGCGTGCGTGCGTGCAGGGCTCCACGCGCGTGCTGGTGACCCACCAGAGGCAGTTCCTGCCCCTGTGCGACCGCGTGCTGGTGCTGAGGGGAGGCCGCCTCGTGGCGCTGGCGCCATGGGCCGACCTGCTCAAGCTTGACCTGCCCGAGCTCATTGGCGCCGTAGGTGCGCTGCTGCCCGCGCATTTCCTTCCCTCACACGAATCCATCCCAGCAGCTCCGTCGCACACGCGTTTCTCGCTCCCGTCGCAAAACGGCGTCGCGCCTGCTGTACGCACACGGCGAAACGCTCTGCAGGCGACGGCCTGCACCTGGTGGACGATTCGGAGGAGGAGGACAGCGACGAGGCAGAGGCCGACACCGCCAAGGAGGCGCCCGCCGCCACGGACGACTCGGGCTCACCGCCGCCTGCGGCCGAGGGCGGCCGCTCCTCCTCGCCCGGCACGGCCGGCGCGTCCAACGAGGACGGCGACGGCCGCGACTCCCGTCCCTCCGCCTCGGCCGTTGCCCGGCTGCAGCCCCTGGACGTGGAGGCGGCGCAGGCGCAGGCGCAGGCGCGCAAGCCGGACCCCTCGCTGGCCACCACGCCGGCGCCGCACCTGGCTGTCGCCGCGCGCCATACTGCCGAGGACGGCGGCCCGCAGCCGCAGCAGCAGCGCAAGCCGCCGCCCATCGCGTGGGTCAAGTCGTTCAGCCCCAACATGGCGGCGCTGTTCGGCGGCCCAGGCAAGACCTTCAGCTTCCGGCAGCGCGGTGACGCGGCGGCGGCGGCGGGCTCGTTCGGCGGCGGCAGCGGGCGCTCGCTCAAGCAGCAGCGCTCCGTCTCGTCGGCGACAGGCCTGCCGCTCGACGAGGAGGAAGAGGAGGAGGAGGAGGAGGGCGGCAAGGAGGGCGGCAAGGGCCCAGCGGCCGACGGCAAGGAGCAGCAGGACCCCGAGGGCAGCGGCCGCGGCGGCTGGCGCATGTGGAAGCTGGGCAAGCTGGTGGTGACGGAGAGCCGCGTCATCGGCACCGTGGCGTGGTCCGTCTACGGCCAGTACCTGCGCCACATGGGCGTGCTGTCCATGCTGTGCCTGCCCGTGGTGATCCTGACGGCGCAAGCGTGCTACGTGGCGTCCGAGTGGTGGCTTTCCAAGTGGGCGCGCGCCAGCCCAGAGTCGCAGCTCGAGGCCAAGTGAGTCGTCGCGCGGGGGTTGCGGACGCACCTGTGCGTGCGGGCATGTGGGGCGGGGCTTGCCGCAGACGCGCGAGGTGCTGAGGGCTGGTTCTCCACGTCGCGTGTCCCAACGCCACTCGCAGGTGGCTGTGGGTGTACGGGCTGCTGGCGGGCCTGGTGGTGGTGTTGGGCGTGACGCGCGCCGTCTGGTTCTTCGAGGCGTCCCGCCACGCCTCCACGCGCCTCCACGATGCCATGGTGGCGCGCCTGCTGCGCGCGCCGCTCAGCTTCTTCCACACCAACCCGGTTGGGCGCGTGCTCAACAGGTGCGTGGGTGTGGGTGAGGTGACCCGCTTGGTGCGGGCGC
>VFQP010004672.1_pt1 | contig 12519 bp, 3 predicted proteins | sample 3512351 | NCBI WGS metagenome assembly VFQP01 (sample SAMN10412372, study PRJNA504923) | tailings metagenome | isolation source: Relicate 1 Philex TSF1 revegetated site | place: Philippines: Tuba, Benguet | collected 2017-08-29 | reverse complement strand
TAGAATTTCGACCAAATCTTTTGAATACACCTTTGGCAAAGTTTTTTTGATGTCAAAGGCTATTTCGTCCATCACCTGTGTAATTTTATTCAACCGCTCTAAGCCTTTGGTGGCTGTTTCTTCTACCATGTCGAGCATATATATAATATAATCTTCCCATTCATGTCTTTCTGTTACGCCACGTAATTTGCGGTAATATTTGGTTTTGTTTTTGATAATATACTCGCTCAAATAAATAGCAGGAATATCAAGTAAACCCGAAATTTTGAGATACAACAATAGCAATATTCTACCTGTTCGGCCATTGCCATCGGCAAAAGGGTGTATCGCTTCAAACTGATAGTGTATCAATGCCATTTTGATAAGTGGGTCAATATCAACGTTTGGGGTATTGATAAACGTTTCTAAATTAGCCATTTTTTCTCGAATGGTATCTTCGCCACTAGGTGGGGTATAAATAATTTCGCCTTGTGTATTGGCCAAGGTTGTGCCTGCGGTAGTTCGTATAGAAGCCGTATTTTGTTTGATACACTGTACAATTTTGATACAAAGGTTTGTCGTAATAAAAGGCTGACTTTTGAGCTGTTCTAAACCCAACCAAAGAGCCTGTTTATAACTCAGAACCTCTTTGGCTGCATGGTTTTCGATTTTCCTGTCGGCCACCAATGATTTATACAGTTCATCATTGGTTGTAATGATATTCTCAACTTCAGAACTAGCCTTGGCTTCCTGCAAATAAATAGTATCCAAAAATAACGTTGGATTGGGCAAATTAAGAAGCGTACCATTGAGTTGAGCCAAAGCTCGTCCTGCCGATATTGTTTTACGAAGTATTTTTTTTGTTTCAATATCGGTATTGGGAGGCAATAGCGGTAAATCGTTATAGGGTATCTTATGGTCAAAAATAGTCATCGGATTCAAGCGTAAGTAGTACTTATGTTAACAACACAAGGGTGAAAATACTAAAATTTTACTCTTGTATTGTTAATGTGTGTAAAAATTACCTTCGTTGATTTTATCATATTTTTTGGATAGTCTGTTGGAGTTTAAATACTGAAGTGGATTTAAGATGTCTAATCTCCATCTCTAAAAATGATTTATTGACAATACTCCCCAACCGTCATTACTCTTCTAACAGCCCATACAAAATAGGGCTACTTTTAATGAATAAAGATTCTAGCATTTTTTTAACATTAGCACTAAATATTGTACATATTATGGGTAATAATGTCCAAAATTATATTTTAGTAATATTTTTTTGAATAAAATCACTTCTATTTTCGATAAGTTGCTTATATTTGTGTCTATTTTACACAATTATATTTTCAGAATATTTTTACCTGTATTGTAGCGAAGAAAATGTTTTAGGAAACCGCCAAAAATATAAACTGTGTGATAGATTATGACATTGAGCTTGAGGGCACATAACATATATTAAACATGAAAATTATACCTTTCATAACTATGCTAATTTTGTTGTTCTATCAGTCGGTTGGGCAACAAAAAGAATATAATTTTATCAATTTCAATAGTAAAAACGGGCTATCATCCAACACCGTAAATACTATTTTAAAAGATAAGTATGGCTTTATGTGGTTTGGTACAGAAGACGGTCTCAATAAGTTTGATGGAATTAATTTCACGGTTTATCAGCACCACGAAACCGACTCAACAAGTATTGGTAAAGGTACGGTTATGACTTTGCAAGAGGACAAAGATGGTAATTTGTGGGTAGGTTCTAATACTACGTTGTCGCTTTATAATAGAAGCCTAAACAACTTTACTAATTTTAATTTTGCTAAATATGGCTGGATTAGAACATTATGTACCGACCACCTAGGCAATATGTGGGTAGGTACGTATACAGGACTATATTATTTTAACCCCAAAACCCAAAAAGTAACAGCCTACCGTGCCGATTCGTCACGAAAAGATAAATTGAAGTCGGATGTGATTTTGTGTGTTTTTGAAGATAGTAAAAACGGTGTTTGGATAGGAACAAACGATGGCCTCCATTTATTAAATAAAAAAAGTGGGCTTTTTAAACGTTTCTTACACAAACAAGATAATCAGGCTAGTATATCAAGCAACCTTGTTCGGACTCTGGCCGAAGACAAAGCAGGAAATATTTGGATAGGTACTGCCGAAGGTGGCCTAAATGTATTGGATCTCCAGACAGAAACATTTCGCCATTACAAAAGTGTTAAATCAGACCCCAAAACCTTGAGTAGCAATGGTATCTGTAAAATTACCTTCGACAAAGACGCTAAGCTATGGGTTGGTACAGAAAACGGACTGGATATATTTGACCCAAGTACTGGCAATACACAACGAATACAAAGTTCTCGAGCGGGCAAATATAGCCGTGTAGGAAGCTTTGTGGGGTATTGGGTCAAGGATATATACTTAGACAACTCTGGTGTATATTGGATTGGCACAATACAAAGTGGCGTAAACAAATACGACAGTAATCTGGCGTTTTTTAATTATAAGCAATTTAATCCCCTCGACAAAAATGGATTAAGTGCCAGTTCTGTAACGGCATTTACTGAAACCCCCAATGGGAAAATTTATATTGGTACAGACGGCGGTGGCCTTAATGTACTAGATAAAAAAACAGGACTTATCCAGCAATTTCCCTTAAAAGGAAAAGAGGGTAACGCTGATATGATTTTGGCTTTAGAACAGCTGGCAACTGACCTTTGGGTGTCTACCTATTCCGACGGAATTTATCGTATCAATCTGACCAACAATACCATAAAAAATATTCAAATCAAGAAAAATAAAACAGATTTGATCAACCTGCCTATCAACTGCCTAAAGGCTGATTCGCAAGGCAATCTTTGGATAGGGAGCAACGGCAATGGGGTTTATAAATATATACCCAAAACAGATGAATTACTGCATTTTAGCCAAGTACTTCCCCAAAAAAATCAGCGTAATTTATCGCTAAATGGCTATGTTGCTGTAATTGAGGAAGACAAACAAGGTAATTTATGGTTTGGCTCAAATGGCTCGGGTGTGGCTGTGTACAATCCCAAACAGGCCACAATGTATATTTTGAACCAAGGAAATAGCAGCTTGCCTGTCGATAGAATTTTGAGTTTATATTGCGACAAATCGGGGAAAATGTGGGTAGGCGTATTGGGCGGTGGCTTGTGCTTGTACGATGTCAAAGCCAAAAAATTTATTCAATTTAATGAGGCTCATTTACTTTCCAACAATGTGGTCTACAAAATTCTGGAAGACAATAACGGGAAGCTATGGGTAAGTACCAACAAAGGCATTAGTATTTTTGACCCCCAAAAAAAGATATTCAAAAATTACAACTACCATAACGGTATTCAACACAGTACTTTTAATATTGGTGCTGGTCTAAAAAGTAGTTCGGGACAAATGTATTTTGGAGGGCTGGAAGGTTTTAACTTTTTTGACCCTAATTATCTTAATCAAAATAAAAATACTCCTTCGTTACTCATTACCGACCTAAAAATTGGTAACAAAAGCGTAAACCCAATCGAAAACTCCGAAATTACAGAGCCTATTTTGGTAGCTAATAAAATAGAATTGAACTATAAACAAAATTTCTCATTAGATTTTGTAGCCCTTAACTATACCGCTCCTCACGAAAGCCAGTATGCGTATATGCTAGAGGGTTTTGATAAAGAATGGAACAACGTTGGGTCGGTAACAACGGCTGGTTATACCAACCTCGACCCTGGCAAATACAGGTTTAGACTAAAAGCAAAAAGTGAGGATGGCTCTTGGCATACTCCCGAAAAAGACATCGAAATTATAGTCAATCCTCCGTTTTGGCGTACCTATTACGCATACGGCTGCTATTTGTTGCTGATAGCAACCACTCTTTGGACTATCCGTAGAAGGGCGATTCAAAAACTAAGAAATGAATTTGCCTTAAAACAAGAACGATTAGAAGTACAACACCTAATAGAAAAAGAACGGACAGAGGCAGAACGAAAAATGGAATTAGAGCAGTTAAAAATTAAGTTTTTGACTAATCTAAGCCATGAACTCAAAACGCCCTTGACACTCGTTTTGAACCCTATCGAAAACTTGTTGTTTGAGGAAAAATGTAACGAAAGAATTGAAACCCTAAATTTAATTAATAGAAATGCCAAGCGATTACTCAATTTGGTAAATCAGCTACTTGATTTCCGTAAAATAGAAGACAATGAGCTGAAATTGAACCTTACCGAAGGCGACTTGGTAACAGTGGCCAAAGAAATATTTGATTCGTTTAGGTATATTTCTGAACGAAAAAATATCCGTTTGGATTTTGGCAATGCTGTTGGAGAGTACAATACTATGTTCGACAAAGATAAAGTTGAACGGATTTTGTTGAATTTACTTTCCAATGCCATCAAGTTTACCAACCACAATGGTAGCGTACATTTGCATATCGATGTAGATACAGGTTCAGGGGTCAAGCTTATTATTGGCGACACAGGTATTGGTTTGCCTTACGACAAGCTCGACAAAATATTTGATAGGTTCTATCAAATTAACGACGATGCCAATATCCTCAACCAAGGAAGTGGCATTGGGCTTTCTATTACTCAGGAGTTTGTCAAACTTCACGGAGGAACTATACAGGTTGAAAGTATTGAAGGAAAAGGAAGCGTATTTACGGTTTTCTTGCCTTTGCCCGAAATATCAAAAACTACCTATACCGAAACCGTATTACCTATCATAGAATCAGAAGGCGAGGTTTGGACAAACGAACCCGAAAATATAGACCAACCTCAAATTGACAAACCTGTGGTATTGTTGGTAGACGATAGCGAAGATTTACGAACCTATTTGCGAGAAAGTTTAAAAAATCAATATAAAATCATAGAAGCTTCTGATGGAAAAGAAGGCTGGCAAAAAGCCCTTGCTACGCATCCAGAAGTAATTGTAAGCGATATCAATATGCCAAATATGGATGGGATTGCTTTGGTCAACAAAATTAGGAATGATAACCGCACCAAACATATACCCGTTATATTATTGACAGTATTAAGCGAAGAATCCGAGCAGTTAAATGGCCTTGCCAGTGGTGCAAACGATTACCTTACTAAGCCATTTAGCTTTAGGCTGTTGCATATCAAAATCAACAATTTGTTGAGTCTTAATAGTACATTAAAAAATGCTTATAGCAAGCATATCAACCTCGATATTCCTGAAAAAGAATTGATTTCGGAAGATGAGAAATTTTTATTAAAAATATCAGAATACGTCGAAGACCACATCAGTAATCCGTCCTTATCAATTGTAGAGTTGAGTAAAAAGATGAATATAAGTAGAGGTACGCTCTACAGCAGGATTCTGAGCTTGACGGGCGAAACACCCGTAGAATTTGTGAGGTCGATAAAGCTTAAAAAGGCTGCTATATTATTAGAAAAAAGCGATATGAAAATTGCTCATATTGGGTATGAGGTTGGCTTTTCTAACCCTAATTATTTTACAAGAGCTTTTAAGGCCAAATACGATGTGTCTCCTTCGCAATATATTACCCTAAAAAGAGACTCTGCCAAAAGCTATGCTCAGATGGAAGAGCTAACACACTGAAATAACGAAGTATTACAATGATCATTAATTGTACACATCAACATACAATATGTACAATTAATGATCAAACCTTACTAAATTCTATCCAAAACACACCATTCAAAATTGATAATAGAAGATGTCATAATCTATGCTCATTTTAAACAATTGTGCTATTATTTAAGGCTCAAAAACCTTCAAAAGAAGCTTTTTTTTTGCCTATTGCTCCTAGCCAATAGGCCTATTCATATCTTAGCAAAATCTCCTTTTTCAGCATTACGATTCATGAGTATTTTTAGAGTATTTCTACTTATTTAGGCCAAAATAAATAAAAAGTAACCTATAATAAATAGTGATATTTCATTTTTTCAGCTGATTTTTTTATTAAAAAATCACACTACTTTGGCTGATTGTGGGTAGTTGTAGCCCGTTTTTTTAATATTATTTATGACAATTTGACAATTTTGGCCGTTTTGAACATTTGTGAATCAGATTTGATAATATGTGCCGTACAATTTTTTATTCATACACTTACTTTACACCGAAAAGAAGTCTTCAGCATCAAGAAGATTAAACAATTTATTGAAACAATCATATTTAACATTTCTTATGAAAAAATTCGACTATCTTATTTTTCAGCGGAAGACTATCCCATATTTTCTGGTATGGTTTATTCTGCTTTTTTCTATTTCCAGCTTTACCGCCAACGCCCAATCATTAAAAGGACGTATTACTACAGATGCAGAAAAAGAATTGCCCGGAGCATCTGTTTTAATTAAGGGAACAAATATCGGTACAGTTACAAATAGTAATGGCGAGTATAGCTTCAACAATGTACCCAAAAATGCCACAATTGTTGTTACAAGTATTGGTTATGTAAAGCAAGAAATTAGCGTTGGTAATAAAACCGTTATTGATATTGTTTTACTTACTGATACCAGAGAATTAGGAGAAGTTATTGTTGTAGGTTATGGTACTCAAAAGAAGAGAGACATCACTGGCTCGGTGGTATCAGTTACAGAAGCAACCCTAAAGGAAGTACCAGCCCCCAACCTTTTAAACTCATTGAAAGGTAGAGCAGCGGGTGTGTCTATTGTAAGCAATGGTTCTACTCCTGGTAGCCAAGCTTCAATTCGTATTCGAGGTAACCGCTCATTGACAACTGGTAATGGTGACGGACTAGACGGCCCATTGGTGGTAGTTGATGGTATTCCTTATGGAGGCTTGAACGACATCAACCCTGATGATATTTCGAACATTGAAATTTTGAAGGATGCCTCTGCAACTGCCATCTACGGTTCACGTGGTGCAGGAGGGGTAATTTTGGTAACTACCAAAAGAGGTAAAATTAGCAAACCTGTATTTACTTATGACGGATACCACGGAATAACTAACATTATGGGTAAGTACAACGTAATGAATGGAGAACAATATGCAAAATTCAAAGACTTATCAGCAGCTTATAATACTCAAGGTGCAGGTACAACAGCATATCCTTTAACAGAAGAAGAAAAAGCAAATTTGGCTGCTGGTGTTTCAACAGACTGGCAAGACTTATTGTACAAACCAGGATTCAATACAAGTCATCAACTAGGTTTACAAGGTGGTGTAGAAAATACCCAATATGGTATGGGAATTGGCTACTTCAATGAAACGGGTATTATGCCAAACCAAAATTTTGACCGTATGACTATTCGTGCTACCATAGACCAAAAAATTGGCAAGAATGTTAAAATCGGTTTGAACACAATCAATACCCTAACACACAGAAACGACCCTGCGGGAGGGGGTATTCCTACCGAATTGGTACGTCTTTCGCCATTGGTTTTACCGTACAATGCTGATGGTACTGTCAACTTGAATCCTAAAAAAGGTACAATCGAAGCTCAGGCGGTTAGCCCATTGACACTTATTTCTCGTGGGGCCGATATTCTTTCAAATGAGCGTTCGTTAAGAACTTTCAACAGTTTGTATGCAGAAGTAAATATTTTGGATGGTTTGAAGTACCGCTTCAATGCTGGTCTAAACTTTAGCCAAGTGCATTTTAATGGTTATGCACCACCAAATACATTTGTCAACTCAGGAACAGAACAAAGTGTATCAAGTGCCGATATTAGAAATACCGAGTATTGGGATGTAAATATCCAGCACTTGTTGTATTATGATAAAGTATTTGCCCAAAAACATAAAGTAGGATTTACAGCACTATACGAAATCACGAAAAATCATAACATCGGTAGTAATTTTAATGTAAAAGGTGTACCCGCCGATTATATCAAAACAGGAAACTTTGCTTTGGCTTCGGGCGTAGTAACTGCCAATGCTAGTACGGGTAACTCTTTCGGAGAAACAGGCTTACTGTCTTATATGGCTCGCTTGAACTACACTTTCAATGATAGATATACACTTACGGCTACATTCCGTAGAGATGGTTCTTCTACCTTGTCACCAGGAAACCAATACTTCAATTATCCTGCCATTGGTTTGAGCTGGAATATTATTGATGAGCCATTTATGAAAGACCTTACTTTTGTTTCTAATTTGAAATTAAGAGGGGGTTGGGGTATATCGGGTAACCGTAACGTAGGAGCTTATGCTACTTTAGGGGCATTGTCTTCTGGGTATTATAACTTTGGTACTACTACTGCGGGCCAAGCACTTGCCTACACTGTAACAAGCTTGCCTGCAAGCGATTTAGGATGGCAATCAACCTCACAATCTGATTTTGGGTTAGAAATAGGTTTGTTTAATAACCGTATCACAGGTTCATTTGATGTTTACAAACAAAATACAAAAGATATTTTGCTTTCAGTAAACCTCCCTCAAAGTAACGGAGCTGGTTCGGCATTGAAAAACCTTGGAAAAACAGAAGGTAGCGGTTTTGAATCATCATTAACTTTTGATATTGTTAGAAGTAAAAGTGGGTTCAATTGGAGTACAGATTTGACGTATTTCTTTAACCGTGAAAAAATTACACAACTTACAACTCCTTCAGAATTAGACAACAAAGGAAACTTCTGGTTTGTGGGTCAGCCTCTAACGGTTATTTATGACTACAATAAAATTGGAATTTGGCAACAATCAGATAAAGACAATGGTACATTGGCCAAACAGACGTCTCCTGTACAAGTACCTGGTGAAATCAGAGTTGAAGACGTAGACGGTAATGGTATCATTGACGCTGCTGACCGTAAAGTAATCGGAAACTTCCAGCCACAATGGGAAGGTGGTTTTACCAACAGGGTGTCATACAAGGGTTTTGATTTGTCTATTGTAACCTACGCACGTATGGGAATGAAAGTATTAGTACCTTATTTGGCAGGTACATCGGGTGGTGGTTCTGGGTTTGGGTTCCTTAACCAAGGCCGCTCAAACCAGCTAGTAATGGATTATTGGACAACCGAAAACCCTACCAATGCTTTTCCTAGACCAAATGCTGGTGGTGGTGTAAGAGACTTCACGTCGACAACACAATACCAAGATGGTTCATTTATCAAAGTACGAAGCATCAACTTTGGTTACACAATTCCAACAAAAGCACTTAACAGATTTGGCGTTTCTTCTGCACGCTTCTATGTAAATGCAACAAATCCATTTATTCTTTATTCACCATTAGTAAGAGACAAACTGGCTATTGACCCAGAAGGAAATGGATATGGTAACACTATCCAAGGCGGTAACTTTAACCGTGTAATTAGTGTAAACCTAAATAACCCTCCTGTTCGTCAGTTTACTTTAGGTGTAAATCTCAAATTTTAATAATAGATAAGAATATGAAAAAAATAAAACTTTCCATACTTGCCTGTACTTTATTTTTAAGTTTAGGTTGTGAAAAAATACTTGAAGAAAACCCTCAATCTCAAATCGTACCTTCTTATTTCAACAGCCCTGCGGGGGTACTTGGAGGTATTGCTGGGGTATACAACGAAATCCGTAACCAGTGGGGAACGGAAGGTTTTTCTTCAGAAATGCAAGCAGGAACAGATGAGTTTATTCAAGGTGCAAGTAGTGGCGGCGGCCCTGTTCATACCTACAACGGCCTAAACAGTACCAACTTTGGCTCGGCATGGGGAACAGCATTTACCTGTGTTAATACTATTAATGGTGTATTGAAGTTTGGTCAGAGTATCGACCTACCTGAAGCAACCAAAAAACAATATTTGGCACAAGCTAAGTTTTTAAGAGCGTTTTGGTATTTCTATTTGGTTCAAACTTGGGGCGATGTGCCTTTGCATACTGAATTTATTACTGTACCTTCTCAAGCTGCCAAAAGAGACCCAGCGTCTGAAGTATATAAACTAATCATTCAGGATTTAACTGAAGCGGCGGCTGATTTGCCAGACAAACCAACAGCTCCATTCTTAGGAAAAGCAGCCACAAAGCCTGTTGCTATGTTTTTCTTGGCTAAAGCATACCTTACACGTGGATGGTTGACTAATTCACAGGCCGATTTTGCTGAAGCCGCAAAAATTTCTAGCGATATTATTGCTAATAAAGCCAATTATGGCTTGGATTTATGGCAGGATTTTGGCGATGCGTTTGTTCCTGCCAATGATTATGGTAAAGAAACAATGTTTGTTAGTGACCACTCTAATGATGCCAAATTTGGTTATTATTCTGTGGGTGGTGGTTCTAGTGGTGGTGCCGCACAAAACCTTACGCCTTGGTTTACCAACTGGAATTACCCTAATAACAGTGGTGTTAACTCAATTGTAAATGCAAGTGGTGTTTTGGTGAATTCAGGTACTTCATTGATGGTTCGTGACTCATATTATGGTCGTCCATATCAACGTCTCCGTCCTAATAGTGTAAAACAAACAGCTGGTGAAGCTGCTGGAAAGAACTATTTCCTTGACCAAGCTTTTGTAAAAAGAGATATTGATTCACGATATGCCAACACATTCTATACAGTGTATATTGCCAATCAATCAATTACTAATACTGCAACAGCCGCTAATAACAAAAGAGGTATTGGTTATACAACACAAGTAGGGGTTGACACGGCGGTTTGGCTTCCAGACTTTGAAGTGCCAGGTGCTCCTCAATTCAACGGCACAAGACCATTCAAAGGAATCATTGTTCCACCAAGCCTTTGGAAGTCAGACGTTTACCCTGCCATCAAGAAACACATGGACCCAAGTCGTGGAAGTAACTTCAATGACCCTTCAACTCGTCCTGTTGTGATTACACGCTTTGCTGAAGTATATCTTGTAGGTGCCGAAGCTTACCTTCAATCGGGCAATAAAGCAAAAGCGGCCGAATTATTGAATGTAATACGCCAGAGAGCTGCTTATCGCAAAACTAATACGGCTGCCCAAAATACTGCTGCAGCTGCGGCTATGTTAATCAAAGACACAGACGTAACTATAGACTTTATCTTGGACGAAAGAAGCCGTGAGTTGTTTGGTGAGTGGATGAGAAACCAAGATTTAGTACGTACAAAATCTTTGGTGAGACGTATTAAACTTTGGAATAGCGAGGCGGCTCCTTACGTAAAGGATTTCCATCTTTTAAGACCAATCCCTCAGTCTGAAATAGACCGTACGGTTGTAGGCCCTCCATTTACACAAAACCCTGGTTATTAATTAAATATACAGGCAGTAGGCTTATCTACTGCCTGTTTTTACGAAAAGCATATTATTCATGCTCTTGTATTCTATTCATTTACTATTGCATAGCAAGATTCACAAGTGGCTTTGCCACTGACAAAACCTCTCTGTTCATTACCTATTTTTTCATAGAAATTAGTTTTAAAGTCAAACTGCCCCAGATAAATTATTTGGGGCAGTTTTTTTTGAGCAGGATGTTTTGTATTATCCCTTCTTAGCAATCTTAAAATGCTACAAATTCTGATATGGTAAAAAACTAGAACTCCTCAGTATACCTTCTTCTAAATCCCAAAATCCTGCAAATCCCGATATTTAGAGCGGATTATTGGTCTTTTTATAACTCCTAAAATCTCACAAATCCTGATTATGAAATAATAATAGTGTTAAATCGACACTTTCTAGCACTACTGAACATTTGTAGTATAGTTTTAGTGATTAATGCTACTCTATTTTTGGGTCATAGCCTTATTTTGCATAGTAATTTCATATTATTTATTAAATGAATCATATTTATTTACCTATGAAGAAATTTGACTTATCTATTTCGATCATTCAAAGTAAGCGGCATCTTGTGGTATGGTGTGTTTCGCTTTTGATTGGACTTTCGGGTTTTTCATTAAAAGCCCAAACTGTAAAGGGGACTGTTAAGTCTAATACAGGAGAAATAATTCCTGGAGCAACAATCACTGTTAAAGGAACTACTCGTGGTACGAGTGCCAGTAAAGATGGTGCTTTCTCGATTACTTGTTCACCAAAGGAAACGCTAGTTGTTAGCTCGGTTGGTTATAAAACACAAGAAATCTTGGTGGGTAGCAAAACGTTTTTGGGTGTTGTACTAGAAGAATTCCAATCGGCCCTAGACGAAGTTGTAGTTGTGGGTTATGGAAAACAGAAAAAAGAAGGGGTGGTTTCGTCTGTGACTCAAACCACAGGCAAAGTCCTAGAACGTGCTGGTGGGGTTTCGAGTATTGGAGCGGCACTTACAGGGAATGTTCCTGGGCTAATCACCAATGCTAGTACGGGGTTACCGGGCGAAGAAGACCCTCAGATTATTATTAGAGGTCGAAGCTCGTGGAATAATTCAGACCCACTGATTCTTGTTGATGGAGTAGAACGCCCTATGAATAGCGTAGACATCAGTTCTGTAGAAACCGTTACAGTACTTAAAGATGCTTCGGCTACAGCGGTTTTTGGTTCGAGAGGTGCCAATGGGGTATTATTGATTACTACCAAACGTGGTAAAACAGGTAAAGCGTCGATTAGGGCGACTGTCAATACCATTATGAAGTCGCCTTCAAAACTACCAGGCAAATATGATTCTTACGATGCTTTGAGTATTAGAAACGATGCCATCGAATAC
>VFQP010004671.1_pt1 | contig 12519 bp, 20 predicted proteins | sample 3512351 | NCBI WGS metagenome assembly VFQP01 (sample SAMN10412372, study PRJNA504923) | tailings metagenome | isolation source: Relicate 1 Philex TSF1 revegetated site | place: Philippines: Tuba, Benguet | collected 2017-08-29 | reverse complement strand
TGTGTGTGTGTGTGTGTGTGTGTGTGTGTGTGTGTGTGTGTGTGTGTGTGTTGCATGGGTGCTGAGGCAATGTAATGTTGGTGTGTATGACCACCCCTCTCCAATCATGTACATTGTCCCCAACCATCCCTCCATCATCGCACACACACACACCACCACCAAAAAGACAACCAAAAACACCCCCCCAAAAACACTCCCCCAAAAACACCCCCCCAAAAAAAACACCACTCCAAAAACACCACCAACACCCCCCCCCCCAAAAAAAACAGGTTTTTGCTTATGGGTGGTGAATGCAACTACCTACTACGCGTCACACACCCTGAAAAGCGCCTTGAATTCGTCCCCCCCAGTGAATGGCAAACCCCCCGAATGATGTCCTGGTCAGAACCCGACATCATAGCCCTCCTGGATGAGGCACAGCACATTCTAGAAGAAGGTGCCCATCGCCTGCGTCTCCCAGTGTGTGTCATCCGCAAGGAACGCTCGGTGGGGGTCGTCCCCACCGCCCCCACCATCTACGAAGTGCTGGAAGAGCTCGCATTGTCAACGTACGCCCAGCTGAGTGTGTCTCCTGCAGCGACGTTGCCGTTTTGTGCGTTCAATGGTGGGAATGACGTGTTTGTGGATATAGGGAACAAGTCTCTCGGTTTGCAAGCACTGATGGAGTACTTGGGGTTGGAGCACCCACGGGCGCTGCATGTGGGGGATAGGTTCACTATATCTGGCAATGACCAGGCTACCAGGAATAATTGCAGCATTCTGTGGGTGGCCAATCCGGAAGAGACGGGGTTTTTTATAAAGCTGTTGTTGAGGGATATTGATCGTTTGAATGAAGCACCATATATAGAGTAGGAGGAGTCACACACAGAGTAGCCCAGTGTGGATGTGCGCGTGGATGTGCACCATATATAGAGCAGTAGGATTCATACACATCGTAGTAGCTATACACAGAGTAGTAGCTATTGAAGTGGGGTATTGGCTGGTGTGGGTGTGTGGGTGTGGATGTGGGTGGGCATGGGTGTAGGCGTGGGTGTGGTGTCACGCATGCTGTGAGTGTGTGTGGTGTGTGTATCTGGGTATTGGTGGTGGTGAGGGGCGTGATGCATGTGTGTTTTGTTGGATAATGATGGGTATGAAAAAGAGTATGAGCTGTCATGATGGTGCGCTGTCATGATGATGATAATGATATGTGTGTGTGTGTGTGTGTGTGTGTGTTGACTGTACACCTATACTCATTTTGCAACCACAGTGATTGGCGACTGTGTGTGTGTGTGTGTGTGTGTGTGTGTGTGTGTGTGTGCACATGTATGATGATTGGATATGTGCAAGTGCAAACGAGTGGGCTGGTTTTGTTGCCCTATATGTGCTCTGTAGCATGCCCTATATGTGCTCTGTTGCATGCTCTGTTGCATGCTCTGTTGCATGCTCTGTTGGATGCTCTGCATGCTCTCCAACGTGCCCCAAGCACGAGATATGATGATATGTGTGTGTGAGCGTGCATAGCGAGTGTAACTGAGACCAATGCTGACGTCATGTGCATCACATGAAAACATGAAAACATGAAAGTTTTACTGAGAGAAGTTTGCATTCTTGTGGGCTGAGAGAAGTGTGCATTCGTTGCCCACACACATGGCAGCAAACGATGATTACAATGCAGAGAAAATGAAGAAATGAAGGGGGGAAATCGAAGCAACGCGACGGTAAAAAACCAAGCAAGCACACACCAATCACACACACAAAGCACAGTGTTTGATGGAAAAAACAATAAAGCATAACCCACTACGACGATGGTGATCAGTATTGCCCTCATTACCCCTTTGCCCCGCCATTTCCCTGCAACACACACCCACAAGACACAGTACAGGAGCATTCACAACCACAACCCTCATCCTCATGGTGGTCAACACCACCCCATGCCCCTACATCATCATCATCATCATGTTGGTCAACCCCCACATCATCATCATCATGTTGGTCAACCCCCACATCATCATCATCGTCATGTTGGTCAACCCCCACATCATCATCATGTTGGTCAACCCTACATCATCATCATGTTGGTCAACATTGGTGCAGCATACTGCATGGCTCTGACAGGTGGGTGTGGCACCGCATTGTAGGTTGTAAAATGGGGTGCCATATCATCTCCATGAAAGCGTATGAAGGCCCCCTTGTTGCCCATTTGATCACAGTAATTGGGTGCACTAAACACGGTAATGCAATACCCATCATGCTCCACTTCATACCTGTGTGGAGAGGGGGGTGGATGTGTGTAGGATGTGTGGGTAGAAGGACACGTGATGGTGTAGAGAAGCGCTGTGGTACAGTTGACATGTGGTTTATGTACCATATGGTATGTGTAATACATAGCACATGCTCCAGTCAAAAGTGAGATAAACAGTAAAAACACCACCCCTCATACCACCACTCACACCACCATTAACCACCCCACCTCCTCACACACGTACCCTTCATCCTTCACCTCATGACTGCGTACCAACAACTGCAACCCATTCTCCTGCAAAAACCGCTTGGTCACATCGCCGCCAAACGCCACCCCCACCCCCCTCTTGCTGGGCTGTCTCCCAGGAAAGGGGGAGGGGTCACTCCACATGAGCTCACACATGAGGCCATCCTCTGGGGGTTCCCTGTTGCGGTCAATGTCGGATATTTCTTCTAGAGTGACCCCATCGCGACTGAAGAGACCACCGTGTACTACAAACACCCTGTGGGGGGGGGGTGCAACAACATGTGTGCATATACAACAACATGTGTGCATATACAACAACATGTGTGAATATACAGTACAGTGTGGAGACAACACACAGTGGTGACAACACACTCACTTGTCATTGAGCACACCAAAACATCATCACAAAACATCATCACACAAAACATCATCACACAAAACACCACTACACACATACTTGTCATTGAGCACATGTGCAAGGGGTAGCCACCTGAACGTTTCCCTGAATATCTCCAACAGTGTGTTATTGTACTTGTGTTGCACCTCACCATCAAAGCCGTAAATAGAGTTCATACTGCGTGCCTCATGGTTTCTGTGTGTGAGAGAGGAGCGGAGGGGTGTGTCTGTATGAGAGGGTGTGTGTGAGAGGAGCGGAGGGGTGTGTATGTATGAGAGGATGTGTGTGAGAGGAGCGGAGGGGTGTGTCTGTATGAGAGGATGTGCGTGTGCGTGTATGTGTATAAGAGCGTGTTGTGTAAAAGTTAGGGTATCCCTCACTTATTCCCACAACATGCACATGCACATACACATGACATACACGAAAAACACCATGCAACCACACAAGACATCATGCACGCACCCTCGGGCAAGATGAAAGTGGCTGGGATACAAGCACTTGAATGCAAACAACACAAGCACCACCTCCACAGAGAATGAGCCACGATCTACAAAATCACCTGTGTGTGTAATGGTGTGCAATGGTGTGTAGTGGTGTATGATTTTCATGGTGTGTGGTGATGATGTTTGTGGTGTGTATCTGTAGTATTGATGAATGGTGTACACAAACAACAATGCATACTGATTTGCATACACTTTCAACACACACACACACACACGCGCGCATATACCCAAAATACACATACACACCCAAAAAACACCCAAAACACAAATACACCCCAATATACACACCCAACATACACCCAAAGTACACCCACTCAAAATACACACCCACCATTAAACAAGTAGGGGTTGTCCACGGAGGGCATGCCGTTCAACTCAAACACATTGAGCAAGTCATAATACTGACCATGCACATCCCCACACACTGTAAAGTGACCAGTAGAGGGGATGGGGACGTGCACCAGACTAGGTAGCTGTTTCAAGTGTGCCTGTACCTGTGTGGGGGGGGTGATGTGGGGGGGTGAGTGAGGTGTGGGTGTGCGGATGGACTCGTATATGTGGGTGAAGTGTGGTTGGGAATATTGAATAATATTGTGGCACACCATACCTGCAGGACTACCTCGAATGCAAATCGTTTGTGTATGGTTTTCTGTTGTCTGAATGCCTCAATCATGCCCTTGATGAATTCCTCAGTGATGACCCACCCATCACTGTCATTCCCTGTGTGTGTGAGTGGGTGGGTGGGTGGGTTGGTGGATGCGTGAGTGTGTGTGAGTGTGTATACATACATACCATGTTGTATAATATATGAGTGTGTGTATATGTGTGTGTGTATGTATGTATGTGTGTATGTATATCTGTAGTTATTGGATGTACACACACATGCACACCACCGTGCACAACAAAGCAGTGCACGTACACAATACATCACAAACAAACCACAAAACAAACCACAAAACAAACCACAATACAAATCACAACACACATCACCATACCCTGCATGCGTGGTCCTGTGTATGTCTCCTCAACATGGTACACTGAGAGGTCAACACGGTCAGACATGGGAACAACGTCTTCATCCTGTAGTCACATACAAGGTTGACACATGCATGAAAAGGTGTATGCTAAATATGCATACAAGGTGTGTGGCATGAGGGTGGATTGGTGTATGTGGTGGCATATGCATCCCATCTGCGTCCCAAGGTGTATACATTCCCGCACACCACCACCACACACCCATCCCCATCATACCGGTGTTGCCAATGCCTCTTCAAATCGAATCCTCTTGACCACCTTTTCCGCCTCGACCATTTTTCTCCGCACATCAGGGTCCCTTGGTGCAAGTCTTGCAGCAGCCTTGAAATCTCTGAGTGCCTCCTTGTACTTGCCCATTGCAAAGTAGGCATCCCCACGTCGGTAGATGCCCTTGGTGTAGGTGGGATCAAGCTCGAGGGCCTTGGTTGCATCAGTGATGGCACTGCCATAGTTTTCCAAACGTAAATTGGCTATGCTACGGTTGGCATAGTAGATAGCGCTGGTGGGCCAGAGGGTGATGGCTTTGGTGTAGCCTGCGATGGCTTGTGCATAATGGCGCTCTGTTGATGAGTTGATGGGTGTGATACCAATGTGGTTGGGTGTGACACCGTGTGTGTCTCACCGTTGTGGTGTGTGCTAGTGTGCCCTCTCCAATACATACCCTTGAATGCCTTGTTGGCCTCAGCTTTGGCTACCTCAGCGGCATGTTGATCATGTTCGGGCAAGACCGTGTCCATCCCTCCTGTTGTTGGCTGATCGTTTTCCTCAGCCATGGATGCGTTGGTTTCTATGATGTTTTGTGTTGTTGATGTGCTTTTGGGTGTTGTTCAAGCGGTGGCTGCCTTTGGTAGATGTTGATGCGGTCGATCCCCGGCTGTCCCCGGCTGTATCTTGGTTGATGGGTTTGTTTGTGGTGTGTTGTTGCAACAGATGGTGTAGTTCTGTTTGATTGTGTATTTTCTTTTCCTTGTGTTCTTTTTGGCGTTTGGTTGTCTCACACAATGCATATGCACAGACATACATGGAAAGATAGCCACTCCATATGGTTCATGTGTACATACATGAAGCAGCAACACGTGCACATGAAGCAGCAACACAGACATTGCACGACACCGCATCCACAACCATCAAATCCCTCAATAGTATGAACACTCATGGAAGAGCAACAATCCACCATCACAGCTGGCTATACCAATCAGCAAGCCAACGTCAAGCAGCTCGTAGCACGCTTTAATCGAGCCACCACTCTTTCTGCAACCCAATCAGCAACAACCGCCACCCCAGCACGCAGCAGCAGGGTACGCCAGCTCACTGGTGCCTATGAAACACAATTGCAGGCGCTCTTGCGCCATTTGCAGGACGAGCGTGCCCGCATCGCCACGCTTCGTGATGAGGCACGGGCCCGACGTGCAGCCAAACGGCATGCACACATTATCAACTGTGTACAAGATGAAAACAGCAACGTGAATGGGGTAAATGTGATGGACGGGGACCATCCACATAGTGGAGAAGATGCAGTAGTGCTATCATCAACCACTGCTTCCGATGTCGATGATGCAGAGGATGCTGCACTCGCTGCGGCATTGGAAGATGTTGAGCGGATGCTTGCTGCACATTGCCAGGCTTCGTCAGCACATCAGTCACAATGGATATCACAGGAGGGTTGTTCGGGGGGGCCTGGGACCCCAGACCGGCCCCTGGAGGAAGGAGGGCATCCCTTGATGGACGACGATGGCAAGACCAACATCAATCATGACCAATCTGGCAAATACGCCAAAGAAGAAGAACAACAAGAGGATGATGCGTATGTAGCAACGCAAGTACAGCGAGTACAAAACCTGCTTGACCTCTTTCGCGCACGACACGCAGCTGACGAAGCACAGCGTGTTGCCAGCAGCAAGGGGTTCCATGCAGGGCCCCAGGTATTGGAAAAGCGCCCCTCTTTTTTCGACCCATTGACTGCCAATAGCATGTTTGCTGATCCACTGAGGCAAGCGGCATTTCCACTGGTGTGTAGAAGTGATGATGATGATGGATGAGGTGTATAGTAGTGATGATGGATGAGGTCGTGTATTGTTGTGTGGAAACAGCACAGTGTTGTTTGTTGTCTTATGTGTTATGACATAAATGTGTCATTGATGTTATTGTATTGCTTGTGAAGTTTTGAATACCATCATGACGTGTATACCACATGACCTTTGCATTTGATACCTATTATTCGTTGTGTATTTCTTGTACACTCATGTTGCACACACTGATACTCATTGCAATTCCTATTTGTGTTTTTTTTGTTGTATATGTGTGTGTGGTGGGCCTGCAGGTGTAGAATGCATGATGTTGCTTGTTGGTGCTGTGGCCAGCAGGTGCAGGGCACCCACAATACCAAGTGTAACAAGGGAACACAGAGCATGTGCAGGGCACACCACCCACAATTCCAGGTGTAACAAGGGAACAAGTGTAACAAGGGAACAAATGTAACAAGGGAACAAGTGTAACAAGTGTAACAAAGGATGGGAATGACCTGAGATGCACGTGCTGCACGTGTCTACACCACTTGCCCTATACAGATGTCTTTTTCCCTTCAACACGTCCCCTTTGCCCTTCCACACATCCCTTTGTCCTTCCACGCGTCCCTTTGCCCTTCCACACGTCCCTTTGCCCTTCCACACGTCCCTTTCCCCTGTCCACACGTCCCTCTACATGCATGTACTCGTATGTGCTCGTTACACAAACATAAGGAAAGCATCAGCGCAAAAGAAAAACCACAAGCAACATGAATGGTCACGTACACAACAACATGTAGGTGGTCACATGCGCTGTGTGTGTACATCATCACACGCACAACAACATGCAGTTGGTCACATCATTATCCCCACCACCATCCATCAATACCCCACTCCATCCCATTCAGATCTATTATGACACTGGTCCCCTAGGTCACACCTGATCTTCCTAGGTCACACTGATTCCCCCTTGGTCACTGATACCCCTCGGTCACTGATACCCCTCGGTCACTGAAGGCCAGGGCAGTTTTGCTTCCTCCACCACACCCCCTTGGGTGGACCGATCTATGTCACTGATGGCCAGGGTAATTTGGCTTCCTCCACAGTGGCCCCCTGAAAAACAAGGGGAAGCCTGTCTTCCAGCAGGGCCCTCATTTCCTTGATGTTGACAATGACGTCCACATTTGTGTGTGCTTCCACACACTCCTCCTGAGTGGTGGGGGGGTATGTATGATGTATGTATGATGTTCTATTTGTGTATGATGATGATGATGATGATGATGATGATGGTGATGATGATGATGGTGATGATGATTTGAGTATATTGTTTGATGATATGAAAGGGGTACAAGTTGTGGTGGGGGACACAGTGGGTGTGGAAAAGAGGGGATGTGTGATAAGGGGCGTGTGCACCACAAGCCATACATACACCCGAATCCAAAACCAACCCATACTCACACCCTGACACATACACCCTCATACACCCAGCCTCATACACCCACAAGATACACCCACCGTATCACACACACACACAATCACTCCATACACCTACCGTATCGCACATGAGTGATGGCCAAGAACCAAATCGTTCAGCATCCCGTTTGTTGACATAGAGTGTTTGATTTCGATGACGAGCCCGCCATGCAAAGTGATGAATGTCTCCCATCATTTCTGTTTGAATGACAAAACTGCGATCCAAGTTATCCCATATCCAATTTTTCTGTGTATGATGATTGTGTGTGTGATAATCGTGTGTGGTGTGTGGTTGGGTGGCTTGTGCGTGTATGCTGTGGGTGCATGATGTGGGTGATGCACAAAGTGCATGCACAACACCATGTTCACGAAGGACATCATCATCATTACCACATAACAACACTACCATGGTCCCCTGTACCCCCCCCCAACACACACACCATTTTCTCTCTCTCACACACACACACATACATAAAAAAACAAACAAACACACCTGCAACAGCTCCACCACTGCAGATCCTGGTTGTAGGAAAGGTGAGTTGGCCAGGTTGCTGGTGTGTACACTGATATACACACCAGTGGAGGACATTGTTTCCAGCTGCTCCCGGAAGCTACTGCTGGCATTGAACTCCACCACACGCAACTGTGTGGGTGTTTAGGAACGAGGTGGGTGTAGAGTAACGAGGTGTGTGTATAGTAACGAGTGTATATAGTAACAAGGGGAGACAACAGGGATGTTGGAAAGGTGTGCAGGTGTGTTTGTGGATGCTGAGATGCGTTTTGTGGGTGTTGAGGTGCGTTTTGTGGGTGTTGAGATGCGTTGCTACTTCAAACCAAGCACACACACAACAGCATGTTCTCCCTCCTGGCATACACCTCCATACCAACATACGCACACCCCACAAACACTCACACGCACCTCTCCAAACTCCCTCAGCAGGTCTAAAAAGCGTTCCTCATTGATAATACGTCTATTGGCACGTTTACGTTGAAAGGTGATGATACGAGGCACTGGGCGGGGAGCAGGCTCTGGGAGTTGATAAGCCCTGTGTGTAAAGGGGGTGTATGTGGTGGGTGGGGGTGGGTGTATGTGTGAGGGAGGTGTATTTGTGCGTGATGTTGGTGGTGGTTGTGTGTGCTGGTAATTGTGCAAGGGATATTGTTTCATGAGGCATGCATACCTACATAGCAGTATACACAACCAGACAACCACACACATGCGCACAACAACCACACAAGCACATACATGCACACACAATACACCACATACACCACAGCTAAACACGACACAATACACACCTACCTGTATATTTCAGCACGAAAATCTTTCGCGTCTTGTCTACTGAGGAATGTACGTTGTCCACCAGTAAATTGATCACGCACCACGAGTGCACGTTCAAACACAACCCATTCATTGGCCTTGTAGCCCTCCAGTGGTTGTGCTGTGGTAGATACATGATGGTGTGGTAGCGGATGAACGGTGGTGATGGTGGTGATGATACATGATGGTGGTAGTGGGTAATGGTGATGGTGGTGATGATACATGATGGTGGAAGTGGGTAATGGTGATGGTGGATAATGGTGAATGACGGATGATGGTGATGGTGGATGGTGATTGTAGCCAATAGGTGGTGCCGCTCCCATCAAACAAAGCAGACAGACACCACATTGTTTTCCTTTCATTCTACAACACACACACACACACACAAAAGCAAATAAAAACACCCACATAAAAACGCCCACAACACCCACACATACGTATTTGCGCCCACACAGAGTCCACCTCCCGCTGCATAATCAACGGAGGCAGGTCCCCATCAGGGGGCACCCCCAATGTGGTGGCAATCACCGCACGCACCCACTCCATCAGGTGCACCCGCTTGAGGTGCAGCAGGAGGAATTGGTGTGCTGGGCGGGCAAAGCTTGATTCCTGCTTGAGGATGCTGTACAGGGGAAACATGACCTCACACCAGTGACCAATGGCTGTCTGTGGGGTGATTGAGGGGGGTGGAAATGCGTGTGGGGGATGGAGTGGGGATGGGTGGGGGTAAGGGTGGGTGGGGTGAGAAAGGGAGGGTGGGGGTTGGAGTGGGTGGGGGTTTACCTCACTCATGCAGTACATCAACAGCACACTCATACAACACATACCGGATGTAGAAAATACACAAATCACTCATGCAGTACATCAACAGCACACTCATACAACACATACCGGATGTAGAAAATACACAAATCACTCATGCAGTACATCAACAGCACACTCATACAACACATACCGGATGTAGAAAATACACAAATCACTCATGCAGTACATCAACAGCACACTCATACAACACATACCGGATGTAGAAAATACACAAATCACTCATGCAGTACATCAACAGCACACTCATACAACACATACCGGATGTAGAAAATACACAAAGTCCAATACAAGTGTATCCCCCCTGACAACCCTCCAATCCACTGTCCTCACAAATTCATGTGCATCCTGTACGTGCAGCACATTGAGCTCCTGATTGCGAGTGAGCTGCCACCCAGCCTGTGTGCGTGTGTGTGTGTGTATTGGGGGGGAATGTACGTTGGTGGGGGTGCATGTGCGCTGGTGGGTGTGCATGTGTGTTGGGGTGTGCATGTGTGCTGGTGGGTGTGCATGTGTGTTGGGGTGTGCATGTGCATGGTTGGTGGGGGGGAAGACGGAGGGGGAGATACATGCCAGACACGCAATCTGTAGAGTGTACTTTTACAGCCACAACTACCGTTTCAACACACAACAACATACTGGTACAACACACTGCAACAACACAACATACCACTTCCTTCCCACCATCAGCAAGGAGGTAAAACCGACCATTGTTGTACCACAAGTTGTTGTATATACAGTGGGTATCGTTGCAGTGAGCATCTGTGCGGGGGGATGCATCATACCATGCATACCTGAGTGTGGGTGTGGGTGGGGGCGTTTCTCATGTGATGTGTATGATGTATACGATGCGTATGATGTGTGTATATTGTATGGGATGTGTATCATGTATACGATGCGTATGATGTGTGTATACATTGCACGGGATGTGTGTGTGTATAATGTGTGTGTAGTATATGTACAGCATGTGAACAACAATGTGTACTTGGGTATTACTTTTCCATCACACACACACCATACCCCTTTGGTTTTGGCTGTCCAGTGGTACGACATGCAGCTGGTTGTGTGGTGGTCCACCTTTTACCTTTTTCATCATAATATTCATATTCCACCACATCCCAAAAGCCACTGGGTTTGCCCTTGTATGTCACATCCCTCCACTTGCAACCCCTGTTGATGAGGGCATGGATGTGATGACATGGATGTGATGACATGGGTGTACACGTTCATGGGAAACGTCCATTACCCCCCAATCTCTCCTTTTTCTATCCATGCTCTTGCTGTATACACAATGTATCGTCCGCTGCAGCAATTCAACATACTTGGGGTAGATGCCCATGGCGGGGTTGACCACACGCGTGTAGGGCGATTGCCCCCCCCCCACGGTACTGTTGATGGCGGCATGCAGTAACACCGACGACAACCGCGGTGGTTTATCAACAGGTGCTGATGATATGGCTGCACAGCTTGATTGAAGCACCCGTCGTGTCCAGGTGCTATTGACTGCATAGTGTGTAGCAATACCCACCAGCACCACCCCCCACACTGCGGCCACCAGCAGCGCCTGCACGTGCCATGGGGCACGCGTTTTGGAGTTTTTGGCGCTACGAGGCGTGGTGCCGTTGGGTGTTTTGGTTGGTGTGGTTTTCATGGTGGTTGCAGCATCAGGGCGCCATGATCGATGGTGTTGTGTATTGTGCTGGACGCTGGATCACGTGTATGCTGTTGTAATCTGTTGTAATCAGTGTGCTGGAGAGAAGACCACGCAGACAAAACCACGGAAACAAACTAGAGATGTTGATGATGATCTGTTACGAGTGTGCTGAGTGGAGGGTAGCAATGCTGTGCTATATAAAGATGATCACTGATATGAACACGGCAATGATGGTTGCCCTCGAAAATTCACGCTGGCTATTTTTGTCAACACAACGACTTTTATATATTTTTTCACAAAGTACCCAATACGCCCAATAGTCAATACCGTCAACACCATTGCATACACAACAGCAAGCACTGCTAGCAACGTTGCCGCCCTCCATGGCAATCTGATTGCCTTTCGCAGTCACTGTCGGAGGCACACCAAGGAGGCCCTCAAACGCCCTCCCAACCATGCTCCCAACCATGTTGCTACATGGTCATGGCGTTGTCTTTTCACAGCGACCAGCAAGGCACACTAGAAAAACTGCTGTGACAACATGTGGGGTGGACACGCCCACATACGATGGTACGAACACAGGGGTGGGTTATTCACATGGGTGTCCAACACATAAACAACATGATGCGTTGACAGGATTCACATTGAATATCACACACACAGGTCCACCAGGCCGTCTGGCACGCTACAGCAAGGTGATGACACGCAGCAATGGCTACAGTCACCTTGGCTCTGCCCTCAACACACGGTATATACTGTACATGCCAATTGATGACACACATGCCTATTGATGACACACATGCCTATTGATGACACACATGCCTATTGATGACACACATGC
>VFQP010004670.1_pt1 | contig 12520 bp, 19 predicted proteins | sample 3512351 | NCBI WGS metagenome assembly VFQP01 (sample SAMN10412372, study PRJNA504923) | tailings metagenome | isolation source: Relicate 1 Philex TSF1 revegetated site | place: Philippines: Tuba, Benguet | collected 2017-08-29 | reverse complement strand
GCGCCAGGCGTCACCCGTGCGGCAAGGCAGGCGGACCAGTCAAGCGTTGCCGCGCAACGGTGGCACGTGGCTGCTGGCCTGGGCTCACAGGTACCCCAGCCTGCTGGGCGTCAAGGTGGTCAACCTGGTGACCAACGCGTGCGTGCGCGTGCTGGGCAAGGTGGAGAACACCGAGCGCTTCACGCGCGTGGCGCTGTACCAGGGCAAGAAGGGCAAGCTCAAGGTGAGGGCGCCGATGGCCGGCCCACGCCACGCAGCGCGTGGCGCTGCACAACGCCGGCAGTGGGAGCTCTTGTACTGCCTGTTTCCTGTGGCCAGGAACCGTCTTGGGAGCCGCCTGGTGCCTCCGTCCCGAGTGCGTGCACCGACTTTCTACAGTGTGCCGCCTCCCCCCCTTGGTCCTCCCCTTGCAGATCCCCACGCCAGAGCTGCTGGACAAGATGGTGCCCCCCGACCCCACATTGGTGGCGCTGGCCTTCAAGCGGCACCGGCTCTACCTCTTCACGTGAGGGGCCGGAAGCAGGGCGCTTGGTGGGGCGGGAGCCAGCACACTCTGGCTCATGGAGACGAGCGCGCCGACGGGTCGCAGTGTGCACTGCTGACAGCGGTGCTCTGAGGCTGAGCGCGGCCCTGCTGGTTGATCTCTTCACGGCTGTGCCTGTCCGAACCCGGATCGTCGCGTTGTTGGCGCGCAGGCGGCGGGAGCCCAAGGACGTGGAGGTGGACGCGGCGGCGGCGGGCGGCGCCGAGGGCGGCGCGGCGGCGGCGGCGGCGGGCGCCGGGCGCGACGTCTTCAACGAGAAGCCGAGCCTGGAGGACGTGCTGGCGGCGGAGGAGCAGGCGGGCAGCGCCGTGGTGCTGCCCCGCGGCGTCACCATCCACACCACGCGGGTGAGGCGCGGCGGGCGCACGATGCCGCCTTGCGGCTGCATCTCGTCACGGCACGGTGTCCGCGTCGCGGTGCTGTGCCATGCGGGTTGGCGACACTTGAGGGCAAGGCTAGAGCGTGAGCGAGGCGGGCCTTGGTGCACTGGTTGCGGATGGGCCTGCGCAGCGGTGCGGAGCGTGGAATGTAGCGCGACGTGTGACTCTGAGTGTGTGTGTGTGTGATTTTGCATCTATTTGGATACATACCTCGGCGGGGCCGGAGCCCAGCCACCGGGCATATCACATGCGCGGTTCCAAAGCATTCCACACAGAAGGCAAGTCACCAACACTCGTGTGTGCGTGCGCTGCTGCAGGGCGACATTGTGCTCAAGCTCTTCCCCGACGAGTGCCCACGCACGGTGGAGAACTTCACCACGCACGCGCGCAACGGGTGAGGCGGGGCTGCCGCCCTGCGGCCCGCCCCGTGCTTTGCCCTGCCGTGGCGCGCGCCGCTCTGGGGCCGGCGCCGCTAGCGTCTGCGGGGCGCGACGCGCGCGACCCAAGGTTGACGCCGACGCTCAGTCCAGCAAGGCTTTCCCGTGTGCCCCTCTGGACATTGGATTCTTGTTGAACTGAAAATTGCGCAGGTACTACGACAACATCATCTTCCACCGCGTGATCAAGGTGGGTGCGGCCAGGGCGCCCGAGCAAGGCGGCGCGCGCGCCGTGACGTGCCGCAGCGAGCGGGCCACCCCGAAGGAGCGGGAGTGCCGCAGTGCTCGCGCTGGAGCAGAGACGTGGCTGCCGGTGCCTGCGGTGCCTTGCTTTTGTGCGCAGGGCTTCATGATCCAGACGGGCGACCCACTCGGTGCGTTGCTGCAGGATACGTGGACGTTGGCAAGCGGCAGCAACGCGGCAGCGCAAGAGACGCCGCCGCCTGCCTCTCCCGCAGCGTGCTGTCCCCGGGGGTGCCACGGGGCCGTCGGGGCGCCGCCGGCAAACGCGTGATTGCGTGGGGCGGTTCGCGCGCGCGCGCGCGTGTGCAGGCGACGGCACGGGCGGCGAGTCCATTTGGGGCGGTGAGTTTGAGGACGAGTTCCACAAGACGCTGCGGCACGACCGGCCGGGCATCCTGTCCATGGCCAACGCCGGGCCGGGCACCAACGGCTCGCAGGTGCGCGGGCGCTGGCCCTGCGCCACGTCCCTTGGCGTGGGTGGTCTGGGGGCCTGGCAGGCCGGTGGCGGGCACGTGCCAGGCGTGTCCTGCGGTCTGGCGCAACTCAGGGAAGGTGGGCGGTGTCGTTGGGGTTGGTGAGCCGCGCGCGAGGTGGCGGCGAGCGGTGCCCTGCAGTTCGGAGTTCGGAGTTTGGCCAGCCTGCTGCGGGAGGTTGTTGGGGCATGCGTGATGTGCAACCGTGTGCGCGCAGTTCTTCATCACGACGGTGCCCTGCTCGTGGCTCGACAACAAGCACACCGTGTTTGGGAGGTGAGCAGGACCGTGGCAGGGCCGTGGCAGGGCAAGGCAGCCTCTGCCTTCCACGAACCTGGGCGGCACGGTCGGACAACCTGCTGCCCACGTGACGCCTGCGCTGTGGCGCAGGGTGGTGCGGGGCATGGACGTGGTGCACATCATCGAAAAGGCCAAGGCCGACAAGAACGACAAGCCGTACGACGAGATCAAGATTGTCAACATGACCCTGCACGACACGCTCGCCGACCGCTAGCTGCAGCAAGCCGCCCCACCGCCATCTGCGGGCATAGCCAGGCTGGCTCTGTGTGCTGGACTGCCCTCTCTGCTGCGCTGTTGCGTGCGCTGCGCTGCTGTGTTGTTATCCTTGGACCAGATTCAAAGTGTGGCGCGCGAGGAAGAAGGAGCGGCACGCGTACACGGGAGCACGGAACAGATTGATAAGGTTTCTCTGCGCCGCCGCGTGAGCGTCCCATCGTGCCAATCGTCCAGTCCTCGCCAGCGGCAAGCGGCAAGCAAGCGCGGGCTGCAAGGCGGGAGCAGCGTTCGCGAGTGTCCCTATTGCCACCGGCCCACTGCGTGAGCGAAAGCATTAATGCATCTGCTCGGTTCGGCGTCGCGCGTCGTCCTCCCGCTCGCGCGGGGTGAGCATCCCGTACCTGTTGGCCTTGACCACGGCCTCACGCACACATCTCACGCGCAGGATTGCATCTGATGGCGCCACCTGGACATGCACGTCGGCTCCTCCTTGCGGCCACGGTGTGCGCGGCGGCGGCCCTCGCCCTGAGCCCTGGCGCTCACGCGCAGTTCCCCAACCTGTGGGGCCCCGCGCCGCCACCACCAGACCCGTGGGCGCCTGAGAACAGGGGCAGCACGCCCAGTGGCAGTGGCACCGCCAACAGCAACTGCCCCACGGTGTGGCAGGTGCTGCAGTCGCAGCCCAACCTGGAGTCGACCCGCACGTCGCTGGCCAGCGCCGGCCTCGTGGCCGCCCTGAACGACTCGAGCTTTGCCGGGACGCTGCTGGCGCCGGTGGACCAGGTAATGACTGCGATGGGGCGGGGCGCACTCAAGAGCCTCGAGGTGGACGCGTGCCAGGGTGGACGTGTGCTCACAGGACGTGCAACCTTCACCCTGCACCCGCACGCAGGCCTGGGGAACCACGCCGCAGTGGTGGTGGAACCCGCCGTACGTGCTCACGGTGCTGGCCTACCACGTGCTGCCAGGCACGGCGTGGACGACCGGCAACCTGGTCGGCAAGACGCTGCCGACGGCCGCCCCCCCCACCACTGGGTGCGTGCTGGGTGCCCGCTACGCGGGCGCGGTGACCGGGCCAGCCTGCGCTTCGCCACGCGGGTGCAACTCACTCATCGCTGGCTGTTTCTTCCGCTCCGCAGGACCCTGACGTTCAACTGGCAGTGGGTGCCGACGGGCTGGGCGTCGGGCTCGTGGGTCGTGGGCATCCAGGGCGCAACCAACACGGCAAACATCGTCACGTCGAACCTGGCCGCCTGCAACCAGGTGCGGCGCCCCTGCAGCACTCGCCACCAAAGCACGCGCCCACAACGCCTGCGCCCACAGCGTTCACTGCTCGCGCCAATCCTCGTGCCCCTGCGCACGCCCCCTGGTCGACAACACGCGTCGCTCCCTCCAGGGCATGGTCCAGACCATCAGCAGCGTGCTGCTTCCGGCGGTGACGCCCGCCGCCTCCCCTCCGCCGCCTCCGCCGCCGCCGCCCAGCCCGGTCGTGTCGCCCAGCGGCTGCGCCACGGTGTACGCCGTGCTGGCGGCCACGCCCTCGCTCAGCCTGCTCAAGCAGTACGTCGACCAGGTCGCCTTTTCTGGCAGCCTCACGCTGGCGGCGCTGCTCAACAACCCACAGACGCAGGGCACGCTGCTGGCGCCCAACAACCAGGTGAGGTCCCAGTTGCAAGGCTCGTGGGCGGGCGGGCAGCAGAGTGATCGCCCAAAGGCTGAGCCGAGTAGCCGAGTGCGGCGCGGCGGCTGCTTGGTTGCGTTCCTGGGCGCAGGCGTTCCAGTTTGCGTCGGCGTGGTGGGCGTCCAACCCGTACCAGCTGGCGCAGGTGCTCACGTACCACTTCCTCCCCGGCGCCGGCAGGACGCAGCTCAACCTGGTGACGCCGCCCTGGCAGCAGTTTGCCACGGCCTCGAACGTGGGCGGGTGAGGCGGGGCGCTGCGCTGCGCTGTGGGCGCCGAGGGCAGGCAAGGTGGCCACCCCCTTCAACTTGAGAGTCTGCTCAATCTGCGCTTGCTGGTGATGGATGTACGCGCAGGTCGCTGACGGCCAGCACCGCCTACGGTCCTGCGGGAGGCCCCGTCATCGTCAGGGGCACGAGCAACAGCGCGCGCATCATGGCGCCCGACGTCCCCACCTGCGCAGGGGTGAGCAACTGTCGGTGGGGTGTCTGCACTGCCCAGCGAGCAGCTGCGTGAGTCTTCCTCCTCACGGGCCTGTGCCTCACGCTTCGTGCGCCGCAGAGCTACGTGCACATCGTCGACACGGTGCTGGTGCCGTTCAGGTAGTCCCTGGGACGTGACAATTGAACGCTTGGTGCCTCCAGGTCCCTCAGGGTTCAGGCCTCGCTGCCTTCCCTTGCCTCCTTCCTGCTTGCGGTCAAACATGAACGGCGCGGTCGAGCGGAATCGACCCTGAACCTGCTGCTGGACTCGCGTCCTCCAGAGCATCACTTGAGGTTGACAATAGATGGTCCAGGAACCTCGCTCAGCGCAGAGGCGTGACAAGCGCGGTGGATCGACGAGCGACCGATGCCTGCAATCAATGCGCGCTTCTTCGCGTCGGCGACTTGCACGTGGAGCTCCGAAAGGAGGTGTGCGCGGCTTACGGATGCTTACCAAGAAATCGGCGCGGCGGCTGGACCCCGCCCCAGCGCCCGCCGCAGCGCTGCGTAAGATTAAGATTGTACATCTTCTTCTGCAGTGCAAAGCGAATGTGGCTGCTCAGGGGTCGCTGGGCGGGGAGGAGGTCCAAGGCCGCGCGACTCGGCGGACTCGCGCACGCAATCGACCGGCGCGCAGGGAGAGAAACGGGCTTGGCTGTGGTAGCGCTGGTACTTAAAGCAGGGAGCTCCATCAATGGAGCATCAGAGTCCTCGCCGCACACGTCGAGCGCAGACGTCCCCAGCACGCCACCGCGAGCCGACACCCTCTGGACAGGATGCGAACGGGTGAGCGAGATGATGCGGAGGCAGCCACACGCGCGACAGCGCTCTCGTATCACAAGCGTTCTCTGCAGTGGCAGCGGCTCAAGCCACGCGCCGCCATTCGCACCACTCCAGCGCCTGAATCGTGCTGCGCAGGCTCCGTCCAGGCCCTGGGGGCCGCCCTCCTGCTGCTGACGCTCTCTGCCAGCTACGTGCACGCCACCACGACCGTGCTGGATGTGGCCGCCCAGGCGGGCACCTACAAGTTCATTGAGGCCGTCAAGGTGAGGCGCGACCACACGAGCCCGCCATCTCAGCCGTGGTAGCAAGCAACGGTGGCCAGGAACACTCCGGCTGCTTCAGAAGCCCTGCTAGCCAGCACGTGCTGTTTTCCTGGTGCTGTCCTGTGCGCAGGCGGCTGGCCTTGAGGGGGCTCTGTCCAACCCCAACCTTGTCGCCACTCTGTTCGTTCCGGTGCGAAACGCTGCCGCCACGCGTGTGCAGCAGCGTGAGGAGCCTTGCACCTGGATGAGCACGCGCATCAGTCACGCGTGGACCACATTCTCTTTTCACACTGTGTGTGCAGACGGACCGCGCGTTTGCGGCGGCTGGCCCTGTGCCCCCCGCTCTGCTCGCCGACATCCTCAAGTACCACGTGCGTGATGGCGTGCCCTCGTCGCTCCGCGCCCTCAACGCCCTTTGCTCCAAACTCAGGCGTCCTCCCGTGTGGCGCGCACGCGTGGATCTCTGGCTGCGCAGGTGGTCCCCAACCGCGTGATCTCGTCCAGGAGGCTGCTCTTTGCCGGCAAGCTGTTCACCCTCTTCACGCCCAAGTTCCTGCGCGCTGGCCTGACTTGGCGGCTGCGCCTCCGCATCGTGGGCGAGACCAACAACGTCGGCGTCGTCAAGGCCAACCTCTACACCAAGAAGGCGAGTGCAAGCGCCCTTGTGTTGCAAGAGCACACTGGGCGGACCGGTCGCTTGACTTGGTGCTGATCCTTCCTGCTTGACGCTGGTGGTGGGCTGTTACGTTGACGCGAGATGCACACGCAAATGACTGACCCCTCGAGCAACGCGCACAAATGACGACGCGCAGGCCATCATTCACATCGTGGACGGCGTGCTGATCCCCAAGTTCCCCGCCCCTGTGGCGTCCCCTCCCCCGTCCCCCCCTCCTCGCCGCCTGTCCCCTCCCCCTCCCCCTCCCTCGCCCCGTCCTCCCTCGCCCCCCCCTCCCGCTGTCGCGGCCTGCAAGACCGTCTTTGGTGGGTGCCAGCAGCATCCCGCACCTGCCCACGGAACGAGCAAGGCGACGGCATCGCAGAGCGCCTGCTTACGTGCGCTCGCGCTCTGTTGCCTGGCTCTGCGCAGAGCTGGTGGCCGCCACCCCCAACCTGGCAGAGCTGGGCAAGGCCGTCGTTGCCGCTGGCCTCCAGGGCGCCCTGTCCAGCCCCGCCCTCCAGGCCACCATTGTGGCGCCCATCAACAAGGTGCGCCCTGCTCGCTGGGCCTGGCACATGAGATACATGAATGGTGCTTGTGGGCGAGTTTGCTCGCCTGCCGAGCGGCACCTTTTGTATGACGTGCGGCTCTCTGTCCTGCACAGGCTTTCGCCAAGGTGCCGGCGGGCATCACCAAGGAGCAGCTGACCAAGGTGCTGCTCCTGCACGTCATCCCCGGGCCTGGCCTGAGGTCCAACCAGGTGCTGGCCAACCTGGGCAGGCCCGTCAACACCCTGGCCAACCAGTGAGTCAAGGGCGGTCTCGTTCATGCCCCTAGCGCGGCTGTGCAGCTTCTTCTTCGTCGTCCACTGCTCCACCACACACAACAATGTGATGCCTCGCGTGCCTGCTGCAGGACGCTGACCTTCCTCACGCAAAAGAGGACTCGCAAGCTCTTTGTCTTCAGCAAGATCAACAACGCCGAGGTCATCCTGTTCGACATTGTCGCCTGTAACGGGGTGAGAAGTGATCGCCACCTGAAAAGTCGCGTGCTTTTGGACGTGTGTGCGGACGTCACCTCACTCGCCCTCACTCGTCCCTTGTGTGCGCGCAGACCATCATCCACGTGATTGACGAGGTGCTGCTCCCCTTCCAGCTGTAGCTAAGCAGCGATGCAACCGGTGGGCCGCCGAGGTGGTTCAACAAGCGCAGTGGGGCCTGAAGGTGGCAGGGCGGTGAATGCCTGGTAGCCGCACCTGTGCTTACCCAAGCTTCCGCTCCAAACGAGCACGGTTGTGCTCGCCCACGATCTCTGGCCACACTTTTTGTGCAGGTCATTTTTTCATTGAGAGAGAATGCCCTCCGTCCGCACAGGTGCTTGCCCCGCTTTTGCTGTCTGAAAAAACTGGGGTGGTTCCCCTGCGCGTTCTGTGTTGCCCCGGGCCGCCATGAGCGGCATGCAGGCGCCCACGCCTTTTTGAGCTGCTGTCTGCTCACTTGAGGGCTTGTTTGTGCAAGGGAGCGTGTGTGTTGCCCTCGCAGTGGCAGGAATCATATCACGCAGAGCACAGGCAGGAAGTACCGGGCGGTAAACGCTGCGGGCAGGGTGTTGGACGGCTGGGACGCTGTCCGGTGTTGTTCAGTGGTTGCGCGCGGATTCCGGCTGGCCGGCTGGCCGTCGGGCTCAACCCCTTCTCATCACCGTCTCCCTGGCGCCTTCCTCCTGCGTGTGCGTTGTTCTCTGCTTATTCCCTCAAGTTGCGGGCATGCGCCGCTCGTGACGCCAGTGCTGAAGTCATAGGGGATGCGTCGATTCGCGATCATGGACGCCCTGGGCAGCGCTGGAGCGTGGGCCTGCTGACCCGTTGCGGCACGTTGGGCCGTGGCCCGTTCAAGCAGCGATCCCTGCGTGTTGTGGCCCAACCCCTCTGAGGAATTCCTGGCTGTGGAGCAATGTCCTGGAGCAATGCCAGCGTCGGCCAGTGAACGTGAACTGTCGCTCGCTGCCCCAGATGCGCCCCCGCACCAATGCCGGCCCTGACTGACTTCAGCCAGGTTGCCTGCTCTCCAGTGCAACCAGTGGGTGGATAGAGCTGTGTGGGTGGAACCGGCCCTGAACCTACTGCTGGATCAAGGACGGCCAGGACGCCCGCCTCTCGCCCGCCTCTTCGAGCAGGCGCGGCCAGCGCGGTGCGGCGACGAGGCGATCGATGCACTGCATTGAACGACGCTTCTTCTCGGGTGCGAGTTGCGCGTGGAGTGCCACAGGGAGTTGCCTGCACCCGGCTGACCGGCTCCTGACAACAAAATGCTCCGGGCGGCGCCCCCTCGATCCAGAGCCCAGCGTCGCTGCGATCGCGAGCATCGACGGTCTCCTGCAGGCAAATGCGGTCGCTAGAGTTGCTGGACGTGAAGAAGACGGAAGGCGCCCAGGCGGACCCACGCACAAAGCGAACCTGCGCGAAGGGAAACGCCTCGCGCAAGCAGCGCCACACGCTACTTAAGGGCAGGCAGTCACCACATACAGCACTCAGAACTCGGTTGCTGAGGCCAAGTGCGCGCACAGCGAGGACCGCACACTTGCACAACTCGCACCCGGACACCTTCCTTCGAAGGTCGTGGACAAGATGCGCACGGGTGAGCGATGATGCGGAGACGCGCCGGCACGGGAAGCACCACGCGAGCGTCTAAACGCCGCGCTGCCGCTGCGGCAGCGCTGTGGCCCCAGGCCCGTTTGCCGCAACCTCCACACGGTGGGCTGACCCGGCCGGTCATCGTGTGGACGGCACTCACCCGCTGCTCCGACGCTCCTACGCAGGCGCTTCCAGGGCCCTGGGGGCCATCCTGCTGGTGCTGGCGCTCTCGGGCACCTATGTGCAGGCCAAGTACGACTACCACGTGAGTGGACGGCGCGCTTGTGGTGCCGCCGGGCTGGGGCGCCGCCACACGCGCACTCACGCCCGAGCGTGTGCCCCCCTGATTCACGCGCCCTGGCCCCTTGCGCTGTGCAGTATCCCCCCTACACTGTGCTGGATCTGGCCGCCAAGGCGGGCGCCAACGAGTTCATCGGTGCCGTGAAGGTCAGACGCGCCGGGCCCTCCTCGCTGTGTGGTAGCAGCTTGACTGTGTGGCCAGGAACACCTTGACCTGGCTGGCCTGCCTGCCCCGATGAAGCAGGCGCCTGCTCCCTCGCAGGAAGCAGATGTGTGTTGCTTCTTGGTTGTGCAGGCGGCTGGCCTTGAGAAGGCGCTGTCCGACCCCCACCTGGTGGCCACCATCTTCATCCCGGTACGCTCTCGCTCTTGTTTGATTCATGAGGGGCACGATGCGGTGAGCGCACGCGTTGACTCGGGCGTGAACCATTGTTTCTGTGTGCAGACGGACAAGGCCTTCAAGGCGGCCGGCGCCGTGCCCCCGGAGCTGCTCCTTCCCATCCTCCAGTACCACGTGCGTGCACTCACTTTGGAGCACGCCCTCGCCTGTGCACCCAAACGTTCTCTGCTCCGACCACATACGCCCTCTCGTGCGGGTGGATCTCTGGCCGCGCAGGTGGTGCCCGGGCGCGTGATCTCGTCCAGGAGGCTGCTCTTTGCTGGCAAGCTCTACACCCTCCTGCAGCCCAAGTTCCTGTACGCTGCCATCACCAAGAAGTGGTGGCGCCTCCGCATCGTGGGCGAGACCAACAACGTCGGCATCGTCAAGGCCAACCTCTACACCAAGAAGGCGAGTGCAGCGCAGTTCGCCGTGGTGCTGTTTCAGCACGCGTGCGCCTCCCGCTCACCACGACCCTGGAGTCTGTTGATCACAGGCCATCGTGCACATTGTGGACGGTGTGCTCGTCCCCAAGTTCCCCGCCCCAGCGCCCAAGGCGTCCCCCCCTCCTCCCCCGCCTCCTCCCCCTCCCCCTGCCATCATCTACCCTCCCCCTCCCTCCCCCCCTCCTCCCGCTGTCGCGGCCTGCAAGACCGTCTTTGGTGAGTGCCAGCGGTACCTTGCACCTGCCCACGGAAGGACCGTGGTGGCAGCACCACAGCCTGCTCACGTGCTGCACGCGGTTGCCTGGCTGCCCTCTGCGTAGACCTGGTGGCCGCCACCCCTGACCTGTCGGAGCTGGGCAAGGCTGTTGTTGCTGCGGGCCTCCAGGGCGCCCTGTCCACCCCCACCCTCCAGGCCACCATTGTGGCGCCCATCAACAAGGTGCGCCACCGGCTTTGCAGTTGGCCTCCATTCATGTTGTTGGCGACTTACCAAGGGCTCATCCAAGTGTGAGTGATGCAACGGTCCTTCTCAGGCTTTCGCCAAGGTGCCGGCCGGCATCAGCAAGGAGCTGCTGACCAAGGTGCTGCTCCTCCACGTCATCCCCGGGCCCGGCCTCCCCTCCAGCGCGGTTGTGGCCAACCTGGGCAAGCCCTTCAACACCCTGGCCGAGCAGTGAGGGCAAATGAGTGCTTCTGTGTCCCCCCCTCTCTCCCGGCCCAGTGCGCGTTGCTAAGTGACCTGGGTCATGCGCTTGCTGCAGGCCGCTCGTGTTCAAGTACGTTATCAACAAGAAGACCTACAAGACCGAGCTTTTTGTATTCTCCAAGGTGCGCAGGTGGCTAGGGCACAAACTCCGATCTCAGGGTTACCACCCGGGTATCGGAGGGATGCGTGACGCCCTCGTCCTCATTAACCATGCCGGCGCCCTCGATTTCTTTCTTGTTGTCCTAAGGTCAACTACGCCAAGGTCATTGCGGTGGACATTCTCGCCTGCAACGGGGTGAGCAAATATCTGCTTCGCTGCAGCATGTGGCCACCACGCACCGACCCAGACCTCGTCACCTCTTTCCCTCGCGATTTGTTCCTTGCCTGCACGCAGACCATCATCCACCTGATTGACACGGTGCTGCTGCCCAAGTACTGAGCTGGCCAGGCAGCAGGCCGGGCTTTGACACAATAAGTTGCTGGGGGAAACTGGAGCGCGAGAACAAAGGAAGCGCGGTGTTCAATCAGCCATCATCACGCTCCACCCATCATCGCGCGCGATTGTGCTCGCACACATCTCTGGCCACCACACATCCCGGTGGTGGTCATTCTTTGAAGAATGACTCAGTCCGCGCAGCTTGAGGGGCGGCTGGGATGCACGGGCGTGCGCTTAGCATCGTGCTCTTTTCTCACGCGTGCTGCTTTGCCTCGGGAGAGGGATGGGAGACGTACAGTGCTGACTTTTGAGCTTCTGTGAGCTATTGCCCTATGGCTGTTTGCGACGTGGCGCGCGGATGGAATGTTGCACCTATTCTGGCGCAATGCAACGAAAGTGGCCACAGAGAGGCAAGAGAGACACCCAGATGGTGTGGTTGCGACATGGCTGTGTCGCGGCCCACGCAGCCCTGTGACCTGCATGCGTGCCAGGCGGGTGATGGGTGACACTTGGAGGCCTTGCCTCGCACGCCTTGCTAGGCTCGCCAGATGCGCGGCACCTGCGGGACCTGGCACTGCAGGTCCCAGTCTTGCGGACATGCGCTGGGGCACACTGGATGAGCAAAGTACGTAACACCGCCACCAAAGAACCCAAGGGGCACCGAAGGGGCAGCTGCCAGGAGGTAAATGCCGTGGTCAAGGCGTGGGGCGCAATTGGAAGTGAAGTGGGACGCAAGTGGACACTGCAGTGGCAGCGGTGGGCTGCCGCACCCAGCCGGTGAATCCTGCGCAGGCACTCGCCAGGGCCCTGAGAGCCGTCTTCATGCTGGTGCTGACGCTCTCGGGCACCTACGGGCAGGCGAAGAACGACTGCCACGTGAGTGGGCCGCGCTGGTGGTGATGGTGTGGGGCCCCCGGCTGGAGCAACGGCGCACTCACGTCGGTGCACTCACGCCGGTCGCACCGTGCGCGCGCTCTGCGCCCTTGTCATGCTTTAGTGCGTGACCGGTCACGAAGCGTGGTGAGCCTGCATGATGATGCTTGCTTGCTTTGCTGTCGCCCTGCCTTGCCCTGCCTGCGTGGCTGTTGTTCTGCTTTGCCTTTGGGAGCTGCAGTTTAACCTGCCGCTGTGGCTGCCCTGCCCGGTCAGCCAGGACCGACC
>VFQP010004669.1_pt1 | contig 12523 bp, 12 predicted proteins | sample 3512351 | NCBI WGS metagenome assembly VFQP01 (sample SAMN10412372, study PRJNA504923) | tailings metagenome | isolation source: Relicate 1 Philex TSF1 revegetated site | place: Philippines: Tuba, Benguet | collected 2017-08-29 | reverse complement strand
ATTTACAAATGATGCAGGTCATCGAGGAAACTCGTAAAGAGATTGTTCGCTGGTTGAAAAACACTTAAAATAGATCTTAAACAAAAAGACTACAATACCAAGACAACTAAGCAATATCAAAGGATATCCATGATTCAATCAGCACTCATCTTCGCATTGATCACTTTCAATATGGTTGCTCATGCAGCCCTACCAACTGACCCAATTCAACGTTGTTTGGATGTTCGGAGACTTGTAGATATTTCTACACGAGAAAAAGTTGCGGCCAAAGAGCCTGGTGTGTTGCGTTTTAAATTTCATAAAGTTTCTGCGAGCGAGCTGCCAATCGACCACCCCACTGGTAATATGAATGAAGTGATCAGTGCATTAAATCATCAAATCAAAAACTGTGAAAAAGACTCAGGTGAATTTCAAACAATCGAGATTGCTGGTCAAAAGTTCAAGCGCGATGAGTGGTGCCTGGATACTAATAAAAAAATGCTTGCACTTGCGAAAACAGCTAAAGGTGATTTTCAAAAATATTTAACCAGTATCAAGACTGAATTTGACTGGTACAAAAGTGATGGCTGGCCTGAGAATCACGCGGGGTATAAAAAAGGGCATTTTCAATTTACAGCTTATTATGCACCAACAGCGATAGAAGCCCGCAGCAAACGTGAAGGCGAATTCTTATATCCTATTTATGAAAATCCAGGTGTCGTCAACGTTGTGGCCGAGAGTAAAACATTCAACTTGCGTCCGCCATTATGCGGCGTTGATCCCATGAGTAAAATCATGCGTGGATACTGTTTAAAAAATACGGATGGTACATATGAGGTAGCACCCGATCGAAGCGAAATTAATCAAGGTGCTTTAGATCCTAAATACATCATTGGTTATGTCAAAGATCCAAACGATACTGCTTTTCTTATGCTTCAAGGTTCAGGCTCATTAATGCTAGATGGTAAATTATTTCATATCAATTATAACGGTGCAAATGGGCGTCCGCGTACCATGCTGAGTCGAATCGTCCAATGTGCGCAAGACCCAACATGTGGTGGAAATTTAGATACAATGGAACGTTGTGCAAAAGATCCTCATTGCCGTGATGAAGCAAAGTTAAGCTGTAACATATCTCAAGAAATCAAACACAGTGGCGCATCAGAAAAATTGATTCGCCAATATCTAGATCACCCCAAAAATCGAGATAAAGCCGAAGACTTACGAAATCGTGATCAAAGCTATGTTTTTTTTAAAAAAGAAGAAAGTGGCCCGTTTGGATCAGAAAAAATTTGTTTAACACCGCATGCCTCATGTGCCACGGACCATAAAGTCATTCCAGTCGGCATGAATTTTATTTACGCATTGAAGAACTCAACCTCCTGGTGTGTGGCTCAAGACTCAGGAGGTGCAATTATAGGTGCACATGTAGATTGCTATAAGGGCGAAGGGATACAAGCAGGCATTGAAGCCAACAGTATCAATCACTCAGGCACTTTATTTGTGGCACTACCGAAACGAAAACACCATTAATCCTGCCAATAAATAATTGACGCTAAAACAAAACATCTAGTTTTAACGTCAATTAAAATGGGAGATTAACATAGTTCAGAATTGATCTTCATCCGAATCCATTAGACCAAGTCAAGTAATTTGCTTTAGGACGATTAGAAGAGCTCCTTCAAGGGTAGAAACGCGGCTTTCAACGCCATTAAGACGAGCTAATATCGATATCATTTGACTGTTTTCTTGAGCTCGACTCACTACCTGAGCCAAAGATGAATTACTAGAGTTCAGAGCGAATTCTTCCGAATTTAATCTGTCAGGCTCTAATGCTCTCTCGTTTTCGACTCTCGTTTGCTGCCGCTCCCGCTCGCTTCGTATGCCAAACTCACGACCTAAATAACATGCTCCAGAGATTGCTGCTCCAACAAGTAATCCTCCAATTGTAGTTCCTAATCCAATAAGAACTGGTAGTGGCATAGTGGCAAATGAAAAAACTGTCATAACGACAAACCCGCCGACAAATGCAACGCCACCCAAGGCAGAACAAATTACCCCTGAGTTATCAACAAACCATTTAAACATTACCTGTCCCCATAATTTATACCTTCATAATGCTTGACTTAGGTGTATCCGTTTGCTTTGCCATATTTAAAAAATCCAAAAGATTAGGAAGCATACTATTCGCAAGCTCTAGAACACTGGCATGATGTTCTTCAAATTTCGAACAAGCCAACTCAACATCGCTCATTGTGGATGACGTGTCCAATGAATGACCAGGATAAGTTTTCATTAATTCTTTGAATGTTCTTAATAATTCACCATTTATTGCTTGCTCTCCGGGCAATATTATTTGTTCATTGCATACCTGGAAATACGAAAAGCTCGTAATAGAATCATGTCCTTCTTCGCTAGTCTGTTGGAACTGTTTTTTATCTGTAATGAAGGCATTTGCTTCCATATTATAACTTTCCAAAGTCTGTAAGATGATGTTTATATCAGCATTTGCATTTGCCACTAGTGTCGCATATCTTGATATTGCCGCAGTAATATCAGATTGATTATCGACCCGTTCTATTTGCTCATTTAAACTAAAACTCTTACTAATTGTGAATATTAACGTGGCCAACAGTCGGAATAAAAATACTACAATCATCAATGGTGCAATACCAATAAACAGACACAACAACCGAGAACCAACTTTTCCTGATGATTGACTATCCACTAAGTGTTTTTTGGAGTCTGTCTCATTATGTTTTATTAAAAAATAATAAGTATATCCGAGTGAAAAAAGTGATTCCTTCAGAACAAGAAATGTCAACCCAAGAAAATAACCTGGTGTAATAAAAGGAGAAACCAACATCGATATGAAATCCGTCGTCGTTTGAAATGGCTTAAAAATATAATCTATTGGATGACAAAACAGATCATGTTTTAACTCATTTTCTCCAATTTTCGTGAAATATTGTTCCATATTTTTTACACATCTAAATTAGGTAAATTATATATTACAAAGCCATTATGCGAGTCTTTGATTCATCATCAACTAACTTAGCTGCGTTCAAAGAGCTAAAAAGATTGGGAAACATAACTTCAACAAGATTTAAAACTTTAGCATGGTGTTCTTCAAATCCTGCACAAGCCAACTCAATTTCCTCGAGCGTTGCCAAAGCTGTCAATGAGTTACGTGGATAATTTTGCATTAACTCTTGCAATTTTCCCAACATATCCTCATTTAGTTCTTGCTCTTTAAGCAATGTCATTTGCTCATTGGTTACTTGAAAATATGAAAATCTCGTAATAGATAATAGCCTTCCCTGTTCAGCTTTTAGTTTTTTATCTACAATGAATGCCTTTGCTTCCATATTATAAGTTAGAGGTGCTTGCCAAAAAGTACTGGAGAAATGATATTAACCCATGCACGATTGGGCTCCCATCATTTCTCAGCTACAAATTTATTTCGATGGACGATTAAATTTAGGGCTTATATGAGAAACGGATTGACACAGTTAGATGAACACTCTCGATTAGAAGAGTCGAGTGTTAAGCTCTTTGGATTATACGTATCTTCTCTAATATACATCGTCAATACTCAATAAAGTTAAAATTAGAGCTTATGATTCGCTCCCTTAGTTTGATCAATAGCATCTTCATTACTTGAGTGCGTTGCACTACTAAAAAATCCTGCTTGTGAAGCGCCATTTACATCAGGAATTCTACCACCCAAAAATCTTTCAGCTCTTGCTTTATTTTTTTGCATATATGGTTCTTGATATCGTATAAAAATCTGTTCTCGTTCCGATGCAATCATACATCTCATAAAACCAACATTTATTGGTCCACCCAAATAGCTTATTGTATCCTGAACATCTGAAGACATTAAAATATCAGTAGAATCATTCGTTAATAAATCAAAAACTTGGCTATCTCTGGCCATGAGAGGGATACATTTTAACAATGTTGGCGTTTCAAATAATATTAAGTTTTTTAGAAAGGTCTGGCGATGAGTAATTGAGCCAGGATTTTGGAATATTATTTCCCACAAAAACTCACAAGGCGTTCTACCATGAATATCTTTTACTGTGGTTAATGGCGAGTATTGAGGTAGAAAATGCGCTAAAGCTAGAGAAAACATTGCAAAACCAGAGCCAACTTTCTCTAAATATATCGATTGCAGATTAGATTCACATTTTTTTTGGGCTAGGTAGTGAAGAATATTTCTTCCCAGACTATCCACGCCACCTAGTAACGGAATGCTTGAATGTATTTCGTCTACCAATTCTACCATAGGAGCCACAATTCTTTTTTGCGTGAAGCCGTCAAGTAATGCAACCCAAATACTAAGTAATACTTCGGGATCTTGACCTGATTGACTTTGATCAATTTCGGGATGACTTGTTGTTAAATATTGGCTCGCTGCCTGGAATAATTGCCTGGAAATTTCTTTCTGCGTTAGGGAAATGTTAACCTGATCCAATTTACCACCCATCCAGATGACCCACATTCCTCGAATAGCAGCAGATAAATCTTGTTTTTTGCTATGCATTGAATCAATAACTACATTATCAGTATTAATCACGTTGATTTTCCTCATTATTCATTAATTAAAGCTAAAAATCCGTTCTCTATAGGTATTTATTGAACACGACCTGACAAATTAAGCTCAGATTTAGTCATTCAGAATTAGCACTATATCCGTTTTTTTATTCATCGAGTATTTAGCAAGATAGACATAACTGAGCCTGTTGCTCAACCACATCCACAACTTCATCTCGCTTTGTTTTAACAAAGAAGCAATGTCCAGTTTTTCTATAATGCATGCCCAAAGCGACCAATCCAATAATGGTCAGGGCGATTAAAATATTTTTCACAATAACCTCCCAATCAGTGTAATAGTTTAACATTGCCTGGTCTTGAGAATGCAGTTTTTGAATAAACTCTTGCTTAAACTGCACTGATTGCTTCTCTCTTTCCTCAGCTGGTAAATTTGTGAAAGCCTGCAAATCTTGTTTTAAATCTATTGCAAGCTTTATAACTACTTTGGCTTTATCGATATTTTCACAAAGTAAATTTAAGCCAAAAGCAAACATGTGATTCAAAGAACTAACCAGTGATTTGATTTCCTCTGTTCCTTCCCACATAACAACTCTTTTTCTTTCTTCAGTGAGTTCTCTTTTTTCTAAAAATCGTTCCTTATACAAATAAGCAAAAATTTCTTTCCTCTTCCCATTCAGCGCCTCTAGCGTAAACTCTGATATATCAATATCAAGCTTTGTTTCAACATAACGCACTCTTCCTGGAACATCTAAATACGCTCTAATTTCCTCTTCCCCACCAAAATATACGCGTTTCTCTAAACCAAGTTTGTTTTGATTTTCTTCCTGTGAAGAATCGCTAAAGCGTGGATGTCTATAATCTTGACGCTTAATAATCTCAATCTCATAATCACAAATACTTGGAAGAATACGTACCGAATCCCATCGCATCTTATCTTGATAAACCAGTTGCCGGAGATCTTCATTTAATATGCCGAGCTTGTTGTAATTACGCAATAAAAGAGCAAATCCATAAGCAAATTTGCCCGCTCTTAACACGTTTTCATAATCCCTTATTGGTAATCCTTCAAAAAAACGACACCATTCAGAACGCCCAAATATAATCTCCCCATAGTTATCTGGATATTCTCTAGCATAATCAGCGAATAAATCAAAATTTGCTTGATTTAACCAATTTTGTTCGTGAAAAATACGAGGCACTTCCGAAAGGTCATATTTAATATATTTTTCAACATTTTCAGGAGTTAGTATGTTGGCTTTATAAAAAATAAAAATATCCTCAGCACAGCGCATAAAATACCTAATCTTATTTTTAGCAGATGCCAATTGTTCTATATTTTCCACTTGTAAAAGAACCGCTTGTATCTCTCGCATTTCTTCTGATTCAATATACCCAAGAGACAAATCATACAACCGTTTTTTTAACGGATTTTCTATGCAATTCATTGTATTAGAGATAACGCTGCTTAGTGATGAATACTGCATTTCAAGGGTTTTTTGCTCAGGGCTAGATGAATCATTTTCCGAGTAAATAGCGTGCGTATAATAATATTTTCCCATGGGTCTAGGTCGCCGCCACCAAGGCTCATCACTAACGTCCTCTTCAGGCGGTTCCATCTCCTTTTCGCGCTTAATTCTTTCTTCTTCCAATTCATTATATCTGTCACTTAATCCCTTGGCTATTTTCTCTAGTTGACGAACAACGTCTAAAGGAATCTCATCCCCCGGATGTAATCTTTCTTTTTCAGGCAAAAGAAGAATGGCGTTAATATAGTCATAATTATTCTCCCTATTTTCTTCTAAACTCTCAGAAAAATGATAAACTGCCCGACCAAGGTATCTATTATATCTTTCTCTCATTTCTATATCGCTTAATACCTCATAAGCTTCTTGAATTTTTCTAAATTCCGCCTTCGCTAACTCACTCTTATCAGGATTTTTATCCGGGTGTTTTCTTAATACTAATTCCCGATAAGCGGCTTTTATTTTAGTCGAAGGGGCATTTCTACTCAGACCTAAAATGGCATAGTAATTTACCTTAGGGCGATTAGAAGAATCAAATGTTAAGCTCTTTGGATTATATGTATCTTCTCTAATATACATCTTCAATACTCAATAAAGTTAAAAGTTAGACGTGAGATGCGCTACTGCGGGTAGCGCACTGGCTCTTTGACGTTCTCGATTAGAGAAAAGTCTACAGCTAAAATATTGCAACGGTAAACAGCTTGTCGTCTGCTGTGCTGCGGCTAAACGGGCATTATCTTCCGTAAGTTGACGTACCTGATTTTCAAGCCGTTGAATATATTTATAAGGTGTAACTTGCTCGGTATAACTTTGTTGTTCAACTGCCAATGCCGCCTTTTCTATTTCCAATGCAGCTTGCTCTTGCTCTAATACTGTACGCACTTTAACAAACTCACTTTCTTCTTGGTTTAAGCGTGCTTTGTCAGTCTCTAATTCCCTTTGTGCTTGTTTTAAAAATTCATGAGCCTTAATTGTTGCCAACTCTTCTAAACGATATTCTTCTTTTTTCTCTTCTAGCTTAGCTATCCATTCATCATAGCGCCCTTTTTCGTCCAGGTGGGCCACAACGGTTCGTCTAGCCACTTGTTCCATGGTCTCTTGTGCAAAAGATTGTATAGACCATGTGAGATATTTACCTTCTATATCATCATTTTTATACACTGCAAAGTATTGTTTAGTTTGACGTGCAATTAAGGCGACAACTTGAGATGGCAAAGTACCAGAACAAACAAAATCTTGTAAACTCTCTAAGAGCATAAACTCCATAAAGTCCATAAAAGCTTGCGAAGCAGTCATCAGTAAAATCGCTTCTAAAGACTTATATAAGTGATAATAGTGCTCTTGAAACACCACATGTCGGCCAAATGCATGACGGTAATCTCTTACTGCAGCTTCTAATTCTGAACATCGCGCCAACCGCTCTAAGGATGGTAAAATCCGATATAAAATAAATTCATAAATAGTATCGAAACTTTTGCTTGGTGCGCCCTCGATAATACAAAATTGTCGTACCTTACTCTCTTCGGAGCTCGGTGGTTGTATCCCTTCATTTTCATTTTTATTTTTATTTTGTTTTTTTATATAGTTATCTATATTTTCTTTCATTTTTTGTAGTGTATTTTTTTTAGTTTGTCGCTTTTGCTCTTTTTGTCGCGCTTAGATGCGTCGCTAACAATATGCTCGATCACATTGGCCTTATGTAATTTATTTACCAAAGCCAAAACATCACATTCAAGCACTTTAGTCTTAATCATATTTTCATCATAAAAATCGCCCCACCACTTTCTATTCAAAATCTTATGATAAACAATCTTTTCAGCTTCGGTGTATTCGGGCCCGCCTAGATTAATAGCTGGCAAAGCTAAGTTAAAAGTTTCTAGCGTTCTTGTTTCCATAATTACTACCTCATCTGGATAAATTCGATTAGCTAAAATTCATTGTCGTTTGGCTTTGCATGTCATCATAACGATGATTACGTTCGATAAGATAATCACCGTTTTTCTGAGTAGTGATGGTTAAAACACTCTGATGATGTCCTACTATTTCGGCGTGAGTTACATGACTGTCAGAACGAAATAACAATTCTAAATGCTCAAATTCTGACAAGAATTTTAACAACTCTTGATCAAAAATACCAATTGCAATGGCATTTTCTTGTTTAAAGCTAGCTAACGCAGGCGCTGACATATCAATAAAACTGCCTTCCTTAAAATATAAAACTTGAAATGCATCGTATAAACGAGCATATTTACGTTGGAATAAAGCGAATTGTTTTTTCTCATATGTGAGTGAGCTACGCCAAAAAGACAGTTGAAATTGGTTATGCATGATTTTGTAGTACCCTTTTATAATGGTATGAAATGCACGATATTGAAGATCTGAATAAAAACAACTTTCACTCAGTTCAGGTAGTCTTTTATATTTAACCAAATTTGAGCAAGAAGAAGGACTGTTCAAGCAATTTAATGCTTGAGCAAGCTTGTCCGCTTTGGGGATGATTGAAGTCATTGTATAAATAGGATGTTCTCCCTCATCCTGAGGTCTGAGTCTAACACACCCATTTTGTTGCTGTTCGGGTAATGCATTTTGATGTTGGCGGAGGCGCTCTAGCTCGGCTTTGGCTATTCTATAATCTGCATTATCGGTTTGGCCATGATACTCACAATGAGCCAATACACTTTCAAAAAAAATAATTTTGCTTTTTTCTAGCTCCTGGTGTCTATTTTGAAAAACACTCATTCTCTTTTTAATGAGATCAACTTGTGTGTCGATGCTATTTACAAAATCATTCATCTCCCTTGAGAGCGTGTCGTTGATATATACTAGCGGTAGATATTTTTTATTTGTTAAATTTAGATTTTTTCCGTTCGCATAGGGAATAAATTTATTGTCATAAAACGCTCTCCAAAATAATTTGAAGTCATCTACAGCTTTTCTTACAAATAAACTGATGCTACAGTTTAATAATAGGCGTAAATTAGCTTTTGCTGCAGGGTTACCATATAACCAACTATCTTCAAAATGCTCATCAACTTTCGATGTATGTAATAAGGTTTGAGTGATGTAGTACAATTCAAGGATAGTGCGATTGAGTTCGATAAAATCGCGTAAATATTTTTTTTCCTCTTCGTCGCCTATTTTCGTGAAAAAAGATGAGCGAATAAAATCATGCAGACCCCAAGAGCTTTCCCACCTCATTTTATCTGCAGAAGGAGGTGAACCATTAAAGCCTTCATCGTCTGGATGAACACCTTTTAAATGGTCTCTTATACTTAATATAGACAAAGTGCTAGGTTCCGATAGTAAATAACTGACACCAGCGACATTTAAAGTTTTATATAAACAAGTGCCCATGTGAGTTTTACGAGCTTTAAGTTCTCTTTTATTCATTTTGCCAGGCGAGAGGAAGTCATCTAACACAAATGTGGTTGTGGAAACACCATAGATTTGTAAGTATGATGCCTCAATAAAACGTTTATTTAGACCTAAAAGAGACGAACGCAATTCTTCTAGCAACCTATTTAAACTTTGAGCTTCTTTTAATTCAACTAACTTCTCATAATAATTACGTAAATGAATAATCAGTCGCTTTAATGTTGAATTTGGATTAATACGGGCACCATCTGAACGCTCAGCTGTTAAAACTCTCTGTTGGATAGACTCACAATAGTCTAGGCGCCTTTTGTATTCTGCTAATTTTTTGTCATCTAACGCGTGAAGATTAGGAGCAGCATCCAGTAGCCAATCTGTAAACTCTTGGTAAAACATGATCTCGATGCCATCAGCTCGCACATAATGACGGAAATAATTTTCTATTGACCATCTTTCGTGAAGAGCAATAAATAATTTGCTAATGTGCTCTAACATAATCGCTCTAGCTTCATGATCTCGAGAATTATGCTGCCGTAATTGATTAGCATCAGCATGTAGTCTTAAACCCGTCGCTTCAAAATCTAGCCTAAAAGAAGGTTTTTGATTTGTTAAAACCCATGACTTAGGTATATTGGGATCTTCCGCCGGGATGTTTGGTTTTCGCGGATAATGCTCTTGATACACCGTGACCAAGTCTCTGTACTTCTCTAAGTCTTTGCCAGATAAAGGCTGCACTTTCTCCTTCATGTGGTCATATAAGATTTTAACTAATGCTGCACTACCTAAAGCTAAACCTATTACCGCTATGGTTGCTATAGCTTGTGGATGCTCCGCTGCCGCCCGCATTTCCGTTTCTGCTAAACTACGCCTTTCTTGCTGATTAGTTGCCATCAAATACTACTCCATGAATTTATCGCGAGGAAACCTTTAAAGATAAAATACATCTAAAAAGATAAAAAAATGATCATATTTAAAATATGATGCCATGAACATAAGAAATTTCTTAAAAACGACCAAGAAATTTCTTAAAAATGATCAAGAAATTTCTTTATGAATATTTTATTTTTTGTTAATGCGCTGAAATAGCGTTCTTTTTGACGGGCTAGAAGAATATTAAATGCTCCAATACAACTCATAGTTGATTAAAGTTACTCCATTATTTGGTGTAGAGACATTAAGACCAACAGTAACAATCACCCGGACACTATATTTGTGGCAATGCCTATACGAAAATATTCTCCTCAAAAGGCCTTAAATTTTCGCACTTTAAACAAGCTAATTCCGCTTGTTTAAAATTTTAATTCTACATTATGTTACCACCTTATTCATGTTGTCCTTCCTGTGAATAAAAAATTTACACCGCCAGGCCAAGATTTTTTGCTACTTGAGGCGTGCTTCTTTATCTACTGCTCCGAAGCTTGACCTTTAAAACATAGACTATATTTACTTATGATTATTTTTTCCTCTGCTTAATAATTTTACTCTCTTGGCAGGGTGTCCGACAAATCAGGGCAGGATCGCTCTGTTTCTTTGTGAAAAAATGGACTAAAGTTATTATTATTGTAGATGACAAGGATTGGTATATGTTCTCATCATTAGACGGCTCAATGTTTGTTTTTCCAGTTTGTTACCATCCAACAACTCTTCTTTCCATAGATGATGATGTAGGAATGCTGAAATTACTTGCATTAAATCTAGAAAATGAAATTTCTTTATTGTGCTTCAACACACCGGAGACAGCATTAGACTATACAAAGCATAAACATCTATATTTACCATTCACAACAAGATGTATGAATAAATCAGAAGAAAGTATTTGCCTAATGAAAATTAGGCAAGAAATTTTTAATATTGATCGGCTCAAAGAAATAGTTGTATTTGTCACAGATTATGACATGCCAAAAATCTCTGGTCTTGAATTAATGAAGACGATGGAATTCCCTCCTGAAATTTCGCAATATTCGAATATTATTCTTACAGGAAAGGCGTCTACTGACTTCAAAGAAAAACTAACTAAAATGGGAAAAACAGTTGGATTTATTCAAAAAAATGATCCTGACTATATCAATAAATTAATTCAGCAATTTAAAGAGCGTACAGAAAAAATATTCCAATGGTACTCGTACCCAATTGCAAGAATTTTATCCAGAGATGCTAGAGAAAAAACCTCTTTTTTATTTGATGGTAATTTTGGTTCGATATTTAATGCGTACATAAATGAAAAAAATATTTGTGAATTTTATTTATTTGATCGTCAAGGTAGCTTTATTTTTTTAGATAGATATGCAAATTTAAGCTGGCTTTTTGTTCGTAATGAAAATGGTATTCAAAATAGTATTGAACTAGCTACACAATATGGAGCGCCCACACAAATTCTCAAAGCAATTCAATCAAAAAAATATATTTTATCATTATACGAAAAAGAAGATTTTGAAATAAGAACAAATATCAAATGGGATGATTATCTCCTTCCGGCTATCATGTTTGAATCTGATTCGAAATATTTGAAATTTTTCTCAGACTTGTCGCATAATAGCATATCAAAATACTATTACGCATTCACTGATAACTTCCCCGATCATGGAATAACGAAAGAAAAAATTTTATCGTATAATAATTTTCTTCAAGAGCAAGAATAAGGACACTAACTCGGCATTTTAGGAAATGATAAAATAAACTCTATAGATTCACCACATATATTATTAAAAGCTAAATCTCCACCAAGTTTCTGCATGGTGGCTTTGCAATACGCAAGACCAATTCCTGTTCCTTTAGATTTAGTTGTGAAGTAGGGTTTGAATAGGTTGGGTAAAACATCTGGTAACACACCACCAGCCGTGTCCTTGATCTTAATCAAATTTGCGTATTTTGTTTCTTCTGTTGTAATAAAAATTTCTCCTTTTTTATTTAAATGAATTTGTTCTGATGCATTTTTTATTAAATTAAACAATATTTTCATGATAAGTATTGAATTACCCAATAATTCAAAATCATAGGTAATATTTTCATGATGTATAATATCTGCGTCAAAAGAACACGAGTTTCGCACTTTCATAAAAATGAATTAAAATACGGGGCATAAATAACTG
>VFQP010004667.1_pt1 | contig 12536 bp, 14 predicted proteins | sample 3512351 | NCBI WGS metagenome assembly VFQP01 (sample SAMN10412372, study PRJNA504923) | tailings metagenome | isolation source: Relicate 1 Philex TSF1 revegetated site | place: Philippines: Tuba, Benguet | collected 2017-08-29 | reverse complement strand
CAGCTCGTGCATGATCATCCGCCGCGTGTTGACAATGCCCTTGATGCGCGACTTGTCCAGCGGCACGAGCTGCATGAGCACCCCAGCACAGCGCAGCGCAGCACGGTGCGGCCCGGCACGGCACAGCGCGTCAGTGCCACAGCCACCGCCGTGACAACATGCTGCAGCCGCCTGGCTGCTGCTGTGCGCAGCGCCTGTCGCTGCCTGCCTGTTGCCACGCTGGCCTCGTCTGCGGTGCTGCCGCTGTGCGCGAGCTGCCCGTCGCCCACGCGTGCCGAGGCCGCTCCCTGCCGCTGCGCGCAGCTGCTCAGCTGTCACGCTGCCGCAGGTGCGTCCCTGACTGCCGCCGCCGCCACACCTTTTCCTCCTCCCACACGCAGCCGCCCTTTTCTGACAAGAGCCGCACCACCTCGGTGTGGTCGTTGCGCGCCGCCTCCTGCACAGGCAGGCGAGAGCGACAGGACGGCGTGTGCTGAGCAAGGGCGGCACGCAGGGACCTCCGTCGCCACGCTCCTGCTCCTGCTCATCCACAGCCTAGGCAGCCGCCAGGCGACTCCAGCTGGCGCACGATACCTCTCGGGGACTGATGCACCTGTGCCTGCTCAGCAACAACTGCCGCCGATTCCAAGGCCCCAAGCGCTGTACATGCCCCGCAAAGCAGCCCTGCGTCCTGGACAGGGGCGCCTCGTTGTGCGCGCCTGCCCCCCACTCCCCAGAGCGATGCAGCTCGGCCACGCGGCCGGGCGCACCTCTAGCGGCGTCTTGTTGTGCCGGTCGAGCGGGTTGACCTGGCACGACTCTGACTGCACCAGCCACTCCACCACCGAGTAGGCGCCCTCGGCGGCCGCCACGTGCAGCGGCGTGCGCTTGTCGTAGTCCATCACGTTGGGGTCCCGCACCTGCATGCACGCGCGCGGGCGGCGGCCCCCCAGGCAGGGAAAGCAGGTCTGCTGCGGCGGGGTGAGGCGGCCCGGGTTCCGGCGGCACTCAAAGGGCTTCCGGGCGCGCGTATCAGCGCCATGCGCTCCTGCCGCCTCGTGCACGGCATTTCTGTTCCTCTGCCCTGGCTGTCCGCCCGCGCGGCTACTGGGCCCGGTGGATCCTGGCGTGGATCCGCCGGCACAGAGCCCTGCTAGCTGCCGCACCTTGATGTTCCACACGGAAGCTATCTGCTTGCACCGCCGCAGGTCGTTGGTCCCCGCGAAAAAGATGAGCTCCGACACGGCTCGCCGCCGCGCCGCCTGCAGAGGTGGCGCACGCGTGTGCCCCACGTCGTTCCTGCTGCTGGCACACTTGGTGGAAGACCTTGCTGCAGCTGCAGCTGCAGCCCAGAGCCCACGGTGTGCACAGGCCCACACTTTTGCCGGGGGCGTCGTGCCAGCGCGCAGGCACCGCTAACGGAGGTGCTGAACAGGCGCACGGGGCGTGGGCCCACCCAGGTCACAGGCAGGGCGGTGTGCGCACGCTCTGCTAGCTGCCATAGCTCCCGGCCGGCGTCCCCCGCGCCCACACAACGTGCTGACGGCACGCACGCAAGAGGCCGGGAGCGAACCTCCTGGCGGCTGGCGCGCTCCACGCGGCTCCACCGCGCTCCGCACCTGCTCCCCGTGAATGCTGAACATCGTCCCGTGGTGCTGCTCGACTCGCCGCTCCGGCGCCTTGGAGGGCAGCTCGCTGAGGACGTCTCGCTGGGAGTCGACATGGGCGAGCGGCGCCCCGGCGCCGGCCTCAATCAGCTTCCACGCCTGTACTTCCGCCGGTGAGACGTGCTGCTCGGCCGCGGTGCCGCCAGCGCCCTGCAGCGGCTGCGGCGGGCCAAGCGGCCCCGTCGACATCGGCACTGCCCTGTTGCTCCTTCTCCGCGCTGCTGCTGGTGCTGCTGGTGCTGTTGCGTGCGTCCCTGCTCTTGTTGTGCGTTTGCTTGCTGCTCAGGCTCTGGGGGCTTCTGCTGAGTGCGGGGCGGTGGTTTGCTGTCCCGCCAGCGCGCGGGGTGACATGTGTGCCGCCGCTCTGCTCTTGCAGGGGGCGCTGTAGGCATGAAGCAGGGACGCTCTGCAACCCAGGTTCAAGGGCCAGCGCATCGCATCCGTGCGGGGATAACGTCGTACCTTCGTCGGCGGGACGCTCATGTCGCGCAAGGCGCGCACTACTCTGCGTGGCACCCCCCCAGAGTGGGGATGACCATCCGGCCTGACCGTGCAGCAGCTAAACTATCAGGGCAATCCAAGGGAGGCGAGCGGAAGGGATGGAAGAAGCACTACTCTCATTCTGACAGACAACGCAGCAGGAGTTCGTACGAGATGGATCCACGCCCGCCACTCAGTTTCCTCATGCCGAAGGGTCCCGGGGGCTGGTGCTGGGCTCCCCTCCGCTGCCACCCTGGCGCGCCGGGCCCTCCGCGGCGCCCGCCCGCTCCACCAGGCTGCGCGCCCCCGCCGCATGCAACATGGTGGCCACAGCGCCATGCGGGGTTGCCGGCGTGGACACTGCCGCGCCCGTGCCGATGAGCACGGGCTGCTGCTGGCCGTTGCCGCCGCTCGCGTCCGAGTGCATGAGCTTGGAGCGCAGCTGCACGATGAGCTCCTCCTCCTGGCTCGAGAGCGACACGGTGTTGCGCGTCGGCGCCTTGCTGAGCTCACCCGTGGCCGCCGGGGCCAGGGCAGCCATCTTGCTCTCTGCAGCACATTTGCCGGAGTTCGTTGACTGAGAGAGCCTGCAGAGCCCGCTTTTTCACAGCACTTGGTGCAGCACGCGCTGCACCGCGTCGCTGGGGAACGACCTGGATGATGAGGCAACGGCACCCCAATGCACCTTTCTCCTTGCTCAAGAGGTGGTGGAGCTTGCGCCGCTGGATGAAGCCGCGCACGGCCGACCGCACCGCGATCGCCGCGTACAGGTTCGCCACGGTGTACTTGACCTTGCCCAGTTCCTGCGCGCAGCGTGCACGTGCACGCGTTCATCGCGTGGCAGGTCAGTTGAGCGCTGAGCGTGCATGACCTGCAAATGCTCCCGCGACCAGGCTGCATCACCAATCGCGCAGCAACTAGCGCCGTGGTGCACGCAGCAACAACAGCAGCATCCGAGCGGTGGTGAGGCGCGGACGCAGAGCCCCGCACCTTTGGCAGCTTCCTGGCGAGCAGCGCAATGACCTCAAACTCCTCCTCGATGGGCATGGTGGCGTGCGCCACGCGGGCGGCCAGGGCGTGCAGCACCTCCATTACGTGCGCCGAGTTGCCATCCCTGCGACAAGCAGCGCAGGCGTCCCAGCCAATGTGTCAGCTGGCGGCCACTGCCCCCTGGGCCTTTGAGGCAAAACAGCAGCACCCTGGCCCGTTGCTCGCGTCGCGGCAAAGCACGGCCACGCATGCGCACCGCAGCGGGATGTCCACGGCGAGGATGATTTGCTGCACGCGCAGGTGCGGCCGGTCGAGCCCTTGCACGCCCAGCGGCGGCGGCACGTGCATGAGCACCGTGGTGAGGCCCATGGCGTCCACGTAGCTGGTGCCCTGCGTGTCAACCTTGCTCCACGCGTGGGAAAAGGCCGAGATGTGGTCCTGCGGCCGCCGGACACACACGCAGCAAAAGTCAGGGTCGTTCCTCCCCCCTGCCTCACGAGACGTGGATGGAATGCACACCAGCATGCAGGGCGGCATGCATGCGGGTTTGGTCTGCCTGCTCAGAGGCCTGGCGGAGCCCAAGCCGTTCAACAAGCATGCCTCTGCCTTCGCAGCCGCGCGCACCGGCCCAATGCTGAGCTGGTCCATGCTCCCCCCGCAGCCCAACCCCGCGGGAGTGCACCCGTCCCACCACGCACCGGCCCAATGGTGAGCTGGTCCATGCTCTGCGCGTCCTGGATGTGGTCGAGCAGCACGCCGATGATGAGCTGAAGCAGCAGGTAGCTGCACAGAAGCATGAAGCTGCAGAAGTAGATCACCGCCAGCCACGGCGCCGGGCTGCACTGGTCCACCTGCAGGCGCCGCACGCACGTGGTCCAAGCACCAGGCACCACGCCTTGAGGCGGCGTGCGCCCTGCCCGATGGAGTCCGCCAGGAGAGCGCTGACTCGAAGCTGGACGATGCTTGCGTCGCAAGGCGCCGGACACAGCACCATCTTGGCACCACGCTCGTCGGGCAGCGCACCTTGGAGCCGAACGGGATGGCGCGGATGAGCTCTGCGTCGTCGCGCGGGTCAAGGTACGTGCCGGCGGCCCACGTGGCGTTGCTCCCGTCGGGCAGCACCGCCCACCCGCTGGACTTGACGTAGACGCAGTCCTCGTTCAGCATGCACGACTCCATGATGTCGTTCCTGCGCGGCCCCCATGGAGAGCCGCACAACACGTCGATTCCTCCCTCACGCGCCACCGCCCGCGTCGTCCTTCCTTCTCCACACGGGCCAGGTGGTGATGCGGCGCGCGGCGTGCAAAGGGGGTCGCCCGCCGTCGCTCACCAGTTCTCGCCGGTGATCATGCGGAACTCGGTCAGCATGGCCGTGGGGAAGGCGACGAAGTTGGCGTGCCGCGTGATGCCCTTGTCGGTGCGCTTGACGTTGCCCCACATGTTCATGCCAAACACGGCGTAGGTGTACATGAAGAGCAGCAGCACGCACGCAATGTTGCCCACCGCCGGCAGCGACCTGCGTGCACCCACGACGGGCAAGCGCAGCGTGCGTGACCGAGCCGTGACGCCGCTGCTTGCACTTTGACCACACCCCAGGCTGCGTGCCACACGCAGGCATCGCGTTCCAGCTCACCAGAAGAGCGTCTGCACCAGCCTGCGCAGCGACTTGGAGCGGGGGATGAGCCGGAAGAGCGCGGCGATGCGGAACACGCGGATGGCCGGCAGGAAGCTGACCGAGCCTGGCGTGATGAAGTCGAGCAGCACGCCCATGACGGACAGCACCACGATCACGCAGTCAAACTTGTTCCAGTTGTCGTGGAAGTAGGCGCGGACGCCGATGGCCGCCCACCTGCGGACGGTTGTGCACATACATGTGTGGCTGGCGGGCGGCGTGACTGGCGCTGGGGCAGGCGCAAACAGCTGCAGTGCGCGCGGCGGCTGGCTCTGCGGCTTTCTAGAGGTCAAGAGACGAAAGAGGCGTGCTGCCAGGTGCTGGCGTGGGGCTCACTTGAGCAGCATCTCAAGCAGGAAGATGGCGGTGAAGGCCACGTTGGCCCACGTGAACGCGAGGTTCCACTCGGGCCCTTGGTTGAAGTGGAACTGCGGGCCAAAAAGGAATGGATGCGGGGAGTGAGCCTCAATGCTGGGGGCGTGCACACACGTGGCACAGGCGGCCTGCTGTAGCACTGGCACTGCGCACAAGTTGGGCCACTCACGAGGCCCAGAAAGATGACGTTGACGATGACAATGCCCAGCATCAGGTTGGTCATCCACTCGGTCATGACGACGCGGAAGGCCAGCGCACGCGCCCAGCTGTGCTGCGGGCACTCGTGGTGGATCTGCGCCACACAGAAGGCACGCCGCACGCACCGTTTCTCTCTGCCCTCTCGCATCCCAAACGCGCTGCGCAGAGCAGGCTTTGCCACGCTTGGTGGGAACGCCCACGCACCTGCAGCTTGGTGGCCGCCAGGATCCTCTGGATGGTGAGCCACCTCTGCTGCTCGGGCGACAGCATCAGGCTGCGGCCGCTGTTCTCCGCCTTGAGCCGGTGGAACTGCGCGCGGCCAAAACAGGCACACAGGGCGGCCGCAAGAAAGGTGTTGCGACGAGCAGAGGCCACAGGCGGGAATAACAGAGCCTGCTGCAGCGGCTGCGGCTTGGGGCCCGCGTGCTGTTGCACCACGCGCCCTCAGCCACGCGCTCCAACGGAAGGAACCCCTACCAAACCGCAGCGCCGTCGGCAGCGCAGAAAACCCCCAGCACGGCGCCGCCCCGCACCTTGCTGATGGTGACGCCGATGACGAGGTTGAGCATGAAGAAGGCGGCGATGAGCTGCGCGATGATGAAGAGCAGCGCGATGTAGCGGTTGGCGTCGCGCTCGGGCTGCATGTGCTTGCCCGTGGCGTCCGACGCAGCGTACATGATGTCCGACCAGCCCTCGAGCGACGCCATCTGCAGGCGCACGCACCACCACCACCGCCATGTGTGGCATGGCGCGGCATGGCCTATCGAGGAGAGCGGCAAGTGCAGACGCGCAAGGCGTGCGCATGGGAGGCCCTCAGCACGAGTGGACGCCAGCGTGGCCAGGCAGGGCGCGCTCTCACCTGGAAGAGCACCCACAGCGCCGAAAAGACGTTGTCGAAGCGCCGGAACGTCTTGGTCCACCCGACCGTGACGTTCCAGGCGGGCACCGTGGCGTTGATGCCGCTGTGGTACCACGACGTGTTGACGGTCGCCACGGGCTGCTGCTCGCACCTGCCAAGCGAGAGCGAGGTTTGTGCCCACACATGAACTAGCAGCAACGCAGCTTCGGAAGGCCGCCACCTGTTCAGAGGTTGCGTTTGAGGGCCCAGCGTCGCGTACCAGGTCTTGTTGATGCTCCCGCCGTACGGCAGCATGTAGTGGGCGTCCAGCAGGTTGCCGTCCCCGTCCGCGCAGTAGAAGAGCTGCCCCCGGAGCATGATGACAAACATGACCTGCGAGGCGGTGGTGGCACAGCGACGACGATGCAGAGGCACGCGCCGGTGCCGTCACGCGGTGTGCGCCCTGTTGTGTGTGTGTGTGCTACTTGCATGACGGGGCTGTTCAGGTGTGTGTGGCACGTGCGACTAGTGCAAATGCAGGCGTCACGTCGACTCACGGCGAGGATGTAGAAGAAAAGTAACCCTATCAGTGCGACGTTGAGCAGCGTGGGCAGCACCTTGATGGTGGCGATCCACACCACCTTGATGCCGTGCAGCTTGGTGGCGGTGCGCAGCAGCCTCAGGCCCCTGCGGACGCCAACAGGCAGCGCACAGCGTGCAAAGCACAGGTGCCGGGCGTGCGGAGAGCAAGTGCGGGGTTGCGGCACCCCTCCGCAGCGCACCTGACGGCCCGGAGCGCCTGCAGCCACATGATGTGCTCGGGCAGCAGCACCTCCATGACGAGCGCGAGGACGCCGACAACCACCACAAACAGGTCCAGCACGTTCCAGGCGCTGCGCAGGTAGGCATTTGCGCCGGTGAACGCCAGCCCCTGCGCGATGATCTTGACCAGCGCCTGCGCGGACGGACGGGGACGCAGCGTGCACAGCAGCGGTCGGCGGTCGGGCGTCCCGCCCGCTGCGTGGCAGGGCCCGCCGGGACAGTCACGAAGGGGCGGCGCACCTCGACGCCGAACGCGGTGGTGAAGACGATGTCGGTGACCCACAGCGCCAGGCCGAGGGGCTCGTCGCGCGTGACCTCGACCGTGTTGAGCGTGAGCAGGACGGAGGACGCGAGGATGAGGACCGTCATCGTGAAGTCGAACGGCCGGCTCGTCGCCAGCTGGTGCATCCGCACGCGCAGCCAGTTGTCGGGCCCGAACAGCAGCAGCGACCGGCCCTGCAGCGGCCCCTGCGGCTCGCCCAGCGTGAGCGTGATCTTGCGCATCAGCGTCTCGGTCTGCTCCCGCGCGTCCACCAGCAGCTTGGACTTGGCGCGCTGCACCATGCTCGCCGACACACTCGGGCCCGAGCCCTCGGTCGTGAAGCTCACGCTGGACTGCTTCCCGCCGCCGCCGCGCACCGAGCTGACGGAATAGCTCTGGTCCGTCCACCCGCCTGTGCTCTGGTCCGGCTGCCCAGGCTTGCGCAGCTCCGTCGTTGCCGGCGGCACGTACGCGCCGCCGCCGTCCGCGAACGCGACGTCCCAGCCCACGTTGCGGCTCGCCCGCGGCGGCCGGGGGCGCGTCGCGGGCCGCGAGCTCCCGTCGCCGCGGTTGCTGTACTCGGCGCCGCCGTTGAGCGAGCTGTCCTGGTGGAAGCGAGTCGTGGCGATGGAGTTGGTGACGGTGCTTGAGACGCCGCGGCCGCCGGTGACCACGCTGCTGGGCATGGGCGACATGCCGCCGTGTGTCATGCCGTTGGGCGCGCCGGTCGACACGGCGTTCGCGAGCCTGCCGCTCATCGCGAACGGCGACCGTTGGAGCTCCGTGACGGAACCGAAGCCGTCGCGCAGGAACGTCAAGGCTGGCTGTGCGCCAGGGTGCGGCGGTGGGCGTGCTTTGTGGCCTGCTGCTGTCCCGTCGCCGCTCGACGCGGGCGGCTCAGAGTCCCGCTGCTGCTGCTGCTCATCGCCCCCGCTGCCGTCCGGAATGGGCTCAAGCGCAGGGGCATGGCGAGCCCCTGGTGGCTCCGGGTGCACCTTGTTTCTGCTGTTGCCGACGCCCGCTGAAAACCTGGCCGGGGCCGGCAATTTCCCGCCGGCCCGCCCGTCGACAGAGCCGTCCTCCTCCGCCTGGCCGTTCGCGCTGGCGCCGTGGCCAAAGCCCGTCGGCACGGACCGCCGCGACGCCGCGAAGCCCGCCGCGCCGGGCGGGAGGAACGAGTCGGCGCCGCCCGCCATGGACGACGGCGACGTGCCGGGCCGCGAGTTGAGCTTGGCGTTGATCGCGGCGATGCGCTCCGCCGTGTCGTCGCCCCCCTCCCTGTCCTTGTCGTCGTTCAAGGAGAGGTTGCCGCTGGGCTCGCTCATGAGCGCGTTGAGCCGCATCACGCTGGCGCGCCGGCTGGCGCGCATGCTCATGCGCCGCTTCTTCTGGTGCGCCGAGGCGTGGCGCAGGATGGCGCTGGGGTCGCGGCTGATGACCGCCGCCGCCGCCAGCTTGAGCAGGTTGGGGCTCTCGTCGTCGGACTCGGGCGCGTCGTGGAGCTGCGACAACAACGAAAAAGGCGGGCGTGGCGTGCCGGGCGGCGCCCCAGCGGAGCAGAGGGGCCTCTTTTGCAGTGCACGGCCAGCAAGACTCCTCACCTGCCCAAGGTTCTCCAGGAGCACCGCCAGGAAGAGCTGCAGGATGAGGAAGGAGCCCACCACGATGACGGCGACGAAAAAGAGCGCCACCCACGGCGAGACGGCTTGCATAAAGTTGGAGCAGACGCTGCGCGCGGAGCGGGGCCAGGCAAGAAAGCACCGAACATGTGAGGGTGAAGCGAGCGCAAGGGCGGCGTGCGCCGTGCATGCGCTGCCACGCCAAGGCGCACCTGGCCCAGTTGTCAAGTGTGAGCAGCTGGAAGATGGTGACAAATGACTGGAACGCGTCGTCAAAGTTGGCGCGTGGGATCGTGGGCTTTCCGACCTGCTTGCACAGACCCAGGCACACATGAGGAGGGACAGTTGCTTGGCCGCTCAGCCGGCGCATGCAAGGTTGCCTTCTGCGCGCCAGTGCCTGCGCCTGACTTACATTTGCCCAGTACTGAGGCCAGCCAGAGGGGTTCGTGGGATCTGATGCGTTGTAGTCGCGAGGGAACACCTCGCACAGCGCGTTTCCTCCGTACGGCGACCCGTCCACCTGCGCTCGTCACAGTGCCGCACGGCGTGAATGGACTGAGGCGCACCTGTGCTGGCGAACGGAGGACAGAGAGCCGCCTGCGAGCTGCCCTGCCCTGCCGTCCTGCCAAGGCGCAGCAAACAAATACGCGCGCACCTGGTACCAGGAGCCTGCCTGGCTGGCCGCGCAGGGCACCCAGCAGTGCCACCGGGAGCCGCAGTCCAGCCCCGGCGGGCACTGCAGGCTGGAGCCGTCCACGCGGTCGCAGAACTGCACCTGGTATCCAAAGAGCTGCGCGCCGGCAAACAGTGCAGCGCACGCGAGCAGAAAGGAGTAGGACATCATCCTGAGCCTTTGGCAGGACAGAGAGCACCACCGCACTGGCTGCCGAGCTGACTTCCAGGCAGACCGGCAGCAACAGGTGAGAGGTGCGGGCACGGGGGTGCGGCACTGTAGCCGCACTCAAGCCGGGCCCTCCACCTCCCGCGCCGCCACCTCTAGTACAACCCGCCCACTCGCACCCCCCTCCCCTCCGCACCTGCATGCCCAGCAGCCCGGCGATGAACATGAAGAGCAGCAGCAGCAGCACGAGCCACCCGACCGTCGGCGCCGACTGCGCCACGGCCGTGAGCAGCTTGTTGAGCGCCGGCCAGTAGCGCGCGAGGCGGAAGATGCGCAGCAGGCGCAGCGCCGTCAGCGTGCCCTGGAACTGCGAGTCCACGCCCGGCGCCAGGATGATGATCATGTCCACCACCGCGCCCACTGTGACAAACAAGTCGAACCTGCGCGGCAGCAAAGGACAGGTGGGTGCGTCCCCACGTCAGTCGTCTCAATGCCGTGCACACGTGGAGCTTGGCAGCAAGGTCCGCATCCCATCCGCCGCCGCACCAGTTGGCGAACTCGGAGAAGAACTGCACGGCGCCCTGGCCGATGATTTGGATGGCGAGCTCCAGCACAAAGTAGCCGGTGAAGCCAAAGTTGAGGTACGTGGTGGTGCTGTCGAGCTTTTCCGGCATGTTGTACCCTGCGGGCGCACGGAAAGCCAAGCGCCAGTTCCAACCGATCGGTGGCAATCCTGCTCTCTCCTGGGGCCAAGGCGGCAAGAGGAACGCTCTCCCCCCCCTCGCTCGCTCACAGTTGAAGGCTAGGATGATGGCGTTGAGGATGATGATGAAGGCGTTGGCCAGCTCGAACCACAGGCTGGAGGCCAGGTACTCGCACGCCGCCTGGCACCGGCCCCAGACGCCCGTCGCAGGCTGCGGCACACACCAAACAGCCACGCGCGCACGACTCAGACTGTGTCATTTGCCCCACGGACAGCACTCTCGCGCACCTTTGCTTGCTAGGCGGAGGGAAAGCTCTCACCTCCTCCATGTCGTCCTCCTCCCACCCCGCATCCACGGCGTCCTGCCCGGCCGTGCCCTGGGACGCCGACGCGCCGCCCTGGCTGCCGTTGCGGCTGTCAAACGGCGACGCACCCTGCTGCTCCGCCGCCTCCGCCACCGCGCCCGGCGGGTGCACCTCCACCACATCTGCCGGCCCCACACCTGGCGGCTGCCCCTGCTGCGCCTCGGGCCCTGCCGCTCCACGCGGAAGCAGCGCTGCGATCCCTGCGGCCCGCCCACCGCCGCCGCCGTCCGCCTGCTCCTGCCCATGCTCCCCCGCCTGCCTGTGCTCCTCCTCCTCCTCCTCCTCCTCCTCAGCGTCCAGCTGCAAGTGCTTGACCGCCCGCACCGACATGCTGTCTGACGCCCGTTCCACGTTCGCCACCCGCGCCTCGCTGCCCTGCGCCTGCAACCCTAGCTCCTCCCGCTCGTTCGCGTGCTGCGGCACGCCCGGCGGCACCGGCTGCGCCTCCGGGGGCGCCGCTTCGAGCGACGCCCACTGCAGCTTATGGCCGGGCTCGTGCTGCTGAGCGACCACGGCGGCGGTGACGGTGGCGCCGTCTGCCGGCGCGCCCGGCAGCGCCACCTTGTCCATGCCGTTGACGCCGGCTGCTTCGCTGTGTTGGTCGTCCGGGCCGGGCGAGGTGAGGCTGGCGCCGCCGCTCTCTGCGGTCGATGCGAGGCGTGAGCGCATGGCCAGCGGGTCGCTGTTCTGTTGCGGGTCTGACGCAAAGCCTCCGGCACGGTCAGCGATGGTGGAGGGAGGGAAGGGCCTACGGCACTGCTGCGGGCGGGACGAGCGAGGCGGGCGCGCACCGTTGCCCTCTCCCTTGGCCTTGTTGGAGTCTGCCTGGAACTGCATGTAGAGCACGGCCAGCACAAGGTTGACCAGCACCAGGCCGCCAATCACCACCTGCGGGCATATGCGCGTGACGTCCACAGCGCGCGCAGCACGGCACGCCCCGTCGTCGTCGTGTCGCGCGTCCCTCGGGTCCGCTGTTCGATCTTGCAGCCAGCGATCTTGCAGCCAGTGCCGTGGCTGCGGTGCGAGGGGCGGCGGCGGCCTGACGAGCAGGTGCTGCGTGCCCCCCTCCCCGGATCGCCACGTGCACCACGGTGACGTGCAGCACCCACGCCATGGCCCAAGGCTACGGCCAGCCCCCCCTGCCAGCATGATGCAGCAGCGCACCATGGTGACGTGCAGCACCCACGTCCACCACGACAGCGCGTCCTGCGTGTCGTACATGACCTCGGTCCAGTCCGTCAAGGTCATGTGCTGGAAGATGACCAGGAACGAGTACAGGATGTTGTCAAAGTCCCGGAACCCAAGCGAAGGGTCGCCGGCGTCGGCGCCGGGGTTGCCCCACGACACGCAGGCCATGCCGTACGGGTATGCCGCCGAGGGCTCCCACGGGCACATGCGGCCCTGGGAGGAGAGCTCGCCGCCTGCTGCGCTGTAGCCAAGCGTGCCGTTGCTGCCGTTGGTGGGGGCGGCCAGCCAGGAGAGCTCAGAGCCGAGCGGGCCGCGGCAGAGGTCGTCTTGCTGGTCGGTGGGCACCGAGTAGGTGACGTTCTGCGCCGGCAGAGGGGGCGCGAGGCAGGCGCGTGCGTCTGGGGTGCCTTGGTGAGAGGCCATGCACAGTCTCGGTTGGGAGCGGGGGTGTGGTGGTTGGGGAACGGTGGCGGGGCCTTTGCCAGGTGGGTCCAGAATCTGGTGGGCACTGGAGTGCAGCACGCAGCACCCAAGCAG
>VFQP010004666.1_pt1 | contig 12538 bp, 13 predicted proteins | sample 3512351 | NCBI WGS metagenome assembly VFQP01 (sample SAMN10412372, study PRJNA504923) | tailings metagenome | isolation source: Relicate 1 Philex TSF1 revegetated site | place: Philippines: Tuba, Benguet | collected 2017-08-29 | reverse complement strand
CGCGCCGTCGACGGGGAAGGTGGTGATCTTGTCCACGCCGCGGTTGTACTCTTCCCGCTGCGCCGGCGAGAGGATGGACTCGGGGTCCATGGGCGTGGAGCCGCCGGCCATGGCCGCCAGCTGCGGCGACTGCGCGCGGGCGACGCAGCAGGCAGCGGCGAGCCCCAGGTCTGCGTTCCGTGGCCATCTGGACAAGCCGCCTCCGAGGCGGCGGCGGCGGTAGTGCTCAGGCTGGGGACGAGTGCCAGAGGGCTGCTGCGTCGCTAATGCTGCTGGTGCTGGTGCTGCACGGTGCTGAGAGCGCCCTGCCTGCGCGGACCTGCAGCGGGATCTTGAGCCAGCGGGACGTCACGACCGTCTTGACCTGCATGGTCCCACGGCGCAGCAACCTGCTCGCTGCAGCACCCAGGTGAGGCAGCTCCCCTGGCGTTGCGACCAACGACGCCCATCGCTCACGTGGTGGTTGCCCGGCAGCGTGGCCGCCACCCTGGCCTTCTCGACCAGCAGCAGCAGCCCGGTGTGCCCGATGACCACGTAGCCCAGCACGTGCTTGCCGGAGCCCACGATCTGCGCGCGCCGCAGGAGTCGGGCCGCAGAGCTCGCTGCGGCCGGCACCCCTCGCTGCTCGCCGCGCACGGGCCTCCAGGGCCTCTGCGAGCTGGCCCAGTGCAGCTGATCCACCGGCGCTGCTCGCTCACCTCGAGCGCGCCCTCGTGCTTGAGGAACTCGAGCGCTTGCGCCTGCACACACGCCCGGCACCCGAAGTCAGAGCCAGTCGCGCCCCCCCCCTACTGCCAGGCGATAGCAATGCACGCTGCGCAACGTGCTCCTGCTCGCACCTCGGTCGGAAACATGTCCTTCCCGTAGGTCTGCGAGAACTTGAGCGCGCCAGTGGCCCTGTCCACCTTGATGATTTGCACATGCCGCCTGCGCTCGACGGTCGCACGCGTGGGCCCGGCGGCTCACAGCTCACATGTGTGCGTCGACGTGCAGGTGTGCTGTGCGTCTTGCTGCTTCATGTCCACCCAGCGTGCGCCCAGCGCGCGGATGCACACGGATGCGCACCGCAAGAAGCTCTTGGCGAGGATGTAGTAGTTCTGCTTGGATGGCACGTAGACCAAGGACACGGCCGACTCGAGCGGCTTCTCCGTGCTGCTGGCCATGTGGTGCTGCTGCCCACTGTGGGCAGGCGCCCCACCGCTGCGCTCACAGCCGCGCTCTAACTAGCACACAGCTCCTATCGCCGCTGTGGCTCGCCTCGCCACGCCATCAGCGCTGCTGTCCTCCTGAGGGCGCCCTCCACAACTTGCTGCAGAGAGGAGCGGCTAGCAGGGGCCCTCCTGGCAGCAAGCTTGCTGTCCAACAAGTGCTGGTTGGTGCTGCTCAAGGTGGACAGCTTTCCTCTGCCCGTGTGCAGAGCAAGTTGGGGCATGGAGCCCTCGGGCGTCCTCAACAGGACGTGCACGATTACACTCCCTCCCCCTCCCCATCATCAGCACCACCACCAAAGTGCTCCCACAGCACCAGGCCAGCTGCCTGCCTGAGCCAAGCGCACCGGCTGGCGGATGACGCCGCCGCCGCCACGTCGTCGCCCGAATGGGCCAGCTGCAGCGCGTCGGCGAGCTGCAGCTGCTCCGTGGCCAGCTGCACGCTGCCAGGAGGGAAGCGGGCCTGCGCGCACAGCAGCGCCCGCTCCCGCAGCTCCACCAGCAAGCGCGCGAGGCGCCCTCGCTCGGCCGCAGCGCCGCCCAGCCGCAGCAGCCGTGCCGCCGCCCGGGCGCCCAGGTCCGCCAGCCGCCCCACCCACACGTGCCCGGCGTGCGCGTGCCGGCGGTACGCCTCGTGCGCCTCCAAAAACTGCCCCAGGGCGCGGCGCAGCGCCTCCGCCGCCTCGCCCGCCTCGCCCATCCGCTCCGCCCGCTCACACGCGGCGGACGCCTCGTCGCACAGCTCCGCCACGCGCAGCAGCGCGCGTTCCGCCTGCCGCGCCGCGTCCGCCGCGACCGCCGCCCCGCACACGTCGCACGCGCCCGTCTCGCGCCCCGCATCGCCCGCCCCGGCCGGCTCTCCCAGCCAGCAACGCCACAGCGGCGACGCGGTGCCCGGCACCCACCCGCCTGGGCACGCGCCCGGCGCCGCCGTGCCGCCGCTGGGGCACGCCAGCGCGAAGCGGTGCGCCGCCCAGCGCCGCTCTTGCTCCGAGGGCCGCGCGCACGCCCTGCAGGCGCAGGCGAAGAGGTAGTGCGAGCGCAGCGCCGCCCGGCGCTCCCCGGCGGGGCGCTCGCCCTCGGCGGGCCCGTAGCAAATGGTGAGCTCGGCGCCGGCTGCAGTGGCGGGCTGCGTGAGGCGCGCCACCAGCGTGTCTCCTCGCACAAACCTGCACGCCGACACCAGCGCGGTCAGACTTGATGGTGCACTTGATGGTGTCCACAACAACCGACACGACCCAAGCTCTTGTCTACATGCTGACAGCGATCGACGGCCGCACGCCACCAGCTCCGCCCTGTCCGCTGCGCACCTGAGCGTGACGTTGGGCCGGCAGGCGTGGTTCATCGCCGACGCCGCGCCGTACACCGCCAGGCCCCACCGGGCCCCGTCCGACGCGGCCGGCTTGAGCGCCACGCCGTTGAGGTCCACGCGCAGCGCGCACAGCAGCACCTCGACCGCCGTGGGACCGAGGTCGCCGCCGCCGCCCGACTGCCCGCGCCGCGCGCCGCCGCACCGCGCCACCGCCCGCGCCGCCAGCACCGCCAGCAGGCACCGCTCCAGCGCCGCCTCCGCCTCGCGTGGCTCGCCGGCGTGGTGCACCAGCGCCCGCGCCAGCTGCACGCGCGCCTCTGCCCGCCGCGGCGGCCCCGGCTGGCCGACGACGCTGGCACCGCGCGCCGCAGCGCCCGCGGTTTCGTTGCAGGTTAGCCTCGCGAGGCGGCTGGCCAGGAGCGCGTGCTCGGGCAGCACGCGGGCCCACGCCACGCCGCACTCGGCGCCCGCCGGCGCGTGGAACAGGTCCTGCTCCCGGCACCCAGCGCTGCAGTAGTGCACCTGCAACGTGCACAGCCGTGGCGGTGGCGGTGCCGGCGTCCGTGTGTGCAAGCTCCCACCTCCGGCGCTTGGCGACGCGCAGCCGCCGCGATGCACGCCATCATGAGCGCGGCCGCTCACCATGGGGCAGCGGCGGCAGAAGAGCGGCACGCGCACGCCGGCCACGTCTGGCAGCCGCCGCGTGCAGTTCCAGCACCTCTGCCTCCTGGCCTCCCCCTTGGCCAGCACCGCCGCCAGCGGGCGCTCGCGCAGCACATCGGCGCCCGCCGAGCGCACGGCCCGCGCCAGCCGCAGGCACCTGCCGCCGCCCGGCTGCTGCTGGCGTGCAGCGTCCGGCTCGGTGCTGCTGCTCCCATCCCCAGCTGGGCTGCCTGGCTGCGCGTGGGCGCTTCCGTCGGGTGGCACGAACGGAGCGACGCGCACCATGCCCCCGGAGCACGCTTGCACGTACGCGTCGGCGTCAGCGAAATCGCCGGGCGCCGCCGTCGCGGCGTGGCGGCCGTCGGAGGAGGCGGGCGGCGCAGGCGTTTGCGCGTGCTGCTGCTCGCGGCCGTGCTGCGCGCGGGCGAGCAGCTTGCTGGCCTCCCGCCGCTCCGCCGCCACGGCGGCCGGCGTCATGGCGGCCAGCATCGGAGGGCAGGAGGCGCCGGGGGCGGACAGCAGGGCGAGGCAGGCGCGGGCATCGGCGGCGGCCGCGTCCCACTCGCCCCGCGCCAGGCACGCAGAGGCCCGTCGATACAAGGCCTGCGGGTGGGACATGGACGGAGCGCTGCTGGAGCCCTCCGGCGGAATGAGTCGCTGCCGACTACCAGTCACGTGATCAACGAGTCCAACCTTGTGGGAGGTGGGGTCGGCCTCCACGGCCGCAGTGGCCTCCTGCAGGGCCAGGTCGAGCGCTGCGGCGTGCGCGTGGGAGGAGGGAGCGGTGCCGTCGTCGAGGACGCCGGCGATGCTCAGCAGGCACAGCGCGCGGTTGCAGTGCAGCTGGGCCGCCTGCTGGCGGCCCTCGGGCGACGTCTCGTCCAGCCACTGCAGCGCCTCTGCGGTGCGCACCGAGGGAGGGGAGACCGCTTGTTCCACAGCGTCAGGTGCATCAGTGGGCCCCTCGCATCATGGCAAAACGTGCCTGTGAAGCATTGTAGCGCGCCGTGGGGGTCCTGGTCGCGGAAGCGCTGCACGCCGACCGCCCTGGCCTGGCCCACGCGCCCGGGATCCGCCACGCAGCCCTCCACGCCCTGGCTGTTGGTGACGTCCTCGAGCGCTGATGCGAACAGCGCCGACCGATTGCAGTGGCGCTCAACAAGCGGCAGGAGCTCCAGGCACAGCACGCGCTGCGCGTCGCCGGCCGGCAGCACGTGGCGCCGCGCCTCGTGCAGCAGCTCCTGCAGCACCATCCTAGGACCCTTGCGCCCCGTCTTGAGGACGTGCGCAGCTCCAGAAGTGAAGCCAAAGCGACAAAGACCTGCATGGCGAACATCTCGGTGCTCTCGCAGACGCGTTTGGCTCGATTTCCCCCCGCCGTCGCACAGCCAGCGAGACAGATGGCCGACGAGAAGCGCCCGGCCAAGCTGGCCAAGACGCAGGATGGCGCGGACAAGGGCACCGCCGCCTCGACGTCGAGCAGCGCCAAGCTTACCAAAGCGCAGCAGCAGCAGCAGCAACAACAGCAGCAACAGCAGCTAGGCAACGTCATCATACAGTTCCAGACGTCCACTGGCGAGCTGACAGGTGCAGCGGCTGGAGGGGCGCAGCGCAGTGGCGCGGCGTGGCCCCCCTCACCCCTCGTGCTTTCACCCACCGCGCTGCCGGGCTGCTGCAGGCCCTCAATTGGATGTGCCCGCCAGCGTCACGCCCGAGCAGCTCGAGGTGCTGCTCAACGGGCTGCTGCAGTCGGACGAAAAGCTGCCCTACTCGTTCCACATCAACGAGCAGGTGCGCATCGCCGCGCGTGCGCCCTCAGTGCGGCCCTTGTGCCGGTGCATGCCGTGGCGCGTGGGCGCCAAGGTTGGTCTGGGCGGGCTGCCGCCCACGCCACGTGCGTGTCGCAGGAGCTCGTCAACGGGCTGGGCCAGCACCTGGCGCAGCACAACCTGAGCGTGGAGAGCGCGCTCAAAGTGGTCTACCAGCCGCAGGTGAGCGCGCGTGCATCCGCCGGCGCCTGCGGACTGCGCACGGCGCAGCCCAGAGGGTGCACAGCGGAGCGACGGTGATGCCGTGGGACGCGGCACACGTGGACCACCATGCAGGCTGTCTTTCGGGTGCGGGCCGTGGCACGGTGCACGGCGTCCATGCCGGGGCACTCTGAGTCCGTCCTCTCGGTGAGTGGCAGCCGCGGTGTGCGCGCGGACGATGTGCGCCAGGCGCGAGCGCCCTCTAGCTTAGCCCTCCAAGCTAGAGGTGCGCTGAGAGCTCGCCCCTTCCTTTGCTTGCGTGGGCGCAGGTGCAATTCAGCCCCGACGGCAAGCGCCTGGCCACTGGCAGCGGCGACACCACGGTGCGGCTGTGGGACCTCAACACGCAGCTCCCGCAGCACGAGGGCAAGGTGAGCCAAGCCCTCACGCATGTGGCCCACCATCCCGTCCTCTGATGCGGCGTGCGGAGCCCTTCCGTCGCATGCAGCCCGTGCAAAGACTGCAGCACTGCATGTCGGCTCATGGCTGACTGTGGCGGTGAGCGGCTGCGCAGGGGCACGGCAGCTGGGTGCTGGTCGTGTCGTGGTCGCCGGACGGGCGGTACATTGCCAGCGGCGACATGGACGGGCGCATCTGGCTGTGGGACGGCGAGACGGGGCAGGCGCTGGGCCAGTGCTCGGGGCACAAAAAGTGGATCACCTCGCTAGTGCGTGCCTCTGGCTGGAGCGAGCGGTTGGGCTTGGAGTGCATTGTGGCCCACCGCGCTGTGACCCTCGTCTGTGCTCTTCCCTGCCATTCGCTGCTGATGCTGTGGCTGATGTGCTCGTCGCGTGTGCTGCTGCTTGCGCCGCTGCACAGGCGTGGGAGCCCACGCACCAGGCCGAGCCCGGCGTGGCCCGCTTCGTGAGCGCCTCGCGCGACTGCACGCTCAGCGTGTGGGACGCCGGCACGCGCCGCTGCGTCTTCAGCTGCAGCAACCACACCATGGTCATCACGTGCGTCAAGTGGGGCGGCGAGGGGCTCATCTACTCAGCCTCAAGGGACACCACGTGAGCGACAGGCACCACCGCTGCCACGTGCAACTCCTCTTGTTGCCGCCACTGCTCGCCGTGAGGATCCATTGGCGACGGCGTTCGCTGACTGTAGCTGTTGCACCCAACCTGGCCGGGCGTTGGCCGCACGCAGCATTTCGGCGTGGAGCGCGCAAGACGGCCGGCTGGTGCGCTCCTTCACCGGGCACGGGCACTGGGTCAACACGCTGGCGCTCAGCACCGAGCACGTGCTGCGGACAGGTGCGCGGCGCGTGGCAGCCCATCGTCGCTGAGGGTCGCCAACGCTCAGGCGCATCTGCTGTGCGCTGCTGCGGGATGGGGGAGGGGCTGTGGCTGGGTGCCGTGGCAAAGCGCGGCCGCCTCACGGCGAGGGCTTCAGAACTCGTGCAGGCCTCGCTCACATCGACGGTTACCCAGCCAGCCAGGCCCGTCTCCGGCCTTGGGTGGCGTGGACGGCACACGTGAGCGAGGCGTCCGTGCAAAATGTGCGTGATGTGTGCAGGCGCGCACGACCACAAGGGCTCGGCCCCCAAGGACCCCACCGAGGCCAAGGAGGTGGCGCGGAAACGGTGAGCGCTCGCGGCCGCACCCTCCCTGCCGAGCGGCCGCAAGGCGACAGCAGCCAGCTTGCCGCGCCCGTCGGCAGCGCGGCCACGCCCGTCGGCAGCGTGCGGCGAGCAGCTGCGGGGCCGCAGGCCGAGGCGCGCATGCGAGGCATGGGCCTGGTGGCGTGCGCGCGCAGGTACGAGGCGGTGACGTCGGGCCAGCCCGAGCGCATGGTGAGCGGGTCGGACGACTTCACCATGTTCCTGTGGACGCCCTCCACGTCCAAGAAGCACGTGGCGCGCATGACGGGGCACGTGCAGACCGTCAACCAGGTGCGGCCGCGTTGGCAAGTGGCCGCGCTGCAGCGGGGCCAGCGTCGGCGCTGCTGCGGCGCGTGTCTTGTCGCCTTTGCGGCGGCTCACGGCGGCGGGCGGCGGCGTGCGAGTCTGCGTGCGCAGGTGTGCTTCTCGCCGGACGGGCGGTGGATCCTGAGCGCGTCGTTCGACAAGAGCATCAAGCTGTGGGACGGCGTCAAGGGCACGTTCGTGGCCACCTTTCGCGCGCACGTGGGGCCGGTGTACCAGGTGCGGGCGGCGCTGCACGGCGCGTCGCGTGCGCTCGTGGCGGGCTGCAAGATGGGCTCGCTGATGCGAGTGGCCGCCTGACGCAACGTGCAGGTGGCGTGGTCGTCGGACTCGCGGCTGTTTGTCAGCGCGAGCAAGGACTCGACCCTCAAGGTGCGTGCGCCTTTTGAGCCTCAGGGTGCACTGGCGGCCGGGCCCGCCTGCGCTGATCATCGCGGCTGATCTCGACTCACCGCTGCTGCAGGTGTGGGACGTGCGGACGCGCAAGCTGCACGTGGACCTGCCCGGCCACGCGGACGAGGTGAGGCGCGCCTTGGTGGCCTTGGTGCTGCCAATGGTCTTGCGCGAGTGGCCGACCCTGCAGGTGACCCTTGTGGTGATCATCACTTGCTCCCGCAGGTTTTCTGCGTCGACTGGAGCCCGGACGCCGGGGGCGTCGCGTCGGGCGGCAAGGACCGCGTCGTCAAGCTCTGGCGGCACTGATCACCTGTGCTCGCGGGGCTTGGTCCTGAATTCAGTGCCGTGCACGGCATCATCGTCACGCCACGCACAGCCGCGATGTGCAAGGCGAGGACCAAGCGGGCTAGCAGTGCGAATTAGAATAGAAGCGGAGCCTTTCTGCCTTGGTGTCCGCCACGCTGAGTTGTTTCTTCGCGGCTTCTTCGCCCTGAATTCCACAGGCGGTACATGTGTCAGTTGGCGCGAGGGAGGCGTCACAGAAGAAAGCAAAAGGAAGAAAAGGGAGAAAGGCCAGCGGCTGGAGGGGCCTCGGCTCGGCGCTCGCACTCTCGCCGCTGCACCAAGCTCTCTCGAGCTCGAGCCCACCCACACACGCACGCAGCGTTCCACGCGTGCCCAACCAGAGCGGAGCGGAGAGCAGGCCGGCAGAGAGGAGCCACGCCGCTGAGGGCTCGCGGCCCTGCGAGGTGCGCGTCGCGCGGCGGCCTTTCCTGGCAGGTGTCCTGCTCGCGCGGCCTCGGCCACTATCCGCCACAGGCTGAGCAGCGTCCCACGCCCCAAAGCGCCGCGCCCGGCCCCGTGGGACGCAGCAAGTGGTCCTCGCTGATCCAGCTGCCTCCTTGCGCTCGTCCCCGGCCGCCCCTCCGCGCCGCTGCCATCTGGTACGGGTCCTGATGTTGCCTGTCGCTGCGCAGGGCCCTCTCTCGCGGCACGCTCGTGGTAGCAGAACAAGAATGCAGGCCCAGCACGTGTTTGGCCAGGCTCCGCAGCAGCCCGCCTTGCTGGCCCTCAACGCGGCGCCCCCAATCATCATCTCCCCTGCGCCCGCCGCGCCCCAATCGGCGCTCGCGCAGCAGCACAACCAGCTGCAGCAGCTCGTCCTGCAGGCGGCGCTGGGCAACTGCATCGTGGTGCACCAGCACCAGCAGCATCTGCCTCAGTTCGTGACGTTGTGCGCGCCTCACCAGCAGCCGCCGCCATCAGCATGGGCTCTGGGGAGCCTGGGGTCCGCAGGCAGCGCTGTCAGCAGCGCCAGCAGCGTGGTCGCGCTTGGGGGAGCTGGCACCACGTCGTGGCTCGTGCCGCCCGCGCCTCACGTGACGACGCCCATCTGCCTCACCAACACTGCCGCCACGGCTGCGCCCGCGGCACCATGGACGGCCGCCCCTCCTCTCGTCCTTGCCGCCGGCAACACCCTCCCCGCCGTGAACACTGTGGCGACGCCGTCACGCGCTGGTGAGCAGTGACTGCTTCTCCTGCTCGCGTGCCTCTCCCCGACGGCGCCGTGAAGCCCCGGCCACAGCCTCCCCAAAACCCTGCTGCCCGTGCGTGGTCGTCTGGTGCGCCCGACCGCAGCCTCGCTGCCGACCATGGGTGGCGGGAACCCGCCCACGACCACCTTCCACAAGGGCTCGCCGCGCGCCGGCAGCACCTCGGCCTACCTGGGCGTCACCTGGTGAGCGGCACGCCGGTTTTCCCGCTGGGGAGGCGCGTGATGAGTCATACGTAGTCCGCGGTCCACCCACACGGCTCTGCAGCTCACGCACCCACGTTGCCACGCGTGCATTCGCCGCAGGTACAAGGCCAGCCGGCGCTGGCAGGCGCGCCTGTGCGTGCAGAACCGCAAGGTGCACCTGGGGTACTTTTTGACCGAGGAGGAGGCCGCGCGCGCCTTTGACCGGTGAGCCAGCCGTGACTCTGGCTGGGCACCTCGCCGCACCACCCTGTGCGCCTTGGCATGACCCTGATTGCGCTGCTGCGTCGGTGCCTCCCCACGCGTGCAGGGCGGTGATCCAGCACAAGGGGCTGCACGCTCCCCGCAACTTTGCGGACAGCGCCGACGCCTTCTTCGCCGCCGGCGCGAGCCCCGACTCGGCCGCCAAAGCGCGCGGCACCCGCCCGCTGACCGCGCTCGCCTCCTTGAGCCTCAGTGCGGCGTCCACGGACGAGGCCGTGAACCTTGCCGCAGCCACCAGCGACTCTGGAGCGCATCGCGCCGGTCTGGTCGGCATCAAGCGCCCTCGCGAGGGCGACCCTTGCGTCGCCGACATCGACGCGTCCGCCCGCCGTCCAGCGACCGTGGACAACTTCAAGGCCGGCTCTGCAGCGTCGCTGGCCGCGAGCGGCGCCCCCGCGGAGCCCCCAAGCCCGAGCGCCACCGCAGGGACGGCGACCACGGCCAGCGCGAGCAGCGTCGCGGCCACTGTCGACGCTGTCGCGTGCGGGGGCCAGAGCTCCGTGCCGGCCGTGGGGTCGCTGCCCATTCGGGCGCGCGAATGCCAGGGCAGCGCGCTCGTGCTGGCGCTGCCTCCGCCGCCACAGCCGTCCACTGTGGTCGCACCGACCTCAGACGCCCCCAAGACGCTGGTGCTGGGTGCTCCCAGTGGCCCCAGCGCGCCGGGTGGCGTCCGCCCGGGAAGCGCTCTGACCCCGCTTTCGCTGGGGCCCAGAGCACCCGCCGGCTTGGCGCCGGCCGCCCGCGCCGCCGTTGGCCTCACGCCTCTGGGCGCTGCGAGCCAGGGCGCCGCCCTCATCGCTGGCCAGGGCCTCGCCCACGTGCTGGCCAGCGGAACGCAGCCTTCCGAGCCAGCAGTCGGTGGCCTGCGCCTCGTGGTCAACAGCGCACCGCCGTCTCTCACGGCAGGCACGGCGGCGGCAGTGCTGCTGGCGCCGAGCGGCGTGATTTCTGCGCCGGGCGGCGTGGGCCACTCTCTGGTGAACCACGGACAGCCGCCGGCCACCGTGTTTGTCTATGGCTGGAACAACTTGGCAACCCAAGTTGCTGCGGGTGACGTGGCCACCCGCAGCAGCTCCTAGGCACAGCAACAGGCACCTTTTCCTTGGGGCATCACCGCTCGCAGCGGGATGCGCATCTGTTGCGCCGCACAACTCCAATGTCTGTGCGAGCGCAACGTCTGGGTAGTGAGCAGGGATTCTCAAGCCCAAAACGTTAGCTCTGAGCCTCTCTTGTGAACGGGAACCCCGCCCCGCGCGTGACGTCGTCCAAAAAAGCGGTTGGCGCACCGGTCCCGTGCTCCTAACAAATCTCGTCCGTGGGAGTCGGCGCAGTGCACTCGCAACCTCGGCACATCTTGCACCTGCTTGAAGCTGCGTCAGCGCACATGCTGAGCAACGCATGGCATCTTCTGCACGTCCCGCACCTTCCGCTTCAGCTCTGGCACGCCTCAGCGTAGGCGCGCTCGTCCTTGGCCAACCCCAACTGCGCAGCAAGAGAGGGCAAGGCGCGTGCATAACAATGACCAAACGAACGCATGCTTTTTGGCCGCCCCGCTTCTTGCTGAACGAACGCTGACCTCTGCCTTTGCACCTCTTTCTTCTGCGTGGACTGAAACCAACGGCCCGTGTGCTTCCTCTGCACATGCGGGCCTCTCCTCCACCAGGATGTGACTGCCCTGGTTCAAGTGGCACGCGCAAGCACTGGAGACCTGCTGCGTTTGCGATGGCGGGGCGGTGTCCCGCTCTTGCGCGGCCAGACGTGATCACGTGTTTCCTGTCCTTGTGGGGTGGTTTGACGCCGACGAGAAACCTGTCTGGCCGTGAGCTTCCCAGTTTCGTTGCTGCGAAGAGCACTGCGAAGAGCAACCGTTGCACGCCTCGCAATCGTGGTGGCCGTCTGCACCTGGTAGCCCTCCTGCACACACTGCGGGGAACGGGCCCCAAGTGATGACTTGTCCAGTTGTTGACCGGCTGCTGTCCCAAAGCAGCCCCAGAGGAGCCCTGCGAGCTCTTTGCGCCCCTCACCGTCGTCCCCTGCTTCTCCTCTTGCTTTCGTCCCCTTTCGTTCCCTTTGCGTGTGCTGTGATGCCCCGAGAACTCGTGTCCGCGCCCCACACCACGTCGATCCAGAGCGTGCGTGTGCGACGTCGTAGCATTGCATATTTAAGAAACGCATGCATCCTGCGCCACGCCCCCCTCCACGGACGCACGGGCCAGCAACCACCAGCCGCGCCGCCTCAGCTCAGGCTGACCTTGCCTCCCGCTGCGCGCAGCACACCACAGCAAGGCACGTCGCAGCCGTCAGCCCGATCCTCGCCCATCACCAGGCGCACGTGCACCCGCTTACGCCCGCGCACCTGCTTCGATGAGCTTCTTGATGTTCTCCGCGTCCGCCTTGGCCACGCCCGCCTTGATGACCACCGGCGCCTTCTCCACCTGCGGCACGTCATCAATGACAGGGCCGGGCACAGCATGATGACCCTGGAGCGCCCCCCGCGCCGCCGCTCGCGCACGTCCCGCACCAGCGCTCACCAGCTCCTTTGCCTCCTTGAGCCCCAGGCTCGTGATGGCGCGGATCTCCTTGATGACCTTGATCTTGCCGTCCGCGGAGAAGGACTCGAGCTTGACCTCAAAGTCGGTCTTCTCCTTCTTGGCCTCAGCTGCGGGCGCCGCGGCCGCCGCTGCTGCCCCTGCCGCAGCTGATGCGGGCGCGGCCGATGGCGCTGCTGCGGCGACCGGCAGCGCCATCGCCGCGCCATACGCCGGCTTCTGCACGCCGAGCTTCTTGCGCAGGATCTCAGTCAACCACGAGCTCTCGAGCACCGTCAAGCCCAGGATCTCCGCCGCCAGCTTCTGCACCTTCTCGTTGCCAATCCCGCTCGCCGAGTCCTCCGATGATGGCTGGGGCGGCGCGCTGCTGCTGCTGAAGCACCGGGGTCTCTGCGCTAGCTGCTGCGGGTGCCACGGCTGCTGCTCTTGCCGGTGC
>VFQP010004665.1_pt1 | contig 12552 bp, 7 predicted proteins | sample 3512351 | NCBI WGS metagenome assembly VFQP01 (sample SAMN10412372, study PRJNA504923) | tailings metagenome | isolation source: Relicate 1 Philex TSF1 revegetated site | place: Philippines: Tuba, Benguet | collected 2017-08-29 | reverse complement strand
AAATACTACATGAATAACAATAGTATTATCCTTACCGAAAACGAATCGCCCTTCTCACCCGTTAGCCAGGTGCATTACCGATACTACCATAGCCAGGAAGAAGCTGCCGCATGGTTGGAGAACAATCCGGATATACAATGTGTGGTAGGACATGCCTATTTACCCTTCGGCTCGGCCCAGTCGCCCTCCCTATCCGACTATGCTGATGGGGTTGACACCATGGAATTCTTACTGAAAATTTGACAAATAGCCTGTCAGTACTACAGGTCGCTTTAAGTGAAAATCAGTAACTTTAGCAACCTGTCTACCGGATTTTAGCCCCCATCTACGAGGTTTGCCGTAAATTATTTGTTAAACATGATGGGAGTTGAACTGTCAAATGAACAGCTTTGTTTATTTGCTAAAGGAAAGGCATATAATTTGATCCTTTTCATTAGACAGACAGATTATTAAAACAATTTAAAGACCATGCATATGAATCTCAAGAATGTGTTAACTGTAGTGGGTATTAGTGCCGCTACAGCTTTGCTGAGTGTATGGGGCTTCAGCAAATATGCCAGCTATCAGAGAGCAGGCATACAAGATAATAGCTCCATTCCCGTTAACTACGCAGGTTTCTTCGACAAGAACAATAATATGGCTGCGGCGGTAGATTTTACCCCGGCTGCCACTTCTGCTACACCGGCTGTGGTACACATCAAGACCAAGACCAAGGCCCGTCAGGTAAGTAATTCAAGGGGCTCACAGCGTAATCCCTTTGCAGATTTATTTGGGGACGATTTTGGTGATTTCTTTGGCGGTGGCCCCAGGACGATTCCTGAGCAACGCGCCAGCGGCAGTGGTGTGCTCATCACAGAAGATGGTTATATCGTTACCAATAACCACGTAGTACAGGAGGCCGATGAAATTAATGTAACCCTGAATAACAAGAAAACCTATAAAGCTACCGTAGTAGGTACCGATGCCAGCAGTGACCTGGCCGTACTCAAAATTGAAGGTAAGGGTTTCCCCTACCTGATTTATGGTAATAGCGATGAAGTAAAGCTGGGACAGTGGGTACTTGCGATCGGTTATCCATTGAGCCTGGATGCTACCGTTACTGCCGGTATTGTTAGCGCCAAATCCAGATCTATTGGCATCAACGACCGACAGAGCGAGAGCCCTATCGAATCATTTATTCAAACAGATGCCGCCGTTAACCGCGGTAATAGTGGCGGTGCCCTGGTAAATACTTCGGGTGAGTTAATCGGTATCAATTCTGCTATTGCTTCTCCTACCGGTACCTATGCGGGCTACTCCTATGCGATCCCTGTGAACATCGTTAAAAAAATTGTTACAGATATGGTGAAGTTTGGCAAGGTGCAACGTGCTTATATTGGCATTAACTACCTCCGCGATGGCTTACCAGATGAAGAAAAAGCAAGAGCTGAAAAAGAACTTGGTACCACAATTAAAGAAGGCGAAGGTGTTTATGTACTCGATGTACCCGCTAATGGTGCTGCCAGTGCTGCAGGCTTGAAGAAAGGCGACGTGGTGACCAAGGTAAACGGTACGGCAGTTACTTCTGGCCCTGAACTTCAGGAGCAGGTATCACGCTACAGGCCTGGCGATAAAATCTCTGTATCTTATATCCGCAGCGGTAAAGAAAGCACCGTTACCCTGGTTCTCAAGAATAGCGCTGGCACAACTGATGTAGTAAAAACAAGTTCCCTGATGGAAAAACTGGGTGGTGAATTAGAAACTGTTGACAAGAAAACAGCTACAGCCAACCAAATCAATGGAGGTGTTCAGGTGAAGAAAGTAGGCACTGGTTTACTCAGCAAAAGCCGTATTCAGGAAGGTTTCATGATTACCGGTGTAAATGGCAGGGAAGTAAAGTCTTTGGAGGATCTCCAAAGTATATTGAGTAACATAAGAGGAAAGGCAACCGTTAGACTGGAAGGTGTGTACCCAGGCTTTGGTGAAACTTACAGTTATCCACTCACCCTGAGTGATGAGTAATAACTCAATATACCAGTCATAAAAAAAGAGGGCAATGCCCTCTTTTTTTATGACACTACCTGTTCAGGTCAAACACTCACATATACCAGGTATTCACCTGCCTGTAACTCAAATGATTCTTGTCGTTGAAATGAAAAATGCAGTTCGGAAAAGAGATGGTAATAAGTTCCCTGCAACCAGTCATGTGCTATATCAACCTTAAGTCTGTTCTCCTTCGACACATTGAGTAAAACCAGCACCCGATAGTCAGCATATCGCCTGAAATAACAAAGCAGTTCATTGCTATGATGAGAAGGCAGAATAAAAGTCTCCGCATGGCGATCCAATGCAGGATTATGCTTTCTTAGCCTGAGCAATTGCTGATAAAAGCCTGTAAGAGTGGGTGTTCCATGCCATTCAATTGGATCCTTTTCAAAGAAAGCCAATCGCTTATGGTTGGGTAGTTCTTGTCCGCTGTAAACCAATGGAATACCCGGCCAGGTACAGCTAAATACCGACCAGGCCAATGCAGCATTACCATATTTTTCATACTCGGTACCATTCCAGCTATTTTCATCATGATTACTGGTGAAATAGAGTTTGGAAGCATTGCCGGGATACTGGCTGTATTTATGCAGTACATCCATGATGCGTTGCAACCCCTGCTCCCCTCTTGCGTATTGCTCACTAACATGCATCCATTCCCATGCATACGTGGTATCGAATACCTGGTGATAGTTCACCTCTTCACATTCAGCCAGCCAGTACAGGGGCTTAATGGCATCGCATTGCGTGCGTGCCATCTGCCAGAAATCGAGTGGTACCAAATGTGCCATATCGCATCTAAAACCATCAATATCAAATTCACGTATCCAAAATTGCATGGCAGCAATCATGGCTGCACGCATTGCATCGTTTGAATAGTTCAGGTCAATCACATCTACCCACCCATTTCTTTCCATGAAATGCCCCTGGTCATCTCTGTAATACCAGTCGGGATGTTCGATGGTCCAATGATGATCCATGCCTGTATGATTGGCCACCCAATCAATGATCACTTTCATGTCTAGTGCATGTGCCTGTTCAATGAGGGCATGGAGGTCTTGTGCTGTTCCAAATTCAGGGTTAACGGCAACATAGCTGCTACAGGCATAATAACTGCCCATACTTCCCTGTCGACCTGCCATACTAATGGGTGTAACAGGCATCAACCATAGTACATCAATCCCCATATCTTTCAATGCGGGCAGGTATTGGGCAAAAGCAGTAAAACTACCTTCCGGAGTATACTGCCGTATATTCACTTCATATACTGCTGCCTTTCGCGACCAGGCAAGGGGCGTAAAGAAAGTATTCATGGTTGAAGATTATTGATCATGGGCTTACTGAACCGATATGGTTGCTGACCCAGACTTCGACAATTGTTGAAACAGCATACTGAATAATACCACCGCCACAGCTCCTACTACATTGAGCCATAAAAATCCCAGTCCGAAAATCTCATAATAGTCCATCAAAAAAAATCCGATCACGACCAGTTGTCCCATTACGGCTCCCCAGAATACAGCTTTCCCTCCAATATATTTCAGGTAAAAAGCCACGAGGAATATGCCCAGCATAACACCATAAAAAAGTGACCCCAATACATTCACTGCTTCAATTAAACTACCCATACCTGCAGCAAACTGTGCGGTTGCCACACAGAAAATGCCCCAGGCCAGTGTATAATATTTTGATTGCCGGTATTGCAGGATCTCCTCCTCACTACTGGTAGCCGTATCCGGACGAATACCCCGTAAGCGTTGGTGAAAGTCGATCATGGTGCAGGAAGCCAGTGAATTCAGGGCTGCTGCAATAGAACCCCAGGAAGCAAGGAAAATAATGGCAATCAATAAACCAACCAATCCTTTGGGCAAAAAATCTACCACAAACCGAAGGAATACATAGTTGGTATCATTTGTATCGGCACCGGGCAATGCTTTCTTCAGCACCGCTTTATATTCCTGTTGAATGGCGGCAGTTGTTTGGGCACCTGTTTTGATGCTATCCTTATAGGCCTGGTTATTTTCCACAGTAAATTTCAAAGCCCTCTCCTGCTGTTTGTTTTGCTCTGCATCAAATTGTTGTTGCAGGTTGGCCAGCTGTGGTGCATAAGTAGTTTGCATGGCTCTTTCCTCAACCGAACGGTTGAAGAATACCGGAGAAGGATTAAATTGATAAAAAGTAAATAAAAGTGCCCCAATGAGCAGGATCAGGAATTGCATGGGTACTTTCACCAATCCGTTCATGAGTAATCCCAACCTGCTTTCCCGCTCATCGCGTGCAGTGAGGTATCTGCCCACTTGCGACTGGTCTGTTCCGAAATAAGACAATGCCAGAAAAAGACCTCCAATCACTCCACTAATCAGGTTATAGCGATCCTTCCATTGAAAACCATTTTCATTGAATCCCGTAGTAATCACATTGAGTTTTCCGGTAGCGCCACTCACTTTGAGTGCCTCACTAAAGCCAACCCCTTCGGGCAAATAATGCACTACCAAATAACCGGCTACAAACATGCCGGCAAATATGATCATGAGTTGTAATTGTTGTGTATAGGCAACCGCTCTTGCGCCACCACTTACGGTATAGATAATGAGTAAGCCACCTGTTACAATATTCGTCCAGAATATATCCCACCCCATTAGTGAGGAGAGAATAATAGAAGGTGCATAAATGCTGATGCCGGTTGATAGTCCGCGAGAGATCAGAAAAAGAAAGGAAGTAAATGTTCTGGTGCGCAAATCGAATCTTTGTTCGAGGAATTCATAGGCGGTGAATAGTTTCAGCTTATTAAATAGCGGCACAAAAGTTACGCAAAGGATCACCATGGCAATGGGCAAGCCAAAATAATACTGAATAAACCGCATGCCATCGGTGAATGCTTGTCCGGGTGCCGATATAAAAGTAATTGCACTGGCCTGGGTACCCATTATGCTGAGCAGCACAAGATACCAGGGCATATTCCGATTACTCAGAAAATACCCTTCCAGGTTTTTACTGGTACGACTTTTATACAAGCCATACACAATAATCCCTGCCAATGTTACTACCAATACAATCCAATCTATTTTACTCATTCAAAATATTTAGTGAGCCAAAAGAACAGGATGATCTGTATAACCAGCATCACCAGTACAAAATAGTACCAGCCTTTCCATTTGCTGAATAAAGGCACTTGTTCTTTTTCGTTCATATTGATGCATTTTAGGCAGAATCATTTCCTGCTGCTGATCAGGCCACTCACCAACAACCCTAATCCCAACCCTACCAACAGGCCAATCCGTACGTTTTTGATGATCAACCCAATGGCTACACCAATTACGACCAATGTGAGTATACTAACTTTTCTTCTGGGTTGCATAATCGATTATTTATTATCAGGCAAAGCAATCAGGTTGGCCAATAATTTGAAGGCCCCTGCATTACCTGCGGGCAATTGCCGGAACATAGCCAAACTCACATACGCAAAGTTGCCTTTACCATATTTACCAATCAACAAACTGCCATTGCTGGCTGGTTCATTCATATCGTTCATGGATAGGGGCATGTCATATCGTGAATCTGCCTGATCGGCCTGGTACGTGCTTCTTTCCTGGATCCAGTTACTGAAATCGGCATCAGTGATCTTATTGGGAACATTCAATACCGGATGTGCAGGCTGGTTGAAGCGAACCTGTGCATCTTCTTCCGATACCCTGGTGCCTGAGATCTGGAAGGGATAAGGAGCAATCTTGGGTGATATGGTTCCCTGATTATTCCGGTTATACTGAACAATGAGATTTCCTCCGTTTTCAATATAACGCATCATCACATCATACTTGGCGGTAAGCCATTCATGCAGGTTATAAGCTCTTACACCTGTAACAATGGCATCGTATTGTTTGAGTTGTTCATCGGTTACATCGGCGTCGGTTAATTCCTGCACATCGTATCCTAATTGTTTCAGGGCCTCGGGCATCATATCACCAGAACCTGCAATGAAGCCTACTTTCTTTCCTCTAACCTTGATTTCCTCACTCACTACCCGAATATTATCGGCGAAGGCGTAGTGAATGGTGGGTATATGATCGTAGCGGATAGCTTTGAAGAAGTTAGAATGGTTGAGTTGTTTCCCATTGGGCAAACGAATGCTTACTGTTGCTTCCATGTATGGGATACTTGATGTGGGATCATAAATTACCTTGAAGGGCATTCTTACTACCTCTTTCTTTCCCTTTACATATTGCATGGGTGTACCATTGAGGAATGGCCGGGCTTTCTGCTGGCGTATGCCAATATATGTGGGGATATTCTTTCCATCAAAATTGGGGCGAATGATGAGATTTACAAATGAATCTGCCCGATTGCGTCCCTGCTCATCTATCACTTTCATCAAATGAACTGCAGGATCCAGGTACACATCAAGATGGGGAACGATGATAAATGGCTGATATACTTCACCGCGCACGGCATCTACATATTTATATAAAACTGGTCGCTGAATAAGGAAATTTTGTCCTTCAATCTCCACCTGAAACTTTGCAGTAAACAGGGCATCATTCCATGCCTTTCCAATCTTTCGCTGGTTATCGACCACAAACATCCCATCACTCATATTCTTGGCCAGCCAGTAAGGTTGTGTTTCTTCCGATCCTTTTGTAGGTACCATCCAGAATGGGTAGGTATAATTCATATTCTTACCAGGCTTCAGGTTCAGCAAAGAATCCCTGCTATCATCCAACCCGATCTGTTTTACACTCATAGGAATACCACTCCGGTTATTGATGAATAAACTCACCCTTACACTATCTCCTTTGAGTGCTGTTTCCTGCTGTGTAAATGCCTCCACAAACAACCCCGAAGCCTGTTCGATCAATTCCTGTATTTCCTTGAGCTTTTGTTCTTTCCAAATGGCAGTAACGGAGCTGCTGTTTACCTTTTTATACAAACGAACCAGTTGGGGTACGGATAAGGATGGCTCACGAAAATCGTATTCCTTGAGTAGGGTATTGATATCCGACTGAATGGCATCCAATTCTGCCTGTATACCAGAGGAGCTGTTAGTGTTTGATTTAAACCTGCTCCAGTTCACATCTACACCTTCCATGATATCGGATTTGGCGGGTTCGCCACCGGTTGTGGTAAAATACTCCAACACTTCTCCTTTGCGGCGGGGTCTGCCCTCGCCCTGGCTTTTATGCATACTGCGTGCTTCACCACCTATTTCACCATAGCTCTTGCCGAGTAAAGCATTATAGTTGCCTACTTCTATCTTGAGCTGATCGGCGGCGATGGTATTGGTGCGGCCAAAATTGAACGTATTCCAGAGTATGCGTTTTGCTTTCCAGGGTTTGAGACCATATTTTTCCAGTTGTTCCGGAAATTGTTTGGGATCGGCCGCTGCCAGATAGGCTTCATTGGCTAAGATGGAAGAAGCCGAATGGTGCCCATGTCCGGCCCTCTCATCGCCAGGGAACCGGGTAATGATGATATCGGGCTGTAAATTTCTGATCACCCAAACAATATCTGCCAGTACCTGATCGCGATTCCAAATGCGCAGGGCTTCATCCGATCTTTTACTGTAACCGAACTCGTAGGCTCTGGTAAAATATTGTTCCGATCCATCTACAATACGTGCAGCTACCAGTTCATGTGTTCTAATCATACCCAGTTCTATCCCCTGTTCCGGACCTATGAGATTTTGTCCGCCATCTCCCCTTGTTAAACTGAGGTAGGCGGTTCTATACAATCTTTCTTTAGCGAGATAGGGCAAGAGGCCATTATTCTCATCATCGGGGTGTGCGGCAATGTACAGGACTGAACCTACTACATTCAGTTTCTTCATTTGCTGATACAATTCTGCACTACCTGGAGAAACAGGTGCAAGTTGTGCCCGTAGTAATGGACTAATCGACAGAAGAAGTAAAATGATCAATGAATACTTTCTCATAATGTTGTATGGTACGAACGAAGATAAGTGCATTTCTAAGATATAGGCTTCCTTTCATAGAAAGCCACTTGCAGCTCAAAGTTTTAACAAAACATCCCTGATTATGCCATAATGCGACCAGGGAATAAAATGGTCGGCACCCGTAATGGTGAGGGTATCAACCCGTACACTTCCCGTAAAGTGTTGCTGTCCGAAAGCCATATTGGCATAGGGAACCAATCTATCCTTATCTCCATGTATGATCATGACCGGTTCTTTGATCTGCACCAGTTTTGGCGCCAATACCTTCAGGTCTTTCTTCAAATACCATAGTTCCACATTAGAAGGTCGCATAGCACCCGGAACCAGGAATTTAAGTGGTGTATTGATGAACAGGGGGCGCCAGCGTTCTGTTTCCTGTGCAGGATCAATAGAGCCTGCCAGCAGAACCAATCCTTTATAATAATCCGGCCTGTCTACACTCATCTGAGCAATAAGTGGCCCTCCGAGTGAATGTCCTATGAGGTATACCCCTTGCTGATTCTCCTCCCGCAATAGGATGGTTTGCAACAGGGCCGACTGCTCAGCCAGTGGAACTGCATCGCCAAAATTACTATAGCCAAAGCCTGGCCTGTCTACTGAAATCATCCTGAACCTTGCCAGCAAAGCCGGATCCCGCATAAACTGTTCAAAAGCATTCCAGCTACCGGGTGATCCATGCACGAATACCAATGTCGGTAAATGATCAGCACCTGAAACCGTATAATGCAAGGTACGACCATTCACTTTCAGGTTACCGATCCTGAATCGAACACCTGATTGGGCGAATAGCTTTTTTGCATCAGTATCGCTCATCCTGAACTTCATGCATGACTGAGCCAGGAGCAACCATACTAATAAGGCAAGGAGTAGAATGTATCTTTTTTTCATAACCGCAATAACTATATAACTAAAAGGCCGGATGAAGTGTTCATCCGGCCTTTTGATCTTTTATTGTCCTGCTAAGAAAACAGCATTGGCAAATATCAGTTTACCATTTTCCCAGAAATTCCGGAACAATGGATTGTCTGAAAAGTACACCACCGTACCACTTCCCATTCCCTGCACGCCAAAGAGCATACCATCTTTGAGTCTGGCTTTCACTTTAGCACCAGCTACCCCACTCACATGCGCGTCTTTTTTCAGTACGCCTACATTCCACCCTCCCTTCATGAACTCATAGAGTACACCATCTTGTTTAAGTGTATAATAGTAATCGGGATAACCAAAACCGAGTGGATGTGTATTGTCGAGATCCATCTTGAAAATGGCCCCTGGAATAGAGTTTGACAAATAGCCTTTATTACGTTCACCATATTTGCGAACGTCGGCATATTCAGCAGGTTTCTCGTCATCTTTTTCCGATTTCTGTTTCAGTCCCCAGTCAGAGGCCAGTTGACTTACTGCACCTTCGAGCGCGATGATTTTACCACCGTTGCGAACAAAGTCTTTGAGTTTATCGGCAGTAGCTTTATCCGATAATGCACGGATATAACCATCGGGTATAATGAGCACATGAATATCCTTGAAATTCATCCTGCCCATTTCAGTGGCATTGATGAGGGTGATGGGATATTCCAGTATTTTATCAAAATAATGCCATACTTCTCCAGCTCCCAAAGAAGATACCTGATCTCCCGTGAGCATGGCTACTTTGGGTGCGCCACTGAGGGTGCTTACCGAAGAAGAACCAAAATCAAAGCCTTTATCTACAAAGCCGGTTTCAACTAATTCGGGTTGAATATTATGTTTGATACAGGCTGCATTGGTAATGGCATTCCAGTTTTCGGGATTACCTGTTTTTAAAACGATCAAAGTACCACGCTCATAGTCTTTATTCTTATATCGGAAAGGACTCTCAGCGAAACGCACTTTGATATTGCTGCGCAACAAATCGCCCAGTAAACGGGCTGCATTGAAAGACGAATAGGGAATGAGCAAACCATAAGAGGAGCTCACTTCTTTCACAGGTGCTACTTTCCAGCTATTTCCGAGGTCGAGTTTTTCTTTTACGGCATAAGCCTTTACTCCATATGCGTAAGGTACAGACCAGGCCGTGATATCGTAGGTATTGGAATCTGTTACCACTGTTTTTGGCTCGAGTAATACACGTGCCATTACAGATTTAGGCTGATAAGCACTTACGGCGATATGAAATCCTTCATCACCAAAAGCTTCTTCCTTACCGGAAAAATAATTGTACCCGCGGAAATTTTTGGAATCAAGGGTTCCCCATTCAATCCCATTCTGTTCCAGCAGCTTGATCACCGGAATGAGTTTATTCTGATCCTTTGCTGTTAATACATAAGTCTTGTACTCACCAGTCTTGCCACTGCGGCTATCATCGAAATATTGTTTGAATTCAGACATGAGCTTCTCATGGTTCTTACTGGAGGTTTCAATAGTTGAAAGACCTGTGGTAAAGTGATGTGTAGCCCTGTCAACCAGCGTAAGTGTATCACCATCCGATTTCACCACAGCAAGACCGCCGCGGCTATGTCCGCCTTGTTCATACGTCATACCAATCGCCCCATTATAAATTGGATAGGTATCACCATAAGAAGGGTACAGCAGATCGAAGCTTTCCTTTGTAAAGAATAACCAACCATTTTTATCGAAGTAAGACGCATTATTACGGCCAATCAATTCCTGGAAATTGCGCTGCCAGGGTGTGATCACTTCATGGAAGGGCTCTGCTGCCGGTGCGAAATAATAGGGTGCATTGTACCCCTGTTCATGAAAATCAACATGCACCTGGGGTAACCATGTATTATATTTTTTCAAACGCTGCTGCGATTCAACCTGTGTTTGCCAGGCCCAGTCGCGGTTGAGGTCAAAATTATAGTGATTGCTTCTGCCACCGGGCCAGGGCTCGGAGTGTTCGCGTGAAGAAGGATCGGCATTCATATCCTTGCCTACAACAGAGTTGAACCAGTTTACATACCGGTCGCGACCATCAGGATTGATACAGGGATCGATTACCACCACGGTATTTTTTAACCAGGCTTTGGTAGCGGCATTGGAAGGATCGGTCAGTGCAAACAGGGTCAGTAAAGCCGCTTCTGAAGAAGAGGGCTCATTACCATGCACATTATAACTCAGCCATACAATAGCAGGGGCTCCATTGAGCAAGGGAGCAGCTTTATCTCTGGAAACACCTGCCAAACGCAGGTTATTCCGCCTGATCTCATCCAGGCGCTGAATATTTTCAGGACTACCTACAAAAGCTACCATTAATTCACGCCCCTCATTGGTGAGGCCATATTGTTCCAGTTTAACCATATTGGGCCGGGCTTTGGCAACTTCATTGAAATAGGCCACGATCTTATGGTGTCGGGTATAACGGGTACCTACCTTATACCCCAGAAAAGCCTCAGGACTGGGTACCTGCTGTGCCTGGGAGGCAAAGGTGAAAAGGAAAAAAGAAAGGATTAAAGAGAATTTTTTCATAGACGATTTACTAAATAGGCAGTGAATGTAATGAAGAAAGAAAGTATGTGAGCAGATTAGGGGCTTTTTTTATGAACAACTGTCATTAACTTGAGTAGCTGAATGCACTAAAAATCCATAATTTCCTGCCATGAAAATAGCGTTACACGTTGTTTATTTGCTGCTATTGGGTACTTGTCTTCATGCACAAACAGTACCATCGGTAGTTGGTTCCAATAAGGCGATTGATCCATTCAAGTACAGGATTGTAAAAACGGCGCTTTATACCCGAGCTGCCGTTTCAAGTGCCCATCCATTGGCCAGCATGGTAGGTGCCCATGTTATGAAGCAGGGCGGCAATGCATTTGATGCTGCTGTTGCCACCCAACTAGCCCTGGCTGTTGTGTATCCGGGTGCTGGTAACCTGGGTGGCGGCGGCTTTTTGCTGGCGAGAAAACGAGATGGAGAAATGATCGGGCTAGACTATCGTGAAGCCGCACCTGCAGCCGCAGGAAGAGATATGTACCTCGATGATCGGGGCAATGCAAGAACTACTGTATCGCAAAATGGACACCTGGCTTCTGGTATTCCGGGCACTGTAGCGGGATTATTTGCCACCATGCCATATGCCAAGCTTCCTTTCAGGGTATTGGTACAACCTGCTATTGACCTGGCAGAAAAAGGCTTTGTGATCACCGCGAAAGAAGCTGCCGGACTCAATTCGATCAAAGATGCCTTACTGAAATATAATACCCGCCCTACCGCATTTGTACGTAACCGCCCCTGGAAAGCAGGTGATACCTTGATCCAGGCGGAACTGGCTACCACACTTAAAAGAATGCAAAAAGAGGGTGCTCCCGGTTTCTATGAAGGTGAAACAGCCAGATTGATTGTAGAAGAAATGCATCGGGGTGGTGGCATCATTAGCCTCAATGATCTTAAAAACTATACAGCCAAACTGCGCGAACCCATTCAGTTCAATTATAAAGGACATGATATCATCAGCTTCTCACCGCCCAGTAGTGGTGGCATCCTCATTGGACAAATGATGAAAATGGTGGAATCATTTCCGATGGACAGCTATGGTTTTCAAAGTACCAAAAGCGTTCAACTCATGATCGAGGCCGAACGCAGGGCTTATGCCGACCGGGCCG
>VFQP010004664.1_pt1 | contig 12554 bp, 11 predicted proteins | sample 3512351 | NCBI WGS metagenome assembly VFQP01 (sample SAMN10412372, study PRJNA504923) | tailings metagenome | isolation source: Relicate 1 Philex TSF1 revegetated site | place: Philippines: Tuba, Benguet | collected 2017-08-29 | reverse complement strand
GTGGCTACGACGGCCACTCATACGCTCAACGATAGCCGCATCCGGCACGTCGATTTCAACCACGTAATCAATGGCCACGCCCGCGTTTTTCATCGCTTCGGCTTGCGGGATGGTGCGTGGAAAACCGTCGAAGAGGAAACCATTGGCACAATCGGCATCTTTAATGCGTTCTTTCACCAGGCCGATAATCACTTCATCAGGCACCAAACCGCCTGCATCCATAAACTTTTTGGCTTCTAAGCCCAATTGAGTGCCTGCTTTGACTGCTGCGCGCAACATATCGCCAGTGGAAATTTGCGGAATATTGAATTTTTCTTTAATAAAGGTGGCTTGTGTCCCTTTACCGGCACCGGGGGCGCCTAGCAGAATCAAACGCATAACATGCTCCAAAAGTTTGGGTTTTAGTGAAAACAGGATTATATCAGGCTAAACTTTAAATCAGGTTAAGCTAGCGCGGCTTTGCGCAAGTTCGGCTTAAGCCTCATTTACTTGTGACTGGCCCGCCAAGTAATTGCTGATGGCGACAAATTCGGCCACGCTCAGGTTCTCGGCGCGCAGCTGCGAATCAATATTCAATGCGCTAAAACCATCATCATCCAGCAGGCCTTTTAGTGTATTGCGCAAGGTTTTGCGGCGTTGACCAAACGCCGCGGTGACTACTTTGGCAAATAAGCCCTCATCGCTGGCCGGGTAGGGCAAACTCGCATATGGAATACAGCGTACAAAAGCGGATTCGACTTTAGGCGCAGGGTCAAACGCCTCCGGCGGCACTGTGACCATGTATTCCATCTGCAAGCGGTATTGCAGCATGACGGACAAGCGCCCATATTCCGAGCTGGATGGCTCGGCCACCATGCGCTCGACCACTTCTTTTTGCAGCATAAAATGCATGTCTATGATCTGTGCCGTATTTTCCAGCAGCTTGAACAGGATAGGGCTGGAGATGTTATACGGCAGGTTGCCAACGACGCGGATGCGTTCGCCTATGGTGGCAAAATCAAACTTTAATACATCTGAATTATGGATGGTGATTTTCTTTGGCGGGTAGAAGCCTTGCATCCACTGGATAATGTCGCGGTCGATTTCAACCACGTGCAAGTGATCCAGGTGCTTGATCAGGGGCTGCGTCATCGCGCCCAGGCCGGGGCCGATTTCCACCATCAGGTCATCTGCTTGCGGGTGGATGGCGTTAATCAGGCTTTGGATAATGGCCTGGTCAATTAAAAAATTCTGACCAAATTTCTTCTTAGCAATGTGTTTCATGTATTTGAGGTGTGACGTGTTTGTGACAGTGCGATCGCCAGCTCTATGGCGCTCAGCATGCTGCCGAGATCGGCTTTACCGCTGCCTGCAATATCCAGCGCAGTACCGTGATCAACTGAAGTACGGATAATGGGCAAGCCCAGGGTGACATTCACGCCTTCGCCAAAGCTGGCGTGTTTGAGCACAGCCAAGCCCTGGTCATGATACATGGCCAGGAAAGCATCTGCCTTTGACAGGTTTTTCTGCGAGAACATGGTGTCAGCGGGCAAGGCGCCTATGAGTTGCATGCCTTCAGCGCGTAAATTTTCCAGCACCGGGTTGATGGTGTTGATTTCTTCCATACCCAGATAGCCATTTTCACCGGCATGTGGGTTGAGCCCGGCTACATAAATGCGTGGCTGCTTAATACCGAATTTATGTACCAGGTCATGGTGCAGAATACGGATGGTCGTGGTGAGTGTGTCGGCGGTAATGGCGGTACTGACCTGGGTCAGTGGTAAATGCGTGGTTGCCAGCGCCACGCGCATGCCACCACCGACCAGCATCATGACGACCTGTTCGGTATTGGTTTTTTCTGCCAGGTATTCGGTATGACCAGTAAAGGCAATACCTGCATCATTAATCACGCCTTTGTGTACCGGCGCAGTGACCATGGTATCAAATTCGCCGGATTGGCAGCCTGCCAACGCACGGTCCAGCATCGTTAATACGGCGGCGCTGTTGGCTGCGTTGAGAGTACCAGCGATAACGGGAGCAGCGGTTGGCACGGGCAGCACATACAGACTGCCGTCACCTGCATGCGGTGTCAGTCTGTCTGTATAGGTGTGCAGTGCTAATGGCGTGCCTAACTTAGCGGCTCGAGCTTGTAACGCTGTTGGGTCTGCCAATACCACCAGCGCTGCAGGCATGGCGGTGTGGGCAAGTTTGACGCAGATGTCCAGCCCGATTCCGGCGGGTTCGCCAGCGGTAATGGCAATGCGTGGCAAGTGGCTCATGCGTTTAGAATTTGTCTTCTAAACGCATTTCAACAAAGGCTTTGTCACGCAGCTCGTGGATCCAGTCGTTATAAGACTCTTCCGCTTTGCGCGCGCGGATTTCCTGGCGTGCTTTTAAACGTTTGGATTCTTTTGACATATCTTGTTTGCGGCGCTCAAGGACCTGGATAATATGCCAGCCAAACTGGCTGCGGATAGGTGCGCTGACTTCGTTGACAGCCAGTTCGGCCATGGTTTTTTCAAATACCGGTACGGTGTCGCCGGGACTGATCCAGCCCAAATCGCCGCCACTGGAAGCGCTGCCATCGTCAGAATACTGGCGTGCCATGTCCTGGAATGGGGTGCCGTGGTCTATGCGTTCCTTGATGCCATCAATTTTTTGCTTGGCTTCTTTGTCAGACAGCACTTCGTTAGGCTTTAACAGGATATGGCGCACATGCGTTTGTTCCACAATCAGCGTGCTGGCGCCTGCGCGTCTGTCATTCAATTTGAGAATATGCACCCCGGTACCACTGCGGATAGGACGTGACACTCCGCCTGCCTGTAGGGGTTTCACCAGTTCCAGAAACTGTGCTGGCATTTGCTGGCCACTGCGCCAGCCCAAGCCGCCACCGTCCAGCGCATTCGGCGCGTCAGAAAAGTTGGCAGAGGCTTTTTCGAAGCTCATGCCTTCAGCCAGCGCTTTGGTCACTTGTTCAGTACGGGCTCTGGCCTTTTGAATATCTTCGGGTGAGCTGTCTTCAGGCAAGCGAATCAGAATTTGCGAGATATTGAACTCGTCCAGATCGCCTTCTTTTTCCTGTGTGCTCAGATAGTTATCAATTTCTGCTTCGGAAATATTCACCTTGTTGTCGACATCGCGTTCGCGCAAGCGGGCAATAATAATGTCATTGCGGATATCTTCACGAAATTTGTAGAAGTTGGTGCCATCTTCTTCTAGTGCTTTTTTAAAGGCAGGCAAGGTCAGGTTGTTTTGTTCGGCAATCCGTTCTATGGTTTTATCCAGTTGTGCATCTTCGACTTTAATGCCGGTTTGAGCAGCTAGTTGCAGTTGCAGGCTATCGACGATCAGGCGTTCCAAAATTTGCTTTTGCAGCACCTCGTCAGGTGGGACTTCGACGCCTTTTTTAATCATTTGCGCCTTGACCGACTCCATGCGGTTAAGCATTTCCCGTTCTGTAATCACAGATTGGTCGACCACGGCGATAATGCGGTCCATTTTTTCGATGGGGCGTTTTTCCGCGGCCAATAGTGCTGTTGATTGCGATGCGTACAGCGCAAACACTATTGTGGAAATAAATAAATTAGATAAACGTTTCATCATTGCGAGTTCTGGTCTCTGTAAATTGCCGGGATGTCATAGGTGCGCATATAAGTTGGAATATTGCGCTTAATCACATTTAACGGGTTGGCGCCAATAGACGTCAGCCCACCGAGTTCGAGTTGGAAAAACATGGCATAGTTCGCGTCCGCAGTCGCTGTTTGCACGCGCTGCATGACGGCGCGTGCCTGCCAGCAACCAGCATCATATTCGAGTCCGCCCAGGAATTGCACCACGTTGCCATCACGGATAGAGTAGTTCAGCCGGCTGATGCCGTACCAGCCTGCACCCAGCGGCCATTGGGCCGATGTGTCTATTTGTTCCAGCGTGTTGGCGGTATAGCGGTAGCCAAAGCTGAATGACTTGCCAGGTTCCGGGTTGTAACGCAGCAAATAATTATTGCGTTCCATATTGCCGCGGTCAGGGTCATATTGCCAGAAAGTGTCTAGGTTCAGGCGGCTGGAAAGACGGGCGGTAAACCCGGCCAAAATGTCAGAGGATTTGCGCGTGCTGGCTGACGTGTCTGGCAGAGATACTTTTTGGTCTTCGAAATAAAAACGTTGTCCTAATGTGGCACTTAAACGTTCAATCCCTGTTTCAGCGTCAATCAGGCGACTGGTAATTGCTACTGTCGTCTGATTGGCATTGTTGATGCGGTCGCCGCCAATAAACTGGTTCTCGGTAAAAATAGAGTCCTGGTTTAAGGTTGCCAGTGCAGTGTCAAAAATCGGTATTTTGCTTTGATCCCGGTAAGGGATGTAAACGTAATAAGCTCTGGGTTCCAGGGTATGGGTGTAGTTTGTCCCGAAAAAGTTAGATTCGCGATCAAAATACAGGCCTGAGTCCAGACTGAAAATAGGTAGCGTCCGGCTCAACTGGTTGTATTCCTCAGAATAGCCAGAGGGCACATTGTTACTCAGGCTATATTGGGTAGTATTGACGCCGAACTTGGGCGTGACAAAGCCGTAAGAGCTTTTCATCGGATAAGACAAGGATGGGTAAAAGTTTAGCCTGGAGCCCGTTGCGACCTTGCCCATCTCCTGCATACTGTCAAAAAACACATATTGCGCCGCTGTTTGCGTTGTAAAGCCGTTCCAGCTGTTGTCATAATTAACGGTCAGTTGGGGCAGCCGCTGGTACACATAAGATTTGTTGTCCAAGTTTTGGTAACGTTGCACCGAGCCATTGAACGTCCAATTGTCATCCTGGTAGTCTACAAAAGCAGTCTGTTGCAAGTTAACGCGGGAGGTGACCTGAATCCTGGTGGCCATTTCCGAAAAATATTTGTCATCAGATACTTTTTCGAGGTTATATCCGCCAGACCAGTGCTCACTGAAGCGTTGTGCATGTGATAATTTGGCATAAAACCGGGTTTCCCCGGTCATGCTGTCATTATCCAGGTATTCGAGGTTGTTAATCCCTGAATAGTCCTCACCCAGATAACGGAATTCGCCCTGTAATTGTGTGCCACGCTTACTTAAGAAACGGGTGGCAATGGTGGCATCCATATCCGGTCGGATATTAATATAGTAGGGCGTGAGCAGCTCGAAGCCGCTTCTGGACGTAGATCCCCACAGCGGAGCAAGTAAACCACTTTTGCGCTGATTGTTATAGGAGAAGCTCATCCATGGGGTATAGAGGATAGGTACCCCCTTAAACTCAACAAATGCATTGGTTGCTTCGCCCGTGCGGGTATAGTCGTTGAGCTCCAGATTATTGGTCTTGATATACCAGTCATCGACATCGGCGGCACAGGAAGTGTAGCTTGCATTTTTTAGGCGTTTGACATTCTGGCCTTCAAACAATACTTGTTTTGCAGTGGCGCGAATATTATCAAACGCGGTCGTTTGGCTTTGAGCGCTGTAAGATTCGTTATCTTCCAGATACCTTTTAGGATCACTCAGTAAAATGGCTTCATCATTGAGTAACGCACTGCTGTCCTGGTTGCTGGGCGGCGGTGGGCTGCTTTTAAACTCAATGGTGACGTCGCGCATTTCACCAATATTTTCGCTCATGCGCATACGCAGCATCGGGCCGGTAATTTTGGTTTGGCCCGCTGTAATGACCGCATTACCGTCTACTTGCAATTCGTCATTCTGGATGTCATAGCGGATATCATCCCCGGTGACTTGCTGGCCTTCTTTGCGGATGATTGCGTTGCCTATCGCGCGCATTTGTCTATCCATGCGCAGTTGCAAGGTGTCACCCTCGATTTCAATGGCACCTGGCAAGGCGGCGTTTTCTGCCACGATCACCGCGGCCTCAGCTTGATCATCCGCGCGTGCATGCAAAGGCGATAGCGTGCTGATGGCGATGATTGCCAGAATCAGACGGATGCCGCGGTCCTGAAAGGTGGATGAGTGAGCTTGCAAGTTATTCAAAGAGTGATCGTTTCGGTAAGGCCTGCTAATGGCCGGCAGTTATATGCACGCATCCCGGACCCTGCGGCCAGATGTCCCATTTCAATTGGGCTATATTATTCATGAAAATGCTTAAAAAGTCATTTTTCACTTAAAATGACAGCCGCATTTTAACAGTAATGCCCGTTAGTATGGGCTGATTCATTATTTGGGAACATTTGTGGATAGAACACAGCAACTACACCTTTGGCTGCAGCAGGTGCTTGATCAGCCTTTTACACTCACGCCCGCTTCGGCAGACGCCAGTTTCAGGCGTTATTTTCGCGTGCATTTGCCGACACACACCCTGATTGCCATGGATGCGCCGCCGCCACAGGAAGATTGTCGCCCGTTTGTGCGCGTGGCTGAGCAATTGCTGGCGGCCGGGCTGAATGTGCCAAAAATTGTGGCGCAGGACGTAGAACAAGGCTTTTTGCTGCTGAGTGACCTGGGCAATGATACCTATTTGTCACAGTTAAATCGCGACAATGCCAAGGCTTTGTATGGCGATGCTTGCCAGGCATTGATCAACATGCAACTGGCAACGAAGCCAGAAGCGTTACCACCGTATGATGCAGCCTTGCTGATGCGCGAATTGCAATTGTTTCCTGAGTGGTATGTGGGCAAGCATTTGGGCAAAGCATTGTCAGCCGAGCAGCAGGCCGTGGTGGATAAAACTTTCGCCTTGTTGATCGACAATATTTTGCAGCAGCCGCAAGTCACGGTGCATAGAGACTATCACTCACGCAATTTGATGGTCACGCCTGACAATAATCCCGGGGTGCTGGATTTTCAGGACGCGGTGATCGGTGCCATTACTTACGACCTGGTGTCCTTATTCAAAGATGCTTATATCCGTTGGGATGAGGAAGATTTAATGGACTGGGTCGTCCGCTACTGGCAAGCGGCAAAAAAAGCCGGTTTACCCGTCACCGCCGATTTTGGCGAGTTTTATAAAGACTTTGAATGGATGGGCGTACAACGCCATATCAAGGTGCTGGGTATTTTTGCCCGTTTGTATCACCGAGATGGCAAGGATGGCTACCTCAAGGATATGCCGTTGGTGATGCAATATTTGCAGGCGGCGTGTGAACGTTATGTCGAGTTGCGCCCGTTTCTGAAATTACTGTTGACGCTGGAAAAGGCAGACTAAGCCATGCGTGCGATGATTCTGGCCGCAGGCCGTGGTGAGCGCATGCGGCCGCTGACTGACCATACCCCCAAGCCATTATTAATGGTGGGCGGCAAGCCGCTGATTGTCTGGCATATCGAGCGCCTGGCAGTCGCGGGCATCACCGAACTGGTCATTAATCATGCGCACCTGGGGCAGCAGATTGAGGCGGCACTGGGCGACGGCCGACAATGGCAGGTGACGATTCGTTACAGTGCTGAAGGCACTGCGTTAGAAACTGCAGGGGGTATTGCCAACGCCTTACCTTTGTTGGGCGAGCAGCCATTCCTGGTAGTGAATGGTGATGTGTTTACTGATATTGACTATGCCAGCCTGGCATTGCCAACCGGCAAACTCGCGCATTTGGTCATGGTCGATAATCCACCGCAGCCTGCCGCGGGTGACTTTGCCCTGGAAAGTGGGCTGCTGCTTGAGTCTGCTGCGGACCGGTTGACGTTTTCGGGCGTGGGTGTTTATCATCCATCGCTATTCGACAGTGTGCAGCACGGGCAGTCGGCCAAATTAGCCCCACTGTTAAAAGCTGCGATGCAACAGCAACTCGTGACTGGACAACATCACCACGGATTGTGGCATGATATCGGCACGCCAGAGCGTTTAGAACAACTGGATCATTGGCTAAGTAAAAAGAGTTAAAAGCAAAAAAATTAATCAGGGGGAAACATGAAGCCACCATATGAGCATCGCACCGATAAAATCGCCCACCAGGCATTAATGTGGATAGAGCGGTTGGGCTTGGGGTTGGTCACGATCGCGACTTTCTTTTCGCTGGCACACGAACTGGCACGCATGTGGGATGCCGGCATGGTCGGGCTGGGAGATTTGTTGCAGCTGTTTTTATACCTGGAAGTGTTTTCCATGATTAACAGCTACTTCGGTACCGGTAAATTGCCTATGCGTTATCCGATTTATATCGCGATGGTGGCCTTGGCGCGTTATTTATTGCTGGACATGAAGGAAATGACCGAGACACATATGCTGGCGGTGTCTGCGGCAATTTTCATCTTGGCTGTTTCCGTCCTGGGGATGCGTGTTGGGCATGCGCGTTATCCTTACGAAGATATCCCCGAGCAAAAACGCGATTTGCTATAGCCTGTTGACAGGCCATCAGGCGGCGGCCAGCTCGCCGCTGAGCATGGTCACCTGGTTACGCCCTTGGGCTTTTGAGGTATACAACGCCTGGTCAGCCCTTGTGATAAAGCTGTCAGCAGATTCGCCTGGATGGTAAGCCGTCACCCCCATGGAAATGGTGATGTTGGAAATCAGGCGCTGGGTGACATTGTTTTTAATGGTGATGGCTGCAACCTGGCGACGAATATTCTCTGCAATCTCGTGCGCAATGTCCATGCTGGTGTGTGGCAGCAACAGTACAAACTCTTCACCGCCATAGCGCGCTGCGGTATATAAGTTGCCAGACACAGTTTTTAAGATTCTGGCCACAGCCTGAATCACTTTGTCACCAAATAAATGCCCGTAGCTGTCGTTCACTTTCTTAAAGAAATCAATATCGGCAATCATCAGGCAGGTTTCTTCTGCAGGCCCGGTGTCCAGGCATTGATGCAGAGCACTATCAAATCCCTTGCGGTTCATCAGCCCGGTCAGGCCATCAGAGATCGCCTCTTGCTTGGCCTTCATAATCTCGTTTTTCAGCTCGGCAATTTCTTCCAGGCTGGATGAGAGCTGATGCTGCAAACCATGCATGGACGCTTGCATTTGCTCTGTATCCGAGAGTAGAGATCCCAGTTGGGCGCCTAGTTGTGGGTCCAGTTGTTGAATTTCATCGGACCAGGCATCCAGTGATTTCCTGAACTGGGAGGTTTCATGCCCGGCCTTTTCGGTGGAGGAGGTAATACTGGTCACCACCTGGTTAAAACGTTCGACCAGTACCTTGGCGCTATCGACATCTGCGCCAGCAATGTGTTTGTTAAACAGGTGGGTGGTACTCTTTTCGTTAAGTCTTTTTTCTTTCTCAATCAAGTCATTGACTTCTTCAATCAGGCGCGCGTGTTCGCCCGATGAATATTCATACCAGACAGCGTAGCTGACCGGATGAAAAGCAGCATCCTGCATCGACATGTGGTGGATGGCTTGTCGCAGGTATTCTGCACTTTTTTCTTTAGTGATTTCGTATTGCATCATGGCCTCTCGCGATGTTAAATTCAACGCAAAGAATCTTCTTATTGTTTAGTATTTGTACATACTCAAGGGGAATAACGGCAAGCCGGGGATTTTTTTAAGGGTAGACGCGAAATAAAGTTAATAACCCATTATTTATATTGATATTTTTAATTAATTTTAATCCCATGGCTTATGAAAAATGAAGATTTAATGCAACTGGTGACCCTGAAAATGCCTTATGGCAAATATCAGGGCAGGCTGATTGCTGACTTGCCCGGCCATTACCTGCACTGGTTTGCGCGTGAAGGGTTCCCGTCGGGTGAGCTTGGCCGCTTACTGCACCTGATGCGTGAAATTGACCATAACGGACTGTCTTCGTTACTGACGCCTTTGCGCACCGAGGCAAGCAAGTATCATGATTAGGTTGATGCTGTTTTCCTGCTTGCTGGCCACGCAGGCTGTGCATGCTGATGAGGCATGGCAATCGCCTGACTACTTGCAGCAGGCATTCAATGAGGTGGCGCTGCATAGTGAATATGTGGCGGGCGAGCAGGTCGTGCGTAAATGGCAGCAGCCTGTTAAGGTGTGGCTGGTACATCATGCAGACCAGGCGGACAAACACACAAAACTGACGCACTATCATCTGCGCCATTTATCGAGAATTACCGGTCACCCAATCAGTTTTGCGGCTAACGCAGCAGAAGCCAATATGACGGTCGTATTTAGTCAGTCTGCCCAGTGGCACCAAGAGGTTGCACAAGTCAGTAGCAATAAAAACAGGCAGCCGCCCGCCGATGCCATGTGCATGTTTGGCCTCACTCTGGATGCACAAAATGCCATCAAGCGCGCCTGGGTGGTCATTCCTGTGGACCATGCGAATGAGCGTGGTTTGCTGGTCTCTTGTATTGTGGAAGAAATCACCCAAGCCATGGGCTTGCCGAATGATTCAGAAAAAGTCTATCCCTCGGTGTTTAACGATAAAACGCCAGAGTCATTATTAACCGGCCTCGATGCCTTATTGCTGAAAATGCTGTATCTACCGGCGATCAAACCCGGCATGCGCGCCGGGCAGGTGCAGCCTATCCTGGCGCGTCAATTGCAACAATGGCAAAGCGACGGCACCATACAATCTGCCGAAAAAAATGTCCGGCAATCCGAGTTATATGACATGATGGGATTCTAACCAGCCTTCTGGCTGGAACCATTCCTGCAATTGCCAACCAAATACGCTACAATTCCCACCTATTCAGAATGTGCCTTGAGTGTTCCCATGCAAGAATTTTCCCGTCGTCGCCAGCAACTGATCAGCAGCATGCAAGCCGGTATCGCGGTGATTCCTACCGCGCCAGAAGTGACACGCAATCGCGATAGCCATTATCCTTACCGCTTTGACAGTTATTTTTATTATCTGACCGGGTTTAAAGAGCCTGAGGCTGTACTGGTGCTGATTGCCGGGCCAGAGCCGAAAAGTATCCTGTTTTGCCGTGACAAAGACGTGGATCGCGAAATCTGGGATGGTTTCCGCTATGGACCAGAGGCTGCCAAAACAGAATTCGGTTTTGATGAAGCCTACTCCATCACGCAGTTGGATGAACAGTTGCCCAAGCTGATGGCGAATCAGCCAGAATTATTTTTTAGCCTGGGCAGTGATGCGGGCTGGGATGCGAAAGTCAGCATTTGGCTGAATGCCGTCAAGGCGCAAGCCCGCACCGGCGTGCAGGCGCCTGCCAAGCTGGTTGATGTGCGTCAACCGCTGGATGCCATGCGTCTGCTTAAATCCCCCTACGAAGTTGAGGTGATGCGCCGCTCGGCCAGTATTGCGGCCAGCGCGCATAACCGTGCCATGCAGGCGGTGATTCCGGGCAAGTGGGAATATGAAATCGAGGCTGAGTTTTTACATGCGTTTTATAGCCAGGGCGCCCAGGCACCGGCTTATACCAGCATTGTGGCAGGCGGCGCGAATGCCTGCACCTTGCACTACAACGCGAATAACGCCCAGTTACAAGTGGGCGAATTGCTGCTGATTGATGCCGGTTGTGAGCTGGATGGTTATGCCTCGGATATTACGCGTACTTTTCCGGTGAGCGGCCGTTTCAGTGGCCCACAAAAAGATTTGTATGAATTGGTGCTGGCGTCACAGGCGGCAGCCATTGCCAGCGTGAGCCCGCAGCATCACTGGAATGCGCCGCATGAGGCGGCACTGGATGTGCTGGTGGATGGCTTTATCCATTATGGGTTGTGCCAGGGCAGCCGTGATGCCGTGCTGGAAACCGGCAGTTACCGCCAGTTTTATATGCACCGCACCGGTCACTGGCTGGGGCTGGATGTGCATGATGCAGGCGAATATAAAACCGCGGGCGGTGACTGGGTCATGTTGCAGCCGGGCAATATGTTAACGGTAGAGCCTGGCTGCTATGTGCGTCCGGCAGGCAATGTGCCGGAACATTTCTGGAATATTGGCATCCGTATTGAAGATGATGTGCTGGTGACCGCCAATGGACATGAGGTGATCACCTCGGCGGCGGTGAAGACGGTGGACGATATTGAAGCGCTCATGCGTCAGCATGCATAAGCGATTTGAGTATAGATTGAGATGGAATCAAAGGCAGTCAGTGTGATGCAAACCATAAACCATCCGGTAGTGATAGGCGGCGGCCCAGTCGGGCTGGTGCTGGCGCTATCCCTGCAACAATCCGGTGTGCCGGTGACGGTACTGGAGGCGCAGTCGCCTGGCGCCATGTATGGTGATGGCCGCGCGTTAGCCTTATCTTTCGGCACACGCCAGGTATTAGAGCAATTGGGCGTGTGGGCGCAGTTAGAAGCGGCCGTCACGGCGATTGAAACTATTCATGTCTCGCAGCAAAAAGGCTTTGGCCGCACGCTGCTAAAAGCGCAGGAACATGATTTGCCTGCCTTGGGTTATGTGGTGTCTTATGGCGCCTTGATGCAGGCGCTGGATGCGCGGCTTGAACAATCGCCAGCAGGCATCACCATGCAATACCAGGTGCCGGTGACGGGGCTGAATGTATATGCCAGCGCAACTGAGGTTGAATATCAGACAGTTGATGGCGCCGTACAAAAACTATCGACGCCTTTGGCCGTGCTTGCCGATGGTGGCCGCAGCCTGGAAGCAATTCCTGGCCTGGTGCGTGAAACCAAGCATTATGGGCATGATGCGCTGGTCGGCCTGGTGCAGACCGAGCAGCCACACCACAATATTGCCTATGAGCGTTTTACGCCTCGCGGGCCGATGGCATTGCTACCCAACG
>VFQP010004663.1_pt1 | contig 12555 bp, 11 predicted proteins | sample 3512351 | NCBI WGS metagenome assembly VFQP01 (sample SAMN10412372, study PRJNA504923) | tailings metagenome | isolation source: Relicate 1 Philex TSF1 revegetated site | place: Philippines: Tuba, Benguet | collected 2017-08-29 | reverse complement strand
CCACCACGGGCACCTGCAGCAGCAGCAGCAGCACGCGCATGCGGGGCTGCCGCCGCCGCACCACCACGTGCCGCTGCAGCACCACTGAGCGGGCCAGGGGCCAGAGGGGGCGGGACAGGGGCCTCGCTTTGATCGTTTGCTTTCTTTTGGCGTCAGCGGCGGCGAGGCCGACGGCGAGCCGCCTTTGGATGGGGTGGGCTGGCTGCGGAGGGATGCAGCCGCGCCACTCGATTTGCTGTCCTTTTGTTGGCGTGGTGGCTGCCGGCGCGTCGTGCGAGACGGGCGGGGCGGGGCGGGCGCTCGGCCTGTCTTGGCGGGCCAGCACAGCGGTCGATAACTTGTCCCGAGTCCCGGGGTTTAGAAGATGCACCCGTGGAGAGTGTCCGTTTTTTGTGGCGGTGCCGTGGATGATGACGCGCTCTTTCTTTTCCTGCCCTGCCCCGCTTCGGCGCGACGAGGACGGCGGCGGCGGCGATGACGGGCGCCCCTGGGTGCGGGTGTGGGTTGCTTTGGCCTGACGGTCTGCGCTCGACGTGACGGGGCACGACGTGACGTGACGCGCGGCTCGGCGCGCGCGCGCGCGCGGCTGATGGGCTGCGAGAGAGTCCGCCGGCCCGCCCTTTTTGGCCCTCAGCGCGCACATCCTCGGCGCACCCGCACGCACTTGAAACGTTTGTGTTTGGGTGCGAACCGGCGGGCTCGCGGGCCTGCTGCCGCCGCCGCCATCGCTGCCGCCATCTTTCAGCATCCTTCATCGTCCGTGGCGTTGCTGGCGCCGGCGTTCCGGCTCCCAACGCCCCGCCGCCGCCGCGCGGCGTGCGTGCCTTGGTGAGCGCCGCGTTGCGGCGATGTGCGTGCGTGGAGGTGAGAGCTGCGTCGCCGGCTGTGGCCGCGACGAATTCGGGCTTTGCTTTTGCTGATGACGAGAGGCTCCCGGGCGCTCCCAACGTGGCGCTTTGCGTGGCGTTCTGTGCTGTGCGTGCTGTGCTGTGGTTGTCGCGAGGCGCAAAGAGGCCTTGGGCGCTCGGGCTTGGCGTGGGGATTCCTTGGCGCGTCGCGGCCGCCGCCGCCGCGTCCACGCACTGCCAGCTTCCCCCGGCGCCGGCTGACCCATCCCCTTAAACACTATGTCGCGCCTGAACGCCCCGCCACGCGAGTACCAGTACTGTCCCCTCCCCCCGCCCCCGCTGCGGCGAAGCCTGCCTTGCGAGGACGAGGAGGCGTGCAGCCCCACGCGCTCTCTACATGTGTTGCGTGCCCGAGTAACCGGGGGGTGCGCCGGTTACTCCCGGCCCCCCCCACTTGCCACGACCCGTGGGGTCGCTGGCAAGACAGACTCTCGAGTGCCCGTCAGATGCGTGTGAGACGATCTACTAGTAGTCGACTTGCCCGCGTCGTGTCGTGCTCGTCTGCCGCTGCATCGTGGTGCGGTGTGTGTGTTTCTGTGTGTTGTTGTTTGTGTGCGCGTGGAGGCCCCCCCCGTTGCGTTTTCCCGTCGTCCACGCGCCGGAAAGAGGGACGCTCTGCGGGTCGTTCCGCAGAGAGCGGCCCCGGGCCGCGACGTGCTCGGGAGGCCGCTTTCGCAGCGACCGGATGCCGCGGTGAATCACCGGCGGCCCGCGCCGAGCCGGGTGCGGCAGGGCCTGGCCTCGTGTGCGGCCCCTAGTGTGCGGCGAGAGGCACCCGGCGGTTACTGCGCTCTTTTTTGTCCTGGTGGTGTTGGTTCCGCCGTGCGTGCGCACGCGCCGGAACTGGTGTGGGGAGCGTCACGTTTGGTGGTTGGGTGGGAGCGCGCGCGAGGGAGGGCGCATGGAGGAGGGCTCTCTGCCCCGACGGGGCGGGTGGTGCGCTTCTGGTGCGGGGCGGGGTTGCGCGCCGCAAGGCCAGCCGCTTTCCCGGTGCCGATGAAGCACACGCGCTGGGTGGGCGAGAGCACGGGCGAGCGCAGCGACGCCGCCGACTGGTCGTTGTCCCGACGCTATCAGCAGGTGCGAGGGAGACGAGGGCGGAGTGTGCAGGGTGCTCCCGTCCGCTTCACGTGCCCTGCCCCCCCCGCCTCCCGCGCCTTTCTCTCTTGTAGCCGTCTCGATGCCACTCGGGAGAGCAGTCTTGTGAGAGCGCCCACACCGCTCGCGCCTTGCCGTGGGCCGCGGCCACGCGGGCGTGTGCGGCGATCGCACACCCTGGTTCTCTGGCGTTGTGACGCCGCAGCCGATGAAGTGTGAGCGGTGGCCGCGGCTGGCGCGTGCCGGGAAGGGGCGAGGAGGAGGAGGACGGCCGCGGAGGCCGTCCCGGAGCGCGTGCCGTGCGCCACGGGAGTCGTGCTTGCTCGTGCTGCCTTGCTTGGGCTCGTCAAACCCCTCGGCCCAACTTCACACCCCGCGCCGTGTAGCCCCCCCCCTGTCTCGCTCACGCCGCCACACACCCACCAAAGGCCCCCCCCCCCCGCCGCGCAGCGTCCCCTGGCACGCCTTCTAACGTATTTGCCCGGCGGCGCGGCGCGGCGGTCGCGCGAGGGAGCGCGCGGGGCGGCCGGTCGGAGCTTAGAGGGAGCGCAAAACGAGGCTTTGGGGCTTTGCCGGGGCCTGACTGTGGACATTGCGAGTGCCCTGATGGACTTGTAAGCGCGCTCTGCTGCGGCGGGGTCTCACTGCGGGTCGCGCCAGTGGTCTGTGGCCGCAGCGCCCCACCCTCGCGGCGCTGAGCACAGGCGGCGTGCGCTGGAGCGCCGCTCCTCCCTTCTTGCACGCACCGCGGCGCCCTCGCCCGACCGCCGCTGCCGCCCCCTTTTTTGGCCCTGCTGGCGCTGCTTCCCTTGTGGCGTCGCCCGCTGTTTCCGGTCTGTCGTCCCCCCCCCCTGTTTGGTGTTTGGGTCGCGCGGGGGCCGTGCGCCGCGCCCCTCCCTCTTTTGTCAACCCGCCCTGTGCCGGGGCGGCGCGCCCGAAACCGCCGCCGCTGAGTCATCAGCGCCGAGCCGGTGACGGCGGTGGGCGGTGGGCGGCGGCCCGGCCTGGCGGGAGTTGCGCGGGGCTAGGTGGTGCTGTCGTTGGTGGCGGTGCTCTCTCTCCCTGTCTGTGCTTCAAGCTTTGGGAGCGGGTGGCGCTTGACGGCGCGGCGTTTTCCATTCATGATCCTCACAAGCGGCGGGCGCGCGGTGCGGCGGCGGTGTGGGTACGTTTGGCGTCGTGTCGGCGTTGGAGCGGTCGTCGCTTTGGGACCCGCGTTCAAGGGCCCTGCCGGCTGACCCCCCACACATCTGTCTTTTTTGCGCGTTCGTGTCGTCGTCGTCGTCCTCCACTTTTTTGGGGCTTTTGCATCGTGGCGCACAGGGTTAGTACCGAGTTCCGGGCGTGGCGCGTCGCGTGGGGTGGCGCAGCACTGTCTGATGGCGAGGTTCATGGCGAGGTTCATCACGCACGTGTGCACTGGAATGTCTTGGTGGTGGTGGTTGCGTGTGGCGTGCAAACGTGAGGACGAGTGAATGAGCGGAGGAGGGGTCAGCTACCGCCAGGGGCCTGTTGCGCAATGGGGAAGGCCACGAGGCGCGGCGGCACCTTGCTAAACGCCCGCAGGTCCCAGCCGGCGGCGGCGCACGCGTTGCGGAACGCCTCAAACCGCAGCCTGCACAGGAAAAGGCGGAGAAGGCGCGCAATGACATGCCGCGCCATGCGTTTGCGGCCAGGGCGGTTGCAGCATGCACACGTGGCGCACCGCATCCAGTCTTGGGCCCAGCGCAGGGCAGAGGCTTCCGGGCCGCCACTGCTCTGGCCGTCCTCGCTGCCTGCGGGCTGCGCCGGAAGAGCAGGGCCCCGCCTCCGCCGCAACTGCCTGTCGCCGGTGGCGCTGCCGCCCCTCTGCCGCGACGGCGAGCGGCTCTTGGAGCTGGCCCTGCTGGGAGCGCGCTCCTTGGCCTCGTCCGCCCGCGGCGAACGGACGTCGAGCGGCGCCGCTCCGGCCAGCAGCAGCGCGTGCGTGTGCGCGCGGAAGAGGTCCGAGGGGGCCGTGTGCTCCCTGCGGCGCGCACGCGATCATCGCGATTGGCTCGCGACGCCCCGCTCGCCCGCCCGCTCGCCGAGGCGGCCACGCGAAGCGCGAGGGAAAGGGCGCCCACCTGTGCAGCGCGACGAGCACCGTGCCTCGATGCGGGCGGCGACGGCCCAGCCCCACCAGGTACGCGCGCCCCTGCGCCCCCGCCGCGCACGCCGCCTCGCACACGCGCTGCCAGCCATCTCCGTCCTCCTCCTCGCGGCCGGACGCTCGCTCCCTCCCTTGGTGACGCCGCCGTGCACCGACGCCGTCCCCTGCGGCAAGCAGCGAGGCGTGCGGCTCATTGTGCCAGCTGTGTGTTGCTGCCCAAGTGATTGTGCACCGCTCAGCACCGCCGCGCCACCCTCAGCGTCGCGTCACGCCGCAGACACGTTTCGTTTCCCCGCAAAACAGCCAGCAAAGCAACTTGCGCCCCCTGCTCGCTCCCTACGCGCACAGCCCACACTGCGCCAGCCCACCCTCCGCTTCGCGTCACGCGGCAGAGACCCGTTTCGTTCCCAGCAGGACAGCCCCACCAGAACAGCCCCGGTGCGCATCCCACCGAGACAGCCACCTTGGTGCTGCCCGACGTCCCCCGAAGGAAGCACCGCCGCGTCCGCCGCTGCCAGGTCCGTCAGCGTGCAGCCCAGCCGCAGCGGCCGCAGCGCGCGCCGGCCCCACAGCCGCCGGGCCCAGGGCTGCAGCGGCGGCGCCACCAGCGTCTCAAGCTGCGCCGCCCGCTGCGGGCTCGGCACGGCGCCCTGCAGAGCGCGGGCGTGTCACCGACGGGGGCAAGGACCGCGTAAGCACACATGCTTTTGTGCAAGGATACGCCCGGTAGTTGGGCTCCTGCCCCGCCGAGGCGTCCTAACAGATGCAAAAATCCAACACACACCACGTCGCCTTGTGTGTGGGGGGCCTGCTGCAAAGATTCGCGTGGCTGTGGCCCCGTCTTGTGTTCCAGATGGCTTTGCAGAAAAACACCACCAGCGCATGGGCGCGTGCCTGGTGGACGGACAACGCACCTGGGCAAGGTAGCAGTCCAGAAGCACCTGCAGCCGGGGCGCGTTGACCGTCGCGATAACCAGGCAGCGCATGGCGCGCACGTTGGCCCTGCGCCCGGCGAGCCGCGAGGCGTGGCAGTGCATCCGCACCCGTGCGGCGCATCGGGCACGCGGCGCTCCGTGCACATGCGCCGCTCGCCCTCGCCCTCGCCCGCCCGCAACGTGCACCGCCGCCCAGCGCTGGGCGCGAAGCGGCAAGCAAACGCATGGAGTGCTCCCCTCAACAGATGTGCAGGGCTGTGAGCGCCCACGAGGTGTGCCCACGCGTGCAGGGCCACAAGCTCACCAGACGTGCAGGGCCGTGAGCGCCCAGAAGAGCGCCCAGGCCGACCAGGGGTGGTGGGCGGTGACGCGCGTGAAGGCCATGCCCAGTACCATGCCTGCGCTCGCATGCATCGAGCACGTCGCGATGTCCTGCACACGTGCCACGTGTGGCCCAGCTCCTCGCCTGTGGCCGCACCCAGGCCAGCGGCGCTGAGGCACCTCGCCCGCTGTCCTCGCCAGCTGCCGCCAATGCGGCATGGGTTAGGGTTAGGGTTAGGGTTAGGCCCCCCTGGCGGTGGGTGGCTCCTTGGGACTCTCAAGCCGGAGGCCACAGCAATCCGCCGCTCGCAAGATGACACGCGCAGCTGGCACTCACCCACCACGTGGTGGCCGTCTCCTGCGACTGGTCCTTGGCGCCCTCACGCCCGCGGCCACATCACCGCCCCCCCACCTCTCCCAAGGCGCCCGCAGCACCAGCACTCACCCACCAGCGTGGTGGCCGTCTCCTGCGACTGCTCCTTGGCGCTCACGTCCGCCGCGTTGCCCTCGAGCGCAAAGTGCTGAGTCAGCGCCACGCGCGTGGCGCCGCCCGCCACGCCCGTCACGGCGCGCGCCACCGAGCCCAGGCACGCCATGGGCAGGAACAGGCCCGGCGGCGCCAGCGGCGACGCCAGCTCGACCGCCATGCCTGCGGCCACACAAGCGCAAACCCAGCACGCGCCGGCCTGCGCCCTCACCACCGCCACGCCTGCGCCTGTGTACCCGTGCGTCGCGTCATGCGCTTTTCGCGTGCACAGCCATGCGGACTGCGGCATCGTCCGCTTAATGTGCTGCGGCAGCGCGAGACGTGAACGTCGGCCCGCGCAGAGACGCGCACCAAGGTGCCCTGGCAGCGCCGCCGCCGGCCCCGGAGGACGCCACGCACCAATGTCGTTCACAACGTCGGCGAAGAGCCTCCACTGCTTGGCGCACGTGTCGAAGCTTGAGCCCTGCGCCCCCCACCAGGCACAGGCAGCGGCGCCACGCAACATCAAGGCGCCTCTGAGCGCCTGGCGCAGCCGGCACGTCCGGCGAGCCAAGCCGGCGATGCCGCAGGCACGTCGTGCGGACAACACGGCGAGGAATGGCTACTCGTCCGCTGCGCCGCCGCCCGCCCGCCGCACCAACCGGACATCTCGCCAGGCGCAGAGCACGGGCGCAGGTTTGGCGGCGGCGGCTGCCCCCGCGCCACCCTGCGCTCTCCAACCCCTCGTCTTGCCATCTTGCCTGGGCGAAGGCGAAGAGGATGCCGCCCAGCCAGCCCGCCAGGTCCCGCACGAAGAAGCTGAGCGTGACGGCCAGCGGCGTGGCCGCCTGCGCCGCGTGTCGCACGCGCCATGCTGCGCGCCGGGTCTTCACCCTTGTCTGTCTCTGGCCGGCCTGACCTTGCACGCTGCTGCTGGCTAAACGACGCTGCTTGCGTGGCCCTCTGCCTGGCCACGGAGCGCGGGGCGCCTGGTCTTCGCACCTGCTGCCCCACGCCCACGCCCTTGAAGATGGCTTGTGCCGTGAGCAAGCCACGCACGTAAGAGGAGAGCGCCTGCACCGTGTCCCACGCCTGCGTAGCAGTCGTAGTAGTAGTATTGCGTTGTGCCTTGGCCTAGATGGCGCTCGGCAGCGGCCAAAGGCGGCATGCACGTGGACGCAACCCCCCTCGTCGTCTGCCAAGGGGCGCGATGGTGCGTGCCAAAGCACCTGATACTGAAGGTATTCAGGCGCCACGCTGTGGGGGAAGCCGTCGGGCAGGAACATGGCCCTGAGCGTGCTGGCGACGCGCGCGTATGCGCCGCCCGCATCGGGCTGCCCATGGTGGCCGGCCGCGGGCAGGAATCGCCCCACTCTGCGCTCAAAGACGCGCTGCGGCCTGCCGTCCACGAACTCGGCCACGACCTGGAGCGGGGTCATGTGTGCCTGCGGCGCCGGCGGCCAGAGGTGATCGCGGCGGTAGCTGAGCAGTGCTTGGCGATCGCAGCGCAGCGCTGACCGCAGCTCAACCGTGTGATCAGACAATGGCAACGACGCAGGAAAGAGGGGAGCTGCACGCACACGGCTGTCTGTCTTTTCCGAACCGAGACCGTCTCGACAGGTGGATCCGTGCAGGGCCCCGTGGAGGCTCTCTTGCAAGGGGTAGCGCACCACACAGTCAGCCATCCTCCGCCCGCTTCTTGAGAACGGCGTGCACAAACACGCGCTTGGGGCGCCAGGGCGCTGGTGTTGCAGCGCCAGCGACGGCGAGAAGGCCAGGCGTAGCGAACACAGGCAGGAACACCTTGGGGGCTGCTGTAGGTACAGCTCCCAGCTGAAGTCCTGCCATCGGTAGATCTCGGCGTGCGGCGCCTGCTACTGCTGCCGCACGCGGGCGGGCAGCGGTGGCGGCGGCGGAGCGGCCGCGCTGCACATTAGTGGCGCCGGCGTGGCTGCGGGACCCTGGGACATCGCCAGCGCGCGCTGCATCGCACGCACTGCAGCCAGAGCCCGGGCAGGCGCGTCTCACTTTTGGTGGCTAGTGCATGAGGGCATGGCCAACTCGCTTTCCATCTGGCCAACCGCCAGTGCCGTCAGTGCACTGTGTGGCGCACGGCCAGCATCGCCCCTGCAGCATCGCTGAGGCCCACGCGCGCGTTGAGGCAGTGAGGCCGGCGAAGGTAGGACCCACCGACTGGGGTTGTTTCCACAGACAATCTGTCGAGAAATGCACCAACACTCGACGGCACGCGGCGGGGGGCAGCGCGCCTTCGGGGAGAGCGGCTCGGGCTTCGCGGCCCCGACCAGGCAGCGAGCGGCGCCGACCAGGCACACGACCGCCGTCCGCTTCGGGGCGGACCGCTTCGCGCTCGCCAAGACCATGAGGATTCTCCAGCTCGAGCAGGAGGAGGGCGCTCTGCACGAGCTGTCCATCGAGGCGCTCAGACACCGACTGGCGCTGCTCGGTGGGTGCCGCAACTTTGGCTGTCCGTGCACGAAGCACGACACGGTCCGCCGCAGGCGTCCTCCCTCTGCGGACCACTGATGAGGGGCGCGCAAGCATGCAGCGCCCGTGCGTGCGTCTGCTGCCCGCGCTGCTCAAGCAAGCAGGGGCGCCGTCGCGTCAGGCTCTGCGCGCGTGGCGCGCGTCCTACCTCCCCCACGCCTTCTATGACTCACACATCTTGCAGGCGAGAGCACGCTGGGCATCAACGGCGCGCCGCAACTGCGCCGGCTGCTGGCCTTCCGCCTGCACAAGGCCAAGGCGCACGCCACGCGCTTCCCGCTGCGCCGCACCCGCCGCAGCCCACGCAGCAGCAAGTCCTACCTGGTCGTGCCCGTCGACGTTGAAGAGGTGAGGCGCTTGGCAAAGTCTGCTCTGCAGCGGCGAAAGCCACAGCGCGCCACAGCCGTCCGGTGCAAGCACACCCACGACGCACCACCTCCTGGACGCGTGCGCAGCATGTCCCCACCGCACTTGCGACAGGCAAGCTGATGGCTGCCACACGCACCTGTCGCGAGCAGCTGCGGCGGCCTGTCAGTGCTTTGCTAGCTGGCTCCAAGGCGGCACCTGCTTTACCAGCTGTCCCCCCCTTTCGCTGCAGGTGGGCATCTCGGACTTTTTGATTGACACGGGCACCACGGGCACGCTCATCACCAGCGGCATGCGCGACCTGATTGGGCTGTCGCCCGTGGCGGGCAACGCGGTGCGGGGGCTCGACAACCTGGGCGTCACGCTCCGGCAAAAGGTTGCGCTGCCAGAGCTCAGGTGCGCTGCGCCGCGCTGTGCACGTGCTGCGCGTGCTGCGCGAGGGCGACCTGCAGCTTGCTGCAGTGTGCACGCGTGGGCGCGCAGCAGGCAGGGCGGGGCGGATTGCCGCGGCGCTGTTGCTGTCGAGGTGGGCGGGTGGACAGCAGGCAGGGGCCGGCGGCGCGCAGGCACGTCGACGCACGGTGCGGTGGAGGAGGGTGGGCAGTGCGGCGTGAGGCCGCGCGAGCCATGTGGCTGTTGGCCTGGGGGACACGCCCTCATTCTGCGGGTCGCATGAAGTGCAGTACTTGGCGCTGTGCCTGTTGCTGCAGGCTGGGCCCCCTGCAGCTGGACATCCCCGATGGATTCGTGACCGAAGTGCGCAGCGTGGAGAGCGGCGACAACGTCGGTGCGTGCGCTACGCCTGCGGTGGGCAGGGGGGCTGGCGGGAAGCCTGCCGCCTGCCTTTCGGCGGTGGTGGCGGCGGCGGAGGTGCCGCCACCCGATGCCTTGCGAGCGGTTCATCCCTCCAGGTCCTGCAGCCCGTTCAGCCTTGCGCGCGCGAGCGTCGCCGAGGGGCATCATGCCGGGACGGTTAACGCGCAAGGGCGGCGGCAGAGGCGGCTTTGCCCACGTGCTGCCCGCGGTGGTGCTCCCGCAGGCGGCGTGCTGGGGCTGCGCTTCCTATCCTCGTACGAGGTGGAGCTGGACCCTGACCGAGGGCACATTGCCTTCCACCCGCACGGGCACGTGCGGCAGGGCGTCATCTCCACGCACCAGTGCGCGCGCCTGGCGTGCCGCACCACCAAGGGCGGGCTGCTGGCGTTGCAGGTGTCGCTCAACGGGTGCGAGCCCTTCCCCGGCATCCTGGACCTGGTGCGTGCTGTGGGAAGGTTGGGGGGGGAGGCACAGGCGCGCCAGGGTGCGAGCGATTCCCCGGCATCCTGGACCTGGTGCGTGCGGCTGGGCGCAGTGTGTGTGGGGGGGGACGTGGGAGGGAGGCACAGGCGCGGCGGGGGGGGCGGCTCAACAGGCGCCCGGCATTGTCAGACCTGGTGTGTGCGTGCGGCTGGGCTGGGTGTGTTCGAGTGTGTGGGGCGTGGAGAAGTGGGCCAACCTGCACGGGCACACGCAGGACGGGTTGTGAGAGCTGCTGGGTCGCTCCTGCCGCTGCCGCTGCTTTGGCGGGAGCGCCGCCGCGCTGTGGCGTTGCTGCCACCAACGGCTTGCCCACTTGCTCGCTTGTGCTGTGGCCGCAGGGCGCCACGTACAGCACCATCAACACGGCGGCGGCGCGGGCGGCCGAGCTCTCAGGCAGCCTCCCCTTGCAAGTGGGCAAGGTGCGCGCGCGCCGCGCTCTCCCCGCCACCGCCAAGCTAGCACGCAGCAGCCCGCTGCCCCCCTTGGCACGCACGCCAGCCCCTCGGCGCTCGCCTGTCCCGCTCCGCTTCCGTGCGGGGGCGGCGGGGGCGCACGTCTGGATGGATGGGCGCCCAGCGCCGCGCTGCGACCCGCCGCCACCTGCGCCTCTGCGTGCAATGGCCGCCCCTCCTTCCACAAAACCCTCATGCAGGTCATGTCGGGCGACGGCTCCATCAACCCCGTCGTGCGAGGCGGCATGCACATCTGCCTCGGCACGCCGGCGCCGCCGCTGCCGCCCGCGCCGGCGCCCACCTCCTCCTCCTCATCGCTGTCGCCGTCACCAGCGCAGCCGCCGCGGGGCCCGCCCCAGCCCTGGCCCGTCACGCACGACGTCTTCTGCCCCTCGCACGAGCTCCCGCCCATCCTCATACGCGACGGTGAGCTCCCGTGGCCTCGCCGCCGCCGCCGCCACCGCGTCCGTGCCAGCCGCCCCGCCGGGCAGGCCAGAGGGCGGCTGTCCCTCCCGGCGGGCACTGCTGCCTCACCGCGACCTGAGGCTATGGCCGCTGCGACTCCTCCCGTCAGACTCGGCGTGTCACATGCCTCGCATTGTGCGTGCCCACCCCTGCCCGCCCGTACGTCCGCGCGCGCGCAGTGCCGGTGCTCAACGTGCTGGGCTTCAAGCAGCAGCCCGCCATGGTGCTGGGCCAGGACATCATCGGCCGCGGGCGCACCGTCTTCTGCCTGCACGAGAACGCAATCTACCTGCAGCAGCCGCTCGACGGCTCCCCGGCGTGAATTCACGCCGGCAGCGCTGCCGTGTTTCGCGGGGCGCGGCGGGTGGCGGGCGCCGCCCGCCCGCCGTCGCCACTTGACGCTTGACGCTGGGCCACACGCACGCGCTTGTGGCGGGCGGCAGACGCCCGCAGTCGTCATCGTTTGAGGCCCGGATGCCGCCCGGGAGTGAAGGCGGGGGCTGCGCGGTCGGACGGGCGCGGAAACCGTTGTGCGGACTGTTCTCCAGAGGAGGGAGGAACGTTGAACCGCTTGGCTTCTTGGCAGTGCCTGGGGTCGAAGGGGGGTGAAGAGAGCGTGTGGGGCGGGCGAGGTACGGGAACCGACCTGGTGTGGGCGAGCGGTGCGAGGCTGGTGAGGCGTGTGCACATGTGCGGGGTCCTGCTGCGTTGCGCATGCCAACGACGCGGGGCTGCACGCCAGCGCTGGAATGCGTGCTAGAAGAGTGGGCCAGGCGCATCGCGTGCGCGCGCGTCGGTGGTGATGGGCCGCATGCATGCATGCAGTGGACGCCAGGGGAGGGAGGCGGACTGGCGTGGAGTTCTGCTTTCTTCTTGTTCCTCGACGGGACCCTGGTTCGGAGTGGTTGACCAGAATGTTGACCCGCGTCGCGAGTCCGAGTTTGTGCAAGGCACCTTGTAGAACTGACCGTCGCAGCGTTGCGGAGCGCCTCACCGATGGCGTCGTCGTTGGTGTGGCGGCCCCCGCCTGGCGCGTGGCCAAAGCAGCTACCCACGCGCCTGCGCGAGAACGTCCACGGCAGCGGCTTAGGTGAGAAAGGGATGCTCCAGCAGCACTGCGTCCCATGAGCAGAGCTCTGGCCTCGCGCTACCGTGTGCACTCTGCGCGACCGTGACAGTTGGGGAGGACCATCCTCTCGGCGCTTTCGCGCAGACGCGCTGGTGGCCACGATACAGGGCGTAGAGCATCACGTCTTGGTGCCCACAACGACGACCACGGGGAGCTCTGCGTCCGGCACCCAACATGACGAGGACGGCAGGACGACAGCGTCGCTCCTCTGCCACGCTGCGATGCTGCTCCTGCTCGAGCAGCGCGACACGGAGCGCGCAGCAGGGTGAGAGCACGCGTTGCTCGCAGCCGGGTGGGTCGCTTTCCAAGGGGCGCATGACCGTAGTGCGTCCTGCCTGCGCGACCACAGGCCACATCCGCTGGTGCACGCGCGCGTGGTGGAGGTGCCAGCTGGAGCTCTAGGCCGCGAGCAACCCACCTGGGGCCTGGCCTGGCCCTGCGCCGGTGGAGCCACGGTGCGTCGCACGCCGCGGCATCACG
>VFQP010004662.1_pt1 | contig 12556 bp, 11 predicted proteins | sample 3512351 | NCBI WGS metagenome assembly VFQP01 (sample SAMN10412372, study PRJNA504923) | tailings metagenome | isolation source: Relicate 1 Philex TSF1 revegetated site | place: Philippines: Tuba, Benguet | collected 2017-08-29 | reverse complement strand
AAAACAGCGTGATAAGATGTCGCGTACGTACCCAACATCGTAGTACAAATCCTGTGGTATGTACCACATTGTCGTTCACCAAAAAAGCTGCCGAAACGCTGCACACGTCATCATTTCTACATCCATCTGTACACTATAGTTGGCTTTCCGTTTGCGCCTCTGCAGCGAGGCCGGCCACCTATGATGAGGCCGTCGAGTTGCAACGACGAACGGAACTGCGGTGCGGCCCCCATAATACCAACAACGACTCGAGATATCAGCGATCGACATGGCCGCGGCAGCAACAAGTGCGGCCACCACTACCACCACAGACGCCGACGACTGCTGGCTGGCGCAAGCGATCGAGTGGGTCAAAAAACTCGTTGACCACCGCAAGACGTGCAAGAAGGAAACCTGCCAATGTCACACCGCAATTCCCGTACTCGGTAACCCCCTAACCCTTTGCCTGCACGCACACACCGCACCATCACCACCACCACCACCGCCATCACCACCACCACCATCATTCACCACCTGTTCTTTTGTTTTCTCCTGCAGAGAGCGCCCGCGAAGCTGACGAACGTGTAAAGGACAGTCAGTTTGTCGCCTCTGAAGACTCTGACGACGAAAAGGACTCTGACGACGAAAAGGGCATGACTAAGAAGAAGCAGGCCAAAAAGTCTAACCGTAAACGCAAGCGTGACTGCGGTTATGATGACGGCAAACGCCCAAAGACACACAAAAAGGCCGACACATCAGGCGCACCCCATTCACAGCCCACATCATCGGAGTCGGAGTCGGACGGCGAAGACGATGCCCTTGCTTCTGGTGCTGCCGCCGCCGCCTCCGCTGCCGACGCCGGTGCCGACACCGTTGCTGACGCGTCCCCGACCAAAGCCAAAACAAAGGCCTCGACCGCAAAAAAGCCGTTGGTTACCGTGAAGGATGTGACCGAGTACCCGTGCCTGCTGTCTGTATCGGAAGTGCTCAAGTCGTATGAGGTTGGCAACGATACTCAAACTACTGAACTGCTGAAACTGGTCATTGGCTCCTCTTTGACCCTGCAGCCGTCGACCGATCCCAAACAAGTCCTCAAACATGTGTCCCATTTGGGCTCTGTTACGGAACACGATCCGCAGCGCAAGTTGACAATCAGCAGTGCGTTGGCACACCAGTGTGCCGCCTATCAGGAACTCGTGCAGTCCGACGACCATGGCGCTCGCTTACACGAACGGATGCTCACAGACGCCGTCAATTGCCAACCGACGCCTATCGACGCCCATCCAACAGCCGCTGCTCAGGCGTTCATGCAAGCCGTGCGCGATAAGAGCTCAAAGACCAAATGGCACAACCTGAACAAGACTGGCCGTCTGTTTCTCAAGCACCCGGCTCTGATGCGCTGTGATGCCACGATGTATCCGTGGACGTTCTTCTGTAAGGAAGCCGAGAAGATCCTCAAGCTCATGGACGCGTTGAAGACGTCCGATCCGGCCAAGTACGCGAGCGTGTTCGAAACGCAACCGAAAGCCCCCTAACCGTTGTCTTCTTCTGCCTTCGCCCGTTACTTAAATTTACTCACCAGCAACAGTTGTGTTCTCGTAAACATCAAGTCTCTTCCCACCGTTGGGAATGCTCTGCTGCTGAAGAGACAAAAGCGCAGCAGCAGCAGGGCGGGCAGCAGACAAGACTTGGCCTGATCATTCTCGCGGCGGCGGATCGTCATTATTGAATGACGTCTTTCAGCGACGCGACGCCGAAAGGCAAGCAACAGAGGAGATGGAGCGCGAAGTAAATTTAGATCCAGATGGGCGTGCAGAGGCAGCGGTAGGGGTCGAGTGAGCGCGTTCGTGCAAAGGAAGGAGAGAAGCAGGATCGACCAATCACTGGAACGCTGCCACCGTATCGCCAGTAACAACGGGATGGGAACAGAGAGCGGTTTCACCGTGCACACAGTCACTTCGTCGATCAACGTGACACGATTCGGCACCGAACGGTCGAACGACGGCGGTCCGCTCCCACGGCACGATCCAACGCACGTCGTCCATCGGAGCAGGACAGGTGATGCACCGATTCGAGCACTTCAAGAGTGGATGGCGTGGTCAGTGTCGCCCGGTTTGAAACTCAATCGCCGCAACTCCAGCGCACCACTAGGGAGCTCACACACCACTTCGGTGCACTAGACTTCCTTAAGTCGCTGAACGGTGCGGGGCAACCAACCGATCCGCTGAGTGTCGACGAATTCGACAAATTCTTTGTCGATCTTAACGAGAAGCAGAGCAGCAGTACCAGTTCTTTGAGAGCAGCGCCAGACGCGCCACCACCGGCAACGCCAGAACGGTTTGCGGTTGTTCTCTCAAATCTGTTTGATCATCGGATGGTTGAGGGCACCCGCACTCAGACGGTCCGCTGCGCAGTAACTGTCTTTGAAACTGAACAGTGCACTGTCTGTATTGGCCCAGCAGATCGCACGCATGTTGGCAAAACGTCTGTCAGTTCCAAGGTCGCGGCATCAGTTCGCAATGCGACTGCAGGAGAGAACGCTTTTCAGTGTTCAGCTGTTCGTTGGGAATCACATACTGACACGTGTGAACGAGCATCCAACCGCATCTTTCAGTGGAGAATATGACACCAGCGAATGCGGACCTGACATCAAGCATTGTGCACGAATTCAGCAAAGGATTCGCAAAGTCGGGTTGTTAATGCGTTGTAATGTTACGGGTAAAAGTGCGAGAAGCAAGCCAGCAGTAGTACAACTGACAACGATCAGAGCGTAGACGGCGCGTCGTTCGCTGTCTAGAACTGGCGAAGTCAGTGACTCCTCGGATGAATATGAACCATGGTGCATAGCAAGCGAGTAAGACACAGCATCAACAGAAACATCAGAATCGATGAAAGCTGTCAGACAAATTTGATGCCAACCAATCGTCGCGATGACGTATGGGTTGATTCATCGGGATGGACGATAAATACAACGAGTACAGCGGAAATCAACGCGGGGTAAGTTCAGATACGGGAAAATCAGGAGTCCATGGAAGCTAGCGCAGTAGGGTACGCCTATTTCTTTGTGTTCGCCTTGCGTTTCTTCGAACTGCCGGCACGCGCTTAAAACAAAGAAGAAAGTGAGCAAACAGTAAGAAGGCACGGACGTTCATACCGAGTGTGCTGCCGGCACGCTTGCCGTGTTGTTTATTGTTGTCATCCGTGATTCTTTCGTTCTCGTCTTCGTCGCCGCCCTCAGTTGCACCTCCGGGACTGCCACTGCCGCTGGAGCTGTCACGCATGCACCCGGCTACAGCATCATCGAAGGAAATTTCAAACTACAGAAACAACGATTGGTGTTAATCTTGCAAACAACATTAACAATGCATCTGTGAGACGGTACTGGCTTGCGATGCTACGGCACATACCTTGCGGTTCCGTTGAGCATTGTCCGAGTACAGTTTGCGATAAGTCTCGGGATCCAGCTCAGTTTCAAGCGTTGGCCAAGGGCACATGCGCGGCCGTTGCTTCTTTTCCGAGAGAATCAGGCCGGTAATGGAGTCATCATCAAACGTCACTTTCAAATTCGACGATGGAAGTTGCGTTGTCGTCTTCGACCACTCGGCGAGCAATAAAGCATAGGCTTGATCGTAGGCCAGTTGCAATGCGGCATCGACGCGGACTGCGGTCTCCTCCTTAGCCTGCTCGTATTCCGCCTTTGCGGCGTCGGATACAGCTTGCGCGGCGGTGAGCTTTTTCTCTGCTGTTTCGGCTTTTTCCTTGAGCTCCTGTAGCATGGCTTGTACGGCCGGCTTGTTGCGTGTGGCTTCGGTCTGCGCGGCGGCCTGCTCTTTGGCGGTCATCAGCGCACGACGGGCACCTATGACATTTTCAATCAAGGTGAACGGCTGTGTGCCGACTGCACATTCGGCGCTCACATCCGTTTCTGTCGTGGGAAGTTTTGGGAGCTGTGGCTCGAATTTGGCCGGCACTTGAACGACAAGTCCCTTCCACTGAGGTATGGCAGCAACAAAGTGGCTGAACGCGATGTAAGCGCCACGCCTCTGTTGTAACTCCTTTTCTTTCTTCGTTTGCGTGTTTTTGTTAAAGCCATAGTCCGTCACAGCTTTGATGACCATACAAGCGACATTGCCAGACGCCGAGTAGAAGCCGAATCCTTCCATTTCCGCACCAACGAGCTCCTGTCCGCCAAATACATTATCGTTCTCGTCCTTTTTCCAGAGGTCTGCACTCTCGTCGCGCGGAGCATACCCAGCCATCAGTTTGTTGCCGGACAGAATAGCACCGTGAGATGTACTCAACCCGGGTGTAAGACGGACTTCTTCCTGGGAGTCCTTCTGATGAGCCGCCGCGGTAATCCACTCCGCCTTCGCCGCCGCAGTGAGGTTGACACAATCCTTGAGAGCCGGCGCATCCAAATCGAACTGCCAGTCGTACGCCCGTGACTGCATGATTGCACTCACGGAAGCTTGGGAGAAAAGCGGATGGGCACGCAGTTGAACCTTGCCATCGCCTTCACGAGTTGATTCGTATTGCAAAATGCTATTGCATGTGAGTACATCGAAAATTCGCTGCTTGACTGGGTTCCATCCCATGGCGACACCAATGCCAACGACCGCGCGGCAGGAAATACGCAGCATAAACAGTTTGTCGAAAATCTGTTGACTTTTCAATGGACCGGCACTGCCTGCCTCGGGTTGCTTGACGAGAAGTATGGACACTTCAGATCGATGCTTGAGCGAACCGATATACATGGCTACGCCAATCGGATTTTCGAGCGGGTAGCTGACTTTGATAAACTGGTGTGCTGCCCATAGCTCACGATTATTGACGACGTGAATGACAAAATCAACTTGCGGCGGTTTGCCAATCGGCCATGGACGAGCGTCTCCGGGCACTTTCGGAATTGGAGAATTTTGCAGCACATCAAGAGTGGGCAGAACAGTCGGAACCTCCGTCTACAAAAAAATCCAATCAGACAACGTCAAAGCCGGACGGAAAGGAATTGTGGAAACAATGGTACCTTCGTCGCCTTTGCGTACGCGATTGCATAGGGTCGCGACACAACTGCGCCACGACGCGCGGAAGCTGCACCGCTGACTGCAACTGCAACATTGGCCTTCGCAGCAGCACTACTGCTGCTGCTCGCTGACGCCTGCGGCGAAGGCAGGCTGCTTGCAATCGTAGCAGAGGCGCTTGCACCAGTAGCGGGTTTGGCATTAGGAATCGCCCCGCCGCTGCCGCCCCCACTGCCACTGCCGCTCGCGGATGCCAAAGCGAGCACCGCTTTCGGTGGGTTGGCTTTGATGGGCAATGGACCTGTCGGTTGCGAATTGGTGCCCTCGACGTCCAAACGGGCGCTGACTTGAGTGAAGGTTTTGGCCGCATCTTTCTTCTTGCCAACGAAACCGGTGGGCGACTTCGCACCACCGCCACTGCCGCCCCCAGAAGCCGACACCGGATTGCGAGTAGAAACTTCTGCCGTGGGCTTCGGTGACTTCGAAGCCGCCTTTTCGGCTGCAGACTTTGACCCTTTCTCACTCTGATCGCCTGTTTCTTCGCCGAAATCGTCGTCGCTTGCGAAGGTTGGAGTAAAGGCGCGATTTTTGGGTGACTTGCCACCGGCAGTTTGGCGCTGCGACGTCGCGCTCGCTTTGGCGCCTTTTTTCGATTTGCCACGCGGAGCTTCGTCTTCCAGATCGCTGTCTCCCGACATTTACCTACACGCAACCAATCAGACACACTAGGCAGCAGCTCCAATTAACGTGCATAAAAGTATTGCAGGCAACCATTAAAACGACGACGCGCAAGATCAGGAGAACGACAGCAAAGGAAACGGAACGTTGGCCTCGCAGTAATTGACGATATACGGAGAGCTGTGCGGCTTTGTTGGTGCCGCCGCCTGCAGCGGGCAAGGACAGCAATCGTTGGATGGCCCACAAGGCTGTCGTCTTCCACAGACTGCGTACCACCCCACCCACAGCGGTACGCTACAGTCAAGAGACGAGCGCAGTGGTAGGCAACATCACCGAGAGAAGGCCTGCGAGCGGACCGAACGGGGCGTAGCACGCCACAAAAATACATGTAGCCGTTCGTGGACATGTCGCGTACACTGTACACTGCATACATGTTCAGCGACCTTTTCTGCGCTGCAGTCGACGTCATCGCGTGGTTCCGCTGCTGCTTCACACCGTACATGTAGTGCATCGGTGCATCGCGTCACGTGATGACGTGCGCGCATGTGCGTCGGCCTCCGCTGAGGCCTGTGTGCAGGAGCTGCGAGGCCATGTCAGCGCCGGACCTGTTCAAACGGCCCTGGTCAAACTCATGACCAACAAGCGCAAGCGCAAGCGTGCCGAGGACCAAACGGTGAGGGCAATTCTCTGTGTGTGTGGGTGTCCTCGTGCTGAAGTTTGTTTGTGTGCTGCTCCTACAGTGCCCATTGCTGTTGGTGAGTGGTGGGTACAGACTGCACGACCGAACCACCGCAAAGGAAACGCGCCGCGAGGATCGTAGTGTCGAAATCCGTCACACCAGCAGTGGTGGTGGTCGTAATTGTGTGCATCGTTATGATGGCATTCGTCTCCGTTTTCGTCATCGCAACCTCTTTCGTGACCACCGAGTGACAGTCGCGGCGCTCAAGGAGCCGTCACGTGAATTCGTACTGTTTGACAATCGAAACCAAGACGGCACCCAACGCAAACTGGCGCTCATCGATATCTGTGCGGTCCAACTGGTGCGTGACACACTTGGCCTGCGCGACGTGTATACCCGCGATTGGTTGTGTGCACTCATCGCCTGGTGGCGTCCAGAGGCCATCCAGCGGTACCTGCCCCACGACTGGAACTCAACACCCGGTGACCGCGCACTGGTTCGTACCCATACACATGCACACATGCTTTTTGCTTACACTCCTCTTCCTGGTCTCTCATGATCAATCAGTGCTTGGCTCGCCTAAACCAGATCCGCAACCGTCGTCGTTGGTGCTTCGTGGAGGAGGTGCTGCACATCATTCTGGGCTACCTATTCGCTTAAAATAGCCGCAGCCGCCATTAGTTGCCTTCTCTCTCTCTCGCGTCTCTCTCTTGCTGCTCAACGAAAAAACTACAATCACCAATCGCGCTTCGCGTCGCACGCGCTTATTAATAAGCGGAATGTGTGAGTCATATATTGTGTGGAGAAAAAAAGAGAGAAGTGAGGGTTCCGCGCCGCAGCAGCAGAAGCTGGGCGCCTCGGCTGCAGCGCCTTGCTCAAGCAGCAGCGGACCACAGCGCATCGCTGCGCACTGTGTTCCTGCTGCCTGCGCCGGGCGAGGAGATCGCCGTAGATATGGGTGCGGGCGCGGGACACAGGCCAGCCAAATGCCGTGGAACCTCCTCGGCCGAAACCGCGGGGCTGTCCAGCAGCCTTGGCTCTATGAGGGGGCCACCGTCACCTGTCACTGCCCGATGCACGTTGCGTTGCGATATGCCGCGTGATTTACGGCCGGACAGGACAGCTATTGCTGTGCAGCTGAGCTGACTGAAAGAGTACGGATTGACAGCGTCTCATCGCTTTGAAGGGGTGGTATGAATCGTTGCAGTTTCGGTTCGGTCACAAACCGTAGCGCTTCCGCGGTGGGTCGGCTCACGTGATGCGCAAAGGCCAGTTCTGCGGGCGTACCCACCGTCGTGCGGCCCACCGCGGTGATAGTTGGAACTGGTGCCGTTCGATGCACCGACCAATTGGATGTGCACACAGCGCAGATTAGGGGTGCGGGCAAAAGCTCGTCCGTCGCTTTCGCTGCCACCACCGCTATCGTAGAGTCACCACTTGTCATCGCAGCCCCGTCGCTGCACTAGCCACTGATGCCACGGCCGCTGGTGGTGGGGCACCGGCGCCAGCGACGGGCTGATAGCGTTCGGCGGTGTAACTCGAAGCGCAGATGCCCGGCGGGGAATTTCACCGCTGCCGATGAGACGGCTCATCCCATGAAGAACAGCGCTATCAGCGCAATGCGACGTTCGCGACTACCGCCGGCGGCAGCTGCGATTGCGCGCCATCGCGTCACACGCTGCCAAACCCGCGCGGCAGGAGCCAAGCGCTGCTGTGACAACGACACCGGCTGTAGCACGCTGCACACGGCAGACCTGCGCACAACGAAATAGGCGCGGCACGGGCAGCATGCTACGTCACGTGCTACGCTATGCAAACAGTGGAGCGTGCGTGTGTGTGATAGTGACGTCGGCAATGAAGTTTGACGTCATCGGGTTCCGCTCTGAAACCCAACAATTCCGTTGCTCTGCAACGCACCCGACCGCTCCACTGTACTGAATCATTGTTGCATTTGATGACGTCGGTCTCGCGCGCGGCCATGAGCAGAGCGGACGCAACGACCGGCCCCACAGACAGTCTTGGTCCTGACCCCGGTCCTCCCGCTGCCTGCCGCTGCCACTGGGGCGGCGGGCTCTGGCGCCGCAGAGTTTGGTCGCACTCGCGAACAGTACGGTGCTGACGCCGGTCCTCACAGTGCCCCACAAGTGCGAGTGCTGGTGACGCTCTGCTGCAGAGTCAAGCCGCTGCTGCGGCTGCGGTCGCACCGAACCCGACGCTGTCCGCTTTGCCGCCCTCAGACCTGAGTGGTGTGGACTCTGTAGGCATCACACATCCCACACCGAAAGCGGCGCTCCATTTCTGCAGCCCCCGCCTCCCGCTTCACTCCACGGCACCATCCGTTTCTGTCGCTGCCGCGCGTCCTAAAACGATGCCGGCCTGCGACGATGTCGAGGGCACCACTGGAGACCATCTGGTGCTGTCGGTCTGCCTTTAGGACGCGCGGCAAACCGGCGCGTGATCCTGAACGCTCGTCTCTCAAACTCTGACGCCGAAGGGTTCGCTGAAAAATGCACAACGCGCAAAGCTGCCGCGAGTCCTAAATTCAAGTCGATCGCTGGGCGTTGCCGCTGGGTACGGCTGCGCATCTGCCAAAGCAGTGGCGTAGTCTTAGGACGCGCGGCAGCTCTTCACAGTGGCTCTGCGTTCCGCGTGCGCCACATGTACACGTGCCACATCTTCATGCACGCGATCTCACAGGACCGACCGGCTTCGATGTGTTTGAATTTCTCTTGAAGACTGGCCGTTGACGTATGTGTGTGGAGCCGACTTCTTCTCGGCTGTGTGCTGCGCTGTTGCGTTTAGCTTCCGTCTGTCGTTCGAGTTCAATGTCGACCGCAGTCAGCACACACTCTTCCCAGGCCTCGCCCTCGTCGTCAGGCGCTGAAGCTCAGGACATCGAAAAGAAACCCGAGGGTGAAGGGGCCAAAAGCCAAAGCGAACGCGAAAGCGAACGCGAAAGCTCTGCATCAGCCAAACCGCGCCGCCTGTCGCGGAAGGACAAACAGAAGGCGCAGTTGGCTGCTGGCGTTGGCGTGTGCATCGATCTCACGTGCGTGCACCAAAGCGGCGGTCTGACCCTCACCGAATGGCACCCCGCGTCGGTTCTGCGGGGCTGCGACCACGATCGCGACGACAACACCAACAAACAGATGCAGCCCGCAGTGCCGCGGCCGGCCAAACCCGCTCGGGGTGTGTGTGCCAACTGTAACCAGTTTTGGCGCGCGCAGTGCGAGCGCGACCGACTGGGCAAACCGCTTGGCGACAGCTTCAAGAGCGTGTTCACGTGGAACAGTTCGCTCCCGAAACCGTCCCTCCGCGACCGCTGCTTCACGGCGGAGGAGGTCACCGCCATCAAAGCCGTCCGCCTCGCGAACCGCCGCAGCGCCAAGGCGGGCGTCAGCGCGCGTCGCGCGCTCACCGACCTCTGTTCCGATCCGAATCCTGGCAACAGCGCGAGCGCGAGCGCTGAAGCTGACCCGACTGCGAACGCGCTCGTTAGCGCCGCCAACGCACTTCGCGGCGTGGGACAGCACTTGAGCGCCGTACAGCGGACTGCCGTGGTCGATATGGTGGCGGCCATTCAGCAAACCCGCGCCTCCGTCCCTATGTACGATACGACTCCGCATGAGCAGGCTGTGCGCGGCAGTACACGTTGCCGTTCTCGTGACCGTGACTGTTACTGGTCGTGTAGGAGCCTGAACTGGAAAGCGGCGCGCGAGAACCAGGTGAAGGGCATTGTGGTGGACGCCGTGCACTTCGGACGCTACAAAGCGCACACCAAAAGCGTCGAATGCAAATCGAAACCGTTCGCCGACACAAAAGAGCTGGTGCTGCTTCTTGAGAGCGGTCACGCGAAGAACGCAACGGTGACCGTCGACGAGCTGCATGTGGTGGTGCGCGTCGACACGTACAGCGACTACCACCAGTACCACGGATGGCAGACGGAGGCCGGCTTTGACTCGATCGATGACGGCCGCCGATGGTTCGAGTCCATGCCGTACCTCAAGTCGCCGACCGGCAAACAGTTGGTGGTCACGCACTTGGCCCCGCTCCTCCTCAACCCACCCATCGCCGTGCAGCTGACGGCCCGAAACGGCCCGCTCTTTTACATCTCCGAAACCAACGCCGGCGCGATCATCGACCTCCTCGGCTGCGGCCGTCCGCGACGCCGACGCCGTTCCTCCGGCTCTGAATCCGCCACCACCAACAAACGCGGAACCGCCGGAAACGGAAAGGGAAAAGGAAAGGGCAACGGCAAAAGTAGCAAAAGCAACAAACGCGCCCGCAGCGCCGCCGCCGACACAGAGGAGGATGAGGAGGCTGTAGCGGCGGATCACGATTGCGAGACAGGTACGGAAGACGGGCGTGCGAAAAAGCGCCGCAAAATCAACGCCACAGCAGCCACAGCAGAGTCTGCCGATGCCCACGCTCACTGAGGCCGATTCGGACGCGGCCAACTGCGGCAACGGCAGCGGTGATGCGAAGGGAGAGCAGGCAGAGGCCGCGCGCTCTCCGCCGTTGGTCACTGTGGCGTCCCCCGACCGCCTCGTCCACCTAAACATCCTGCCGGACTAAACGTCGTCCACGTCCACGCCACGCCACGCCACGCCACGCCACGCCACGCCACGCCACGCCACGCCACGCCACACCACGCCACGCCACGCCGCCCAGCGCCAGTCACTTGACTTGCAGCCGTATCCTGTAGTGTGTTTGCTCGTTGCGCAACGAGTACGTTGCTCGTCGACTGCTCATATGATCGCGCAGACTCTCGATCATCTCTGAAATCCATTTTGCATGCCTCTCAATGCATTGGTCACTGACGACCCGCTCATTCTCCTCCTCCTATTGCACAGGCTCGCAGCTACAGGTATGGAGGCAAGATCAAATGTCACATGGATCTTCAAAAGAATGTGGTGATTGTCCACTGATTTACCAAAACGAGAGAACGAACTATGACTGCAACAGCCACTGTTGGTAGGCGGCTTCGTGTTCGATCGTCGTGGCCGGAAGCAGCGCCGTGCGACCGTTCCCGAACACACAGACGCAGTGCAGCGTCTGATCGATGACTTTGGCTCCCAGCACGCGCTGGAGATGGCCACTGTTTCCACTTCCACCGCCGCCACCACCGCCACCGCCACCACCGCCACCTGCGTCATGGCACACGATTCGCGTCGGTTCAGGCGTGTCAGGAAGTTGCAGTCGTCGTACCGGAGGAGAAGAAGCCGCTGCTGCCTTTGAGGTCGACACCTCCGCTGGAGGGGGTGGTGGTCTTCATTGCGTTGACAGTGGCACCGTTCGGGTGACGCATACGCCGTCGTTGGTGCCGGTGGGGTCGGTGTCCGTTCGGCGGCCGCAGACGCAACTTTACGTTTGTGTTTGTTGTGTGTGGTGGTGGCGGCCGGTCGCGACCCGATCGTCGTTTTCTCGCGATTCTGCACTTTACTGAGATTCTTCCACCGCCACCGGAGCTGTTCCGGGTTGAACTCGGCAAACAGCCGATGATGCTTGTGCTTGATCTGTCGCCATCCGATTTTGGCTGAGCCACACGCTTTGGCTTCGGCCAGCAGCGTCGCATCCATTGCGGCCGTAAAGGTATGTGGACCTCCATCCTCGTCCTCGTCAGCCTCAGCGTTCACCACCACCGGACGCGCTGTAACCTTGCCATTCGCGTCGGTTGCTTTTTGCTTCTTTTTCGCAGGCGACGGTGCTGCTTCATCGGCTGCCACCGGTGGTGGGGGTGGTGGCGGCTGTTTCGGAGGTGCTGACAGCGGCGGAGCGGGCTCGTTCGCGACAGTCTGATATGGTGGCGGTGGTGGTAGTGGTAGAGCCGGAATGGGGGGTAATGGCAATCCCAATCCCGGCGGCAACGACGGCGGCGGTGGCGGCGGCGGCAAGCCAGGCGGTAACGACAGCGGCGGCGGCGCCGGTGCACGCTCCAACTGCGCGGTGGCGATCACTCTCCGGCGAATCCCAGGCGGGGGCGGGATGCGCGACAGAGACGGTACCGTTGATGGCGGCGGCGGCGGTGGTGGTGGTGGTGGCACCGGAACTGATGGCATCGGCAGCGTGGTTTCCGATGCAGCAGCCGCCACGCCAGCGCCACTGTCGTCCCCAAAGATCAACCGGCGTTGGATCTGACCCGCTTGCGTCGCCACTTTCAGGCTGTCGCTTTTGGCATACCATTGACTCACGGTGGAGTCCG
>VFQP010004661.1_pt1 | contig 12562 bp, 12 predicted proteins | sample 3512351 | NCBI WGS metagenome assembly VFQP01 (sample SAMN10412372, study PRJNA504923) | tailings metagenome | isolation source: Relicate 1 Philex TSF1 revegetated site | place: Philippines: Tuba, Benguet | collected 2017-08-29 | reverse complement strand
TGGGCTCCGGCCCCGCCGAGGTGCCCAAACAGATGCAAAATCCCACACACACACACACCTGTGCGCGCTCGCGCTCCTCCCTCTCCTCGTCCCGCTTGCGCATGCGCTCCTCGTAGCCCGTCAGCTGGCCCCTGCGCTGCTCCTGCTCCAGGCGCTCCTGCCGCTCCGCCTCGCGCTGCTCGCGCCGCTCCTTGCGCTTCTTCTCCTTGCGCTGGCGCCGGTCCAGCCGCCCTCCCGTGCCCTGCGCACACCGTCCCGGCAGCAAGGTGAAGCAGACCTGTCAACATCGCGCGTCGTGTCGTCGTCGCGAATGCTGCATCCTCCAGGCAGCGCACAGCCACACTGAGGGGAGGCAGGACGACGCACGTCGTCCTCGTCCTCGCTGCCCGTCAGGCTCTCGTCGCTCTCGTCCATGACGTTGACGTTGCGCCCGCCCGCCTGCCCCTGGGCCGCCTGCTGCTGCTGCAGCTGCTGCTGCAGGCGCTGCCGCATGCCCATGGCGCCCATCCGGCCGCGCGCGCCCCGCCGGCCGGCGCGCTGCCCGCCCACCTGCCAGCGTTGAGCAGCAGCACAATGGCGGGGCACAGTGGTGAGCCAGCCACAAGGAGACAGCGCGCGCCTGGGACACGCAGATCAGCGCGGCGGAAGGCCTGCCAGCAGCTTGGGGGACACGGACGCACCGCCACGTCCTCATCGTCCTCTTCGTCAGGCGCTGCCGCTCCTGTTCCTCCTCCTCCTCTCGCGCGTGCTCCCCTGCGCTGCTGCTCCTTGCCGTCCTCCTCGCCCTCGCTCGATCGGGTGAGCTTGACGAAGGCAAAGCCGAGGCCTGCCACCAGCAGCAACAGGAACACCACGGCACCCAGCGCTAGCGTGGCCGTGTCCATTTTGGCTGCTCGTGGGCTGCGCAGCGTCATGGAGGTGCGGCACGGACTGGGGGCTGCCGGCTCTCTTGGAAGCTTGCTGCTGGCACGCTCCACAGGGTGGGGCCTAGTGCCCCTGCGTGGACCTTGTGGGTACTGGCGTGGGCGACGGGGGTGGGCGCGCGAACAGTCCGCGCCGTCAGCGTGCGCAGCGCCAGCTTAAAAACAAGCACTCGCGCTAGAGGCAGAAGAGAGAGGTGTACAGCAGCAAGAGACAGAAGTAAAAGCGGTCGATGCGTCGGTCTGGTCCTACAGCTCCTGCTCTACACGCGATGCAGGCATCATCACGGTGCACCGCCCGCAGGTTTGGTGAGCCTCCTGGAGATGATGAGCATCCTGTCAACGTCCTGCCGACGTGCAAAGCGTCACGAGCCATGCAATCACATCCCCGCGTGCACGTCACGCGCCTGTGCGTCACGAGCAAGCCTCGATAGTGTACACGGCACTCTTCGCAGAGAGAGAGAGCCAGCGCGGTTTGCCTCAGTACTGCAGCTGCTGCTGCTCGTCGTCGTCGCTGCCCGGGTCGTCGGCGGCAAAGAAGACGGCACCCTGGCTGCCGCTGGGCTGGGACATGAGCAGGAGGCCGGCGGACGTCGCCGCCACGGTGGGGCTGCCGCCGCTGCTCACGCTGGCCGCCGTGGACAGGGACAGGCGCGCCAGGCGGGCGGCGTTGGACGTCTTCTCAAAGTCCACCACGGCGCCTGCGCACAAACACAATCGGTCCACGCCTGGGTTGGAGCTGCTGTGGCCAGGTCAGGCTGGCCACCAGCAAACATGTCCGGATGTCCGCACCTCGCTCCAGCACACACGACCCTTCCTTGTACTTTTGCGATTCTTCAAAGGCGAAGATGTACTGCGATGTGGGCAAGCGGCATGAGGATCCTCATGAGCAGCTGGCCATGCACGTGGAGAACCTGCGGCAAAGCGGCGCACCTGCCAGCCCACCGGCGCCAGGCACTCGGCGCAGAACACGTCGCAGACGATGTGCTTGCCGGTGGTCATCATGCGGTGCTCGTGTGGGCCGCACACCACGTTGTGGGCCGTCTGGAACAGGTACGCGCGCCCCGAGCGGGAGTGAAAGTGCTGCGGACACGCACAGGATGGGCAAGGCCGCGAACAGCACACGTTGCGAAGCCGCTAGCTGGTGGCCACACAGCGAGCAGCGCCCCCTGCGTGGAGAGGCTCCCGGAGCCAATCATCCTGCCGCATGTTGCGCTTTTCGCCATCCCCCAGCGCCCCATTGGCGACGGCGACGAGCCGCACTGGCAATCCCCCACAGCGCGGTTGTTCAGGAAGCCTGTCTGCGTGCGGCGCTGGATTGCTGCGTGCTCAGACTCGGTACGGGCTTGCCTGCCCCACAATCGGCTCGCCCCCGAGCCCGACAGGCCTCAGCGCACAGCACCGAGTCGTGAGCGCGCCACCGCCCACAGGCCACGCCTCCTGGCGGCCGGTTCACGCCGCACCACGGAACCCTAGCCCGATTCGAGCATCCACACGCTTTGAGAACGCACCTTGCTCACGAGGTCTTCGCCGCTGGCCAAGTGCGTCCTGCAGGCGCCGCACGCATACACCTTCTCCGACGAGAGCAGGATGCGGAAGGGGCGGCCCATCTCGCTGATGACGCTGGCCGGGACGCAGGCGTGAGAGAGCAGATGGACGTAGAGATGCGCGCGCGAAGAGCTGAGGCCTGCGGTGCTCGCGAGGGGGGGGGGCGGCTCGGGTCAGGCTGCTGCTCGCTGGGCCGTGCGTGCCGGCCACGATGCGCGCTGCGATGGGGCCATTCGTCTGGACTCAAGATATCAGTGTGTGCACGTCGCGCGGCTTGCACTGGCGAGCTCGCAACGTGCGCAGTCACGCACCCAGGGAGTACTGTTTGACTCGAGCGACAGCTTGGTCAACGCCTCGGCAAATCACGCCGCCTTGAGGAGCCGCACCACGCCGTCCGCTCCCAGCACAAACTTGCCCTCGCAGCTGCGCGCCTTGCGCTCCACCTTGCGGCGCAGCCCCTCGAGCGACAGCCCGCACGCCGCCACCTGCTGCCGCTGGCTGGCCAGCAGCGCGTCGGCCAGGCCCTGCACGCTCAGCGACTGCTGAGGCGCCTTGCGCAGCGCCACGCGCATCCACTTGACCCACTTGGGCTTGCCCGCGTCGTTGCCGCCGCCGTCGGCCGCCGCCGCCGCCGCTGCTTTCTCGGCTCGCGCGCCGTTGCTGTGCACGTGGTCACCCTCCTTACGCTTCTGCTGCTTGCCGCCGGCCTCCTTGGCCTTCTTCTTCTGCTGCTTCTTGTCGCCAGCGGCCGCCTCAGCTCTCTGCGGCTGCTGCTGCTGAGGCTGACTGGGCTTGGGCGCTGGTTGCCGTGCCGCCGCCGCCGCCGCCGCCGCCCCCGCTGCCGTCGCCGTCTGCTGCTGCGCCGCCTTGGGCTGCACGATGACAATGCCCGCCGGCGCCTCGACCTGGCTGTCGTCGCTCAGCCCCACCTCGTCTGCGGCGTGATGAACGAGGCAGGCGAGCGAGTGGGATGCAAGCGCCGTCCCGCCTTGCTTGCTGCCCTCCCACAGCCACGCCCGCACAACAGGCTCACCGTTGCTGTCGCGCGTGACGTCGCTGTCCTCCCCCTCCCCGCCCGCGCTGCTGTCGCTGTCGCTGCCCAGCTTGGTCTTCTTGCCGCTCCACCGCGCCCCCGCCACCTTTTTGGGCATGCCGGCGCGGCCCAGCCCCTGCTTGCCGTGCACGGCGTGCTCCTGCGCGTCCGTGTAGAGCTGCTCCTGGTCCTGCTCCCGGAACCCACGCACGCGGATCTTGCCCTCTTGCTGCTGCGCCTCCTCCCCCTTGTCCTGAGCCTTGCAGCGCTTGCGCGCCCGCCGCGCCTCAGAGCCGCCGCCCACGCGCCCCGCCCGGATAAAGTAGCTGGCCCACCAGGGGGGTGGCCCTGACGGCGGCTGGGTGGGCTCCGCGCCCGCCGCCTCCCCGCCCTGCTGCTCAGGCTGCGCGCCCTTCTTGCCGCGCCCTCGCTGGGAGCGCTCCGCCTCCGCCTCGCTGCCGCTGCTGCTGCTGCTGCCGCTGGTGCTGGCGCCGCCGTCGTCCGAGCCAGACGGCGTGGGCGGGCGGCCCGCCGCCACGGCCTTGTGGCCGCCTGGCTTGCCGCCCTGGGCGGGCCGTGCCGGCGCTGGGGAGCCGCCGCTGGCTGCTAGGGGCGCGGGGGAGGGCGAGGGCGCCGAGCCCAGGATGGCCGCCAGGTCCTGCGCCGAGTAGCCCTTGACCAGCTTGGCGCGCTCGCGCTTCTGGTACCTGCCCACGTGAGACGCCAGGCGCACGCGCGTCACGGCGCCGGCGGCGGCGGCGGGCGCGGGCGAGGCGCTCTTGGTGGTGGTGGTGGTGCGGGTGGGGAGGGGCGGCACCGAGTCGCTGTCAGAGTCCGACTCGTTGCCTGAGGAGCTGGCTTCCCCGCTGCTGCTGCTGCTGCTGCTGCTGCTGCTGCTGCTGCTGCTGCTGCTGCTGCTGGCGGCCTTCTTGCGCTTCTGGGGCGCCGCCGCCTTGGCCGGCGCCTGCTTGCCGCCGCGCGCGGGCTGCGGCTTGGCGGCGGGCTGCTTCTCGTCGCTGCTGCTGTCGTCAGAGGATGAGCTGCTGCTGCCGCTGTCATCCTGCTGCGCCGGCTCCGCGTGCTGCGCCTTGACCTCTTTGAGCGCCGACAGCACGCGGTCGTACGTCCACATGCCCGTCGTCCACTCGCGGGACCGCTGAGCCTGCTCCTCCTGCGGGTGCATCGTGGCGTCGTGGGGTGTCCAGCAGGCACGCACGCAGGTTGAAGGCGGCAGCATGGTCGCAATGCCTGGGCCGCCGCCTGCGCCGCCTGCGCTCAGCGCCCGTGGCGGCTCACCGCTCCCATGCCCAGCGTGTCGAACTTCTTCTTGACCTTCAGGTGCGTCTTGATGCCCTGCTTGCTCGCGCCCTGCGAAGGGAGAGCGCGCCGCCCGAACCCCAGCGTCGGTGCCGCCGGCCAGCACCGGCGAGCAGGAGGGTCCTGCGACGGGCTCTGCGCAGCCCCAGGATTGGGCCTCCCTGCGACGCTGCTCGCGAATGCGGCGCGCATTCGCTCACCAGGCCGTCGCCCTCCTTCCAGCCCATCGACGCGAGCATCTTGTAGGCGAGCGACTCCTTGTTGATGCCATTGTACAGCTCAGGCCCCAGGCGCTGCACGTCGCGCTCCATCCTGGCCCCACCGCTGTGCTGCGCGCTGAGCCGCCGGCGAGCGGGGCACCATGGAATTGCCCCAGTTTGGGGCCAAAGCGCCGAGCCTTGCGGTTCGTGGCGCAGTTCTGCCCAGGGGCGATGGAGGAGGTGAGCAGCTTGCTCGCTGGCTCGTGCTTTCAGCAGCTCACTCGCTCGTGCGTCCGATCCGCCACGCTGCGCACGTGTGCGTGCGCCTGCCTGTGCAGGACGACTACAACGGGGGCGACCAGTACGCGTATGGCGCAGAGGAGGAGGACGTGGGCGAGGAGGCTGTCGGCGGCGAGGAGGACGTCGGGCTGGGGCTGCCCGGGCAGCAGGCGCGCACGACGAGTCGGGGGGCTGCACGGGGAGAGGCTGGCGCAGGGGACTGGGGGAGTTGGCGGTGTGGCACGCTGGTGCCCGTGCCTACGGGCTCTGCACATCATGGTGCACGCCGCTGCGGCGCCAACGGTCGCCCGGCTCGACGCATGTCGCCGCCGCTGTGCAGGACCCGGGCACCAGCGGGCATGGCCCAGGAGGCCAGCAGCAGCAGCAACAACAACACATCAAGTGAGCCCAGAGCCCGGCCTGCGGCTGTGGCGCCTCTGGGCGTCGATCTGTGGCCCGATTGCCCACAGCGCTCGCCCTGCGCTGTCTCTCTGCTCGCAGGCACGAGCATGAAGACCGGTCGCAGATGATGCAGGTGCGCAGCTCTCGAGTGCAAAGGGGCGGGGGCGCTTCCTCGCTCTCAGGAGGAGGAGTCGCAGCAGGAGAGGCCTTCGCCCCACCTCCCATCACGCAGAAGCGGCTGATGGACAGCGTCAAGGAGGCCGGCAAGTGGCGCGCCGCGTTCAAGGAGGTGGCAGAGGTCATGGGCTACTCTGGCGCCCGCGAGCCGGACGTGCAGTCGGTGGTGGAGGCGGTGCAGCGCATGAAGCAGCAGGCGCAGACCATGCAGGTGCGCTGAGTGACGCGTCCACCTGGCAGCTCTGCCTGGTAGCCGTGGGGACGCCGGCCCTGCACCACTGCCCGCCCCTGCGCGCGTCCCACGATGTGTCCCCTCTTGCAGAACGAGATGCGGGAGCTGCACCGGAGAGAGGCGGCGCTGCAGGTGCGTCCGCCGTCAAGGGAAGCGGCGGCGGGCTTTGGGGCCGCAGCGCCTGCTGGGCCGGGAAGCAGAGGGGCAAGGCCAGCTCCTCAGCCGGTGGTGTCGATGCCACGCGTTGTGCCCCCCCCCCCCCCGTTGCCACCCCCCGCAGATAGCGCTGGCGGACCGGAGCTTTGAGGCGGCCGAGCTGCGGCGCGACGTGGCGGCGGGGTGGGCGGCCAGCGAGCCGGGGCTGCTGCAGCTGCGCCAGCTGCTGCTGGACCCTGCCGTCAACCGCGAGTTTGTGCGCATGCGCACCGAGCTGGACGAGGCGCACAAGGAGCTCAGCAAGGTCAAGGTGGGTGCGCCCACGCCTTGGCGCACGTTGGTGGTGGTGCACCTGGGTGGTGGTTTGGGCAAGGGGCATGGGAGCGAGCGCGCGGTGGAAGGCCTGCCCAGCGAGGAGGAGGAGTGCTTGTCTGGAGCGCCTGGCGCGGCCACCTCATGCGCCTCGCCCCCCCCTTTGGCGGTGCGCTGCTTGCTGCGCGCAGGAGGAGCTGGCGGTGGCGCACTTCACCCAGGACAGCAAGCTGGGCCGGCAGCTGCTGGCAAAATGCCGGAGCCTGGCCGACGAGAACGAGCAAATGGCGTCCGAGCTGGCCGAGGGCAAGGTGCGCGCAGTTGCACACTGACGCTTGGTACAGGGGCACTGGGCGCCTGGGCAGTGTGCCCAGGCGGCGCCTGGGCAGGTGCTCAAGCTCGCCGGCTCTGTGCGCGGCGCTGCGTGCGCGCTGCTCCCCGCCCGCAGGTGCAGCAGCTGGAGGCCCAGGTGCAGCTTCAGCGCGTGCAGGCGGACGAGCTGCTCGGGCAGGTGGCCGACCTGCTGGAGCACTGCACGCTGCTCAACGAGGAGACAGAGGCGCTGCAGAGGGAGTGCTTTGCGCTCAGGAGAAAGGTAAAGCCGCGAGCGGGAGCGCGCATGAGGCGCACAAGCCGACCTGCCGCGAGTGAATGCACGTTGCAGTGTGGCGCGCGAGGGCGTGGACGCTGCTTGATGGCAAGAGGGATGGCGTGCGCGTGTGCGCATCGTCATGTGCCGCAGGTCAAGGACTACGAGCTGGAGGGTCCGCCCGACTTCCAGGGGCGCGTGATGCACCACGACGCGCTGGGCGGGCGCGGGTACCGGGGGGCGCGAGGCGGCGGGCGGGGGCCCTTCCGCGGGGGTGGCAGGGGAGGGGGCGGGCCTGGCGGGCCTCTGGGCGCGGCGCCTGGCGTGGTGCCCGGCGGCGGGATGGCCATGGGGGTGGGGGTGGGGGTGGGCGGGCCGGCGCCCGGGGCTCTGCCTGGGCCGCACGGGGGTCCGTTGATGGGCATGAGCATGGGGCCTCCGCCGGGCGCCATGGGGGTGGGCGGCGCGACGCACTTGATGCGCGGGCCGGGCGCGCCTGGAGGGGGGGGCCCCATGGGGGTGGGCGGGCCTGGCGTCCCGGGGACAATGGGGCCGCCTGGCAACATGATGATGATGGGCGGGCCGCCTGCCAACATGATGATGATGGCGCCAGGGATGCAGGGCCCGCCACGGTGAGAGCTCGGACCCGGGCGGCGTGTGAACTGACCGCACACGCGCTGGTTTCAAGCGGGCGCACGAGCTGCTGCTTTTTCCTTGTCCGTCTCGCTGGCTGCGGTGCTTTTCCCTGAGCAGCGGCTGCATGCAACGCGGAGTGCCGTGGGCCACGTGGCAAGTGCCGTCTTTGCACAGTGTCGGGGGAGCGCGGAGGAAAAGCGTGCGGGAGAGCGAGCACGGGACAGACAAGACGGGTGTGCAGGCAGTAGACCTTCTGGTTCCTCAGGTGGGCGCCGCGCGCCGCACACCCTCGCCGCGCGCCACAGTGGCAGACAAACGGCAAGTGAAAATGCGCTCGCACCAGCCTCGCTGGCCAGTGCTGCTGCTGGAGCTCCAGAGGGGCTCGCTTAAACAGATCACGACCTTGGGCATGCACGCGGAGAGGAGAGGAGGGAGGCATTATGCGCCGCCCCTGCAGCCCCACCTCAGACGACGAAACAACGCAGACGGTGCATGCACGAGAGGGCTCTGACTTTCGCCTCTGCACCAAGTGCACCTAAACGACAAGCAGCTGGGCCACCGTGCGTGGCTGACCAGGGGTGGACCTGTCCCTCCAGAAAGCGTCCGGTCCTTCCCTCCCCCTTTCCCCGCTCCCTGCGGGCACTCTACTTGTTCTTGAACTGCTGCCCGAACCTGCACGCGCACAAACACGCACGTCGGGCGCCGCGCGGTCAGCAGTCAAGCAGCGCTGCGCTGCTGCCCAGCGCGCACAGTGTGATATGATCATCTGCTTGCCAGAGATGGCTCCACCAGATGTAAAGCTCACAACACACACAGCAGGCATACAGCGCGCCCCCCCTGCAGCCTCCCAGAGCCTCCCAGGGCCGCTCACGTCTGAATCCAGTTCACCAACAACATGATGGCCAGCGAGATGCCCAGCAGCACCGTGCCGATGATCGTGGCGCCCGTGAAATCGTACTGCTCCAGGCACTGGAAGATGAGCACGGGCGCAATCAGGTCCTGCGCACACGCAGCACGTAGCACGGGGCGCGCACACACACGCATGCGTTGTGGCCCACAGCGCCGCGTCGACGGACCCTAAAGGCAGAGAGCGGCGGGACAGCACACACGACGGGCGCGTGCCTTGAAAGCAAAGTTGGACGAGACGATGACGATGGAGCCAAACTCGCCCAGCGCGCGCGAGAAGGCCAGCGCCGTGCCCGTCAGCAGCGGGGGCAGCAGCGGCGGCAGCAGCACCTGCACGTGCATGTGCAAGGGGCGCACGCCAAGGGCAACGTGAGCGCAGCCAGTCCTTCACCCTCCCTCAATGGGCCCGCCCGCAGGGACGCCGCGGTGCGCACGCGCGCGCGCTCACGCTGGTGAAGGTGTGCCAGGGGGAGGCGCCCAGCGTCCACGCCGCCTCCTCCAGCTCTGGCTGCATCTCCTGCGCACACACACAAACACACGCACACACACGCACCACGAAAGTGGCCTGGGTCGTGCGCTCGCGCCGTCCTCGCCCCCCACAGCGCGCTGCCGGGCCCGGGCGGTCCATCCCAGGCGCGCCCAGGTGCTGGTGGGCGACTCGCCTGGATGACGGGCTGCATGGTGCGCACGACAAAGGGGAAGGAGACAAAGACCATGGCCAGCGCCACGCCCAGGCGCGTGAACACCACGGGCAGGCCCACCGACTCGAGCAGCTGGCCCAGGAACGTCTCGTCGCTGCGGGAGCGCGAGGCGAGCACGCATCGCAGTCCGGTCGGTCAAGGGCTGGTGGTGAGAGCGCGCACGGGTCGAGGGTCCGATGCACCCTGTGTCTTTCCCCGTGCCCCTTGGGCCAGCAGGCGCACCTGTAGACGGTGGCGAGCGTGAGGCCCGCCACGCTGGTGGGCAGCGCAAAGGGCAGGTCCACGGCGGCGTCCAGCCACTTGCGCCCGGGGAAGTCGTACCTGCGGCCCCACGCGCGCCCACCACGTACGCAGCGCGCTGGCGACACCTCGCATGCGCCACAGCGCTGCTTCACCGCGCCATGTGCCCGTACGCCAGGCGCCTCCGTGCGCTCACTTGACCAGGACCCAGGCCAGGATGAAGCCAAAGACGGCGTTGACGGCCGCCGCCGCCAGCGCGCAGGAGAAGGACACAAAGTAGGCGTGCAGGGCCACGGGCTCAAACGCCCGCGCCACAAACATGCTGAGCGGCGTCTGCGCCGCCTTGGTCTGCGCGCACACACGCGAGGTTGCACGAGATGCGTCATCGCGTGCACCCCGGTCAGCGGCATTGCTGCGCGGCGGCGCATGCCCGACGAGTCCACGCTGCAGAGATGCGGGAAGCCCAGGTGCCGCCGCGCGCGACCCACCAGCAGCGCGATGATTGGGACGATGAGCATGAAGACGAGGTAGGTCATCATGAAGGTCCAGGTGACGGGCGCGCTGCCAATGGGCAGGCGCAGCGGCCCCGCCGTGGGCGCGGGCAGGGGAGGGTACGACTTGGCGAACTCTGCGGCGTACACCTGCCGCTGCCGCGCCTCCTGTTCCTCCCGCGAGGCGGCGGCGGCCTGCGGCGAGGTGGCGGCGGCTGGCTCCTCGGGCTGCAGGGCGGTGGTGGTGAGGGGCAGCGCGGCGGCGCCGCCGAGGCTGGCGCAGGCCACCGCTGCTCGCCGCCCGCCGCCGGGCAGCGGGGCTCTTGAGGAGGACGGCGCCTCGGCGCCGTGGAGGTGCGACCGCGGAGGCGGGTGGCTGCTGCAGGCGATCGGCAGGCCTCCTTTGAGGCGCTGCGTTGCTGCTGCGGAAGGAGGCTCTCTGTGCAGGCTCCAGCTGCTGGCTCCACTACTAGTGGCTGGCAGGGGCGATGCTGGCGCGGCGATGCCGCCGTGACGCCGGTGGCGCCACGCGGCGGGCGGCCACGCGGCCTGGCGGCTCCATCCTGCGCAGCCGCTGGCGCTCGTGCTGGCCACGCACGGGCCGTCAGGAGCCGCGCTGCAGATCTGTGAGCCCGCGAGCGTCGCAGAACGTGAAGTGGCGGCTGGGGCTGCAGCTTCGTGCGTCTGCCTGTGCACAAAGGCATGCGCGCCGCTGGGGCTCCTCCGCGCGGCGGTCCGAGCGGCGCCGTGCAGCAGCTGCGGAGCGAGGGGCGACGCGTGGTGCTGCGACGACGCCCCGCCGAGCTGTTGGCGCTGCGCCGCGCGCTGCTGCATCGCTGCTGATCAAGTCTCGCGCAGCGCGCAGAAGCGCCCAGGTCGCGCGCTGAACAGGAGCAGTCTGCAGTTCACTTGCGATCAGATGCTGCCGCGCGCGCGGTGTCAGGCACAACGGCCGATCGGTTTCCCAAAGCTCTGAACGAGGGCGCGGCCTGGCGTCGGAGAGCGGCGGTGCAGCGGCGTGTCTTGGCTGTACAGACGACGCAGAAGATCTCCTCTTTGCTGCTGCGGCCCCGGGCGTCCTGACGGCGTGAAGCGCCCGCACCCCTGCGCGCGGCGGCAGCGGAGCCAGCAGATCAGTGAGCCCCGCAGCAGCGTCAGGGCAGCCAAGCAGCTAGCACCATGGGCGGCACGACCAAAGGCGGCCGGCAGATGAACCCGGCAGGCAAGCACGCGCCCGGCACGGCGCGCCCTGTGCAGCACACTGTGTGACTCAGGCGCGCGGGCACTCAGGAGGAGCAGCATGCTCGTGATGCACGCCCAGGATGCGCTCACGCACGCTCCCGCTTGCTGTGTGGCAGCACACGCTCTTGTGCTCGGGTCCTCCTCGCATCCCCGGCGCGCTGCAGACGCGTTCCGCAAGGAGCAGCGCAAGAAGGAGATTGCGCGCAACAAGCTGGAGCGCAAGTACACGCGCGAGGCGGTCTCGAACCGCGACAAGCCAGAAGAGATTCGCAAGCAGCTCCTCGAGATTATTGAGCTCGAGGAGCAGGGCACGCTCAACAAGGCGAACAAGCTCAAGAAGAAAGTGCTGCAGGACGCCTACGACCACGCGCTCAAGAAGAAGCAGGTGAGCGCCCGCCGCTGGCCACCACGCACGCACACCGCCGCTGCTCCAGCGCAGCGGCAGCAGCAGTGGCAGCAGCAGTGGCAGCAGCAGAAGCCCGAATGAGCAGGGCCATGCATCCCGCGCGCCACCACGCGTGCACAGGAGGACGAGGCGCTCAAGAGCAAGCCCGCCGGCCCCGCGCCCGCGTCGGGCGGCCTGCCTGGCCTCCCCGGCGTGCTGCGGCCCGAGGACTCGCGCTACTACCACCCCACCCTCAACCCCACGGGCGCGCCGCCCCCCGGCAAGCAGGCGGCGGGCCTCATCTCCACGCCAGCCAGCATCGCCACCCAGGTGGGGGCGGGCGCCGCCGCCGCCGCCGCCGCCGCGCCAGGCAAGCCCGCCGTGCCCCTGCCCAAGCCCCCGCCCCTCCCCCCTGGCCCCGGCGGCCTGCCAAAGCCCCCCACAGGGCCGCCCTTGCCGGTGGGACCGGCGCCGGGCGCGCCGCACCAGCAGCCCCCCGCCCAGCCCCTCCCGCCCCCTCAGGGCGCGCCGCCCGGCTTCACCGGCACGGCGCACCCGCCGCCGCTGCCCCCGCCCGCTGTGCCCCCGCCAGGCTGGCACGGGCACGCCCTGAGCCAAGGCGGGCCGCTGCCGCCGCCCCCAGGGGGCCCCCGGCTGCCTCCGCCCATGGCCCCGCCGCCCCCGGGGCCGTCAGCCATGGACGTGGACGGCCAGGCGCCAGGCCTGGACGTGCCAGGAGGGGGGCCAGCAGCAGCAGCAGCAGCAGCAGCAGCAGCAGCAGCAGCAGCAGCAGCAG
>VFQP010004660.1_pt1 | contig 12562 bp, 11 predicted proteins | sample 3512351 | NCBI WGS metagenome assembly VFQP01 (sample SAMN10412372, study PRJNA504923) | tailings metagenome | isolation source: Relicate 1 Philex TSF1 revegetated site | place: Philippines: Tuba, Benguet | collected 2017-08-29 | reverse complement strand
CGCGTCCGGGCGCGGCCATTGCACGAAAGGGAACAGGCGCTGCCAGCGGGTCATGGGTATCGAGGCAAATTGAAACAGATCGGTTTGCAGTGGGCCGAGCGAAGGGTTCGCTCGGCTTCGACAGATAGCCATCGGTTGGAATGGCGCCGATGTCGCACTGGACCCGGATCGCATAGGTAACGAACCGCTGACCAATATCGACGTTCCAAACCTGGCCTTATTAGTTCTTGAGGATATCGATGGCCTCGGGTAAATCATGGTCGATCGCAAACGAGCCTTGGTAGTAAAGCTCGAAATGCGCTACGGACACGCCTTGGATCATCGACTTCAGCAAGGCTCGGATCGTGCGCACTGATCCGGGTAAGCTTGCAACGTACGGGCGTGTTTCTCGCGGACCTTACGTGAAACGTAGTCCATGAAGGTACTTGGGGTCCGCTCCCGTGACGGCTTGTGAAATGCGCCCGCAGAGACCGCGTGTGCCTCAAATGCCGAACCGGCCGGCAGCGCAAGCAGCCGTTCGCGGTCCTCGCGCGGCAGCCTCTGCCAGTCCTTGAGCGGCAGCCTGAGCGATGCCTGATCCAGCTTGTAGCGCACTGCCAGCGGCAGCCAGGTCAACGCCTGGGCCTCGCAAGGCTCAAATGGCAGGCGGACGGTCGGTTGGAGGTCAGCACTCAGTTTGAACTGCATATGGTTAGCGCTGAACTGGCGGTACGCTTATTCCTGCTTTCGCTAACACGCAAAATCGATTGCTTCCGTGGCGGCTGTTCACCCGACGGCATCTGGGAGACTGGAGCTACGACGCTTCAGCACTCACAGAGGATGGTGGCCAGCGGGTGAACGGCAGCATCGATTTCACGACACGGCCTGGTAGTAAATGTTCTGTGGGTGGCGTGCCTGCGCAAAAAAGAACCAGCGCTCGAGCAGCAACCCTGCGGCCTGCGAAGCAAACGCCAAGGGCCAGATGGGTGGGGAGCTGGTGGCCCATGCCCACCCCAGCAGCAACAACGGAATGCCGAAGGCCAGCGCCTGGAAGGCCAGGGGCGTTTTGCGCATGACCTGCGCAGTGGCGCCATGAAAGAACTCGCGGGTGTTGAACGAGCCACCGGTCATGCCCATCGACTTCTGCACAACGCGCGCCGCGTGGATGCCCGTGGCGGACTGTGGTGTGGACTTCGGCTTGAGACGGGCGTTGCGGCGCAGCGAAAGCCCCCGGGTGAACCAGGCCAGTGCAGTCGTGGCCATGGCCCAGCCCGTCACGCTGGATGCAAATGCGCTGTCGTCTGCCAACGCGCCGAGCGTACCCGACGCTACCAGGCCCGAGGCCAGGCCCAGCAGCGTGTAGTTCACGACGGTGAGTGGATGAGACCATTCCTGCACGAACCGGATGCAGGCGTAGATCATCGCGGTGCAGTACCACAGCAACAAGGCACCCGGAATAACCAGCGCCGCCAGCCACGGTGCGGCGGCCGCGGCAGTGGGAGGATCCGCCAGCGTCGCCCACACAGCCCAGCCGCCCGCCAGCGCCATGAACGCCGGCAGGACGATGACCTCCCTGGACATCCAGGAGGTGCGCCACATCAGAACCGCGCGCCAGGCGCGCATCGGATGGCCGAGATGGAAGAAAGAGGCAATAAGCGCCAGCACCAACATGGCCGTGGCCGTCCATAGCATGGGTAGCAGCGCCTCGACCGGCGGCCGGTTGGCCAGGGTGGTCACTGCCAGCACCACCATGAGCCCCTGGGCGGTGCCGGCGATCGTGGTGAACAGGATGATGGACAGTGCCGGCTTCACGGTCGATCCTTTTCCGCGCGAGCGGCATCGGACGGCGGCTGCTTCGTTACCCGCCGGGGCAGGTACCGGTTGGCGGGCTGGGTCTCCCATTCCGGCATGAGGGTGTAGCCACCGCGCTCCCGGATCGCTTGTGACACCTCCGAATCCGGGTCCTTCACATCGCCGAACAGCCGCGCACCAGTGGGGCAGGCCTTCACGCAGGCGGGCTTTCGGTCCTGCGGCGGGAGCAGTTCGTCGTAGATGCGGTCCACGCACAGGGTGCACTTGGTCATCACCTTGCGCTCTTCATCGAACTCACGGGCGCCGTAAGGGCAGGCCCAGCTGCAGTACTTGCAGCCAATGCACTTGTCGTAGTCCACCAGCACGATGCCGTCGCTCTTGCGCTTGTAGCTGGCACCGGTGGGACACACCGGCACGCAGGGAGGCTCTTCGCAATGCAGGCAGCTCTTCGGGAAATGCACCGTCTGCGTGTCAGGGTAGCTGTCGGCCTCGAAGGTCTGCACCCGGTTGAAGAATGTGCCGGTGGGCTGCTCACCGTAGGCGTCCTGGTCGGTCATCGGACCCGCAGCCCCCGAGGTGTTCCATTCCTTGCAGGAGGTCACGCAGGCATGGCAGCCCACGCACTCGTTGAGGTCGATGACCAGGGCGAGCTGAATCGCCAGCGTCTTGGGTTCGTTCGGGAGTTGGCTCATGGCTTTTTCGACAGGATGTGGGTCATGAACCGGCGGCCACTGCGCAGCAGACCCGGAACGCTTGGCACCGCGTCCAATTGTGGAAAGCTCTCGGCCGGCTCTTCGGCGTGGGCAGGCCGGAGGTTGACGCGAACGTCGTACCAGCCGGCCTGACCGGTGACCGGGTCCGAATTGCTGATCTGGCCGCCTGCGAACGGCAACTCCTCCGTGATGAGGTGGTTCAGCAGAAATCCCTTGCGCGACTCATCGGCTCCAGGCGCCAGTTGCCACGCGCCAGACGCCTTGCCGATCGCGTTCCAGGTCCACACCGTTCCGGGTTCCACTGCGTCGCTGTGGCGCACCATGCAGCGCAGTTCGCCCCAGGCGCTGGTGACCCAGGCCCAGCCGCCGTCTTCCACGCCGGCCGCTTTGGCCGTCACCGGGTTCACGTGCAGGTAGTTGTGGCTGTGGATCTGGCGCAGCCAAGCGTTCTGTGAATCCCAGGAGTGGTACATCGCCATGGGCCGCTGGGTGATGGCGGCCAGCGGAAACTGCTGTGTGTCCACACACGCGTTTTCCAGCGGTTCGTACCAGAACGGCAGCGGGTCGAAATAAGTGGCGATGCGCTCGCGCAGGTGGTCTGGCGGCTGCCGGCCTTTGCTTTTTCCCTGCGCGGCCAGCCGGAAGGTTTGCAACGTGTCGGAATAGATGGCCAGCTGCACCGGATCGTTCTTCTGGCGCCAGCCCTTCTCCTTGGCGAAGTCGAGATAAGGCCGGTTCCAGTTGCGCATGTACTGCTGGTTCTTGGGCATGTGGTGCTGGAACACGCAGTTGTTCTTTGCGTACATCTCCCACTGGTTGGGGTTGGGATCGCCGCGCAGATGCTGGGTGCCGTCCTTGCCCCGCCACCCCATCAGGAAACCTACACCGGGCTGGGCCTGGAAATTGACCACGAAGTCGGGGTAGTCCTTGAACTTGCGCGAGCCGTCTTCGTTGGTGAAGGCTGGAAACTTCAGGCGCGAAGCCAGCTCGATGAGCACTTCCTGAAATGGCTTGCACTCGCCGGTGGGCTCGACCACGGGAACGCGTACCGAGTCCACCGGTCCGTCGAACTCGGAAATCGGTCGGTCCAGCATGCTCATCACGTCGTGCCGTTCCAGGTAGGTGGTGTCGGGGAGCACGAGGTCGGCAAAGGCCACGGTCTCACTCTGGAAGGCATCGCACACCACCAGGAACGGAATCAGGTACTCGCCGTCTTCGCCGCGCGCGTTGAGCTTCTTGCGCACCTCCATGGTGTTCATGGTGGAGTTCCAGGCCATGTTCGCCATGAAAATCAATAGCGTGTCGATCTTGTAGGGATCCCCCCGGACGGCATTGGTGATCACGTTGTGCATGAGTCCATGGGCCGACAGCGGATGCTCCCAGGAAAAGGCGTGATCGATGCGCAGGGGCGTTCCGTCGGCGTGCACCGCCAGTTCTTCGGGGTTTGCCGGAAACCCGAGCGGCGCGGCGTTGAGCGGCGTGTTCGGCTTGATCATGTCCGGGTCGTTGAAGGCCCGGTAATTGGGGACGATGTGCCGCGGGTAGGGCGCCTTGTGGCGAAAGCCGCCAGGGGCGTCGATCGTGCCCAGCAAACTCATCAGCACCGCCAGTGAGCGCACCGTTTGGAAGCCGTTGGAATGCGCTGCGAGCCCGCGCATGGCGTGGAACGCCACTGGCCTGGCCTGGGTGGTCGGGTGCTGCTTGCCCCAGGCGTCGGTCCAGGGAATCGGCAGCTCAAAGGCCTGATGCAGCGCGGTCTCGCCCATCTCGCGCGCCAGCTGGCGAATGCGCTCGGCTGGAATGCCGGTGATGGTCTCGGCCCACTCGGGTGTGTGCTGGCTCACCCGTTCGCGCAGCAACTGAAACGCCGGCGCCACCCGGGTGCCGTCCGGCAAGGTGTAGTGGCCCTCCAGGGCCAGCGATCGGCCCTCTTCCACGCCCTCGGGGTAGGCCTGAATCGCACGCCCGCTGGTCAGATCCCATGCCAGCTTGTTGTGCGGGTTGCGCCCATCGCCCGGCACACCGGCGGCAGGATCGAAGGCAAACAGACCTTCTCGCTCGCCGTCGTCCAGCACCACCAGCTGCGGGGCGTTGGTGAAGCGTTGCAAGAAGGGTCGGTCAACCAGATCGTGCGCGATCAGCTCGTGCAGCAGCGCCATGAACAGCGCGCCATCGGTACCCGGTCGAATCGGAATCCACTCGTCTGCGATCGCCGAGTAGCCGGTGCGAACGGGGTTGATGGAAATGAAGCGACCACCCGCGCGCTTGAACTTTCCCAGCGCCATCTTCATCGGATTGCTGTGGTGGTCTTCGGCGGTGCCGATCATCACGAACAGCTTGGCGTGGTCCAGGTCCGGGCCGCCGAACTCCCAGAAGCTGCCTCCTACCGAATAGATCATGCCGGCGGCCATGTTCACCGAACAGAAGCCGCCGTGTGCAGCGTAGTTGGGGGTGCCGAATTGGCGCGCAAACAGGCCGGTGAGCGCCTGCATCTGATCGCGACCTGTGAACAGCGCGAATTTCTTGGGGTCGGTGGCGCGCAGGTGGGACAGCCGTTTCTCCAGAATGTCGAAAGCGCGCTCCCACGAAATCGGCTCGAACACGCCTTCGCCGCGCTCGCTGCCTGGCTTGCGCAGCAGTGGCTGGGTGAGTCGGGCCGGCGACACCTGTTTCATGATGCCCGAGCTGCCCTTGGCGCAGATCACCCCCTTGTTCAGGGGGTGGTCGGGATTGCCATCGATGTACCGGACCTGCCCGTCCCGCAGGTGCACCCGGATGCCGCAGCGACACGCGCACATGTAGCAGGTGGTCGTTTTTACCTCGGTATCGGCCGTGCTGCTGGCCGTTGGGTTGTGCACCGGATCGCTTGAGAGGAACTTGAACATGGACTTATGCTAGGCAGCCTGCAAATTCGCGTATCGGATAATTTCGCTCGCCGTGAACCAAAAAATCGATCAACGACTGAGGCTTACGCTGCGCCAGCTGGAGGTTTTTGCGGCCGTTGCACGGGGTGGCACCACGCGGGCCGCCGCTGACGAAATCTCCCGATCCCAATCGGCCGCGAGCAACGCGCTGGGCGAGCTGGAGTCGGCGCTGGGGGTGCAGTTGTTCGACCGTGTGGGCAAGAAGCTGGTGATCAACGAGAACGGGCGTGCCTTGCTTCCACGTGCGGCCACGGTGCTGGAACAGGCGGCGGACACCGAGATGCTGTTCACGGCCGAGCACGCCGCACCGCTAAGGCTGGCTTCCAGCTACACCGTGGGCGAGTACCTGCTGCCGGAACTCATTGCGCGGTGGAAAAGCGATCACCCCCACTGCCGGGTGCTGGTGGATATCGCCAACACGCACGACGTGTTCGAACGCTTGGTGTCGTTTCGCGCCGACATGGGCTTCATCGAGGGAACCCACAGCCACCCCGAACTCACGGTGCGCAAGTGGCGCGGCGACGAGATCGTGGTGATTGCCGCTCCCGACCATCCGTTGGCGGGGCGCCGGGTCAGTGCGCGACAACTGGCTCAGGCCACTTGGGTACTGCGCGAACCTGGTTCCGGAACGCGTGAGGCCTCTGACCGCTGGCTGATTCCCCATTTGGCGCAAATGGAGGTCGAGCTTGAGCTGGGCAGCAACGAAGCGGTCAAGCGTGTGGTGGCTGCGGGGCTGGGTCTGGGCTGCCTGTCGCGCCTCGCCGTGCAGGAGGCGATTGCCGAAGGGTGGCTGGTCGAACTGCACACCACGCTCCCGGCAATGCAGCGCACCTTGTCCGTCGTGCTGCACCGGGCAAAGAAGCTGGGCGAGACCGCCAATGGTTTCTTGCGGCACTGCATGCGCGCTTGAACAGGCACGCCGCAACGGGGAATCGCATTGCATCGCGCCGGTATTCAAAGCCCCTTGTGCCGTCGCCGCAGTGCGTTCCGCGATGCCTCTCAAAGCTTTGGCCGAGCCCGCTGGGCAGGCACCGTTTTGGTGTCGATAGGCGCCGAAAAACCAGGTCCCGAAATTGCATGGGCTTGGGTTGGTGGTTTTTCTAGTATGCAAAAAATGAAAAATAAGAGCCGAAAAATCGATTAGACACAAGGCTGTCGCGGGAACATCATCTTTCAAAAGCATCAAATTTTGAAAGTTAACGATGGACCTCTCTCTCTTCCCGCGCATCCGTCTGGGGCATTTCCCCACCCCCCTGGAGCCCATGGGCAACCTCTCGGCGCTGCTCGGCGGGCCGCGCCTGTGGGTCAAGCGTGACGACTGCACTGGCCTTTCCACCGGCGGCAACAAAACCCGCAAGCTGGAATACCTCATGGCTGAAGCCGTGGCGGCCCGTGCCAACGTGGTCATCACCCAGGGGGCTACGCAGTCCAACCATGCGCGCCAGACTGCCGCGGCGGCTGCCCGGCTGGGCATGAAGTGCCACATCCTGCTGGAAGACCGCACCGGCAGCACCGACCCGGACTACACCGACAACGGCAACGTGCTGCTGGATCGCCTGCACGGGGCCACGGTGGAGCGGCGTCCGGGCGGGGCCGACATGCAACGCGAAATGGAACTGGTGGCCGAGAAGCTTCGTGCCGACGGGTTGCGGCCGTATGTCATCCCTGGTGGTGGGTCAAACCCGGTGGGTGCGTTGGGCTACGTGAACGCAGCCTTCGAACTGGTGGCACAAGCCGCTGCGCAGGGCATGAAGATCGACTACCTGGTGCACGCCACCGGCAGCTCGGGCACCCAGGCCGGGCTGGTGGCGGGGCTGCATGCCATCAACAGCGACATCAAGCTGCTGGGCATCGGCGTGCGCGCACCGCAGGAAAAGCAGGAAACCATGGTGCACGACCTGGCCTGCCGCACGGTCGAGCACATGGGTATGCGCGGTGGCGTTCCGCGTGAGTCGGTGGTGGCCAACTGCGACTACGTTGGTCCGGGCTACGGCTTGCCCACGCCGGGCATGCTCGAGGCGGTCGCGCTGCTGGCGCAGACGGAGGGTCTGCTGCTTGACCCTGTGTATTCCGGCAAAGGCATGGCGGGTCTTATCGATCTGATCCGCAAGGGACACTTCCAGCCGAAACACAACGTGGTCTTCCTGCACACCGGCGGGTCGGTTGCACTGTTCGGCTACGGTGAGGCGCTGGGGCTCAAGGCAGCGCAGGTTGGCTGATCGGCCGCTCCCCGCGGGGTGCAGACGATCGGGTTCGGGGTTTGTTCACGGTTCATCAACAGGAGAGATCGAAATGCAAAAGACCACGGTCAGCACGGTGCTGCGCTATTCCCTTGTGGCGGCTGCTGCCACCGTCATGGCCACCACCGCACATGCACAAACCACATTGCGCTTGTCCACCTATGTGAACGAAGTTGACGTCCGCTACGAAGGCTTCAAGAAGTTCGCCGAGCTGGTGAACACCAAGACCAGCGGCCGGGTGAAGGTGGAGATCTTTGGTTCTTCCACGCTGCACGGCTGGAGCGAGGGCGTGGACGCCATGCAGGGCGGTGTTGCCGACATCAGCTGGGTGTCGGCCGACAAGCGCCTGCCGTGCTACCGGGTCACTTCGCTCTACCCGATGGCGGTGGACATGAAGAAGCAGATCGAGCTGGACGCTGCTTACGCTGCCCTGATTGCCCCGGAGGCCAACAAGGCTGGCTTGGTGCCGCTCATCAACTCCAACTATTCCTACGACCAGGAGTGGTGGTTCAAGAATCCCAATACGGACCTGGCCAAGCTCAATGGCAAGCTGGTGCGCTCCATCGGCCCGATGGTGTCGATGATGATCGAAACCTGGGGCGGCAAGCCGGTCTTCATCGCGCCCAAGGAGGTCTTCCAGTCCGCCGAACGTGGCGTGGTGGACGGCATCAACATGGGTGTGGCCACCTACAGCGCATGGAAGCTTTGGGGCGTGATGCCGCACATGGTTCAGTCCAACCTGTTCTACGGCAACATCCAGTACATGATGAACAAGCGCAAGTTCGACGCGCTGTCCCCGGCCGACCAGAAAGCGCTGCAGGCCGCCGCCACCGAATCCGAGGTATGGCTCAAGCCGCGCTACGAGGCCTGGGTGGACGCCAGCATCGCTGACGCCGTCAAGCAAGGCGGCACGGTGACCAAGATCACCGCCGAGAAGCGCAAGGCCCTGCTGGACAGCGTGGTCGGCAAGTGGACCGGCGAAGTGGATGCCGGTTGCGGACCTGAGCTGGCTGGCAAGGTGCGTGCCCTGTTCAAGCAGCACTCGCTTTGAAGCCCATGCTGGCAACGATTGAACGTGGCCTGGAGCGGCTGGCCGTATGGCTGGCCGCCGCAGGGGCATTCATCATCGTCGTGCAGACCGTGTGGATTTCCTACGGCGTCTTCATGCGTTACGTCGTGGGCAATCCTGATGGCACGGTGACGGAAGCCACCGCCTTGCTGCTGTTTCCTGCGGCTTTGCTGGGGCTGGCGTTTGCCTTGAAGGAAGACGCCTACCCCAAGGTGTCGTTCCTCATCGATGCTCTGGGGGCCCGTGGTCAGCAGGTCCTGGCAGCGGTGAACCTGGTGCTCATGATCCTCGTGGGGGTCTTCTTCTCCATCGCCGGTGTGGAAGCCACCTTCCGCGCCTACGAGTCCGGCACCGCGTCCGAGATTCTGCTGTGGCCGCGCTACCTGTTCTGGGCGCCCGGCGCCCTGGCACTGGTGGTGTTTACTGTGTATGCCGGCGTGCGCCTGGTGTCGGTGCTGTCCAGCCCGCCGCAGCCCGCTCACCAACCAAAGTAGAGGTCTCTGATATGGAGTGGTACCACGTTGGATTGGGGCTGTTGGGACTGCTGGTCATCTTCATCGGGATCGGCTTGCCCATTCCCTTTGCGCTGGCCCTGGCCTCCATGCCTTTCCTGCTGCACATCCAGGGCTGGTCCACCGCCCTGGTGAGCACGGAGCTCAAACTGTGGGGTGTCTGGATCGACTACGTCTTGCTGGCCGTCCCGCTGTTTGTGTTCCTTGGGGAGCTGATAGGGCGGTCCAACATCGGTGCCAACCTCTACCAGCTCATGCATCGGGGTGTGCGGGTGAAGGGCTCGGCCGCCTACGGCAGCATCGCGGCGTGCGCCGGTTTCGGCGCGGTGTGTGGCTCGTCGATGGTGGGCTCGCTGACCATCGGCGGTGTGGCCCTGCCCGAGATGACCAAGCTCGGCTACAACAAGCGGCTGTCGAGTGGTGTGCTGGCCGCGGGGGGCACCCTCAGCGTGCTGATTCCGCCCAGCCTGATCCTGCTGTTCTACGGTATCGTCACCGACACCTCGATCGGCGAGCTGTTCATCGCAGGCGTCATCCCTGGTCTGCTGCTGACGCTGTTGTTCGCCGTAACCGTTTTCATCTGGGGGCGCATGTACCCCAGCCACATCCCTGGCGCGGACAACGCACCACGCCCCTCGGTGCGCGAATTCCTGATTGCTTTCGGCCCGATTTTTCTCATCGGACTGGTCATCACCGTTTCGATCTACGCCGGCATTGCCACCCCCACGGAAGCCGCGGCGGTGTCGGCGCTGCTGACCACGATCCTCGCGTTTGCCGTAGGAGGCCTGACCGTGCGAGGCTTCAACGAAGCCTTGTTTGCCACCATGCGCACCATGGGCTACCTGGGCTTGCTCTTGTCGGCGGGCATCCTTTTCGGTTTCGTGCTGACGTACTACCGGGTACCGCAGGAAGTCAGCGAACTGTTCCTGTCCTACAACCTCAGCCCCGTCATGGTGCTGGCCATGGTGATCGTGTTCTACGTCATCCTGGGCATGTTCCTGGAACCGGTGTCGATGACCTTCATCACCTTGCCCACCATCTATCCGCTGATGCAAGCGGCGGGTTATGACTTGATCTGGTTTGGCATCGTCTACACCATCACCATGGAAATCGCGGTGCTCACACCGCCGGTGGGCTTGAACCTGTATGTCATTCAGGGCATCAGCCGAGGCACCATTCCCATCGGTGACGTGATCAAGGGCTGCCTGCCGTTCCTGGCCTGCATGGCATTGCTGATCGCCATGGTGATCGCCATCCCCGGCATTGCCCTGTGGCTGCCTTCGATCATGAAATGACCGCGAGCGCGATGGCTTCCGAGGTGCTGCATGTGGCGCGGGCCGGCAAAGGCGAGCCGCTGGTGCTGGTGCATGGGTATCTGGGTGGGTCCAGCCAGTGGACCGCCGAGCTGCAGGCCCTGAGCCAGCATCTGGACGTGATCGCGCCCGACCTGCCCGGCTTTGGCAAGAGCCGCCATCTGACCTCGCCCGACCGGATCGAGGGATACGCTGGTGCGGTGCTGCAAGCCCTGGACCACCTGGGCGTGCAGCGCTTCCACCTGCTCGGTCACTCCATGGGCGGCATGATCGTGCAGGAGATGGTTCGCCTGGCACCAACGCGTGTGGACCGCCTTGTGCTCTATGGCACCGGCCCGCTGGGCTTGCTGCCGGGCCGCTTCGAGACCATGGCGCGGTCGCGCGAACGATTGACCGAAGATGGCGTGGACGCCACCGCACGCCGCATCAGCGCGACCTGGCTGTTGCACCGCGAGCAATCGCCCCACGCCGCAGCGCTGGGCGATCTGGCGGCGCAGGCCAGCGCTCAGGCGGCCGAAGCCGGTCTGTGGGCCATGGAGCGTTGGGACGGGCGGCCGAACCTGCGCCACATCACCCAGCCAACCCTGATCGTCTGGGGCGACCACGACCGCAGCTACCAGTGGCCGCAAGTGGAGCAGTTGTGGCGGCAGATTCCCAACGCATCGCTCGCGGTGCTTCCGCATTGTTCGCATGCACTCCACCTGGAATATCCCGATCTGTTCCATCGGTTGGTGGCGGACTTCCTGCTCGGGCCTGCCAACCAGCCCATGTAGACAGGGCCGGGCAGGTGAGGGCCTTGCCCCGGCGCTCGACCGCGAAGCTGCCTAAACTCGTGCCATCTGTTTGCAGCGCGCGGGGGCTTGCATGGAACTGAAGTGGCTGGACGACTACCTTGCATTGATAGAGACAGGCTCCTTCTCGGCAGCAGCCGAGAAGCGGCATGTCTCCCAACCCGCGTTTTCGAGGCGCATCCAGCAGCTGGAAGACTGGTTGGGCGTCTCTCTGATCGACCGCTCACGCAAGCCCTTGCGCTTCACGCCGCTGGCCGCCAAGCACGAAGCGGACTTCCGTAGCCTCGCCACGCAGATCTACGAATTTCAAGCAACGTTGCGCTCCGACGCCAACCAGTCCCCCGGTCTGGTGATGGCCGCCCAACACAGCCTGGCTGCCTGGTACCTGCCGACCTTTCTGGAAGAGCTTCGTTCACTGATGCCGGACCAGCGCTTCAGGATCCGTTCCGAAAATCGCGACGAAAGCGTTGCGCTGCTGGCGCGTGGCCATGCCGACATCCTGCTGACCTACGAAACACGCCAGACCCAAAGCGACGTCCCTCCGCAGCTAGCCACATGCTGCCAGCTGGGCGAGGACGCGCTGGTGCTGGTGGCCAGCGCGAGGCTGTGCGAATCGGAAGACTTCATGAACCCGAAGCGGCCCCTGCCATTGTTGTGCTTTCCCCCGGAGAGCTTCTTCGGGCAAGCCATCCGTACCCATGCACTACCCGAACTGATGCACGCCCGGTTGGTCACCATCCAGTGTGTGAGCGAATTCAGTCTGGGTCTGCGGGAAATGGCGCTGATTCATCAGGGCGCTGCGTGGCTGCCAAGAAACCTCATTGCACAAGACCTGCAGATGGGCAAGCTGCGGGAGGTTGATTCGGTGGGCGGCGAGGTGCCGTTGAGAATCGTTGCCTATTTTTCGAACCACAGCGGGCGGGCGCTGCAAGGCCTGCTGGAGCAGCTCCTGGCCCGGCGAAGTGCCCACAGCAAGGCGAGCCCGCCCACGCACGCGGAGGCCTACCCGGCACTGGAATGAGCGCTTGCAGAGCGAGCAGAAAGGTCCAGAAGTGGCACTCTTTCATCAGATAGCCCACATTACTTATCAATAGAGCTGACAACTTTGCCGAAGAAAAACACCTCGTTTGAGTAACTGCCGACAGCCGAGGCAGCCCTCAGTCTTCGCGGGCCAGCGCCTGCAGCGCCTCGGCCTCGGTCCGGTAAAGG
>VFQP010004659.1_pt1 | contig 12563 bp, 15 predicted proteins | sample 3512351 | NCBI WGS metagenome assembly VFQP01 (sample SAMN10412372, study PRJNA504923) | tailings metagenome | isolation source: Relicate 1 Philex TSF1 revegetated site | place: Philippines: Tuba, Benguet | collected 2017-08-29 | reverse complement strand
AGGGCGACCCGCGCCCGCAAGAGTCGGAGATCGCCGCCGCGCAGTGGATGCCGCTGCAGGCCTTCAACGACCAGCAGTTCATGACGGGTGAGCGGGCGGGCGCTGTGTCCGAGGGAGAGCTCGGTTTGGGTGAGGCGGCGGCCGCAGCGCGACGTTGAGGGGGCGGCCCACGTGCGCGCACACCACGCAGGCGTGGCGCTGTTTGAGAGGCTGAGGGAGAGGTGCACGGCGTGGGCGCAAGGGCGCTACAAGGGGCTGCGGGCCGAGAAGCTGGACGCCTCGTTCCTGCAGCGCAAGCGCGCCGACCTGACCATCTGGGGCGAGGACGACGCGCCCGCAGCCGAGGCGGTCGCGGCGACGGCGGCAGCGGCGACGGCAGCGGCTGACGGCAGCAACAACTGACGGCACAGTGCTTCTCTAAATCTTCCCCCCAGTATCCCTTTTGCGGTGCTTTATCTATCGCGTGCCCTCGTCGTGATGATCATCGGCGCTTGTGTACAGCCTTCCATACCCTACTTGCACCGGCGTGCGGCTGCATGTCATCTGTATCGCGACGCCACGTATGCAAGCTCCTGCCGCCGCGACCTGTCAGCGTTGCAGTTCCAGTTCACAAGTGTGCGCCAGCGCGCAGGGGCCACGGGGCAGCCACATCAAACCGCGGCGGCGGCAGAGGACGCCCTGGCAGAGGGCTCGTCCCTGGCGCTGTAGGTCCCGGGGATGCTCTCCACATCGTCGTCATCATCGTCCGTGCTCTCCTCCCCTTGCTGCTGCTGCTGTTGCTGCTGCAGCGTGGCCTCCAGGCGGGCCATGGCCTCCCGCACCATGAGCTTCCTCGCCTGCGCGTGCTTGAGGCCAACGAGCCCCGACGCCTCTAGAGCAGAGTTGCGCAGTCCAGGAGGCTCAAGAGGCCAAGCGAGCCACGCAAGGGGTGAGGCGCGGGCCACGCGCCTTCGCTCACACGAGGGACTGACCCTCACCTGCCTCTCCTCAAGCTGCGCCAGGCGCTTGAGCCGCATGGCCTCGCGCCGCCGCGCGCGCCGCGCCACGCGCCCCTCGCGCGGGCCGCGCCCGACCGCCATGGCCGCGCCCGGGTTCTCGCCCTCGGCGTAGTTGCCCCACTGGCCTGCGCGCAGGCACAGCCCGCGGTAACGGCACACGCGCACCCCTCAAGAAAAGCAGACGAGGCCTGCGAGCTGCGAGAAAAGAAAGCGCGTCGGCGGGCATCAGCGCCGCCCACACGCACCGTAGTAGCCGCCGTCCGTCTTGGCGGGGCGCAGCAGCCTCGGCGCGGTCTGGCAGGCCTCGCAGCAGCAGCCGCGCAGCCGCGCCTTGCAGGCGGCGCAGGCGATGAAGAGCTCGTTGCAGTCGACGTTGGCGCAGTTGACGTGCGGCAGCTCGGCCGCCGCCTGCCCGCACAGCTCGCACGGCACGGCGGCGGGCAGCGGGCCGCCAGACTGCACCGCCGCCTCGGGGTCGCCTGCCAGCGAGGGTGAGGGGGAGGGCGCACACGCGGCGCGTGTCGCCGCCGCCGGGCGCGGCGTTCCCTCGCCTCTCGTTCGCCCAGCTCGCTGCGCCCGCCCTGCAGCTTTCCGTCGCCTGACTGACTGGGTGATTGCTAGCCAGCGCGCCAACCACACCCGCACTCACGTTGGTCGGGCCCGATGGCCATGCGCCCGTCAAACACATAGAGAGAGCCCTTCCAAAGGTCCGGGCCCTCCTGCCGCAAGTAGTTCTGCGCGCGCGCATGTTTCCAGGGCGGCAGGGCCAGGCAACGTGAGGAGGAGGCGCCGCCGACGGGGCGTGGCCAACGCGAGCCTCGCCCAGCACCTGCTCACTGCGGCACTGGGTGCCGATGCGACCCGGTGTTGTGGCCGCGTCGGCGAAACGCTCACCTGGATGCCGCCTTCCAAGGTGTAGAGGTTGCTGAAGCCCCTGCTCTTGAGGAAGGTCGAGTAAATGTCGCAGCGGATGCCGCCGGTGCAGTACATCTGCGCTCAGCTCAACACCGGCGCGCGCACTTGCCTCTCCACGCTGGTGTCGGTGACAGGAGGTGAGGCCCTGCAAAGCCCGGGAGCGAGCATGCCTCACCATGATGGGCGTGTCCTTGGGCACGTCGCGGATGTACGACGGCACATCCTGCTGATCCTGCCCCACGGGCGTCTCGGCAAACACCTCCTCGTCCGGCCGCTCTGCGCCGCACGAGGCCCAAGCGTGGGGGACCAGCGCTCAGGAGAAGCCACGAACCCTCCTGTGCCCACAGCCGCACCCAACTCCTCGTCTTCTTGTTCAAGCAGGCAAACCAGAACCGCCAGCGCCGCCGCTCACCGGCGCCCACAAAGTGCCCGGCGTCCCACTCGTAGTTGTTGCGCACGTCCAGCACCACCACGTTGCGCTTCTGCGCACGCGCAGCACGCACACACAGCCCGCCGCCATAAGGGTGTGGGCACTTCAGGAGCAAGAGGGAGGTTGCGTCGCGCGGCCCAGGCCCACTGCCGGGGGCGCGGCGACGCCGCGCCCCCCCGCGCTGCCTGGCGCCTCACCTCTGCCTCTGCCAGCATCCTCTTCCATGCGTCGGGCTCGAGCGGCTGCGCGCGCGCCTCTGGCCGCGTGACGGGCAGGCCCGCAATGCCGCCGGCCAGCGAGATGAGGTTGGGCTTGTGCTTGAGCCGCAGCTTGGGGAAGGCGTGGCCCTGGGGCGACGGCCACACCGAGTGCCGGATGCCCTGCGTGTTTTGTGCGTGCGGAGCGGGAAGGGCCAGGACCAGGGCGGACACACACGTATCTCCTCCTCCTGTCGGGATTGTGCCGTCCTGCCAGCTTCAAGCGTGCACGACCGCGCCCCCAGCTGCCGCACGCGCACCTGCCACAGCGGCTGCGCCTTGAGCCAGTCGAGGTAAGCCAGCGCGTGCTGCTTGGTGCCGCCGTACTGCGCGTTGACGCCCTGGTGCGAGAAGTAGATGCGCCCGCGGATGTCCCAGCCCTGCGCCTTGACGTGCGCCTTGTGGTCCTCCACCAGCTGCGTACGCACGCAGCGAGAGCGCAGAGGGCGGGCTTGTGGAGCGCGTGCGGCCATGGGCGCCGCACCGCACCCGCTCACGCGTGGCGCCACGCACCTGCTGCGGGTCCGGGACATCCACCAGGTGGTAAAAGTTGACCACGACGTATTCTTCTTGCTGCTGGTGCTGGTGCTGCTGCTGGTGCTGCGCCTCCTCCTGCGGCTGCTGTTCACTGGCGGCGCCCGCGGCCGCCCACGCCCGGCACTGGCGCCGGTGCTGCACGCAGTGGAGCTGGGGCGCGGCGGCCAGCGCCAGGACGGTCATCGTGTGCTGCTGCTGGTGCAAGTGTGCGCCGCAGCGGCCATGGTGGAGCGATGGTGCTGCCGTTCCGCTGTTCTGGTGGTGGTGGCGGCTCCGACACGGCCACACGAGCCCCGGCGCGGCGGGGCCAGTGGCCGCGCACGGGCGAAGGCACCGCTGCCGCATCGACATCTCGGCGACGGCACAGGAGGAATGCGACCTTGCCGATTGCGGAGTGCGAGCATGGGAAAGCCGGGCAAAGCGGAGAAGAAGAGCAGCAAAGCGGAAAGGGTGGTACATCTGAAGAGGTCACGCATCGTGCAGCAAGCCACAGCAGCCACAGGGAGGCGGCGGGGGGCAGCCGGACGGGTCGCGGACCAGTAGCTGTCGCCGACGCTCACACGCGGCCCGACAAGAGGCCCTCTCTCGCGCTGCGGTCGTCCTCCACGAGCGGCTTTGCCGGCGGCTCCTGCAGGCGCCAACATGGTGTGGACACGGTGGGCACGCGCGACTGCCGCCATCACAGGATGGCCATGACAGCTGCGCCTTCGGCAGCGGGCGGCGGGCCAAACGTGGGCCCCGCGCAAAGTCACAACCGCCACGTGGTTGCGCGCTAACTTGGTGGAAGAGCACGAGGACGGCCAGCAGCACGAGCAGCAGCTGCGCCACGGCGGGCAAGCGCACAACGGACGAGTAGAGCTGCTCGCCCGCCAGCTGCTTGCCGGCCTGGATAAAGGTCACCTTTTCCTGCAGCCCGACCTGCGCCAAGCAGGCCAAGCATACACGTGGTGCCGCCACATTGCGTGGGGCCTCGCTGGGGCCTCAAGGAAGAAGAACCAGCACTGACGGACCAACACAGCTTTGCCTTTGGGCTGCGAGACATCTGGCACGCCCGGTAGCTGGGCCCCAGCCCCGCCGAGTACAAAACCCCCCGCCACACACAGCGGCGACGACAAAACGACTGCGCACCGCGATGGTTGCCAGGCCGGCGACCCACACGGCCTTGCCAAAGAACTTGTGCACGGGCCCCAGCGCCAGGCGGCCCGGCAGCGAGATCGTGGGGTAGAGGTAGCTGCCAAAGCCGACGGTGAACTGCAGCGAGAGCAGGATGAGCGTGAGCAGGCCGAGGTAGCTGTGCGGCGAGTAGAGGTTGGGGATGGGCGAGGGCAGCTTGAGGTTGTGGCTCTGGAAGGCGGCGACGGCGCCCAGCGCGGCGCTCGAGGCGGCCAGCACCTGGCACGCCACGTGCACCTTTTTGCGGCCGGGCCTGCGCACGCAGGCGGCAATTTGCCCAAGCAATCGCGTCCCAGGATATCTCGCGCTCAGCGGAGGAGGATGCGTCACCACCGCCGCAGTGTGATGCCGACTGCCAGCGCAGCGGGCACGCACCGCGGGAGGCTGGGGACGGCTGGCGCCTGGTACGTGAGCACCGCCTCGGCCATGAAGACCCCGAACGCCAGCGTCATGAGCACTGGGTGCCTGCGGAGCACCAAGGTGCGTGGCGTGGTCAGGCGCGTGGTGGGATTTGGCGTTCTGTGCGTTGAGCTTTGAAGTCTGGCGGAGCCATCGCTGGGCTGGCAAGCAGATGATCATCTCCTGCGCACGCGGCACGGGTGAGGTGCCTCACAGGGCTAAGCCCACGGGTGTGGTGCCCCGTAGGTAAGTGGCTACCCCCAGCCATCCCAGCGCCCATAACGGGCGGTGAGGTGAGACGCTGCGCCCCAGCCACCCGTTGCCTGCGCAGGCCTCAGGGTGATACACCGAGGGAAGGTCTCCCGCCAGCCTCCCCGCTGCCCAGGCTTTGGCTCGGCTTGTGTGAAACACTGGGCTGTCTCGCAGCAGGAGGGCACGAGAGCCAACCGCAGCACAGGGATACGGCCGCGGCGCCAGAGGTGTTCGTGGAGCCGCTGCCGCCCAAGGACCTCGGCACGCTGCAGGGCGGCACGTGAGTCAGGCAGCCTAGCAATCCCAAGCTCATTGAGCTTGGGAGTGGCCTCTGAAGGTTCACTGCAGTCCGCGCTGTGTCGCCAGACGAGGGTGCCGCGACCTGGGGGCGCAATGACGCAGGTGGCCCTTCACGTACGACCCCGTCTACGGCCTGCCGGTGATCAAGGACGTGTGGAGCTACGGCCGCGTGCTGCGCGGCATCCGTGAGGGGCGCGTGCAGCAGCTGCTCTGGTGAGCGGCTCGCTGCAAACCAATGCCGCTGCGACGCTCACACACTGGCCTTTGGCTGGGCAGCGAGGTGAACTCCGCTGCAATGAACTCTGCCGCCGCCGCTGTGCTGGCCCGCAGGTTCCAGGAGGGCAAGCCCGGCGAGGGCAAGGTGTCGCTGACGGGGCGGTGCCTGCTGCGGCTCCGCGACGGGCGCGTGGCGCAGTCGGTGCTGCCGCTCGAGGACCTCCGCGTGGCCGAGGCGCTCAGCGTGCACGGCGTGCCCACCGCCGTCATCCCCCTCGAGCCACGTTGCGCAGCACAACCGCCCTCTCTCATCCCCGCGCGCCCCACGCCACACATGCTTGCTCCTCCTCCTTGTGGCAGGCCCGTCTGGCAGGCACGCCCAACACCCCACAACGCAAAGGCACTCTCTTGAGAGAGCCATGCAACGTGCGGCATGCACGTGTGGCGGCCACACTGCCTCCCGTGTGACGGCCACACTGCCTCCCAGCGCCGTGACCACAACGCCCTGCTGGTGGCCGTGCCGGGCCCTCAGCTTCCGCGGTGACCAAGCTGCCGTCATCACGTTTGTGCACGACTGTGTTGTGAAGACACTCGAACTTCCCCCCCTGCCTGATCGCCACCGGCGAAGGCTAATGCAACACGATGACGATGACGTGTGGCGGTGCCGCCGCACGGCACGCCGTGCGCCTGTGCCCGCCGCCCAACAGGAAGGCAGCGCACAAAAGCTCCTCCTCTCACCAGTTGAAGAGCTTGCTGGTGTCATTGGCGCCCGTGGTGGGATTGGTCGGCGAGGGCGCCCACGACGCGCCGCCCAGGTCCTGCACGCGTCAAGGCGCGGTTCAATGATGTTGAGCCGTGCACGCACGAGCTGAGGGGGCCTCACAGCAGCGCTGCTCCCTCGAGGCTTGGTGAGTTCCAGCAGCTGCGGAGCGCTGCGATGATGTTGGCGCGTGGCGGGGTGGGTGCCCTCCCCACCCCAGCGTGTTGTGGAAGCCGTGCTGCCCCCGTGGCACCGCTTCACCTTGTGGACCCAGCGACCCACGACGGCGAGCAGCGCGATGGCGGTGCCGCGCGCCAGCCACGCCCACCACCACGGCGTGGGGGGCCCTATGGGTGAAGGCGCGGGCTGCACCACGTTGCCGGCCGCCATTTAACGTGTGGCGTTCCGCTGCGTGCTCCTGAGGTCCTCCCTGGTCCTGAACTTCCTCGCGGAGCCGTCTCATCGCGCATGGGCGGGGCGGAGGGCCCAGGATCGACGAGCAGGCTGCGCTCAGTCAGGACCGTCGAAATGGAGCAGTCCGCGCTGCCGATCGCCGTGGCCGTGGTGGTCGGCGCCTTGCTGCTGGTCTTCGCGCTGATCCGGCGGCAGGGCTCCGAGTACTCGCAGCACGTCAAGCAGCTCAAGCCGCAGCAGGAGAAGCGCAGCAAGCCGCCGGCAGAGTTCAAGGTGTACACGCGCGAGGAGGTGGCCAAGCACAGCAGCGCGGACGACGCCTGGGTCATCATCCGCGACAAGGACTCGGGCGAGCTGCGCGTATACGATGTGACCCCCTACGTGGACGAGCACCCCGGCGGAGACAGCATCCTCAACAACGTGGGCAAGGAGGCGACCGAGGGCTTCCACGGGCCGCAGCACCCGGACGGTGAGTAACGTGGCCGAGCCGTGGACCGTCCGGGCCGAGCCACGTGGATCATCAGCGTCAGGGCCCCACAGCCAAGCTGGCGCAGATGGGTAACATCAGGCTGAGACCATTGCCGATGCGGCGGCCACCCAGGGGCCTTGCCCGCTGGTGGTGGTAGTGCATGTTGCGCCACCCAGCGCTTGGCGGGCGTGTGGGGTGGCACACGGCGCCACTGCCGCCACAGGGCCGGCGCCAGGCAGCCGGGCTTCAGACCACCTGTGCCTCTGTGCGTGCTGCTGTGTGCCCGCAGCGGTGTTTGAGATGGTCAAGACGTACCTGATCGGCAAGATCGAGGACTAGACGCGCTCCCTGGGGGCTGATGATGAGCACGCATCCTGTGATCCTCCCGGCCCGCAACGCACTGACACCTTGGTGGCAATCAACAACTTGATTGATGGGGGAGCGAGGGGGACACTGCGCAGGGGCGTCGTCGTGCCGCGCACGTGATTTTGCACCTAGTGTGAGCAGCGCTGCAACGAAAAGATCCTCCGTGAGCAATCTCAGACGTCAGGCCTGACGCAGCACTGCCCCAAGCGCTGCCCCTGCCCCGTCGCCGAGGCCAGCGTGACACGCGTGCCAGCAGGACCAACCCCACGGCCCCCTCATGACTGCGCCGGGGCTGCTGCCGCTTCCGCTGGCTGCGCTTGCTGGTGGTGGAACGCCGCCTCTAGCGCCGCGATGCGCGCCTCCAGCTTGCCCTTGTACTCATCCGCCTGCAGCCAGCGCAGTTGTGGGGGTAGCGCGCGGTCCCTTTCGGCAGCAGGTCAGTGAATTCGCCACACGCCACAGCTGCACGTGAAGGATCGATCGACCCTCCTCTCCCGCCTGCGACCCTGCACACCGCCCCCCCAAAAGGCTCTGATGAACTCAGCCAACCAGCCCTCAAGGGACCCCCAGCTGCTGCGCAGCTGCACCGCACGGCTCTGTGTACAGGCCCACCGCGGCAGGCGATCAGCGGGAGCCCACGCGTGCGCCGCGGCCCCCTTGGGCACCTGGCTGATGATGGCCGAGTTGCTCTTGAGCACGTCCTGCCTGAGCTGGTAGAGCGCGAACGCCGAGCAGACGCCAAAGCCCGTCAGGAAGGACGTGATGCGGATGCGGAGCAGCGCCATGGCCTCTCCCTCCTTGCCGCACCAGTGGCTGCGAGTGGCGCGCGCCAAGCGAGCTGTCCGCTGCGGCTACAAGTCGGGGCTCCTCTCCTTCTTCTCGCGGGAACGATGGAAGCAAATCATCGATCGCGGGCGTAGAAGACGCCCATGCGCCTTGAATGGAGCTTCAGCTCGAGGCCTTTCCAAGTGTGCGGCACACAAATGGGAACCTTATGCCAGCGCCGCGGTGGACGGCGGAGGAGGGCAGCAGCCTCTGGGGCAGCAGCCTGCACACACATCGTCCTGCTTCTCAGCTGCTGCTGCGCGCTGGCCGCGCAAGCCAGCAAGGGCAAGAAGGCGCTGGGTGAGGCCCATTGGGACAGAGTTCAAAGCCAGTGGCGCAGGCGTTCTTCCAAGGTGGCGTTGGCGACATGTCCCTGAGGAGCATGCCGTGTGCGCGCAGACGACCGCCTCATTGGGTGGGAAGGGGAGACGTACTCGCAGCAGCAGCAGCAGGTGCGTGGGTGCTGGTTCTCCCTTGATGAGCCTTGCTGCAGGGCCGGCCTCTGCGCAGGGCGGGGTCGCAGGCCTGCTGGCCGCCCGTGCGCGTATCTGAGCAACACGTGTCGCCACCTGCGCTGCTGCTGCGCGCAGTCGGGAGCCCAGGGGTCAGCCAGCCGCCACCGCACAGACAGATGGTGAGCTTTGTTGCCACACGCACCTGGGGCAGGCGTCAGGTGCCGGGTTGCGTAGGGCCTGGTCGGCCTCAGTGGGCAGCTGCGCCGGCAGCGCGTGCGACAAGAGGTTGCCGCCCAGCCCGCCCGCGCCCTGCACGCCCCGAGGTGCCAGCCGCCGCGCCCGCCGCTGCTGAGGCGTTGGCCGAGGGCGAGAGCGGCAGCAGGTTGCGGGGCCCGGCGCGTTGGAGGGGCCGCCTTCGGGCACCGGCTGCAGGCGCGGCTTGCCCGACACGAGCTTGGGGTTCCAGGGGGTGTTGGCGGGGGGCGGAAGGGGAGGCCGCGGCTGGCGCTGGGGGCTCTGCGCAGCGCAGAGGGGGGGACCCCGTGATGACCAGTAGCCCCTGATGCGCTTGTGGCTCGTTCGAGTCCACTCACCACCCAGGTCGTGCTGTACGAGGCGCGCATCATGCCCCGCCCGGGCGCTGCGCCTCGAGCGCACCCACACCACGTGCTGCTGCTGCTGCTACTGCAGGATTGAGACAATCTCCTGGAAGCCGCGCGCCTTCATCTACCACAACTTTTTGACCCAGGCCGAGTGCGACCACCTGGTGCAGCTGGGCGAGAAGCGGGTGAGCGACAATGATGTTTGGAGGGGGAGGAGAGAGTAAGAGGCGCCACACAACGCCTGGCTGCTGTGCGTCGCCTTGGCGGCGGCGCGACACAGTGTTGCCTCCCCTGAGCACTCTGCAGCGTGGCGCAGTGCCTGGGAACGACCTCCAGCGTGCCAGACCCGGCGGCACGCCCCCAACGAACCCACCCCCGTGGTGGCGCCGCAGGTGTCGCGCTCCATGGTGGTGGACTCGACCACGGGCGCCTCCAAGCTGGACGACATCCGCACCAGCTACGGCGGCGCCTTTGGGTGCGCGTGGCGGCCATTGCAGCCGAGGCGTCCGCGCCTGCGTTTCGCTTGCGCGGCTCCCTCCACAGCGCGGAGCCCGCCAGGCGTGGCAGCGGCACTGTCGTGCTGCAGAGCTAGGACCAGCCAGAGCGAGCGGGCCCACTGTGTGACTTGGCCGCCGTGCGCGCTACCAAATGCGCTTGCGGGGTCAGATGTCCCGGCGGCGGTGCCCGCCGCAGACGCCACGACGCGTCACCCGCACATACAGCCACACCACCGCCCTCCACCGCCGTCCGCTGCCAAACACTGCTCGTCCTTTGCTCCGGCAAAGCGCTCCTAGCCTCCAATGGTGCCGGCCGCTGTGTGTTTGCAGGCGGGGCGAGGACCCAACGATCGCAGCCATCCAGGAGAGGATCGCCGAGTGGACGCACCTGCCCCCCGAGCACAGCGAGCCCATGCAGGTGAGCGAAGCGCGAAGGGCGGTCGGGGGCGCGCTGCGGGAGGCAGCTGGTGGCTCTGGGTGCAGAGGCTGCGGTGGACCGAGCGCACCTTGGTTCCTCCTGTGGCTCTGAGCGGCGTGCCCTGCGCTGACGGATGACGGCGCACGCGCTCCTTGCGCACGCGCCTGCAGATCCTCAGGTACGAAAACGGACAGAAGTACGATGCCCACTGTGAGTGGCTGCTCCTTTGGGGACGCGTGCCGGCCGCGGCGTGGCGCTGTACAGGGTGTACGGAACCCAAGGAAGCGTGCCGTGGAGGGCCGTGCGTCCGCGTGCGCAGGGGACTGGTTCAACGACCCCGTGCGCCAGAAGCAGCACCTGCAGGACGGCAACCGCTACGCCACGGTGCGCCTGGCAGCTGCGCCCCTTGCATGAGGGCGACCTCCCTAACCCGAGCGCTCGCCGCACGCAGCGGGTACGCTGAAAGCAGCGCCGCCGTGGCACCCACGGGGCGACAACCGTGGTGCGCAGGTGCTCATGTACCTTGCGGACGTGGAGCACGGCGGCGAGACCATCCTGCCGCTGGCTGAGCCCATAGACGCCGAGGCGCAGGCGCTGGAGAACCCCTCGCCCTGCGCCGCCGTCATGGGCCTGGCCGTCAAGCCCCACAAGGGTGCGTGGTGCTGCTGCGCTGCGCTGGTCCAGCCCAAATGCCCGCCTGAATCCGCCGTACACCCACACGTGTGCGCGTCATGTCAGCTTGCCAGAGAGCTTGCTTGCTGTACCAGATGTAAAGCTCGACACGCACCATGGACACGAAGATCGGTTTCTCTGCGTGCCTGCGTTCGTCCGTTCTCTTTCTGCCTCAGCGCCATCTCGTTGCTTGGCCCAACGACATGCCTTTTGCCGCCGCAGGCGACGCGCTGCTCTTCTTTGACATGGACATAATGGGCCAAGTGGGCGACCGGCGCGCGCTGCACGCCAGCTGCCCCACCCTCAACAGTGCGTTTTGGGTGTTTGGGCGTTTGGGCACGGCCCCACCTGCTGCTGGCGCGACCCACCCACACGCTCGGTCGTGCGCCGCGTGCATTGCCCCGTGCGCCTCGCTGCTACGCCGTTCCGCAGCGTCACGCAAATGGACCGCAACCGCGTGGCAACACAGCCGGCCGTGAGTGTTCGCCTGGACGGTGTTGGGCGCGCAGGCGGTCTGTGGGTGTGTGTTGCTCCTCAGGGGGCTGTGCCTGCACACGGCGCACGTTCGCAGGTACGGCGGGCGCTTTGACGCGCTGGAGCTGGCGGGCAAGTGCTATGACAGCGGCATCAATTGCCCGGAAAAGGTGCGGCCGCTTGCTTGTGAGGTGACGTGGTCCCTGGGGCGGGCGCACGCCAGGGGGTCGTCAGCCGCTCAGAATCAACCGCTGCGCACCTGGTGGCTCTTTCGGGCGCAGGAGAGCCAGGGCCTGTGCGACACGGACGCGTCGCTGACGGGCTCGGCGGGCACGTGCCGGCGCACCTGCAAGGACTGCATCCCCTGCGCGCAGAACGACATCATCTGCTACCGAGGCAACATGAAGGGCCGGCGCAAGCCGCTCCAGGGTCAGCGCAGCGGAGTGGGGCCAGACGGGGCCCCCTCCTCCTGAATCAGCCCTGGTGTGGCTGCGCTTGCCAGGTCAAAGTTGAGGTCAACGTTGCTGTGCCGCCCACGCGTTGGTGCAATCAACCCGTGGAGATCATCACGCGATCGCAGCCGCCTTGGCAAGCGGCCAAGTGGTGCCACGCGACAGCTTCCTGCGCACGAGCGCCAGCCGCTCTCAGCCGCTCCCTGGGCGGCGGAGCAGAGCCGTCTGCCTATGGCTGACGTTTCGTTTTTGCTGCGCCTCATGCTGCGCGAACCCGACTTCCTGGCCGGTGGCGCGCACTTGCGCGGTGGAGCTGCAAGCGCATGATGAGGACGCAGCGCTCGCCCTGCAGCGCGTGAGGAGGAGAAGGGGCCAGCGCAGTTGGGGCCAGAACCACATCACTCAGAGCGAGCGCAGCAGGAAGCCGCAGCGGGACCGCGCGAAGGAGATGGGCAGCGCCTGCGGCGGGGCAGCTCCGCGGGCGAGCGGGGGGCCACGCTTGCGCCTCTCCGCCTGCGCTGCAACGGTGGCGCTGCTGTTCCTCGCTTCCTCCTCGGAGGTCCTGGGCCAGTGCCAGGACCTCTCCCTGTACCTGCGCGGCGACCTCAACATCACCATTGAGTCGGGATCGCCGTGCCTGCACCTCTCGAACCGCACGCTCGTGGGGCCGTCGCCCTCTGGC
>VFQP010004658.1_pt1 | contig 12564 bp, 20 predicted proteins | sample 3512351 | NCBI WGS metagenome assembly VFQP01 (sample SAMN10412372, study PRJNA504923) | tailings metagenome | isolation source: Relicate 1 Philex TSF1 revegetated site | place: Philippines: Tuba, Benguet | collected 2017-08-29 | reverse complement strand
TCACAAACGACCAGGCGTTGCCGATGCCGGCGAACGCCACCGTGACGGGCAGCGGCGTGGGCGCCTTGGCCGTGGGCGCCGACGTCGTGCACGTGATTTGCGTGGAGCTCACCACGGTGGCGCCCGTGCAGGCGTAGGGGCCCACCGTCACGGACACGGCGGCGCCCGAGATGGGGAAGCCGGAGCCCGTGATGGTGAGCGCCGTGCCGCCGGCCGTGCTGCCGCGCGAGGGGCTGATGGACGTGACGGTGGACGTCTGCGACGCGTCGAACGTGAAGGTGGTGCCGCTGAAGACCTGCGTCGTGGCGTTGCGCGCCGGCGCCACCGACAGCGCCTGCGTGCTGGTGGCGAGGCTGGCGCTGGCGCCCAGCGTGCACGTCAGCTGCGAGGCGGAGCTGGCCGTCACGGCGCAGGGCACCGAGCCGAACGAGACGGTGACGGCGCTGGCGTTGGTGCTGAAGCCCAAGCCCGTGATGGTGAGCGTCTGGCCGCCGGCCGCGCTGCCCGTCGTGGGCGACAGGCCCGTGACGCTGAGTGCGACAGTCAGGTTGGTGGGGGCGTAGCCGCAGCCCACAGGGCTGGCGCACACCTGCGATACGAGGAGGAGCGTTCGAGGGCGGCCATCCAGCCGTGAGCCGAGCCCTGCCGGTAGGTCAGCACCGGAGAAGCGAGTGTTTGGAGGCGGAGAGGCCACGAAGCTCACCCAGATGAGGTAGGAGCCGGCGGGCAGGTACGAGGGCAGCGTGCACGTGAGCGACTCGGTGAGGCTGGCAGCGGCGAGCGACGTGGCCGTCACAGTGGGCGACGCGCAGTCAAACACGTCCAGGCCCTGCGTCCGTGCCACACAGGCGCACGCGAGTTTTGCAGTACGGCTGCTACGCTCGCCCGCAAAGAGGCATGACGCTGGAGGGCGGTGGGGGCGGCGGCGGCGCACCTGCTGCAGCTGCACGGTGGCCACGCTGGCGCCGCCGACCGTCGAGGCGGTCAGGTTGGACACCGAGCCGATGGACAGCTGCCAGGACAGCGCCAGCGAGCCGCCGGCCGAGGCCGTGGTGCTAGTGGGCGACGCCGACGTGATCTGCGGCGGCACGGCAAACGCACACATCCACGGCAGCTCTGAGGTGATCCCTCACCCGTGACGCGCCCGTGGACCTCACAAAGACCTGAGCTTTTGGGGGACTGCAAGTGAGAGGGCATGCGCCGCACCCTGGGCGTGTAGTTGGTGTTGTAGACGAGCTGGAACGAGGCGCCGGCAGTGGTGTTGGGCTGGCTGGGCGCCGGCGCGCTCAGCGGCGCGTCGTGCACAAAGAGCGTGTAGGTGGCGGTGGCCGTGCTGGTAGGCGAGAAGGTGGGCTGGCCGCCGGTGGGCAGCATGAAGCGGCCGACGGCCAGCGTGAGCGAGCTGCTGGTGGCCGACACCACGGTGAGCGAGGGCGTGCCCGGCTGCGTGCCGCTCACGTACACCACCCTGCAACGGACACACGCGCACAGCCATCGACAGCAACCAACGTGAGGATTGCTGCGTCGACTGCAGGCGTGCGGCGGTTTGAAGGGCTGTGTGTGATAGGGCACCTGTTGGTCTTGTTTAGCTGCAGGTTGCTGTTGGCCAGGCCAAAGCCCGAGATGGTAAAGGTGGAGCCGCCCAGGAAGGAGCCAATGTTGACGGCCGTGGTGGTCGGCACGGACGAGACGCGCGAGACCGCCACGCCGTACTGCAGCGTGAGCTCCACGCCGGGGCTGCTCAGCGCGCCGCGCGCGTTGCCGTAGCCGTCCACGTTGATGCGCACCGGCCAGGTGCCGGCGGGCAGCGCAGGCAGCGTGCACGTGACGTTCTGGCGGTAGACGCCGCCGCTCGCCTCCTCCACGACGGACGTGACGGGGCAGGACGAGCCGCCAATCGTGACGGTGTAGAGGCCGGGGTCAGTGCCGCCCAGGAACGCACCTGCGGCAAGCGGAGCGCCACATCACCCGTCATGACTCGCACGCGCAGCAAGCTCCCGGGTGCACCAGGGAGCAGCCAGGTCGCATGGCTTTGCTGCCGAGGCGCGCACCCGTGAGGACGAGGCTTCCAGCCGCGGTGATGGCGGTGGTGGGCAGCGGCGTGAGCAGCGTGGGCGTCAGGTAGGAGCTGAAGACGTAGCCGCAGCGGGGCGCCGTGACCGTCACCACCTGGGGCTCGGGCGTGGGGATGAGCGCGCCCGTGTCGCCCACGCTGAAGCCCGAGTCGGAGCAGCCCTGCAAGAAGCGGCGTTGCAGCACAGCGCGGCGGAGCGTGAGCCGGCGCGATGCTTTGCGGCTCGCAGGGAGGGGGGCAGGAGTGTGAAGCGAGTGGCGTGCAACTGGCAGCAGGCCGCACCTGCAGGACGGGCACGCCGTTGATGGAGGCCGCGACCTCGGCGGCCGAGCCGGGCGGGAAGGGGAAGACGCGGAACCAGGGGATGGCGGCGGGCGAGAGCGCGGCGCCGCCGTCCCACTGCAGGTTGAGGTTGGCGCTGCCGGTCCACTCGACGTACGTGAGCACCACCTTGACGTGGCCGGGCGACAGCTGGATGGACAGCGTCTGGCCCCTGCTGCCCAGGTACAGGTCGTTCACCCACAGCCTGCGGAGAGCAGACCAAGTGATGGAGCAAGCACCACGGGTGAACAGCACGCTGCGCAGCCCTTTGGAGCGGAGTGGACGTGCACTGGAGGAGGCGCCTCACTTGGCGACATCATCGGCGCCGAGGAAGAAGTTGTAGGTACCGGCCTGCGCGATCTGGAGGAAGAAGGTGAACCTGCCGGCGAAGAAGTTGTTGTTGATGCCGACGGCGGGCGAGTTGGAGCCCCAGTTGAGGTTGAGCGAGGTCTCGACGCGCGAGACGACCGGGCGGACAAAGTTGATCACGTCGGGGTCCACGCCGGCCGAGTTGGCGGGCAGGTTCCAGTACTCGGCGCGCACGCGGCCGACGACGGGGCGCGTGGTGCACTGCAGCGTGCTGCCGCTGGCCGAGGTGACGAGGCACCGGGAGCCCCCGATGGTGACGTCGTTGTTGGCCAGCTGCGTCGAGTTCCATGAGGTGCCGTTGATGGTGAGCGTGACGGCCGTGCCGCCGCCCAGCGAGCCGCGGTTCTGGCTGATGTCGTTGAGGAAGGCGTAGACGGCGAGAGAGGCCACGCCGTCGGGGTCCACCGACAGCTCGCCCGACGAGGTGCGCAGCACGATGCTGTACCTGCCGGCCGGCAGGTCCGACGGCACCGTGGTGTTCGCGAAGTTGGCCGAGGCGCCGGTGGCGGCGGCGCGCGCCCAGATCTGCGAGCCCTGGCGGAACTGGAACTCGACCACGTTGCCCAGCACGGCGCCCGTCACGCCGAGCGCCTGGCCGGGCTGCAGCGCGGTGCTGCTGAGCGACGCGATGGCCGGCGTCACGCTCCACGAGTAGCTGAAGGTGGTGCTCGAGGGCGCCAGCGACGCGGCGATGGCCGAGTTGTTGCCCAGCGACCAGCAGCGAACCTTGGAAATGTCCGACAGGCCGGGCTCGCAAGCGACCACCGTCACCTGCGCGACGTGGGAAGTGGGAGTGGGGAATCCATCTTGTCATGTCAGCGCGAGCCCGCAAGTGGCCTGGCAAGGCTGGGTGAACCCGGACGCCAGGGTCTCACCTGGCCAGGGTCGGAGCTGATGGGCTTGACGTTGAGCGCCAGCGCGTCAGTGGCCGAGGCGTCGGTGGCGAGCAGCGCGCGCGTCACGCACGTGAGCTGGGTCGAGGTGGCTGCCGTCACGTCGCACACGGCCATGCCGTTCTGCGCCCAGGGCAGCAGCACGCACACCACCCACCTCCAAGACACGTCACCGCCTGCCGCGACGGCCTGCCGCAATCAAGTCAAGGCCACCAGGAGGGAGCAGGATTGGCGGGCAGAGCAGGAAGGCGCCCTGCTCTCTCACCAGGAAGGTGGTGCTGACGGGGACGGGCAGCAACACCACGTTGGCCGAGGCGCTGGCCGCGTTGAAGCCCGAGCCCGTGATGACCAGCGTGGTGTTGCCGCCAATGGAGCCGAGCTGCACGCTGACCGAGGAGAGGAAGATGCCGACCTGGAACGAGGCGGTGGGGTGCACGTAGACGGTGCCATCCGACGCGCGGGCCGCCAGGAGGTACCAACCGTTGGGCGTGGGGCCCATGGTGCACACCACCTGAGGGCGTACGTGCAGGCCGCAGCACACGCACAGCATCACGCGCTGCGCCCTCTTCATCTTGCCGTGCGTTTGCAGAGCGCCGAGCACGGTGCAGCTGAAGCACGTGGCCTGAGTTGCGAGGTGCCCGCATCGCAACTCGCCTGCGCCGAGTTGCCGCCGTCGACGGCGATCGAGGTGCAGGGCCTGGGGTTGCTGAAGGCGACCGTCAGGTTGGGGCTCTGCGTGGGCGCGTCCGCCTCGGTGAAGGTGATGGGGATGGCGGGCACCAGGAAGGCCGAGGTGATGGAGGCGGCCGCGGCGGCCGAGCCGAACAGGCCCGTCACGGTGAAGCCCGAGCCGGGCAGCGTGACGCCGGCGACCACCGAGGGCGTGCTCAGCAGCGAGCTAGTGGTGCTGCCGATGTTGACGGCGGAGGCGAAGGTGAACTGGTCAATGGTCGAGCCGCCCGAGAGCAGCTTGACCACGACGTCGGCGGCCGCGTTGGAGGCGCCAGCCGGGTTGACGAGCACGCGCAGCAGCGAGGTGCTGCACGACACGACGCCCGCGACGACCCCGCCGACCGTGACCACGTTGTTGGAGCAGGTGGTGTTGTCGAAGCCGCGGCCCGTGATGTTGAGCAGCGTGAGGCCGGTCGACGCGACGGACGCTGGCGCGACGGCCGTGGCGCGCACCGCCATGACGGTCACAGTGGGCGCGTTGGTGGCCAGGCCCACGCCCGACACCAGCACGTTAACCTGCGGGCATCGCATCGTCGCGCGACGACGAAGAGTCAGTCAGCCGGTCCAAGCAGACAGGAGCCTTGCCGCGACCCCCTCCCCGCACGCGCGCGCGCACCGTGCGGGAGCCAGAGGGCGTGCCGACGGCCTGCAGCGTGCAGGTGATGCTCGTGGTGCTGGCCGCCGACACTACGCACGGCGCGCCGCCCACGGTGACCGTGTTGGCCGCCGCCGTGGCGCCAAAGCCCGTGCCCGTGATGACCAGGTCCAGCGAGGCGGCGGCGCCAAAGTTGACCGTGGTGGGGTTGACGGTGGCGATGCTGGGGCTGATGCCGGAGGCATAGGTGAAGTCGCAGCCGGCGCCCAGGCCCGAGGCGCACGAGGAGGGCACGCCGTTGATGGTGACGCGCACGGGCGTGGGCGTCGTGACGGGCACCGACAGGAACTCGGCGGGGATGGGCGTGTAGATAAAGTCGGCGCTGGCGTTGACCGTGGTGCTCGCCGCCCTGTGCAGGTGAAAGTTTTCAGGTTAGGGTTGGGTGAGTCGGGCGGGCGAGGGACCCGTGGAGTAGTGGGCAGGTGGGGCGGGAGTGCTCGCCGTGGGGCACTCACAGCGTGACCTGGGTGCCGCTGACGTTGGCGTTGGTGATGGTGAACTGCGGCACGTCGCCGGGCGTGGCGACGGGGTCAAACACGACCGTGATGGTGTAGCCGTACTCGCCGCTGCCCTGGACCGACACGGAGCGGGGCGCCCTGCCTGCAGAGCGCGAGCACGTGGTGGGCGGGTGAGCTTGGTTGATGCTCATCGCAATCGAGCAAGGACGAAATCGACAAAATGACACGTGCGCGCGCATGCAGCAGCACCCCAGCGCGGCGCCGCCGCACCGTTCATGTAGGGCAGCGTGCGGAGCTTGTTCGTGATGGTGGCCAGGTTGTCCACGGCCGGGTTGATGCTGACGGCGTCACAAAAGCCACCCAGCGCGACGCTGAACGAGCCGGTGATGGGGTCGGACGCGTTCGACGTGACGGCCACCGACACCACCACACCTGCGCAAACGAGCACAAGGAAAAGGGCCCCTTGCTTGACCCGAGGGCGGCGGCTGGCGCAGCGCGGTGCTGCAAGGCACGGTGTGTGGGCTCAGGCGGTGGTGGCGCGTCGCACCGTTGGGCGCCTCGGGGCCGAGGATGACCGAGGGGACGATGACGTTGTTCCCGGCCGCAAAGGGCAGGTCCAGCGTCCAGATGTTGGACCAGAAGGGCCCGTCGCGCTGGCGGCCCTGGAAGGTGGCGCCCGAGGGGCGCACGCCCGTCAGGTTGAGGAAGCGCGCGCTGACGTTGGCGGCGGCGATGCCCTCGGACAGGAAGATGGGGTCGAACGTCTGGTTGGCCGTGACAAGCGCCCAGGTGCCGGCGGGGTCGGCCACGCCAGCAAGCGTCCAGGAGGCCACGGCCACCGAGGCGCCGGACGACAGCACGCTCGCGTCCAGCGAGGGCGCGGCGGCGGCGGGCGGGAAGGTCTGGCTGCTGGGCTGCGTCTGCTGCAGGAAGTTGCTCTTGTAGCTGCAGCCCTGCGGCACGCTGAAGTTCTGGCGAGAGTAGCCCGCCGGCACCTGCGACAACGCACCGACGGCAAGCAGCAAACAGTCCCAGTCGATGCTTGGCGGCTGGTGGCGATGCTTGGCGGGCAAGCTTGTCAGGGAGAGGGAGGCGCCCGCTCACCTGCACGTTGCTGAGCACGTTGAGCGCGGCCGTGACGGCAAACGAGGGCAGGCGCGTCTTGTTGGCGGCGATGGTGAAGACGAGGCGGCCGGGCGCGGCGCGCGTCTTGAGCACCGACAGCCAGGTCGAGTTGGTGACGCCCAGCGCCGAGCGCAGCGCCGCCGCCGCCTGCGCGCCCGTGGCGCTGACGGCAAAGCCCACGGCAGTGGCCGAGTTGACAGTCAGGTTCACGCCTGCATATGGGCACCAAGCACGCGGGAGGAGCACGCCTCGTCTCCTCTGCCCGTGCTGGCGTGCTCCGCCTGCCGGTGCGGACGCTGTCGCAGCCCGCAGCCCACCAGCGCGGGTGAGTCAGGTCAGGTCTGCGAGTGTGCGCACTCACTGACGCGGGGGTCGTCAAGCAGCCACTCGCTGCCGCTGGCCGCCGTCAGCGTCACGTTCACCACGTTGTCCACGTCAGAGCCCACGGGCCACGAGTACCTGCACGGGCGCACCGGCAAGAGATCCGCCCTCAATCGTTCCATCGACTTGTCTAGCCAGGGTGGAGGCCGGGAAGCAGCGGGGCGCGAGAAGAACGGGCTGCGAGGCGCTCACTTGAAGACGTAGCGGCGGTAGGTGCGGGCGCCCGACACGGTGAGCGTCTGCACCTCGGCGCGCGAGGCCCACGAGGGCGTGCTGCTGGGCACGATCACGCCGACCTGCGCCAGCAAAGCACACCGTATTGCCAGCGTGTTGCTGGCGCGTCCTGGGAGCTTGGGTGCGCCAGGGCGCCAGCAAGGCGGCGCTCGTCACCCTGACTCTCACCTGCGCCATGCCGGGGGTGTTGGCCTGGTTGCAGTGCGCCGCCTCGAGCAGGATGCTCTGGCCGGCCGTCAGCGCCACGGGGCTCGAGGCCTGGCTGGCGTACGCGTTCCACTGGTCGGGGTCGTTGTAGGACGACGCGCTCGCCAGCGTCTGCACGCCAAAGCACAGCACGCACAGCGCCCCCGTCAAGGTCACCTAGAGGCCCTCGCCGCCATTCCTTACTTTTTGTGTGCCAGGAGGTGCGCCGGAGAGAGCAGGAGCGGCGTGGCGCACCTGGCTAGCCAGCGTGCCGTTGGGCAGCAGCCACGTGCCGTTGAGCGCGCCATAGTCGTCGGCCGCCACCAGGAAGGTGTAGGCGCCCGTGGTGGGCGCCGTGAAGAACGTCTTGGCCAGCCTGCGGGCGGCAGCAACGCCGCGCCCACAGAGCCCCCCTCACGCCTGGCCTCGGGCGCTGCCTGTGGTCCTTCCCACGGAGGCACGTCAGAACGAGGAGACCGGCCCAAGGAACTCACGAGCAAAAGGCGTAGGACAGCGAGGGCGTCTCGAAGCGGTCCGTCACCACCTGCCACGTGCTGGGCACGCTGGCGGCCGTGACGGTGCGGTTGAGCTGCCACAGCCCGGCGGCCGAGCTGATGGCTGTCGTGTTGAACAGCTGCAGCTCCACGCCGCGGCCGCCAGGGTAGAGCCCGCGGATGGCGGCCGGCGGCGTGTAGCCGGCGGGCAGCGCGCCCGTCACGCACGTGATGGAGGTGTAGGTGGAGGCGGTGACGGCGCAGGGCGCGCCGGCCACCGTGATGGAGATGGTGTCGAGGCCCAGCGCCAGGGTGGGGAAGCCGCGGCCCTGCGTGCACATCACAGCCGCAGGCGCTTTTCTCTCTAGAGAGAAGCCAGCGCATGCTGGCCGCAGGGGGTGCTAGGATGGGGGCGCGGCTGCCTCCTGCGAGAGAGGGAAGTGCACGCACCTGGATGGTGATTGTGGTGCCGCCGGCGATGGAGCCGGTGCTGGGCGACACGGCCGCCACCTCGGCGTGGATGGCAAACATGTAGGGCCAGCCCTGGGCGTCGGGCGTGTAGGCCGACTGCCTCACCACCGGCTTGCCTGCATGCAAGCCATCGATGCGGGCGCACGTTGCATCCATGTCGTGCAGGAGCCTGGGGCGGCGGGAGGAGGAGAGGAGGGAGGGCCGTCGCCTCACCTCCGCGCATGGCGGCCTCAAAGTTGACCGTCACGTTGACCTTCTTGGCGACGCCGAGGCCGGGGAAGGCGGCCCACTCCTGGGCGCCCCCGTCGACGGGGTCGGGCAGCGTGCAGTTGAGGCGGTAGTTGACCTGCCAGGGCCAGCGCGTGCTGGTGGTGCTCACGAAGACGTTGCTGGCCACTTGCGGCTCCACGCGGCAGCGGTAGTCCTGCAGCCCCGCAGCGCAGGGCGGGCACGTCGAGCGAGCGTCAGCGCCTGGATGTGTTCGGGCAGAGGGCGCAGGAAGACAGCGCCACTGGTGCACCGTTCACGCACCTGGAAGAGGATGCCGGACAGGCAGTAGCCCGTGTCGTCGTCCGCGGCCGAGGAGGTGCAGTCGCTGTACATGTTGCCGCCGGCGCCAAACAGACGCACGTTGGTGCCGGGCGTGCCGCCCGTGGGCGTCAGGCCCACGATGGCTGCGAGCGCGTCGCGCATCGTGCAGGCATCAGGTCAGGGAGGAGTGCACCAGGCATGCATTCGCAGCGAGCGTCCAACAGGCACTCCCGCTCCCCCTCGGGACCGCCGCTCACATGGCGTCATCCAGTTGACGTACTGGAAGCCGTTGGCCAGCGTGACCTGGTTGGCGGTGAGCGAGTCGCTGCCGACCACGGTGACAGCAAAGGCGCCCTCGGCCAGCGCCGGGGACGTCTCACAGGTCAGCTGCGGAGGCGCAAGCACCGGCAGGCGCAAACGCCGCTCGCGGCCCGCCCCGCACCGTCGCCATGCGCAAGCTGATATGAGCGCGCTGAGAGCCCGCATTGCGCGATGCAGCGCCTCCTCGGCTCACCAGCGTGTCGGTGGAGAGGTGCACGATGACCGCGCACGGGTAGGGGCCGATGTAGACGAGGTTGGTGCCCTCCTGGTTGTTGTAGAACTGGCCGGTGATGACCACCCTGCGGCGTTGCAATTGGCGCGGCCGCGTGGCGCTCAGGCGGCCTCCCCTTCGTGTGGGCTGCACAGGTACTCGGGTCCCGCCTCAACGACATGTTGACTTTGACCAAACTCGCGCCCCAGGGAGGCGAGCCGGCCGGCGCAATTGCGGCGAGAGCGTCCGAGCGCGCACCTGGTGCCTCCGCCCAGCGAGCCGGTGCTGGGCGAGACGGAGGCGATGGACATCTGCACGGTGTAGTCGGCCTGCGCTTCCGCAGCGCAGGCCATCAGCAGCAGCGCCAGCAGCGCGCTGCATCCCAGAGCCCTCAGCGTCCTCATCCCAGAGCTCGCTGCGCTCCTTGGAACGACGGACGACAAGGCTTTGCTGGCGAGGGTGAGTGGTTCCTCTTCCGCGCGTGAACGGCAAGCGGATTTTCGGGCGCAAGGGAGAGACGGGAACGGAGGGGCGAGCGCGGCCAAGATTTGGCTGCAGCTACAAGCCCCTGTGGTGTGCGTGTGCGGAAGCGGAGGAGTGTGGTGCTGCGTGGCGGGGGATGCCCTTCCATCGATTGCCCGAGTAGAGCCGTTTCCCCCGGCAGCAGATGTACCGGCGTGCCGCACGCCGCATTGCTTGAGCAGCAGCAGACAGACCGTCGCGGCGGTGGGCAGCACAGGCAGTGTTTCCCTTCAGACGGGTGCCCGTGCCTGGCTGGGGAGCCACGCCCGCCGACGGCTGCGTGGAGCAGATGTGGTGGAGCGCGAGGGGTGCCAGCAGGGCTCAAGTTGCACAAGATCCCCCCGGCCTTGTGAGCCTTTGAGGCGGTCAGCAGGTGGCCCTAGTGTGAATGGTGTGCTCGGGCGCCAGGCAGCACATCCGCTTCCCGTTTCGGTCGCGCAGAATCCAGCACGAGTAGAGCAGGGCACGGGCCCGCGCCACGTCAGCCGGCCGGCAGGTAATCAGTGAGCTGCTGGGCCACCAACCCTAGCACAGTGCGCTCTGGTCGTCAGCTCTCCTGTTCTTGTGTTCGTTCCAACACCTTGCAGCGCAGACGAGGAGAGAGCGAGAGAAAGAGATGTGGAATGAATTCATTAGGAGCTGCACAGCCCACATGGTATCAGAGGATGCCGCGGGCCTCGCGTGCCGTGCCCAGCTTGAACCTGGCCTCCATCTGCGCGTGCACGCTGGGCGGCTGCTCGTCGCTGTACTCTGGCAGGCCCAGGTACGACTCAAAGCCAAAGTCGTCCAGCGCGCCCGTCATGGCCTCCAGGCCCAGGCGCGAGCTGGGCAGGCCCGGTAGCCGCTGCACACGCCCCAGGATCTGCTCCTCAATGTGCATGCGCAGCGGCAGCGCCTCGCCGTACACGTCGCGCAGCATCTGCAGCTTGGTCACTTGCGCCTGCGCTTGATCGCACCAGCACGGCGGTGCGGCACGGCGCTCAGCTTGGGCCGAGGGCGCGGCGTGAGGTCATGCCCCTCACCAGAGCACACGCGCGGTCGAGATCACGACGCGCGGTCCGTGCCTTCCCCCTGCCCCTGGTGGCCCCTGGTGCACGGCCGTGCGGTGCAGCGCGTCCCGCCAAGTCCCCAGCGCCCCCTGCGCGCCCCACCTGTCTCCTGGAGCTCTCCTGGATGATCTCTACGGGGTGCTTGGGCATAGAGCTCTCCTTGAGCGCGGGCAGGCCCAGCCGCAGCGAGTCGTGGGGCACCGCGTTCATCGGCAGCTTGCCCTGGCCCTGCTGCGCGTCCTCCATTCTGCTCGGCGAGCTGGGGTTCGCGTGGAGTGCCCAGGTGACGCTCCCTTGCGAGCGAGTCAAAGCTGCTGGGAAGGAGCTGGCGCTAGACGGGGAGGGGATTCAGGCAAGCGCTACTCACGCCCGGCTCTCGTCCACAACGCGCGTTTTGTCTGTTGGAAAGTCGTTGCGACTGCTGGGCGAACATCGCGACGCGCTCCCGCATCGTCCTTTTCCGCACGCAGCCACCATGGGCGGGAAGAACGTGAAGGGCGGCTCTTCGGGCAACAAGTTCCGCATGGCGCTTGGTCTGCCCGTGGCCGCGGTCATGAACTGCGCGGACAACACGGGCGCCAAGAACCTCTACGTGATCGCCGTGTGCAACTGGGGCGCGCGCCTCAACAGGCTGCCCGCCGCCGCGGCCGGCGACATGGTCATGGCCAGCGTCAAGAAGGGCAAGCCGGACCTGCGCAAGAAGGGTGCGCTCGGAGATCCCCCTGTACTGCTGGGGGCCTCCCCGCTGCGCAGCGCCAGCGCCAGCCGGCCGCAGCACAGGGGAAACGCAGCCGCAGAGCATTGCCGTGCCGTCGCGTGCCCGGGGCCCCGCGCGAGCCGTGCGCCTGGCTGCTGCTCCCTGGGCGCGCAGTGACCCCGGCCGTGGTCATCCGCCAGCGCAAGCCCTGGCGCCGAAAGGAGGGCACCTACATCTACTTCGAGGACAACGCCGGCGTCATTGTCAACCCCAAGGGCGAGATGAAGGGTGAGCCTCGGCGCGGAGGGGGGTCGGCAATCTCGACCCGCAGCTGCGGGAGCCACAGCGCGCCCCTGGGGTGAAGCGACGACGCTGCGTGGTGACGACGCATGCTCCGAGCGCAGGCTCCGCCATCACTGGCCCCGTGGCCAAGGAGTGCGCCGACCTCTGGCCCCGCATTGCCAGCGCCGCCAACTCGATCGTCTAGACGACGCGGAGGAGCTCGCAGCGGTGAGCAGCAGCTGCAGCAGCATGGGGCTGGGAGGGGGCAGGCAGGCTGGCGTGCAGGAGGAGGAGGCTGGGGCTGCGGGACAGGCGCACCGACCGTGCGGCGGCCGTCGCATGCAACGTGTCGACCCTTTCCATCTTGGGAGCCTCAGGCGTCTGGGGGCTCGGGGCTGCAGCTGCAGAGGGAGAGCTGGGCCACCCAGCCCAGCAGTTGTTGGGGTGGGGCGCGCAGCTGCGGAACAGGTGGGGGCGCGCAGCTGCGGCAGCAGGAGTCAGCGATGGGGCGTGCAGCAATGGCACAGGTTCGGGCATGGCCCTGGCTGGCGGGTTCCG
>VFQP010004656.1_pt1 | contig 12565 bp, 9 predicted proteins | sample 3512351 | NCBI WGS metagenome assembly VFQP01 (sample SAMN10412372, study PRJNA504923) | tailings metagenome | isolation source: Relicate 1 Philex TSF1 revegetated site | place: Philippines: Tuba, Benguet | collected 2017-08-29 | reverse complement strand
GCGGGCTTGGGCTTGGGCGCCTCGGCGACGGCAGCGGCCGGCTTCTCAGCGGCGGCGGCAGCGGGCTTGGCGGGGGCGTCGGCGGCGGGCTTGGGCTTGGGCGCCTCCGCGACGGCTGCAGCCGGCTTGTCGGCGGCGGCAGCGGGCTTGGCGGGGGCGTCAGAGGCGGGCTTGGGCTTGGGCGCCTCGGCAACGGCTGCTGCAGGCTTGTCAGCGGCGGGCTTGGCGGGGGCCTCAGCGGCGGGCGCGGGCTTGGGCGCCTCAGCCTTCGGCGCCGCGGGCTTGGGGGCGTCGGCAGCAGCCTTGGGCGCCGCCGCCGTGACGGCCTTCTTCTCCCCTGCACGTCGCGCCCCAGCACGTGCACACCAAGCCAATGCCTCCCTCGCTCCCGCGCTCCCGTGCTGCGTCTCGCGCCGCCCAGCGCCAGCAAGGCAAAAGCCCCGGCGCTTCGACCTGCGCTCCAGGAGACAAGAGCGGCGCACAGCGCGCGCACGCACCCTCGGTGACGGCCTTCTTGACGGCGTCGGCCGCCACCTGCGCCGCCTTGGCCTCGTCCATGAGCTTTTGCGCCGCCGCCGCCTTGTCCGCTAGCTGCTTGGCCGCCGCCTCCTGCGCCTGCGCCAGCTCAGCAACCGCCTTGTCCGCCGCCGCCGCCTTGGCCGCCGCTGCGAGAAGAAGCAGAGAGCGGGGGCGCAGCGTATGCAGGCGTGGTCTGCTGCAGGGCGCGCAGGCGCTGGGACCTGAAGAGCACGCGCACCTTCCGCCACGGCCTTCTCGGCTGCCGCCCGCTGCGCCGCGGCCTTCTCCGCTGCCGCCTTCTCAGCAGCGGCCCTGGCCTCTGCCGCCGCCTTCTCCGCTGCGGCCTTCTCCGCTGCCGCCTTGGCCTCCGCTGCGGCCTTGGCCTCAGCCGCGGCCTTGGCCTCCGCCGCCTGCTTCGCCTCCGCTGCGGCCTTCGCCTCCGCTGCGGCCTTAGCCTCAGCAGCGGCCTTGGCCTCAGCCGCCGCCTTCGCCTCTGCGGCCTGCTTCGCCTCTGCTGCGGCCTTGGCCTCCGCCGCGGCCTTGGCCTCAGCCGCGGCCTTGGCCTCAGCCGCCTGCTTGGCCTCCGCGGCGGCCTTGGCCTCAGCCGCCTGCTTGGCCTCAGCCGCGGCCTTGGCCTCAGCCGCCTGCTTAGCCTCAGCCGCGGCCTTGGCCTCAGCCGCCTGCTTGGCCTCCGCCGCGGCCTTGGCCTCAGCCGCCTGCTTGGCCTCCGCCGCGGCCTTGGCCTCAGCCGCCTGCTTGGCCTCCGCCGCGGCCTTGGCCTCAGCCGCCTGCTTAGCCTCAGCCGCGGCCTTGTCCGCCTCCTGCACGTGACCAGCACAGCACGAGAACACGTTTAGGACGCGCTGAGCAGGAGAACCGCCAGTGCCACATCACCCAATACGCACAGCGCAGCACACGCCGCACCATCTCCCACTACCCACCTTGGGCTTCGTGGCAGGTGCCTCAGCTGCCGCCGCCGCCTTGGGCGCCTCCGCCGCTGGCGCCTTTGGCGCCTCTGCGGCCGGGGCCGGCTTGGGCGCCTGCGGCGCCGCCGCGGGCGCGTCGCCGGCCGGCTTGGCCGGCGCCGCCGCCTGCTTGGGCGGCGCCGGCGGCGCCGCCACCGCCGCCGCCGGCTTGGCCGCCTGGATGGGTGCCGGCGCCTGCGTGCCGGCGAAGGCGGCGGCCGCCGCCGCCGCGCCCGCGCGCGCCGGCACGGTGCGCTTGATCACCTCCTGGGGCACCGTGTCGAGCAGGCGGTCGAGCGCGCTGATGGCCTCCTGCGCCTTGGCCTGGCCCAGGCTGGGGTCCACCGTGGCGCTGTTGCGGATGGCGGCGTTGAGCACCTGCGCACGCCGTACGTGCAGACTCCGTGAGGGTGAGTGGAGCTGCTCGGCTGCTTGCACTTGAGAATCTCGAATCTCGAAGTGTGGGTCGTGCCCGCCGCCCTCGACCCGATCTGATCTGCTCGCGGCGAGATCGGCACCTGGCACCTCCAGGAGAGCCCGCAGGCAGCGCTGCTCGCACCTGGTCAAAGGATTCTAGCGCCCTGAAGAAGTTGCTGACGAGCTGGTAGCCGGTGAGCTCCTTGCCGTTGATGACGGCGTAGTCGCCCAGCGCCCGGACCGAGGTGCGCAGCCCGCCGAACGGGCCCTCCCTCAGCAGGTCTCTCGCCTTGACGGGGTCCTCGAATTGCAGCTGCAAGCGTGCACCAGCACTTGCGGCAGCTTGAGCTCAGGCGCCAGTGGGCGCCCAGGCTGGCCAAACAGGTGGCTGCCACCCGAGCTCGGCTCACCGCGCCTGCGGTCTGCAGCGCGTCGCGCGTCTGCAGCACCATGGGCACGTAGCTCTCCAGCGGCTTGAGCGCTCCGACGCGCGCGATCCTGTACACCTCGATGGGCGTCTGCTGAGGCGCTGCGCTCGCCTGCTGCTGGGCCTCGGCCGCGAGCGCGGGGCCGGGCGAGGAGGCGCACGCCGAGAGCGTCACGGCCATCGCCATCGCCGAGTGCGCCCATTGGGCGAGAGGGTTCTGATGCTGCTGCTGCTGCTGTTGCTGCTCCTGCTGGGCCTGCAGCGCGTCGCCCTGGCGCGCCGAGCTGCAGCATGTCGTCGAAGGAGAAGCTCGCGCCACGGACGGCGCCACAGCGGGAGGCAGCGACGCGCCGCTCAGGGGCTTGGTGGGAGCCGTCCGATGCGGCTTGCCCACGGCGGCCTTGTGCACCTGCATCGCGCTGCCTGCTGGGCGAGATGGTGTGGTAGGCCTTTTGGCAGGGAGGTGCGCGGCTGAACTGAGGCCGCGTGCGCAGCCGCCGCGCTGCTGTTGTTGGTGTAACGCTGCTGTGCCCGCTCCCTGTAGCTTTTCCTGTAGCTTGCGGGCGAGGGCGGACCGAGGTGCGCATGGGATGCGTGCGCGCGTGCTCAAGCAAGCGCGCAGCAGGAGGTCGCCCTTGGGGCGTGCAGCGCATCGTGGAGTTTCATCACTGCCTCACTGCAGGACCTGCTGATGGGTGATGGTGCTTGAGCAGCGCAAGGTCCACCAGGCGCTGCACGGATCCGCTGGACGCTGCCCTCGTTCAGCAGGCGGAGTGGGCACTGCCTTGCCTGCTCTGGCTGCACGCAGGCTGGGCGCTCGTGGCGGGTGGATTCCAGCTGTCGCGGGAGTCAAATCGTCGAAGCCGCGACTCCTCGCACACGCTCATTCTTCTCGCATTGGGCGCGAGCAGACACAGCTAGTGGCAAGCGCAATTGATTTCGTCTGCGCACGCGCTCGCGAAGAGCAGCCCCCGCGCGCGTGCGGAGGACGGGTACGGCCTCCCAATCAATGCCGGCCGCCGCTGAGCATGCGCACCTCCTGCGCCCATGCTCCTCAGCTGCGCGGGAGTGCAAGGCCACGCTCAAGGTCATGCAGGTGCGCACTGGCACGTGGCGGGACGGCGCCAGCCTGGTGCAGGCGCGGTGGTGCAGGGGCCTTCACACACCAGCGCAATTGCGGCTGCTGTGGCGCCTGACCCCGACCGCAGCAAGCTCGCAACAGCTGGCTGCACCGCCACGGGTGCGTGGTGGCCGCGCCGCCTCTGACGCCAACACAGCGCGCCGAGATTGAGGACGTGTTCCGCCTGCTGGACGGCGACGGCTCCGGCGCCATCGACGTCCAGGAGCTGCTGGGCGCCTTTGGCACGCTGGGCATCGGCATCGACCGGGACGACATCCTGGCGCTGCTGCGCGAGGTCAACCCGCACCACGCCGAGGACGGCCACATTGATTTCGAGGCCTTCTGCTCGCTCATGGGACACGCGCTCAAGCTGGACAAGCAGCACGGCAAGCTTTACAGCCGCCAGGCCGCCGGACCCAAGCGCATGGGGCAGGTGCGCGCCGTGCGCGCTGAGCCAGGGCAGGGTGCCAGCGAGCGCGGCCGCCGCCCCTCCCCGGAGCGTGAACAACAGCATGCCCGAATCGCTCCGCCCGCACGTCAATTGCGCAGGTGGGGTTCACCGACGCCGTGCGCGCCTACCGGCGCAAGCGCTTCATCATGGCGGTGGAGGCGGGCGGCGCCGAGCGGCAGCAGCTCATGGTGCAGCACCAGCGCACCGAGGCGGTCCTCACGGCTGAGCTGGCGCGCCTCAGGGCCAGGGTGAGGCAGGGCTCGCAGGGCTGCAGCGAGGAGCCTGTGGCGAAGTGCGTGGCCGGCGCGCCAGGTGTCAGACACCATGGCGGTGTGGCACGTGTGCGTGCGTGCAGGTCCAGGCGGCGGAGCTGATGCACAAGCAGCAGACGCAGCGCGCGCTGCTGACGCGCACCAGCAGCGTGTTCCGGCGCAGCGGCTCCAGCCTGTCGCGCTCCACCAGCTTTCGCCGGGAAAAGGTGCGTGAGCGACGGGAGCTTTGTACTGCTCCGAGGCTCGAGCTGCACTGCCAGCGACCCACACGATTGCGCCCGTGCCTTTTGCTGCTGGCGGCCCTGCAGCTCCGAGACCGGCTCAGGGCCATCGTGTCGGCGACCTCGGACGACCACGAGGAGGACGCCGCTTCGCCCGGCGGCGGCAGCTTCGCCGCGGCCGTGCAGCTGGGGCAGGTGGCGCTCGGCGGCGACGGCGCCGACGCCGCGGGCCTCGGGAGCCGGCCCTCGCCCTTCTCGCACGCCGCCGTCCTGCAGGCCACGCGCACCTTTGCCCCGCCGGCCGCCGACGCCAGCAGCGTCGGCGAGGACTCACGGCGGCCGCCCGAGCGCCTCGACTCGCTGGGCTCCAGCTCGGACGAGGGCGGCCCGCCGGCGGCGCGGTCCAGGCGCAGCGTCTCGTTCCGCGTGGGCTCGGACGGCCTGCTGCGCGTGGTCAGCGAGGACGGCGACGACGACTCATCGGACGCCGGTGTGGAGGTCGTCCGGCCCCCTGACCCTGACTGGCAGGCGGCGGCGGCGGCGGCAGCGGGCGCGGCGGACCACACCACGGTGGAGCTCTCGGCGGAGCGTCGCCACCGCCAGCCCCGCAGCCGGGACCGCTCGCCGCCAAAGAGGACCAAGTCGGTGGAGAGGTTGGGCGCGGCGGGCGTGCCGACCGCGCTCAACCGCGTGGGCCAGGTGGAGGTGCAGTGGCAGTCGCTGTCGCCCCTGCAGGCGCACCAGAATGGGCTGGTCGCCTCGGACCTCCTGGCGCAGGTGGGTGCAGGCTCGCCCACCTGCACTGTGCGCAACGACGACGGCGCCAGCAGGGCCGCCTGAGCGGCTGTGGAGGCGAAACGCACAGCAGCGATACCCTGCGCACGCGCAGGTGCACGAGGCCAGCGAGCAAGCCAAGCTCGCCCGCAGCGCCTCGCCTCCGTCCCCCGTCGTCGCGCCCTCACCCACCTCGCCGGCGCCGCCCTCCCGCCCCACCCTGCTGTCTCCGACGGCCCCCGGCACGGGGTCCATGCGGGCCCGGCAGGGCCACGACGCGCCCCCCTGCGCGCCGCGCGGCCCACCGGGCAGCACCGTGGGCAGCGCCGGCGGCACCTCCATGCGGCAGAGAACGCCCGCCGCGCCGCCAGCTGCTGCTGGGCGGCCTGGAAGCCCGGCGGGCAGGCAGCAGCACGGCGCCGGCGTCGGCGGGCCCGCGGCGCACGCCGGGCCGCACGGCCAGGCCCCAACGATCATGAGCATGGCGGAAAAGGTGCTGCTTGGCGTCACGCAGCACCTGGAGCGGATGCAGGCGCACCTGGACGACGAGGTGAGGCGCGCCTCGCTCACTCACCGTCAAGACGCATTTGTGCCCACGCGCCGCGTTGGCCCGGATGCAGCAAACGGCTTCCTCCACGCTCTTTCGTGTCGTGCGTGACGTGCGCCTCCTGCAGGTGGCCAAGCAGCAGCAGCTGCAGCGCCGCGCGCTGGTCGCCTGCGCCCCAGCCCGCGCCACGTCGTCCGACCCGTTCCTGTCCATCGTCGCCGGCCCACCGGGCAGCCGCGTCCACAGCCGGCCCCCCTCACGGGCGGTTGCGGGCGGCGGCAGCGGGCGAGGCAGTCGCCCCACCTCACCGGACAAGGGCGCGTGTGGCGCGTGCGCACCAACGGAAGCGCAGCGGCCAGCCACGTGCCCACCGGGGCCGCGGCCTGGACTCGCGGCACGTTCGTCCGCGCCGCCGAGCACTGCGTCCCACACGACGCCCGCGCCCCCAGCGCCTGCGAAGGCCGCGCCGCAACCGTCCTGCGCGCCTCAGCCCTCCCGGCCCGCCACCTGCCCACCTGTCGCTGCTCGGCCCATGAGTTACGTGGAGCGGGGAGGTCTGGACGTGGCCGTGCGGCGGGCGGTGCGGCAGGCCGTGGATCGCAAGGCATCTGGGCAGCAGGAGGCGGCCAGCCAGGGACGCACGGCGTGCTCTCCCTCGGCGTCTGCCCCAGCGAGTGCCGTGTCGGGCGTGCAGCAGCTGGAGGGCGCTGCGGCGGCGCTGTGGTGGCCAGCACCCCCGCACGGCGTCGCGGCGCAGGACCCGCCGACGTGCGCCGCTGCACCGGGCTCGGAGCCAGTCGCGAGCGGCTCCAATCGCCCCATCTCGCCGGCGCGGAGCTCTGGGCGGCGCCAGGCCGACCCTCGGCAGCACCAGCAGCAGGCCACCGTCAGCGGCTGGGCGTCCTCGCTGCGTGCGGCGGGGCCCGGCCCGGCGCCACGAGCGCAGGGTGGCGCCGCGCCTGATGCGTCGGCGACGGGCGGAACGCTGGTGTGGGAGGGCTACACGCTCAGGAGCGCCCTGAGCACTCCGACCGCGGCAGCAGCGCCGCCCACGTCGGCCGTGCCGGCGTCACACTTTGTCACGGGCGTCGTGGCCAAGCCGCATGTGAGCGGAGGACGGGGGCCGGCCATGTTGGGCGCGGCCACCGGCAAGCTCGGCAAGGGTGCTGCTGGTCGCTGCTCCCTGTCGCCGGACCTCAAGGTGGCCCTGGCCCACCTGCAGCAGCACCCCAGCGCCGCAGCGCTGCGTCCCGCCACGAGCCCCGTCGCGCCGGCGCCGGCGCCGTGGCCCCGCGGCCACCAGCATGCGGCGTCCGTCCTGGAGGCGCGCTTGACGCGGCTGCTCAACGCCGGCGCTCTCTCCTCCAGCCTCTGACCGGGCGACTGCCTGCCCCTTAAGGAGGAGATGTGCGCACCTGGCGCCCGTTGACTCCACCCGACCGCCGCCACTTTGAACAAGTTGAACAGTCGGTTGCGACAGGTAGAACTGCAGCGCGCGCCAAAGGTCACTCGCGCGCCCTCAGCAGTGCACAGTCGAGGCAACAGGCTCTGCCGCAGCGATCTGACAGGTTCACAGGTTGCCGTCGGGCCGGAGCACTGCCACGCTGCACCCAGCCGACAGGTTCCGTGGCCACCCCTGTGAGGCTGGCACACCAGCGATCCGAGCGCAGAGGGACTGGCCAAGACCAGCACACACATTGACAGCAATGCGCTCCATGACGCCCTGACGCTGGCCGCCGGTCGAGCTGCGGCCTCGAGGCGACGATGAACGACGACCTGGCCGCCCGCTTGTGCGCTGGGCTCCTGGCGCACTCCCTGGCTGGGCGCGCCACGGCCACAGCCGGCAGTGATCACCACGCTGCTCAGGTGGCGCTGCAGCGCGCAGGCAGCCCAGGCCCCCACGGTGCGGGCGCTGGGGCGGCCCCACCACGCTGCTTGCCTGCACAGCCCCTCGCGCAGCAGAGCAGCGCGCATCGACGCCGATGGCGAGCACAGCATGGACCAGGTCGCGCCGGTCACAGCTGCAGCGACGGGTCGCAGGCTGGCGCACAGCGTGTGATGCTGGCAGCGTCGGGTGTTTGCCGCCCTGCAGGAGAGGCCAAGAAGCGCACCGCCAGCAGGAGCCGCGCGAGCCCCAAGGCCAAGCAACAGCGCTCGTGCACTGGGTGAGTAGATGCGCCGCGCCCACCTGTTTGCTCTCAAGCCAACCGCGCGTTGCACGGCGCGTACCAGCAGCATGCACCGTGCGCCTCGCCCATTCGCACTTGCAGAGCGCGCGTGAGGAGCGCCTCGCCGCCCGCGCACTCTTCGCTCGGGCTCCCTCCTCCAGCTGGGCCTGCCAGCGCCGAAATGACGACGCTGCCGGGCGCCACACATTCCGGCTGCGACAACATGACGGCGTCAGCGCTGGTGGGCCTGCTGCTGCGCTCTGCAGCCGCACCAGCACTGGACCATGCACTGCGGCAGCCAGCCCCGTCCACGCCAGGCCTCCACGTCTCCACGCCCGAGGGCTGGATCGCGAGAGGTGGGCGTGTGGCGCCATTTCCCGCCGCCCTCTACTCCAGCGTGCTCCACTCATTTTCGTTAGCTTTTCGCAGGACAAAAGCGCACGCGCCTTGTCACGAACGCGAAGCTTCCCCCACCACACATTTGAGCTTTGCCGCAGGCGCCGAGGCGGCGCTGCGGGGGCAGGCCAGCGACGGCGGCAGCCACGCCGCGCCCGGCGGCCCGGCGTGGGTCGACCTCCTCCCAGGCAGGACCAGCGTCACCGCCAGCGGCAGCATCGCCCCCAGCGGGGGCATGCCCACCAGCAGCCTCCCGCCCCGCCCCGCTCCCACCCGCTCCAACTCCAGGGGCTCCCTGCCCGGAGGCTTCGGCACCCTGCCTGACCTGGACTCGCAGCAACAGCAGCAGCAGCAGCAGCATCAGCGCAGCAGCGCGGCGCCGGCGCCGTCCGAGGCAGAGCTGAACAAGGCCTACTGCGGCTCTGTCCAGGTGGGGTGGGTGCTCAAGGCGCGCGATGGGCGGGCGGTGTGTGTGCTTGCGGTGTGTGTGTGGATTTGCATCTGGTCGGACGCCTCGGCGGGCCCAGAGCCCCAGCTACCGGGCGCCTGGGGCACGCAGCAAGCAGGCGCCGCCGCCCCGCAACGCCGAGCCGCGTCGTGTGCACGTGTACACATGTGTCCCCCCCACCCCACCAGGCTCTCAAGGACTACATGGCGTCCTCCAAGCTCACGTCCTACAACATCCTGGGTGCGCCGGTTGTGGCCCTCCTCGCGTGTGGTCCTAGCGACCCACGCAGCCAGGGGGGCGGTCGCGTCAGTAGCTGCACCGGCAGCCGCGACCACCGGGCTTGACTTGCTGTGTGGGCCGTGCTGCGTCGTCGCGTGCCACGCAGGGCACGGGCTGCCGCACCAGGTGGCCTTGGACCTCCAGGCGCTCATGCACGCCGTCAGCAAGGTGAGCACAACACGCGGAGCTGCTTGCGGCTTCTCCGACCCAGCGCGAGCGGTCCGCGCCCCGACGTTGCGTTGATCTTTTGCACACTGTGGCAGTGCGCTGTGAGGAGCTACCCGTAAGAGCTCCTCCCCGCCAGCGTGTGAGGGCATTGCAACTCGTCCGCCCGCCCACCCGCCGCAGGTGTGCCTCCAGGCGCTCAAGCCCGAGACGCCGGGCGTGCTGGGCGCGCTGAGCAAGGACTACGCGCAGGCCACCGTGCAGGACTGGGAGGCCGACCACGCGCACTGGTGCAAGGTGCTGAGGCGCCTGCAGCTCACGCCCAGCCAGGTGAGCGGGCCGGCCAGGCCGCGGACGCAGTCGGCCACCCTGCTCCGACGCGCAAACAGCTCTCTGCTCACGGCGTGGCGCTTTGCGACCCGTGGGGGATGGAGGATGGAGGATGGAGGCGCCCGCCGCTGCCCCTGGGTTGGCTGCAGGTGCACGCCATCCTGGACGCGCGGCAGGCGCACCTGCAGAGACTCACGCGGCTGCACCTCGAGAGGGCCGAGAGGGCCACCACCATGGCTGAGGCCTGCGCCGTCCAGGTGAGCAGGCCCACAGGAGCCCTGGCGGCGGCGGCGGCGGCGCTGCCACACGCCCTCCAAGACGCCAGCGCCAGCATCTCTGGCAAGCAGGCAGAAGCTCCCGACGAGCGCTGCCCAGGCGGCCCAACGTGCGAACGGACTGACCGGGCCGCGTGCGCGCCCTACTGCCCACTGCGCAGAGCCTGCCGCACGGCCAGGGCGCCCGCGCGCTGCAGTGCTTTGGCTACCTGTACGCGGCGGGCGGCGCGCTGGCGCTGCACCAGCACCTCGAGGCGCTCAAGGTGAGCCCGCGCTGTGCCCGTGCTGCGCCCATGCTGCGCACGCTGCGATAACGTGCGGCGCGGGCCGCCCCGGCGCGACAGCCGCAGCGCCGCCAACTGCGCTGAGCAGGGCACGTGTGCGGCGCGGGCAGGCCACGTTGACCGCTGCGCTTTCGCACCCGCTCTGCTGCTGCGCTCAGGAGAGCCTGGTGGCGGAGCAGCGCACCTGCATGCTGCTCTTCCTCACCGTCCTGTACAAGGTGAGGGGCGCGTGTGTGCTCCCAGCAGCCCGGGCAGCTTTCCGCTAGGTCTCTCTCCACCCACAGCCTCCCCCGCACGTGCGCCAAACCTCGCCCCGTAACTGCGCTGCGCCCGCTTTGCTCAGGTGCTGTCGCCCGTCCAGGCGGCCCTCTTCGTCACCGAGGCCTTCCCTTACCACTGCGACGTCCTGGCTTTTGCCAACGTGCTCCACAACATGCGCGACGCTGAGCAGGCCGCCGCCGCCGCCGCCGCCGCCGCCGCCACGCCCGCGCCGCCGGCCGCCACGCCCGCGCACGGCGGCGCCACCACCAGCGGCGGCAGCCGCGGCGCCAGCCCCGCCACCACAGTTAGCTCTGGCGGCGCCCCCGGCCCCGCTGCCGTCGACGCGCACCACTGTCTGGCCGCCGCGGCTCCCGGCGCCGCCGGCTGGAGCGGCAACGCCACGGCAGTCCACGACGCGGGCCAGCGCCGCAGCCCGCCGCCCAGCCTCTGCGGCGCCGCCCCGCTTCCGCAGGCGCCGCCGTTCGCAGGGAGCCCGCGCGTGAGCGCCGCCGCCGCAGGCAAGGCGGCCGCAGCGCCCGAGCACCCAAAGGGGGGCGTGCACGGCGTGCTGTCCAGCCGCCCGCCGCTGCCCGCCGCGTCGCTCCCAGGCCCGCCGGCCACCCCGGCCGTCGCCGCGCCGCTGCCGCCGCAGCCGCCGCGGCTGCCCGGCGCTGCGCTGTGCCGCACCGCGTCCGGCGCGGCGGCGCCCACGCCCACCTCGCGCATGATGCATGTCACGTGGCCGCACGCCGGGCCGGCCGCTCCGGCCACAGTCCCACACCCTTTTGGCGCCGCCGCCGCCACCGCCGCCGGCCCCGGCGCGGCGGTCGTGAGCGTGCCCGCCGCCGCTTCACCCGGCGACGCGCGGCCTCACCGCCCGGAGCCGCCAGGCGCGCCGCCGCCGCAGCCCAGCCGCAGCGTGCACAGCACGGGCTCCATGGCGTCGCTCATGCTGCAGCTGTTTGGCGGCGCCGACGGCGGCGCCGACGCCTGCTTTGGCGACGCCGCCACCGCCTTCCGCGACTCTGCGAGCAGCCCGCTGCGCTCGGCCGCCGGCACCGACCCCGCCGCCGCCGCCGCCGCTGCGGCTGCCGCCGTGGCCTGGCAGGTGGAGCAGGCCCCCGCAGCGTGGGCGCCGGGCTGGCAGGTGGAGGTGCGGCCGCCGTCGCGCCACGACCAGCCCGAGCCCAACGCGCGCCGCGCCGCGCTGCCGCTGGTGGACGTGCCGCCGCAGGACTTGTTCTGAGTTTTGCAGGGCTGCGTGTGCAGGCTGGCGGGGGCGTTGAGCGCTCCGCGCGCCCCCTCCGCCGCCCGCTGCTTGCTGCTTGCTGCGCCGCACCACTGCGTTCTGGTCTGCTGCTTTGGCCGCTGCTCGCGCATCCATCGCACGTGGGGTGCGTGCAGACGGACAGCACGTGCCCCTTGCGGATCCCTCGCGCCGCGCGCGCCCATGGCTGTTTGGCGCGTTGATTCTTGGATACACGGCGGTGATTTGTGCGCTCGGCGCGCCGCCGGCGTCGGGTGACTGTCGGTTCGTGCCGGGGGCGGTGTGCCCCCGTCCGCGGCCGTTGTGCCCCTCCTGGGTACTGGGGAGCCCTTCTGGCAGGGGCTGGTAAGGGGAGCTGTGGCCAGCGTCCGGGGGTGGGTGCAGAGGTGAGGCGGGAGCGCCAGAGGCCCGACACATCAGGAAGCCCACGCCGTTTCTTGTTCTTCCTTCTTCCCCCCCGCGTGGTGCCCTGAAGAAAGGGCGCAGCCCGCGCGCGCCGTGGCGCCCGCCTCCAGCAACCTTCCCACCCCTGCACAGGCAGCTGGGTGCGTCGTCCCCACAGAGCTGCTCGTCCAAGGAAGAAATGCCCGCAACATCCGTCGCGCCTGCCGTTGCTTCTCGCGGTGGTATGTATTCCTCCCCCTGTCTTGAACGAGGAGTCCTCCTCCTCCTCGTGCTCCCCTTGTGCGCACGCCGGGCGCCGCCTACTCAAATCAGCTCGCAGGTCTCGACGAAATGCCAGGAACTGATCTGCTGCTCAGCACTCATCTTTGCACTGCCGCTGGATGCAACCGTGCCCTGGGCCAAGCACACATGGCGCCCGCCATTGCCCATCTTGGCCCCAGGGCACCCACCACACTGGCCCGCCGCGGCCCGCACAGTGAGCCAAGAGTGCGTCAAGATGGCGCATGCTTTTTGGCGCAACGTCACCCCCCCCCCCCCCCCCCCCCCCCCCCCCCCCCCCCCCCCCCCCCCCCCC
>VFQP010004655.1_pt1 | contig 12569 bp, 11 predicted proteins | sample 3512351 | NCBI WGS metagenome assembly VFQP01 (sample SAMN10412372, study PRJNA504923) | tailings metagenome | isolation source: Relicate 1 Philex TSF1 revegetated site | place: Philippines: Tuba, Benguet | collected 2017-08-29 | reverse complement strand
GTCATCGGCCGGTGCGCCCGCGACACCCGCGGCCAGCACGGCTGCGGCGGCGATACCCCGCCTGCGCGCTGCTGAATGGAATGGCTCTTTTGCACGATCCGCCATGATGCCCAATGTAGCGTAATCGGCTTAATATATGATTAACATAAGCTGTGCGTGAGCGGGGCTAAATTATGCAGTAAAATCAGCTGTCTGTCTTATCAAGGGTGCGGCCCCAGCGACCCCGTGCCGTAATGAATGCCGAGCACGATGGCGACCGATACGGCAAGCCCCACCATCATCTTCAGAAAATCTTTGCCGACCAGCGGGAAGACATAGCCCAGTTTGTATGAGGCGTGTGTCGTTGCAATCGCCAGTTCGCGGCCGCACAGAACGCCCACGAAAACCCACGTGGTCGACATGGGTACATCGTTCATTTCCTTGAACACAAACAGGATCAGGCAATAGACGAAATCAATAATGGTCGCCGAGCGGATAAAGCGGGAACCGGTTTTTTCTAATATCACCCGCTGGATTTTGCCGCCATGGCTTTTGAAAATATACGCCAGCCAGCCGCACAGAACGACCATGGAAAAAATCAGCATCCAAAGCGGCATTTGCCGCGGCAGGAAGACCGAGATATTGGCCATGTCGTGCATCAGCCAGGTGACCCACAAAAATCCGGTCGACAGCCACTGCGCGCCGCGCCAGAAGGCGCGGTTCTCTTTTTTGACCGTGTTGAATTTTTCGTTGATAAATCGCGACAGGACAATCCAGATCAGATACGCCGTGACCGCCGCAACGCCGTAGCCCACAAAACTTTTGACCAGCATGTCTTTCAAAAGCACGCCGGTTGCAAAGGTGGAGAGCACAAGAAATGTTGTCGATACCGGAATGCCCAGACGTGTCAGCACCAAAAGGGCAATAGGGGCGGCGGCGTGATACCATTCGATCGTCATGATCGGCACGCGGTTCAGCCGTCCGTACGATATATCGCCGTCGTAGACGACCCAGCCATAAGCCAGCGTCAGCACCAGAACGCCTGATGCGGCCAGCCACAGCCAATACCATTTAAAAACCCGGATATTGGAGGCGATGAACGTGCCCAGCGTTTGCACGGAGTCATTGCCGATCACGGCATAAGCGGCCAGCATAAAGCCGATAAAAGCGTACAGGGTATGAATATCCATGGTGGTAATTCTCCGCTGTGGTGCATGATGCCCAGTCATAGCGCGATTTGCTGCGATGCACCAGAAAAAACGCCGCCACCGATAGATAATCCGGCAATGCCGTTATCCGCGCGCGGACATTATCGCCATCATGCCGCGCAGAATTTGTTGGTTGATCTGCAGGCCTTTGGGCATCGTATTTGCCCGCCACCGTGGGAACGGCAGGCATCCATCTGTAGCGGCCTTTACTTTTTTCTGCCCACGCGGCGCGCGCTGTGGATGCGGCAGTCCCGCTGCTCATGACTATGAGGATGTTCGCCTTGGCCCCACTTTGCGAAGTGACGGTTTCGCCCGCGCCAGTGGCGCCTTTCAGCGGAGTCCTTTCGGGGACAGGGTATCCGCGCGGTATCATGATATTCGGCCCGCCGGGGCAAATGTTTTGCAAGCGCCACACGGGCAGCCAATTTGGGGTTGATATTGTGGCATTGGTGCGGTGCAAAATGGAAAAAGAATGAAAATTTCAACAATCTGTCGACATGTGTTTTCATAAAACATGATAAAATTGTATGAATTCGACCATAACCCTTTGCGGGTTGTCCAGATGGCCGATATAATTATCCATACTAACAAACAAAATTATACCCAGCGATTTTTTTGCCGACATCCTTCGGCGGCTTGTTTGAGATTTGAAAGTGATATGCCTGTGGCAAACGCTTTGCCCGATCTGAACGCGGAGACTGAGCTGCGGATAGAGCGCATCCGCAGTTTCAACCGCATGTACATGCACCGCATCGGCGCCTTGGCCGAGCGTATTTTCGGCAGTCCTTATTCTTTGGCCGAGGTACGCGTGCTCAATGAACTTTGCACCCGCAAAGATGTGACGGCCAGCATGCTCTGCCGCGAACTGCGCATGGACGGCGGCTATGTCAGCCGTATCCTGCAAGGGTTCGAGCGGGAAGGCATGATCGTCAAGGAAAAATCCAAACGCGACGGCCGCCAGCGTGTGGTCACGCTGACCCGCAAAGGCCGCAAGGTCGGCGAAGAGGTCCTGAACGAAGCGCGCGCGAAAGTCCGCGAAATGCTGCTGCCCGTGTCGGACGAAGACCAGCGCCGCCTGATGGATGCGATGGATACCATCGACAGCATCGTCAACCGCGATATCGAGGCATCCGTATTGGCAGACAGCCAATGGCAGCTGCGTCCGCACCGTCCGGGCGACATGGGGCTGATCATTCATTCACACGCCGTGCAATTCGCCGAAGACTATGGCTGGAACGAGGAGTTCGAGGCGCTGGTCGCCGAAAAAACCGCCGAATTCATCCGCAATTACAACCCGGCGAAAGAACGCTGCTGGCTGGCCGAAAACCGCGGCCGCATCGTGGGGTCGCTATGTGTGGTCTTCGTCAGCGATGATGTGGCCGAGCTGCGCCTGCCCTTTGTGGCGTCCGAAGCACGTAACCTGGGGATTGGCAAAAGCATGCTGGCCGAAGCCATCCGTTTCGTGCGCCATGTGGGATACAAAAAATTGATTATGTGGACCGAAAGCATCCACGGCCATGCGCGCGACCTGTTCGAGGACGAAGGCATGCGCATCGTGCGCGAAGAGCCGCACCAGCGATTTGGCAAAGACCTTATCGGCCAATACTGGGAACTCGATCTCTAGAAAATTCTGCTTTACGGCGCGGGGCGCGGTGCGGGTCTTTTGGTTTCCGCGCGCGTTGTTGTTTGTGCATCGCCGCTGCCCGTTGCGGCAGGCGCAGGTACGCCGGGGATGCCAAGCTTGTCTTCGACCGGCTTGTATTGCTGCTGCAGATAGCTGATGTTGATCTTCTGGAGGTCGAACGAAGTGTCGATCATCGAACCGCCCGTGACCATATTGAAATAAACCGCCGCGTTCACGAACATGCTAAGCGCCAGTTTCATATCGGGGTCTTTGTCGGCGACGCCTTGTTTGTTCATGGCGCCCGCCAGATAGATAAAGCGGTTGCCGCGGCTCATGTCCTTGGGGAAGACGTCTTTGTTCATCACGTCCGCATCGCTCAGCACCTTGTGCAGGCGTTGCAGCGCGGCCTCGTCCTTGTACGCCGCATAGGGCGTCTGATAGGGGCGCAGAAGGGCGACGCTGGTGGTATGCGACGTGCCGCCGCCCAGCACGCTCGCCATAGTACGGCTGTGGGTGATGATGGCGAGGGCTTCGTCCAGCAATTCTTTTTTGTGGCCGCGGGCAGCCAGAACGCTGAATGCATAACGGTCGGCGTCTGCTTCGTTCAGCGACGTTGCGACGTCTGTGCGCTGGTCGCCGTGGCGCGCTTCGTGCAGCATGATATATTGGTACAGTACGCGCTCCAGGTCTTTCGGGCTGTTGTTGAAATACAGCTTGTCCGAATTCACACGGCCGAAATCACTGATGAAATCGGCAATCTTGATTTCGCCCGGCGGGCGGATGAAAACTTCGCGCTTGTCATGCGGCGCATCGTTGGGAATGGCATAGGCATCCAGCGCATTGGGCATCAGCAGGGTGGAGAACCCCTGAAACAGCATGCTCGGATAAATGATGGCGGTGCTGAGCCCTTTGGAAATGCCCTTGCCGATGGGGCCGCCTTCGGGGTCGGCATCGATCGCCTGCCATGTCAGCTTGGCGCCCTGACCAGCCAGGTGGAAGGGATATAACGGGTTCCAGCGGTCGTATACGCGGATATTGGCGGCGTGGAAATGTATCGAGAAATCGGGCGTGTGGCCTTTGTCAGCCATGTATTGATCGAGCGGCGTGCTGACCGTATCGGGATAGTACTGTGTGCCCGTCGAAATGGCAGCGGCGGCAACGCTGGATACCAAAAGCCGTTTGATAAAGCTGCGGCGGCGTGCTTTGAAGACCGCTTTTTGCACACGGGTGTCGTTATAGATTTCGGACGGAACAGGGGCGGGCTTGACCTTAACATTCCCCGCCGGGGCTTTAGCCTTGCGGCTAAACATGCTGGACAGGCGCTCTTTGAAAGTCTTCTTTTCGCTAGGTTCGCTCATGGCCTTTTCCGTCATGTTGAATGCTGACTATCCTATAGTAAGGACAGGGGCTTGTCAATTTTCATAATTTAAAAATTAACAATCTGATTTTACTCATTATTTATCTAAAAACTCCGCATAAATCGGCGTGTGGTCGGAGGCTTTTTCGGCGGCGCGCGGTTCGCGGTCGATGCGGCAGTCTTTCAGGCGGTCGGCGGCGCGCGGGCACAACATCAAATGGTCAATCCGAATGCCGTTGTTGCGCGGCCACGCACCGGCCTGATAATCCCAGAACGTATATTGCTCGGCATCGTCGTTCACGGCGCGGAAGGCGTCGGTGAAGCCAAGATAGCTGAGCGCGCGGAACTTGCGGCGGCTATCCAGCAAAAAAAGCGCATCACCCGCCCAGGCGGCAGGATCGTGACAGTCGCGCGGCGCGGGTATGATGTTGTAGTCACCGGCCAGCACGGTGGGCACTCCCGCCGCCAGCAGCGTTTCGGCATGGGCTATCAGGCGGTCGAACCAGCGCAGCTTGTACGGGTATTTCTCGCTATCCACCGGATTACCATTGGGCAGGTAGATGGATGCGATACGAAAACCGTGAATGGTGGCCTCGATATACCTAGATTGTTCGTCGGTATCGCCGCCGGGCAGGCCGCGGCGAATGTCTGTGATGTCATGAAGGGAAAGGATCGCAACGCCGTTCCATGATTTTTGCCCGTGCACGGCGCTTTTGTATCCGGCGGCCTCGATCTCGGCCCGGGGGAATTTATCGTCGGTGCATTTCAGCTCTTGCAGCAACAGCACATCGGGCTTGTGGCTTTGCAGCCAGTTCAATACATGCGGCAAACGCATGTTGATCGAATTCACGTTCCACGTGGCGATTTTCATAGGCGGCGGTTTTCCTTGGGCGGGGTTTGCGTGTCGTCGGTGCAGGTCAGCATGTCGACCTTGCCCGCCTTGGTATAGGTGATATCGATATCCAGATAATCTGTCGCCCAGAGGCCGTCGTCGATGAAGGTATAGCGCACGGTATTCCCCTTCAGCTTGCGCTGCATCGCGCCCGCGTTTTTGACCAGAATGTTTTCGGTTTCCTGCCTGGTCATGCCCTTGCGGATCAGCAGGGGGAAATAAGCTTCGCAGTCGTTGACAAAACTGCGCGGCAGGTTCGGGTTATTCTGGCGGTATGTTTTGTAATCGGCCAACGTGAAGGTGCTGCGGTCATAGGCCGGATTGGCCGGATCGACCACGCGTACCGTACAGCCGGACATGAGCGTCAGGCAAATGATTGCCGCAAAGGCGAAAGGGGGCAGGCGCATGGGTTTTTCCTTAAACTATAGATATCCTAGGGATAGCAGCGCGCGGGTCAAGGCCAAATTATCACCGCAGCCGCCCAAGGAAAGCCGCCCCGCCATCGTCAAACGGTGCAGAAGCTTGTATAATTCCGCAAGAAGGATGCCCCCCGTGCCCCGTTTATTTTTGCTGAACCGTCATCGCCACCATCTGCATTTTTTCCCCGCGCTGCTGCCGCTGGTGGAAATCGTGCCCATGGTACTGGCGGGGGTGGGGGCGCTGGCAACGGCGATCGGGGCGCTCGGCCACAAACGCCGCCGGATTGTCATGGGGGCGGTTGCGGTTGTGGTGCTGTCGGCGGCAGGCGTTGCCACGGCGGTTTATATCCGCACGCCGGACAAGATCGTGCGCTACGAAGGCACGCAGGAAATCACGCCGGACAAGTATGATAAAGTTATCCGCTATGCCAGCCTGTCGGATGCGGCGCGGGTGGAGCCTGCGGCCATGGATGCCTTCGACGAAGTCTATTCGGTGCAGGTTAAAAACCCCATTCTGGCCACGCCCGCGATTGCGGCGGGCACGCTGGTTGTGGGCACATATCAAAATACGGCCGAAGGATTTGATATCGCCACGGGCGAAGCCCTCTGGCTGATCCAGCAGCGGGAGCCGGTTTTTACCATCGGCAAAGGCGCCGGCGATAGCATTTATGTGGCAGAGGGGCTGCACCACACCCGCGCGGGCATGATGACCAAACTATCGATGCCCGATGCCAAAATTGAATGGCAGCGGCAATTTTTGGGGCATCTTGAATCGCCCCCCGTCTTGACGGCATCGGGCCGCCAGATGTTTTTTCCGGCGGGCGGCGGCGGGATTTGGTCGGTGCGTACAGATAACGGCAATGTGATCTGGCATGCCGCCATCGGCCATACCGATGCAACGCCGCTGCTGGCAGGCGATACAGTTTATGCCGCCGCGCAGCCGGACGAAGCGGTCGCGGAAAGTGTTTTTTATGCGCTGGATGCCGCCACCGGCAAGGTAAAATGGACAGCAAAACTGCAAGGCCAGCCGTGGGGCTGCCCCGTCCTCAGCGCGGATGGCCAACGGATAATTACCACCACGGGGCGCGGCCAGATCGGCGTTGCACGCGATACCGATGCGGGATGGGCGATGGCGCTGTCACCCGATGACGGCCGCCTGCTTTGGCAGCGCGATCTGCCCGGCATGGCGATTGATCCCGGCGATTATTTGCCGTCCGAAGATCTTGCGATCCTGACTCTGAAAACAGGCGAGATTATCGCGCTGGATGGACGCACGGGCGACATCCGCTGGCAGTCAAAAGTCGGCACTGAATTTATGTCGGCGGCGATTGTGGTTGAGCGGGCGGGCGGCAAGGCGCCGCTGGTCGCCGCGACCACGGCCGACGGCGTTTTCACCATCCGCGATGCCAAAACGGGCAAGGAAATCCGCCGCCGTCCGGTGCTGTCGGGCGCCAGTTCCGCCCCCGTGGTGCAAGGCGACCGCATTTATGTGACAGTGCCCTATCGCATTTATGTTTATGGCGGCATCGGAAGTTTGTAGAATGGGGATATGACGAAGGCACCGATGAAAATCCTCTGGCTTGCTTTTCCCGACGATAGTCTGGCGGGGCGCCGCTTTGATGCGCCTGCGCAAGCGCGGCTGGCGCAGATTTTTGACGTATCCGATCTTGCATCACCGTGGATGCGCGCGCTCAAGATCCTCAAAATGCCGCCGCCGCCCGCTGACGTGCAGATGATTGGCTGGCGCGGTGGCGTGCCTTATATCAACGGCAGCGCCTTGGCTGTGATCGTCACCGACGGCACCGCCGTGGCCGTGCCGGATGCCGCACGCGGATACCGCTTTGTTACGCCGCGTAAACTGCTCAGCCTGCCGCGGGTGATGGGACAGCAATGGCGCGTGACGCGTTTTGTGCAGGATAGATTGCGCAGGCTATCCGAACCTGACCGCGATCCGTTGGTCGAAAGCCTCGCCCTGGGTTTAGCCGTGCAAGTCTTGCTGATGCGACTGGATGCGGCGGCGCTTGCGAAAATGCCGCAATATCTGGTGAACCCCAGCGCCGCACCCATGATGCACCGCCAGACTTTCAGCTGGCTGCAAGATTTGCAAATGCGCCGCACCGCGTTATCGCCCGCGTGGCACCAATTATTTCTGGATGTGCCCAAAACCGATGCCGGCGTCCCCGCGCCATATTTCTGGGATGACGAAGCCGGAGTAGTGCAAGCGGCGTCTGCCGCCCCGACGGTAGATCAGGGGGGGCTGTATCATGGCCAGCCTGTATTTGCGGGCAGGGCGCATGGATTTGCCGAAGTGATTGCCCGTGCCGAAGACAACCCCGAACCGCGCAGCGAACGCCGCATTTTTGTATTCCGCCACGCGCGGCCGGAAACCACTGTGTATTTTTCGCAGGCTGCCGCTGTGGTGTATGCGCATGGCGGGGTGCTGTCGCATGCCTGCGTGGTGGCGCGCGATATGGGCGTGCCCTGCGTCACAGGATTGGGCGATGAATTTTACGAACGGGTCAGCGCGCCGGAAAATCAACCGGCGATGCTATCCGTCGATGCCGCGTCGGGGAATGTAAAGATTACTTCGCGCTGAACGATTTGCCGCAGCCGCAGCCCGATGCCGCGTTGGGGTTGCGGATTTTGAACGCGGATTTCATCATGTCGCTGACGAAATCAATTTCTGCCCCGTTGATGAAGGGCAGCGAGATATCGTCAGTCACCAGAACCGCGCCGTTCTTTTCAAACGTCACATCGTCTTCGTTCACGTCGTCGGTCACATCCAGCTGGTATTGAAAGCCGGAGCAGCCGCCGCCCAAAACCGTGACGCGCAGCATCAGGTTCGGGTTGCCTTCTTTTTCACGCAGCGCCAGCATGCGGCGTGCCGCGCTGTCGGTCAGGTGTACGATCATGCCGTTCGCACGCGCCGAGGGGATGGTGCCGCTGGTTGTCGTGGTCTGGATGCCGGTCATGTCTCTGCTCTCCGCTTGGAAAATCTGGGTGGATATCGTGTTTTTCTGGTTTTACCGCGAAAAACGGCGATAATCGAACATATTTTGCAATATGTTGCTAACTGGCTGAATTTCAAGAGGGCGAACATGCCGCGCACGATTTCAATCCGGGTAGAATGGCAGCCGGCAGACGGTGTTTGGGTGGCCACCTGCGATGCCCTTGTGGGGCTGGTGATACAAGAAGACAACCTGGACGATTGCTGCCGCACGGCCCAGACAATGGTGCGGGAGATGCTGGCGCAGTATGAAGACATCGAAAAAACAGGCTTACTTGTTGATTTTGCTATAGAAAAACGAGATTAACCCGGCGCGCTGGGCCCCGGTCGCGGGCGCTGCGACATTCCGCTTTTATTCGCCCCCGAAATATGCTTTAAAAGCCTTGTAAATCAATACTATTTTGTATGCGGGAGAGGCTGATGGCAACGCGCGCCAAAACGAAATCTGCGAAGACTGTCAAAGCCGCCAAAGCGCTAAAAGTTTCCGCACCCGCGCCCGCGAAGCGGGCGGAGCCTCTCGGGGATATGATCGCGGCAGATGGCCTTGCCATTTTCGCCAGCCGCCCCGAAGAAAGCCGCGGCCGCATGTACGATGAACCGCCCAGCAAAACGCGCGGCGATTTCGAACGCGACCGCGACCGCGTTATCCATTCACAGGCCTTCCGCCGCTTGAAATTCAAGACGCAGGTTTTCGTGTATCACGAGGGTGACCATTTCCGCACGCGCCTGAGCCATAGCATCGAGGTTGCGCAGGTTGCGCGCTCGCTGTCGCGCTTGCTGAAGTGTGATCAGGACTTGGCCGAAGTCGGCGCGCTGGCGCATGACGTCGGGCACACGCCTTTTGCCCATGTGGGCGAAGACGCGCTGGCCGAATGCATGAAGCCCTATGGCGGTTTTGACCACAACGACCAGACGCTGCGCGTGGTCACGAAGCTTGAAAAGAAATACCCGGATTTCGACGGCCTCAACCTGACGTGGGAGTCGCTTGAGGCGCTCGTCAAGCACAATGGCCCTGTAATCAAGAAAGGGCAGAAGAAGCCGCATTTCGAAGTCACGCTGGACGAGCTGCGCCGCAAGATGGATCTGAAGCTGGACACCTATGCGTCGCTGGAAGCGCAAATTGCCGGTATCTCCGACGATATCGCCTATAACAGCCACGATCTGGACGATGGCCTGTCTGCGGGCATGTTCACGCTCAAGGATCTGGAACAGGTGGACTGGGTCGGCGAGATCATCCGCGCCAAGCGCAAGCAATGGCCGAACATCGACAACTACCGTCTGACGCAGGAAACCATCCGCGATGTGATGGGCACTTATGTGGTGGGCGTGCTCGGTGAAACCAAAACGCGTCTGGCGGCGCTGAAGCCCAAATCGGCCGATGATATTCGCCATGCCAAAGACGCGACCGCCACGATGTCGGACGATCTGCGCAAAAAAGACCGCGTGCTGCGCGATTTCCTGTGGGCGCATTTCTACCGCCATCATCAGGTCAGCCGCGTGCGCCGCAAAGTCTTTCAGTGCGTGCAGGATTTGTTTGCTGTGTTCATGGAGCACCGCCGCTGCCTGCCGCCCGAATGGCAGGCGCAAATCGAAAACCCGCCCAAGGGGTGGAAGTCAAAGGACTGGCACGCGCGCACTGTCGCCGATTACATCGCCAGCATGACCGACCGCCTCGCCCTGCTGGAACACAAAGAGCTTTTTGATACCTACCAAATGATGAGATAAGAAAAACAAAATGAACATCTTTCAGGAATACAGAAACCACATCGTCGATATCCTGTCGCACATGGCGCAAGCGGGCGACTTGCCTGCCGGTACCGATTTTTCGCGCGTGACGGTGGAGCCGCCGCGCGACGCCGCGCATGGCGACATGTCGACCAACGCCGCCATGGTGCTGGCGAAACCCGCCGGTAAAAACCCGCGCCAGCTAGGCGAGACGATTGCCGACAAGATCAAGGCGCTGAATGGCGTGACTGATGTAAACGTGGCGGGCCCGGGTTTTGTCAACTTCCGCCTGGATAGCAGCGCATGGCTGGCGACGATCGGCAATGTGCTGTCGGCGGGCATCGACTTCGGCAACAGCGGCATCGGCCAGAATAAAAAGGTCAACATCGAATACGTCTCCGCCAATCCGACGGGGCCGATGCACGCTGGGCATATGCGCGGCGCGGTGATCGGCGATGCGCTGGCGGCGCTGCTTGAAAAAGCGGGTTATGACGTGACGCGCGAATATTATTTCAACGATGCGGGCGCGCAGGTAGATGTGCTGGCGCGTACGGTTTTTTTGCGCTACCGCGAAGCACTGGGCGAGGATATCGGAGCGATTCCCGAAGGCCTTTACCCTGGCGAATATCTGAAAGACGTGGCTCAGCAACTGGCGGCGCGTGACGGCAAAAAATGGCTGGAAACGGACGAAGCCGCGTGGCTTGACCCGATCCGCGCATTTGCCGTGGCGGCCATGATGAGAATGATCAAGGAAGATCTAGGTTTGATCGGCATTCGCCATGATGTCTTTGCGAACGAGCGCGAAATCATCGAAAACGGCACGCTCGAAAAATGTTTTTCCGCTCTGCAAAAACAGGGGCTGATCTATCAGGGCACGTTGCCCCCGCCGAAGGGTAAGGAAATGGAAGATTGGGAACCAGCGGAACTGACGCTTTTCCGCTCCAGCAACTTCGGCGATGCCAGCGATCGCCCTCTGAAAAAGCGGGACGGCACCTGGGCATATATTATGCCGGATATCGCCTATCACTACGACAAGCTGCAACGCGGCTTTTCGTGGATGATCAATCTGCTGGGCAAAGACCACGGCGGCTACGAGCAGCGCATGCGGCCCGCCATCACGGCGCTGGGCGGCGGCAAAGCGCGTCTTGACGTTGTTTATTGCGGCATGGTCAAGCTGTTTAAAAACGGCGAACCGGTCAAGCTTTCCAAACGCTCCGGTAATATCATAACCCTGCGCGAAGTCGTGGAGGAGGTCGGACCCGGGGTGGCGCGTTTCTTTATGCTGCTGCGCACGCCAGATACCGAACTTGATTTTGATTTCTACAAGGTCGTGGAACAATCCAAAGACAATCCTGTTTTCTATGTGCAGTACGCGCATGCCCGCTGTCATTCCGTTTTGCGTAATGCGGGGGGAATGTTTGCGGGTATCGAAACCGATGCCGCGGCGCTCAGCACAGCCGATGTCAGCCTGCTGGATAGCGAAGAAGAATTGAAACTGGTACGCCTTATGGCGGCTTGGCCGCGCTTTGTCGAAACAGCCGCCGAAGCGCACGAGCCGCACCGCATCACGTTCTATCTGCAGGAACTGGCAGCCGAGTTCCATGCGTTCTGGAACAAGGGGCGCGATGATAACAGCCTGCGTTTCCTGCATGAAAATGACAAAGAACTGAGCCTGGCGCGTCTGGCGATGGTTCGTGCCGTGGCGACGGTAATCGCCTCCGGCCTGACCGTCATGGGCGTGACCCCACTGGAGGAGTTGCACGGATGACAAACGACGAACAAAAACCCAAAGACGAAAACATCGGCTCTTTCTACATCGGCCGCCGTCCGCCGCCGTCGCCGGAGCGTGTGCTGCCGAAAGGTGGTCTTAGCGTGATTGCGATCGTCGCCTTCATTGCCATCGTCTGGTATGCGTACCCGACGGCCGAAGACGCGCAGGATGCGGCGGATCTGCCCGTTGTGCTGGCCGCGAAAGAGTCCTACAAATTCACGCCGGACGATCCGGGCGGCATGAAAGTGCCGCATCAGGACAGCACCGTCTTTGACCCGCTGGACAAAAAAGACGCCAGCCGCGTTGAAAAACTGCTGCCCGGCACCGAAGAGCCCGTCAACAAAGACGAGGTACTGAAAGCCGAAACGCAGGAACAGCCGCGCACCGCCGGCACTGAAAAACTGGTGACGGCGCCCGTGGCCGAAACGCCGAAAGCGGACGTAAAAGCGGAAGCGGTAAAGCCTGTTACCGCCGCCGCTGCGGAAAAGCCGAAAGTCGAGACGAAGACGGAAACCAAAACCGAAGCGAAACCGGTTGCGGTGAAAACCGAAACTGCCGCTGCCAAACCTGCCGCGCAGGCTTCGGCT
>VFQP010004654.1_pt1 | contig 12571 bp, 6 predicted proteins | sample 3512351 | NCBI WGS metagenome assembly VFQP01 (sample SAMN10412372, study PRJNA504923) | tailings metagenome | isolation source: Relicate 1 Philex TSF1 revegetated site | place: Philippines: Tuba, Benguet | collected 2017-08-29 | reverse complement strand
GGTGGGGGGGGGGGGGGGAGATGCTGCGGGGGTGAGCGCCTGTCTGGGGCACGTGGGCTCAGCGGCTGCTTGTGGACGTCTGCCGGGAGGTGGTGCGGGCGCCGTGAGGTGATGGCCGGGCGTCGGGGCCGCTGGTCAAGCGGCCACCTCGGCGCTGCGGCGGGTGGTGGTGGTGCTGCTGCTGCTGCCACTGCTGTCGTTCGCGGGCTGCCAGCCGCGTGCAGGCACCCATTGGCTGTCCGCGACGACCTGGGCATATCCAGGCGCCGCTGGTCCCCCTGAGGTGCTCGGCCCCTGCTGTGCCTCCGCCAGGCCTCCGCCGCCCGCACACAGCTCCACAGGCGGCCGTGTGCTGCTGGCTCCGCGTGCTGCGGGGTTGCTGTGGCGGGCCCTGCTCGCTTGTCGAGCAGCTCCCAGGCGCACCTTGGAGTTGAAGTCCACCGTGGCGTAGGGGTTGAGGATCGCCGTGCACTGCTTGCATGGGATGGGCTCGTAGGGCAGCACCTGCGATGAGGGGGAGCGTGGGCAGGGGCGCGCTCGGGGCGAGCGGGGTCAACCGACGGGAGAAGAGCTCCCCTGCCCCTCTGCCGTGCTGCCACGCCCCACAGAGGCACTGAGCCCAGGACGCTGGTGCTGCAGCCCGCTGCTGCTGCTGCGCAGGCACGCGTGTAGTCGCTGCCTGCTGCGAGCTTGGCGCACCGGCATGTGCGCCAGGCGCTTGGTGGGTGTGTAGAGCGCCGCGAAGGGGATGACGCAGCGCGTCGCCTCCAGCTTGCTGTTCGGCCAGACGTTCCATGTCAGCCGCACGCCGTCGCGCTCCTCGAACTGGGCGAACGTGTCCCCCATCCTCGCTCGCGCTCAGCAGCAGGTCCCCGCTCCTATTTGCAGCGCTTGCAGCGGCTCCCCTTTTGCGGGTGCTGCGAGCTAGCACTGCCCCGCGCGCGCTGGCCTCTGCTCGGCTCAGAGGTGATCCGCCGAAGATCGCAGGCCGCTGCTGCGCGCTGGGCCTGCTAGAGCTGGCGTAGCTGCGTGTGTCTCCCGAGGTGAAGCTGTACGTGTGCGAGTTGCCGTGGGCTGGACTGAGCTGCACCCTCAGGGCGCCTGGCCGCAGGCGCGTGCGTGGGTGGGACTCCAGGTGAGCCAGTTTGATTGACACTAGAGCGTATGCACCCTGTGCAGCAGCAACTGTGCACCTGTCTGGCTGGGCCGGCGCCAACGTGTGCGCGGGAGCCTCAGATGGCCGTCTGTGATTTGCCAGAGCAAGGGAGCATCACAAGCTGGCGAAGCACACAGAGAGCACTGCGTGGAGGGAGCTCCTGACCCCGCTTGCTTGGTGCTTGCTCGACCTAGGGCACAATGGGCGTGTGCCCGCACCTGTGAAGCAGCGGCTGGTGAGCCCCGAAAGCTGCGTTGCTGCCACGGCCACAAGCGGGAACGAGCTCGCCTCGCCCTGCAGGGAGCTGCTCTTCGTTTTCCTTCTTCAGATGGAGGATGGAGGAGGAGGCCCAGCAATGCCAAGGCGACAGTGTGGCACAGCTCAACGCCACGATTGCACGGCTCACAGTGTGCACACACGTTTGTGTTGTAAAGGGCGCGCACAGCTGCCCGAGCGTGCCAACCAAAAGATCTTGCCGCGCCTGCGGGCTCGGCCTGGTGCGATGCGCGATGGCAGCTCGCGTGCCGGGCGCTCAGCGGGGCGGCAATGGTGCCCTGACAGTTGCACGCAGGTCGGTGCCCCTGCCACTGGCGCTGGCGCGGCGTTGAGGGACTGGGCGCATTTCCGGCTACGACACTGTGCCTCCTGCGGCAGGAACGGTGAGCGCTGGTGGCGTGGCTGCTTGGCATCCTTGTGGCCAAGTCTCTTGCGCGTCGGTACGCGCTGGTCGCACGGCCAGCGGGTGGCCAGCGCGTGCGGAAGGGGCACCCGTTGGCGAGGGTGGCCACACTGGCGCCGCAAGCGTCGACTCCACCCAGCGGGCCCGAGAAGTGCACCGCCTCCGCACGCGCGCCCGCGCGAGCGACGCCCAAGCGGTGCGCCGTGCTTTTTCCTCCGCAGGTGGGCCTGCTGGCGCGTCCTCTGACCTCTCCTGGCGCTCGGCCTGCGCCACCTTGCTTTGGGAGCCGGCGTTGCGCACATCGTCCAGCGCCTACCAACTGCGCGAGCGGCAGAGCACGTCGAGCTCCTTGCACGCAGCGCTCTCCTCCTTCGCAGAGGTGCGTGCTTCTTCCTTGTCGACGAGCAGGGAGCTCGTCCCTTTTGGGGTGGGGCAGATGAGCGCCACTCCAGCAGCGCGCTCTCGCAGCTGCAGCAGCTCAGCGTGGGGTGGAGGAATGCTTCAGTCGTGAGCATGTGAGAGCCGCCCTGGCACGGCGCACCTCTCTTTCGGGCGCTCGTGGGCGCGAGCAGCGGCGCAGGTACACACCGCCATACGCCACCAGCGCGGGGCCCCTTGAAGGGAGGGGAGGGCAGGCGCTGCAGCCACCCTCGCGGCCCCCCTGCAGCAAGCAGGCGCTGCGCCTGCGTGGGTGGGGGGCGGCGCCCAACCAACTACCGCCAGAGGGGGGCGTCACGACCGCGCGGCGCCGATCTGACCCCCGCGGCCCACCCGCTGGCGTGCCAGAGTCCCGTGATGCGCGCACTCAGGTGGCGTGGTGCCACGCGCCCGCAGCGCCGCCACGTGCCTGCGCCTCGCCACGTGCGTCGAACCGCGCGCAGGCGCGCCCGTCGGCGAGGTGGCCGTGTGCACCCCCACACCCGCGCCTCGTCAACGCCCCGTGGAGGAGGAGGGAGGAGCGGCGACGGGCCCCTGCCGCCGCCGGCCAACAAGGCACGCGTAAGCGGTGAGTTCCGGGGCTGACCTCCAAGGGTGACCTGGGCGTGGCTGACGGGAGACGAGGAGCGCCCTCGGTGCGCCGCGCGTGGGCTCTGCGCTCCGGTTCGACGGCCAGACTCACAGCGCGGAACGGCCGTGCGCCGCTGCACCAGAGCGGCAGAGCAGCTGGAGCCGCGCGAACGAACGCTGTGCAGCGCCCACCCATGTGTGTGGTCGGTTTGGGGCCACCTGGCGAGGGCGGCACACGCGGCGCCGCAAGCGCCGGCTGCACGCAGTGGGGCGATGCAGCGCACCGCTTCCTCAAGCTCACGCCACGTCGCGCCGCGCCGCTTGTCGCCGCGCCGCTTGTCGCCGCGTGCAGGTGGGCTGGCGTCGGGACGTCCTCGCTCTCTCCTGGTACTCTCACGCGCTGCTGGAGGGCCCGCTGGTGCTGGTTGCTGGCGCGGTCCCGAACATACAAGAGGTGAGTCGCCTGTGGGGCGTTGGGGCTGCTCTTCTGGGGGACCTCCTCGGGGCGAGGTGAGTGGCTCGCGGTTTTGGCGGATCGCTCGGCGGCCTGCTCCTCCGCCAGAGGTGAGTGGCAGCAGTCAGCGCATGAGTTCAGCCTTCGCTGCTCTTCCGCCAGAGGTGAGTGGGGCAGCGTTCAGCACCCCGGTTCAGCCTTTCTCGCGGCCTGCTCTCCCGCCAAGAGGTGAGTGCAGCGCGCGGTTGCAGCTGCTCCTCTGCCCATCCGAGGTGAGTGGGCCAGCGCGCGGGGCGCTTTGGGTGGGCTGCGGCCAGGTGAGTGGCTCCTTGTCGCGCTTCCAATCTCGTGCTGGCCGTCCCGCCGCCGCGCGGGGGGGCGGCGCCTTGAGAGGCTGGGTTTTGTGCGTTGCAGGGGGCGTGCGGGTGCGCGTGGAGGCCGTTCACCATCATCATAATCATCATGGCAAACATGGGTGCTAACGTGTCGGTGGCAGGCAGGGGGGACCCGTGCGGAGTCTGTGCGTGCGAATGGTTTTTGTGCGAAAAAAGGGTCAAGCGCGGGGCGGGCGCCCTCGGCGGGGGGGAGGGGGCCGGCTGCGGGCGCGCACACACGCATGAGCGGGGACGCGACGGCACGTGACGTGTGGCAGGCTGCTGGCCTGCGCCAAGGTGACACTCTCTCAGCCAGTCAGGCGCGAGATGCTCTGGTGGGTGGGTCCCGCCGGCGGGAGGGACGCGTGTGCGTGTGTGCCGTCCGCGCGCGCACGCCGCCGCCGCCGCCGCCGCCGCGCAGCTAGGCGCGGACACCAATCAGGGAGGAGGGCGCGGGGCGCAAAGCGCGGCGCGCCCGTATGCAGGAGGCTAGGGGAGCAAATCGGCTGGCTGCGGAGGCGGGGGGCATCTGTGTGTGGGGGGGGAAGGGAGACGAAACGAATGCGCGGCGGCGCGCGCACACGCGCGCGCGTTAGCTCTGGTGCACGGTCGCGCCCGCACCGCCTAGGCAGGAGGGGCGGGGTCGCTGTCAGAGGGGGCGACGAAGCAAGACGCGAGGGCTCAGGGGCGCCCCACAAACACCACACACACACACACGTCGTGGGAGCGCGCGCGCTATCTGGACGAAACTCACACCACACGCACTGGAAGGGGACGCCCTCTTCTCTCGCGGACGCGCCTGCCTCGCGCGCTGTGCCCGCTCCCCTCGAGCGGAGAGCGGGGGCGCGCGGGCGGGCGCTCGGCAGTCCCCCCGCAAACGCAATCCCACAGTGAGAGCGGTCAGTCCGTCATTCATCACCGCGAGTCGTGTCAGTCGAGCGCGTTGCGTCAAGGGCGAGGGGCAGGCAGGGCGGTGAGAGCTGGGTGGCGCGCGCCCGGCCACGCCGCTGTGGCAGGGCGCAGCAACGTGCTCGGGGCCCGCGCCGCTCCCCCTTCCCCCGCCCAGCCCCGTAGAGGCCCCCCCGTCACCCTCCCTCTGGCATAACCCCCCTGTCCTACCGCGGCGCGGCTGCGAATCCACGCTCAGCAGCGCTGCTCGCTGGGACCGCCCCCGTCCCTCCCCCCCTGTGAGAGAGTGTCGTCGAGTCGGGTTAGTGTACAAGGAAGGAAGGTTGGGGAGGAGAGCGGTACGGGGAGCCGCCGCCGCCGCCGCCGCCGCCGCTCTCGGCAGCGGCCTCGAGAGAGGCGTCGTGCAGCGTTGCGCGGGCGGCCCTCGCGCAGCCCCAGGGCGCAGAGACGGGAGAGGGTGAGGGAGGGAGGAGCGCAGGGGCGGCGGAGGAGCGGCGGCTGCACCCGAGGGGGCTCAAATTGCCGCCCGAGGAACCATCGCTTGCGCGTTGGGCGGGAGGGATGGGGGGGAAGGGGGGCGTTCCACGGGGCCAGGGGCAACGATCAAAACTGGCGGTCTGCGTGCGCGTGCGCGTGCTGTGGGTGGCGGTCGTGCGTGGTCGTGCGTGCGTGCCAGGGGCGGGTCGACTGCGCGCGGAACTGGCGCGCGTGAAAGTGCTAAGCCTGTTGTGTGCTGCGGAGAGCGGGCGGTGGCAGGGGGACACATATTCTCCCATCTCACCAGACCCCCAGCACCCCCCCCCAAAAAACGCAGTAACGCGCCGTGGGCGGGCACCGTCCAACGCCGGAACCCGCACAGTCAGGGAGGGGGTCGCACGAAAGCAAGCGAGCGAGCGTAAGCAGGGGGCGGAGGGGGGAAGGGACTGCAGGCGCAGAGTGGCGCGAGCGTGCCGCGGCTGCCGGGACCGAAGGAACGGCCTGCCACGCCGGGCGCACGGCACGGCGCCCCGGGGCCAGTAAGGGGCGCCGGCGCGTGCTGTTGCCGCGGCGCGACGGGGGGCGCCAAAACTGCCCACGGGAGAAGGACGGGACGGGACGGCGGCAGGCGCGGTGCAGGCAAAGGCAGAGCGAGCGCGGGACTTGGCGGAGGGGCGGAGGCGAAACACGCGAAGAGCGCACGCACGCACGCACGCACGCACGCACGCCCTCGCGCCGCCCGCTCCCAAAGCGAAGCGCCCGCCCGCCCGCCACGCCCCCTCCTCGGCCCTCTCTCTGGCTGGGTCAGCGGCTGGCAGCAGTCTCCAGCAGCGCGGCCGGCAGTCAGCTCGACCACCCCGGCGCCGGCGACGCCGTGAAGCCCGCCGCCGGGTCGTGGTGGTGGTGGTGGTGGTGGTGCCCAAAGCCGCCGTGCGCGTGGTGGAAGCCCTGCCCGCCCACGCCCACGTCGCCGCCGCCCAGCCCCCCCAGCCCGCCCGCCGCCGCCGCCGCCGCCGCCACAGCCGCCGCGTCGTACTCCTCGTGCTGCGGCTGCACGTCGGCGAAGGCGTCGCCCACTTGGTGGAACGCCGACATGCCGCCGTCGCCGCCGCCGCCCGCGCCGCCGCCGCCGGGAAAGCCGCTCAGCGTGGACGCCAGCGCGCCCAACGCCTTGAGGTCCAGCGGCCCGCCAAACGCGCCGCCGCCGAGCCCCTTGCCGCCCGCCGCGCCGCCGCCGCCGCCCGCCCCACCCGCGCCGCCGCCGCCTAAATGCTGCGGCTGGAAGGCGCCTAGGTTGTACAGCGCGGCGGCGGACGTGGTGCTGGGGAACATGCTGGCGGCGGCGGCGGCCGCCGCCGCCGCCGCTGCTGCCGTGGCGCCGTTAGGCCCGCCGTTGGGCTGCTGCGGCTGCTGCGGCTGCGACCCCAAGTGGCCATAGAGGTGCTCGTAGCCGGTGGCGGCGGCAGCGCTGGTGCTGGAGAGCTTGCCGCCGAGGCCGCCCGCCGCCCCCGCCCCGCCGGGCCCCCCGCCGCCGCCGGCTAACCCCTCTGCGTAGCTGCCTGCGGACCCGCCGCGCCCGTGGCCGCCGCCGCCGCCGCCTGCACCGCCGCCGGCTCCGCCGCCGGGCGCGGTGAAGCCGAGGAACTGCTGCGGCGGCGTGGCGCCGCCACTGCCGGTGCTGCCGCTGCCGGCGCCGCCCCTGGCGCCAGCACCGGGGAAGCTACCGTACGTCCCAGGGCCCTGAAGCCCGCCTCCGCCACCCACCGCCCCCCCGGAGGGGTCCACGCCCACACCCGGGCCCTGCGCCGCCCCGCCGTAGGCGCCGCTGGCCAAGAGCCCGGCGGCGGCGGCGGCGGCCGCCGCCGCCGCTGCCCGGTTGCCGCCCGCGCCGCCGTAGGGCGCGCCGGCTGCGGCCGCCATGAGCGCGGCGTTTGTCGCGCTGCCGTAGCCGCCTGCCGCCATGAGCATGCCGAACGGGTTGCTGGCCTGCTGCTGGGGCTGCTGTGGGCCTGGCGCGCCGAACGCGCCGGTGCCGCTGCCCGGCCGGAGGCCAGAGGGTGCGCCGGCGTGCGGCGGGAGGCCGTAGGGGCCGCCCATGCCCGGCCCGCCGCGGGGCGAGTCGAAATAGGGCGGGAGGCCGGCGCCGGCGCCCGGCCCGCCCAGCGGGGGGCCTAGGTGCCGCTGCTGCGGGTGCGCGTGCGGGTGGTGCGGCGGCGGCGGCGGCGGCGGCGGCGCGCCGGGGTGGTGGTGGTGCGCGGGCGCCGTGGGCGGCATTTGGTCGCGCGGGACGGCTGGCTTGATCTCGATCTGCTTGTCGAGGATGGTCTGCATGACGCCGCGGCCAAACACCTTGTCCACGCTCTCCTCCGAGGTGAAGGTGACGAAGCCAAAGCCGCGCGGGCGCTTGTTGTCGTGGTCGTACATGACGACGGCGTCCTCGACCGCGCCGAACTGCTCGAAGTGCTGGCGCAGCAGCTTCTCGTCGACGCCGGGCGCGAGGCCGCCCACGAAGACCTTGCGCGTGCGCGTGCTGCTCGCCGCGCCCGCCGCGCCCGCGCCGCCCTGCGCGCCCTCGGGGCCTCCGGGCCCCGCCACGCCCGCGGGGCTCTCCTCCTTGGGCACGGCCTTTTTGCACTCGACCTGCAGGCGTGCGTGCATTCGCGGGTGGGCGTCGCGTGTCGTCGTCGTGTGGGGGGGCTGCTGCTTTGGGGGGGGGTCGGTCGAGGGGGCTTCCGGACTTAGTCGCTGGAGGCCTCGGCCCCTCTCCCTCCAGGGGGAGCCCCCTGGGGAGAAATGGCCAAGGCGCTGCCGCCCCACCCCGCCCCCGCGCGGCCATCCAAGCGGGCCACAGCGCGCGTCCTGGCTCCATGCGGCCTTTTTGCCGCTCGCCGCTGCGTCGGGGGGGCTGTGCTGCTGCTCGCGGGCCATGTTGTTGTGCGGGCCGGAGGGGGCCTCCCCCGGCGCCCGCCCGGGCTGCAGCTCGCTGCGCACCTCTCTCCGGTCTATGGTGTGCTTGCTGGCGACCACCTTGGCCGCCACCTCGGCGCTCTCGAACACCACGAAGCCAAACCCTCGCGGCCTGCCATTATTGCGATTGTAGCTCACGAAGGCCTCGCGCACGACTCCAAAGTTCTCAAAGTAGGCGCGCAGGCGCTCGCTGGACGTCTCCCAGCTGAGGCCTCCGCCTGCGGGGGGGGGGAGGGCCGTCGCCAGGGTAAGAAGGCACGCAGTGGCGGGGGGCAGGCACCACGCCCAGGAGCACCGCGGCCACACTCACAAAAGACTTTGCAGTTGTTGAACTGCTTGTTCTCTCCCATGCTGGACGGGTCAGGCTCGCATGCTGGGCTGCCGCGCGGGCGGGGGGCTCCGTGTGTGGGGCTGCGCGCCTCCCTCCGCCTTGTTGTTGTGCGCGCAAGGCAAGGTGACGTGGTGGTCGCCTCCGGGAGCGCCGCCAGACGCCAACCCAACGCGCTGGAAAAATGCGCCGCTCTGCGCTGGTGCCGCCGCTGAGACTCCTGCCCCCGTCGCGCGCGCGCAGGGACGATTTTTCGCATTTGGCAAGCCCTCCCCCATGCCGCGTCCCAAGGAACCGCGAGCGAGCGCGGAAGGCACGGCCGATAACTTCTGAAAATGCGCAAGGTGAGTCGCCGCTGATTCTGCGGGGGCTTTTGGGGGAGGGGGAATCGCAGGTGGAACCCTTGTTCTCGCAGGGCAGCAGGAGGACAGCCTGGGCAGCTGGGCTCCGCGCAAGAGCGTGACTGCTGCCACGCTGACGGCCTGCACGACCTGGGCGGAGGCTCTGGGATGGCGGCGGCGGCGCGCAAGCCACGCCCGGCACGCCCAACGCCTCTGCCTGCTTGGGCTGCAGCCTCACTGTGTGGCGATGCGTGGTGCGCGCATCGCTGCCCCTGCTGCTGCTCTCCTGGAGTCATCTTGCAACGGGCGAGGGAAAGCACGACGAGCACGAGCACGACGACCTGTGCAGCCGCTACTTGTTCTGCTGCTGGCGCTGCTGCTGCGCCAGCGCCAGCCTCAGCAGCGCGTCCGCGGCGCTGCCCCCCTCGGCGCCGCCAGCCGCCGCACCAGCGCCAAGCAGAGCCGCCACCGCCTCTGCGCCGCCCCCCGGCGCAGCCGCCGCCGCTGGGGCGTGCGCCTGCTGCTGCTGCTGCCGCCGCAAAATGTCCATCACCACGTTGGACGGCACCGGCAGCCCCTGCTTCTGCAGCTGCTGCACCAGCAGCAGCAGCGCCGTGGCGTCCACGCCTTGCCCGCCAGCCGCCTGCTGCGGCAGCTGCGGAGCCGCCGCCGCCGCCGCCGCCGGCACCGCCGCCCTCCCGGCGATCAAGCTCAAGCTCTGAGCCATGCTGGCCGCCGCCGCGCTGCCGCCGCCGCCCCCGCCGCCGCCCCCCGCCGCCGCCGCCGTCAGCCCCGCCAGGCTCGCCAGCAGCTGCTGCTGCTGCGACTGCGCCGCCGCGGCGGCCGCCGGCGCGGCGGCGGCGCCGGCGGTGGCGGGCGCCTGCTGCAGCAGCGACTGCAGCAGCGTGTGCTGCTGCGCGCCGCCCGCCTGCTGCTGCGCCTGCTGCTGCTGCGTGATGGTGTTGAGCAGCACGTTGATGTCGATGGTGCCGCCGGCCGCCGCCGGCGTCGGCGGGCGCACGGCGCCCGGCGTGGGCACGGGCGAGGGCAGCGGCGTCCCGCCAGCGCCGCCACCGGCGCCCAGCAGCCCAGTGCCCGTGAGCGGGGTGATGCTGAGGGGCTGGATCGAAAGCAGGCTGGCGGCGGCGGCGGCGGCGGCCGCCGGCGCGGCCGCCGGCGCGGGCGCTGCGGCAGCAGCAGCAGCAGCCGCGGCCGCCGCCCGCTGCTGCTGCTGCTGTTGCTGCTGCTGGTGGTGCTGGATCAGCGCCGAGAGGAGCGCAATCTGCTGTGTGACGGTGGGCGCGACGGCGGGGGCGGCGGCGGCGGGCGCGGCGGCCGCCGCCGCTGCTGCCGCGCCCTTCTGCTGCTGCTGCTGTTGCTGCTGCAGCGCGGCGGCGAGGCTAGCGGCCAGCGCTGCAGGCGCCGGAGCCGCCGGCTTGCTCGCCGCCGCGGCAGCGGGCGCCGCCGCCGCCGGCGCCGTCGGCGCTGCTGCGGCTGCTTGCGGAGCGCTGGCGGCGGCCTGAGCCGCCGGCGCGGCCCCTGCGCTGGATGCTGCGGGCTCCGACGTCGCGGCGGCCGTCGCGGGAGCGGCGGCGGCAGGAGCAGCTGCGGGGGCAGCAGGCGCGGGCGCCGGCTTGCCGCTGGCGTTGCCCGCTGGCGGGGGCGCAGCGGCGGGCTTTGCCGGCGCGGCAGCGGGCTTTGCCGGCGGCGCTGCCGCGCCGCCCTTGGACGCGCGCGGCTGCCTCCCTGCCGGCGCCGCTTCCGACTGCGCCGCAACCGGCGCTGCCGCCGCTGGCGCCGCGGCGGCTGCAGGCTTGCTGGGCGCTGCGGCGGCAGCGGCGGCGGGCGCCGGGGCCGCCGCGGGGGCCGCGTTGGCTGCGGTGGCGGGCGCGGCGGCGGCGGGAGGCGCCGCAGCGGCGGGCGGAGCGCCGAGGTGCAGCGTCTGCGACACGCTGGGGCGCGTGCCCAGCGGCGCTGCCGCCGCTGGCGTTGCCGCCGTCGCGCCCGCCGCGGCCCCCGACGCGCCGACGCCGCTCGCGGCGACGGCGGCGGGCGGCGGCGCGTCCGCGCTGCCCACCCGCAGCACGCTGACCATCGGCACGTCCACGCCGCTGCCGCGGGGGCCCAGCGCTCCTCCGCCGCCGCCGCCCGCCGCCGCGGTGCCACCGTCCCCACCACCCGCGGCCTGTTGCTGCTGCTGCTGCTGCTGCTTGCGGCTCACTTTTGCCGGCGGCGGCTGCGTCTCCGGGTCCGGCGGCGCGGCCTCCTGCGCCACAGCCGGCTCCTGAGCCCCGACCGAGGTCGTGGCATGGTCCTGAGCCCCAGGCTGGGGCTCAGCAGGGTCCTGCCCGTACGACGCGGGCGGCTTCCACTCCGGCATCAGCGACAAGGACGACGCCTTGCGCTTGCGCCCGCCGCCGCCGCCGCCGCCGCGCCCGCCGCGGCCCGTCGCGGCCGCCGCCGGAGCGGGAGCGGGCGGCGTCGGCTGCGCCTGCTGCTGCAGCTGCGGCGGCGGCGCCGGCGACAGCATCGGCGGCGGCCCCTGCGGCGCGGCGTGGCTGCCCAGCGCCGGCGGCGGCGGCACGATGGGCGGCGCCGGGTACGACGGGAGAGGCACGGCCTCCACCACCACGCCTTGCGGCGGCGGCGGCGGCGGCATCGGCGGGCCGCCGGCGTGCTGGAACCCGTGGTGCATATGATGGTGGTGATGGTGGTGGTGGTGGCGGTGCGCGGCGGCGGCGGCGGAGCCGCCGCCGCCGCCACGGCCCGTCGCCTGCTGCTGCAGCTGCTTGCGGGCCTGGAGGTTGCTGCGCTGCGCCTCTGCGCGCCGCGCGCCCTCCCTGGCCTCGGCGAGCTTCTGTTGCTCGCCGGTGCGGACCGCGGAGCGGGCGCGGGGCGGCGCGCCGGCGCCCAGCAGCAGCCCCGGCCACGCCACGCCGGCCAGCTCGCTCACGCCGGGCGGCGCCGGCGGCGGCGGCTGCGGCGGCGCGCCGTCGGCGGGAGCGGGCGGCGGCGTCGGGAAGAGGAAGTCGGGGATGGAGCGGAGCGCGACGGCGGACCCGGCAGCGGGAGGTGTGGTGGCGGCGGCGGCGGCGGTGGGGGTGTCGAGGGAGAGCAGGCGGGGGTGCGGGAGGAGGCCGGCCACGGGCGTGTCGCTGCCACTGGCGACGCCGGCGCGCGGCTGCTGCGCGGCGTGGGCGGCGCTGCCGGCCAGCCCCTGCTGCTGCGAGTCCGCAGAGGCGAACGGGCTGGTGGGCATGGCGGCGGCGGCGGCGGCGGCGGCGGCGGGGAGGCCGACGCTGCCGCCGCTGCGGGCGCGCGCCATGGCGGGCGTGGCGGCGGCGGCGGGCGGCGCCGCCGGGTCGATAGTGAGCCCCGATGAGGGCTTGGGCGCGGCGGCGGCGGACGGCGGCGTGTCGGCCGCAGCCGATGGATGCACGGCGGGAGGGCTGGCGTTGGCGCCGTCCGCGGACGCCGGCGCCGGCGTGGCGCCGCCGGCCGTTTTGTCGTAGGGTGCCGAAAGGGCGGCGGGTGCGGGCGGTGGCGGGGCGGGGAGGGTGGCGCGGCACCTGGAGACGAGAAGCTGCAGCTGCCGCTGCGTGAGCGGCTCCAGCGAGTCCACTTCGAGCACGAGCTTGCGCGTGGCGGCGGCGGCGGCGGCGGCGGGGTCGGCGTCGTCGTGGGCAGCGTCCGGCGTGAGCTGCGTGCGCGCAAAGCGAGCGATGGGAACCGTGCATGAGGCACGTGAGGGCAAAGGAGCCACGAGTTCGCGGCCGGTGCAAGGTTGCGTCCCGTGGCGATGACGCGTCGGGCGGTTCGGTTGTTCTGTGTGCGGCGGGGCACGTCTGACTGCTGGGCGGCTCTGGGCCCGCCGCACC
>VFQP010004653.1_pt1 | contig 12577 bp, 19 predicted proteins | sample 3512351 | NCBI WGS metagenome assembly VFQP01 (sample SAMN10412372, study PRJNA504923) | tailings metagenome | isolation source: Relicate 1 Philex TSF1 revegetated site | place: Philippines: Tuba, Benguet | collected 2017-08-29 | reverse complement strand
CACACACACACACACACACACACACACACACACACACACACACACACACACACACCACAGGAAACAGCAGTACACAACAAGGGCATTCGCAGTGCCAAAGCTTTGGAGCAAGAATTGCGGCAACAGGGGCTCCGACCCGCAGAGGTGTGTATTTGTTGTTGTTGTGTCGAGGTTGTGAAAGTATGAAAGTGCATGTTTGTTTGGTGACAACACGGTGACGTGTATGCACACCCACCCGTCCAAAAACACAGGCACGCAAAATGGCACAACGACAACTCTCCACGGTCAGCAAAAACAGCATCAACGCATCCAATAGGCAGAAGAAAGCTGCCAAAAAGGCCAAGCCAAGTGATTCCTTGTTTGAGGGGGACGGCATCGACGCACCCGCTCCACGGGACAGCAGGGTGTATGCTGGGGGTGCGAAGAGTGGGGCGCTCAAAATCCCCAACACCAAGCTCAACAAGCGTGAACTTGCACGTGCAAAACGTGGTGGACGTGGGAAGCATTCGTTCAAGAGCAAAGCACGCCACAAACGACGCAAATAGTTTTTGTGCACGGTGTTGTTTCTTTTCTTTTTTCTTTCTCCTTTGTATTTTGGCAAACACCATCCCTTTTGCAAACGTGTTCGAAGCATCCTTTTCTTCTCCCAAAGCCATCACAAGCACCAGAAACGTGCCATCCGCCAACACGCACATTGCATCGTCCCCGCCTGCAGGACTATTGTCTTCCACCACCATGGCCACCCGTGCCACAACAGGGCCACTGCTTGCCCCCAGCAGTACGTGTATCACGTGTATCATGCACCCATGCATTGCATATCACACTGTTTGCAACATGCATCCCATCAAGCGCCCCACCATGCACAGCACGCAGCACCCAGCAGTTTAGTGCACCGTATGCCGTGCTTGCGGCCGTGCACTTGCTATTGGGCATACTGCTGGTCGCAATACCACTGCAGGTGCGTGATTTGAGCAGGGTATTGCTCATGATGGTGATGATCAACATCATCGTGCACAACACAGGTTGGGCGTGTGTTGTTTGGGCATCACGTGCTGCACCACGACACCATGTCACCCCTGCTGAGGCTGTTTAGTGCTGTATTTTTCGGGGGGGCTGCCATCGCCTGGGCGCTCAAGGTGTGCTTCGTGCAAGCAAGGGGTGCTTTCCTCTTTTCACACATACATACACACAACACAAACACAACACACACACAACACACACAGAATGCTGCGGACAATGGAACCATTCTCAATTCAGAGGGCCAGCGTCTCAAAGCCAGTCTGATCTTGCTGGCAACAGGCAGCATAATCCTCCACCTTGTCTACATCAAATCACTCACATGGTGGGGTTTGATACTGGGTGCGCTAGCCATGGGCGCAACCCTGCTGGTGCCACTTGTCACACTGGGCATTGGTGATTCACACCTGCTCAGCCCAGCCAACATCGTTGGGGTATGGATGGTGTGAAGCAGACACACACATACACAAACAAACAAGCACATACACACACTAACAAACACATACCAACCCACACAGGGTGTTGCAACTGGTTTGAGCACGCTCATCAGTACCCACACGGTCACCTCCCTTGCATCTGCCCTGTTTGCGCTCATCACCCTCGTGTTTGTGCTTGCCGGGCTTGCATACATTGCACTCCCACATATGACCATCAAAGCAGTGTTTGGTGCAGACCCAGGCACACCTGCTACATTTGTGTGGCAGCACCTTGGCCTTGGGTTGCTTGTTGCTGTCCCCACCCTCACGTATGTTGGTGATGGTGGTGGTGGTTGATGTGCACCCGTTTCATCCTGCACACGAACACTCCAATCTTCTTATGCTCTGCAGGTTTGTCCTGACGGATGCTGCCAACAATGCATGGCTAGAGGATGTGGTGGCACGCACGTTGAGCACGGGCCTGTTGGTGTTGGGTGTGCTGCACTTGGCGGTGTTTGTGCCGCTGATGAGCAGTGTGGGAGTGCACTGGCTCGCCATGGTGCTCACAGTGGCGTGGGGTGGTGGTGTGCTGGCAGCGGTGGTGGGGCTGGCAGTTGCACAGAGTGGTTCTGCACAACGTGGTGGGTATGGCCCACTATGAGGAGTGTACCCCAAGTTTTTGCAGTCCATGTTTTTGGCTCATGTTTTTTTGAATGTGGCAGGCAAGCAATTCATTCACATTCTGATTTCCATCTGCTAGCAACTCACAACAGATTACAACAGGCAAGGAGCACGTACTCGCTCGTCGCTTCCTGCTTGATCAACTTTCAATCCTCCTCGCCACCAAGCGCAACCGACCTCCACCATGCGTGAACTGTACGTCGACCATGTGTTGCTGATGATCACGACGGTTTGGTAGCGTGCACGTGTGAAACTTGACACGCAACACGTTCATCTTGTTTTCATGATGCTCATGTTGGTCCCTTGCCACCCTCCCACACAGGATCTCGATCCAGTACGTGACTATGCTAGTCGATTATATACTTGGCTAGCAACAGCGGCGCGTGTTTTTTGAATAGATGCACTTGATGATCATGATCATGATGGGCCCACCACGCATCAATGCGCGCATCCACACACGTTTTCTCACCCAAAACACAGTATCGGCCAGGCCGGTATCCAGCTGGGTAATGCCTGCTGGGAGCTCTACTGCCAAGAGCATGGCATCCGCCCTGATGGCACCCTGTCGTCCTCGGCTGCCAACGACGATGCCTTTTCCACCTTTTTCTCCGAGACTGGTGCTGGCAAGTTTGTCCCCCGTGCCGTCTTTGTTGACCTGGAGCCCACCGTGATCGACTCTGTGCGCACCGGTGAGTACCGCCAGCTCTTCCACCCTGAGCAACTCATCAGCGGCAAGGAGGATGCTGCCAACAACTTTGCCCGTGGCCACTACACCATCGGCAAGGAGATTGTGGAGGTTGCCCTGGAGCGCATCCGCAAGCTGTCTGACAACTGCACTGGTTTGCAGGTATGTGATGATGAACGAGTTGTGTGTTGCTGCTCCATGTGTACACCTCCAACCTCCAAACAACAGGGCTTTTTGGTGTTCAACGCTGTGGGTGGTGGTACCGGCTCTGGTCTGGGATCCCTCCTCCTGGAGCGCCTGTCGGTCGACTATGGCAAAAAGTCCAAGCTGGGCTTTACTGTCTACCCCTCGCCCCAGGTGTCCACCGCTGTCGTGGAGCCCTACAACTCTGTGCTCTCCACCCACTCGCTCCTGGAGCATACCGATGTGGCTGTCATGCTTGACAATGAGGCTGTGTACGACATTTGCCGTCGCCAGCTCGACATTGAGCGCCCCAGCTATTCCAACCTCAACCGCTTGGTTGCCCAGGTCATCTCCTCCCTCACTGCCTCGTTGCGCTTTGATGGTGCACTCAACGTGGATGTCACCGAGTTCCAAACCAACTTGGTGCCCTATCCCCGCATCCACTTCATGTTGAGCTCCTATGCCCCCATCATCTCTGGTGAAAAGGTACATTTTGTGTGCCCATGGTGTGACACGTGCCCAACCATGTGTGCCTGACCCTTCATCCCCCCCCTCCACACCAGGCATACCATGAGCAGCTCTCTGTGGCTGAGATCACCAGCAACGCCTTTGAGCCCGCCAGCATGATGGCCAAGTGCGACCCCCGCCATGGCAAGTACATGGCCTGCTGCTTGATGTACCGTGGGGATGTCGTCTCCAAGGATGTCAACGCTGCGGTGGCCACCATCAAGACCAAGCGCACCATCCAGTTTGTCGACTGGTGCCCCACTGGCTTCAAGTGCGGTATCAACTACCAGCCCCCTGCTGTGGTGCCTGGTGGCGACCTGGCCAAGGTGCAGCGCGCTGTGTGCATGATCTCCAACAGCACCGCCATTGCTGAGGTGTTTGGTCGTCTCGACCACAAGTTTGACCTGCTCTACTCCAAGCGTGCCTTTGTCCACTGGTATGTGGGTGAGGGTATGGAGGAAGGTGAGTTCTCCGAGGCTCGTGAGGACCTCGCTGCTCTGGAGAAGGACTACGAAGAGGTTGGTGTGGAGTCTGGTGAGGGCTTTGATGATGGCGAGGACTATGGTGAGGAATATTGAGCTGGATGTGAAGTGACAACACCATGGTAACACACTGAACTTGTGCACACACATGCAAAAAAACTAATACATAGTTTCCCGCGTTTCACTTTGCGAGGTAAACTTGTAACAGTATACGGTACAGTCGTAGCATCACAGCTAGCTCGATCGACCACACTGCCTCTACGGTAGTAGAAATCCCTGCACAATCATATCTGCAGCCACACTTTTCCACAACCCACAGCAGACACCCTATTCGACCGCGTAGATAGCAAGGTATCGTGCGTGGCAGTGGCTGGCACAGCACAAACAGCGTGCGAGCGCCACACCCTCGACCACCAATTCCCTTCACCATATGACACCACACACAGCCGGCGGCATGCAGTCTAGTAGTTTCACAGGACGGCCCTTACGTCCAAATGTGCGCCCATTGCGGGTCACGCATGTCCAACGGCGAGGTCCAAACCTGCGAATCCTCAACATCGCCTCTTCTCAGCTCCCACGCAACAATGGTGCCACGCCTCACAACAAAAAAGTGGTATGTGGTATTGGTGTAATGGTGATTGTGTGACACAATCACAACCCAAGTCACACAACACCATGCGTTTCCCAATCCCAAAACCCAGGAAACGGTCGAACTCTTTGTGGCATCATACGAGGACGTGACCAAGCTTGCAGGTGGACCATATGACGCAGACAGCAAACCCAAGCGGTACTCTGAGCGAAGGGCAGTCCCTCCACCCCGACAGCCCGCCCGGCCCTTTGCCGTCACAAAAGCGTCCCCTGCGCATGTTGCCCGTGCAGCCAACGCCACCTCTGAAGTCGTGGTCAAGGAACAATTCAAGCATCAGCAAAATAGCAGCAAGGCATTGCGGGCAGAGCTCAATATGGTGCACACCGACTTGAAGACCAAAACAGATGAGGCCGCTCAGCTCACCCACATTGTGCAGGCCCGTGAACGTGAGATTGCACAGCTCAAGGCCACCGTGGCTGAGCGTGATGCCAAGCTGAAATCCAGCAAAGAAGACTTGCTGGAAAGCCGTTTGCTGCTGCAGGAAAAGGATGCGGCACTCAAGGGTGCCTACGAGGCGCTCACACTGGCATGCACTGAGCGTGCCCAGTTGCGCCAGCAGCTCATCGAGGTGCAGCGTGAGCTCAACGACACACGTGAGGAGCTGCGCAAGTGGACGGAAGAGTTGGCACACTTGAAATCGGTCATGGACTCGTTTGATGCGGATGACTGGGATGCACTGGCTGCTGCGGGGGCTGCTGCAGCGCGGGCGGGGGAGATGGAGGATGATGGCACCCTGGTGGCATTGCAAGGGCTGGTGGATTTGAGTGGGGATTTGGCGGTGAATGCACAGGAGGACGAGCACGTGTATGGGCTCGCTATCGGGCAGCAGCGGGGGGGACGGGATGCGCCCCGATCACGCGCCGCGCTTCGAAGCGGTGGTAATGCGGCATACTGGTGATGATGTGTGCTCCTCTGAGGAGAACCAGTGTGTGAGGAGACCAAGAAGCCATACCCCCCCCCATTTGTGCATTTCGACAATATACCCATCATTGTGGGCGCTTGTATTCATGCTGCAGCATTGTATGCGCCACTGTGCCGAGAGAAAGGCGGCGCATGCCCAGCACACTACGACCGGCAACGAGTTTTATCAGCACCACGCACTCGACCCTCCGGGGTTGAGTACGTTTTTGAGTGACCTATAATGACACAGAGGGTGTGTGTGGAAGACACACCCTACCATGTGTGTCATTGTGTGGGCGAGCATTTTTGCACCAGCTCTGCCTGTATTTGGCTGGAAGAAGTTTTGAAAGGATGTATGCACGTTTTGTGGGTTGCGTGCACTGATACCATGTTGTTAGTTGTTTGTTTGCTTTCGATGTCACACCGTGTTGTAACAACAAAAGTACTGGGTAATGATGGGTGAATACTGGAAGGAGACGCAGCGAATGCTGCAGGGCAGCCCGCCGCTGATCAGCAAGCCCAAACTGACAGATGCCTTGCTGCAACGCCCACCTTTTCGCTTTCTGTTTGACATTGTCGCCGAGGTGGGCATTGCGGATATGGTGTGGATGTTTTTTTTAACACAATGGAAACGGTGCTTGCATCATCACGAACCATATAATGCCAACTCCAGGTGCAGGCCGTCACAGGCTTTGCAAAAGACCTGTTTGCTGGTGAAAACAACGATCCAAAAGCAATGGTACGTTGTGATATGCATACGGTGTGGTATGTGTTGCAACGGGTCCACCCATGCGGTACTTCAGGACAAGGATGCCAAGATACACTACCTCAACCGACTTGCAGCTGCTGTGCGTGCTGCAACAGGCACAGAGACAGATATCAACCCTGCCAAGGTGGTTGCAGGCCTGGAGCCCGAGGTTACCAATGCGTTTCTACAGCAACTTGCACGGGCAGCGCTTTCACAACCGAGTACCACAGTGTCACAGTTGTCACAGGACCTGTCAGTGCCACCCGCCACAACACATCCAGCAACCCCACAAGACATCACAACAAAACCATCTCCCCGTGTGGAAGCCACAGCAACCACAGCCACCGACCTCACCCCACAGACAGATGACAGCGTGCATCCACATGCATCCACCACAATCACCCAGCAGCCACCCAGCAATCCAACCCCAACACAGCAGCAACGCACCTTGGAGCGCCCTGCATCAGCACGCAGGCCTCCCCCCAAGGCCGCCTTTCAAAAGGCAATAAGCATGAAAACCACAGCAGCATCATCCACCACCACATTGCAACGTCCTGGCACTGCATCATCAGGCATACGCGCCGCAGCGACACGTGTGTTGCAGCAACCACAGGCATCCCAATACGGTGGTGGGAATACTGTGGACCAGGCTGACGAGGATGAGGACGAGGATGACGTGGCCCCGTTGATGGGCCAGTTGATGGGCATGGGGATGGGTGCTGAGGCTAGTGGTGGGATAGAAGCACGAGGTGCATTGACAAAGAATCTACTAGAGGCACAACAGCGATATCAGGTATGTGGTGGGGTTACATGTGGAGGGATGCCATATTGGTGTGTACCATTGCTCCATGACTGCTCCATGTAGACAAAACGTACATTGCATGTACTACACTGTATGTACTACACTGCATGCAAACTACCACACCCTCTCCCCAGGCAGCGGCACTCCAAGGTGGTGTACAGGGCAGTACACACATGGGCAGTACAGATTCAGGTGCAGCACATGCAGTGCAGGCAGTACAGCTTGCAGATGAGGTGCAGGGTCTCAGCCAGGTATGGTCAATTGTCAACATGGCGGTGGTGTTTCTCACACTCCTCATACAACCCCATTCTCTGCATACAACCCTCACACACCCCCACACACTCTCAACACACCCCTCATACACCCCCCACACAGTTGATCATGCAGGTTGGTCGTTGCCTGGATCGCCTACCTGAGGATGTGGAGGCAATGATGAAGGAATACAACGCATGGGTAGGGGAGCGTGTCAAGGATGCAACACGCCTTGATGAAGAACTACGGTAGGGGCTGGTGATGTGTGTCGGTGGGTGGATGTGATGTATGCTGCCCATCACAAGTCAAGCCACTGCTGCTGTCGTCGTCGTTGTTGTTAATGTTGTTGTCTTCATTGTTGTTGTTATTGTTGTTGTTGTATGCTGTGTAAATAATACGCCACCACCCCACCCCCCCCCCCTCAAAACAGCTCCATGGAAGCTACCATTGAAGGTGCTGCTGAGCTTGCACGTGTAGAAGCACTTGTACGACATACCACTGATCGTATAGAGGCATTATCACAAGCCATGAATGCCAATGATGTGCGGTTGTACAAGGCGTTGATGAGTGTGGCGGGGGGCCCCAGGGCAAGAGATATGCCCACTGCTGTACCATGGTTGTAAAGTGGATGCTGTGGTTGTAAAGTGGATGCTGTGGTTGTGAAGTACATGTGGTGGTTGTGGTGGTTGTGTACACATGTGCTGCTTGTATACACATGTGCTGCTTGCACACACATGTGCTGCTTGTATACACATGTGCTGCTTGCATACACAGTAAAACCATGCTCTGTGCACTACGTGTAAGAGGATTCACTAGGGCTGATTGCGCGTATCCTTGTTACCTCAACAACCATGCTGATGCAACTGCACACAGTAATGATACTACACATGTTGTTTTCTATACACAACCTCTCTGTCCTACACGCTTAGCCAAACACGCCCCTGCTACATTCGCATGCCAGTCAAATATCCATAGGGCACTGCAGTGTGTTGTGTACCCTCTTGTATGGTTTCCTGGTCATATATTAATGCATCTCGAATACCCAGTGCTTGTGTGCCAGCAGTGCCATCATCAAAGACGACATCATCCCATGCTGTTACTGGCATGAGGGGGAGGGAGGAGCTGGTGAGGAATACCTGTGAGTGGGGGGGGAGTGAGTGTGTGTGAGTGTGTGTGTGTGTGTGTGTGTGTGTGTGGCATAGTAGTAACACACCCGCCTGCATAATACACATGTATGTTGTACAACATAACGCACACGTATGCTGCATACACACCCAATCCCAGTACCCAGTACACACCTCTTTTGCCTGCTTTACTTCATCCACTGTGAATGCCCTTTGAGTGATGCTCTTGATGTCCAACTCACCACTCTCCATATACTGTGTCGATGTCGTGGTGTGGGATGTGGGGTGTACAAGACACACAAAACAATACATATAAATAAACAAAGAGAAGTACACACATACGACACGCAGAAAGGTACAACAGCAAAAACAACACAACAGCAAAAGTAACACAAGGCAGTGGTCAGGTGAGCGAAGCGGTTGTTTGTAATCACAGATTTTCATGTGAAAGATGGTGATTGTAACGGCATATTCATCATACCACTGCACTTGTGCTTATACATGTACATCTACATACACATACATGTAGACGCAGCTATACACACACATAGACAATCACACCAACCCATCAACACACACACACACACACACACACACACAGGCCGGTCGGAATTGCAGAAAGTGAAATCATTATACAACATTCATAGGAAAGATGAATATGTGTGTGAATAAGAGGTTCTTCATTCCGGCATGTGTTTTGATATGCAATATGTACAATATGCAATGTACACAACACACGACACACACTATGCTGTGTACACTGCTGCAACAGGATGCACAGCACATGATACACATAAAATACAACCTACACATTCCTTCACATACCACAGCACACCCCACACACCTGTACCCCCCCACACACACAAACACACCTGTGGCACAATCTCCATCACCCGCTGCATGGTCAACCCCGACAGCGCATGGTCAAACGGTGCCACCACCAACTCATCCTCCTGTGTCACCATGGCCACGTTCATGTTGGGCCCCTCAGTCACAACCCCCTCATGGTCAACAAAAATTCCCTGGTCAAACCCATCGTCATGCGCATCCAACAGTGCCAATGTGTTGGTGAGGTACTCCACTGATTTCATTTTCGAAAAGAGAGGTGGCTTGGGTGCAATGGGGCATGTTTTCACACGCCAGCCCTTGATGACGTTGACTGTGCTGCGGTGGGTGTAGACAAGGACGTAGAGGGTGGGTCGGTCACAGTCGGTGGGGTTGAGGCCCATGTCACCTCTGCCAGTGGAGAGCCAGTAGCGCACATGCCCTTTGGGTGTGTGGTGGTGGTGTATTGGTGGTGGTGTGTTTATGGTGGTGTATTGGTGGTGGTGTATTGGTGGTGGTGTGTTGGTGGTGGTGTATTGGTGGTGGTGTGTTGGTGATGGTGTATTGGTGGTGGTGTGGGTGGACAACGTATCCAATACAATATGATGATGGGCAACATGATCACCATCACTACACACCCACAGCACTACCATAGCGTACACCCACACCCACAAAAGCAACACACCATTGATTTTCAAACTAGCTGCAGTGGTTTCTAGAATGATCCTCCTGATCTGTGGCACTGACACTGGGAGTGGTATGCGAGCCATGTTTGCACTCGCTACAAAACGCTCCAAGTGCTGATCAAGCTGGTACAAGTGGCCATCCACCTGGTGTGATGGGGGATGGATTGGTGAGGGGTGTGATGTGATGGGGTGTATGATGATGCAGGGTGGCAACACACAACCACGTGTACACAGATAGAGCAGTATCTACACAAGCGACATACTCAACATTCTCACGTCAATCCTTGCATCAAGCATACCAGTATCGCAGTGTCAAACACGCCGGTCCCTCGATGCACCATGCGGTCGTCCATGTTGATCACCATCAACGCTGGGTCTGTCACAATGCCACCCAGCACACTGCTGTAGAATGCTGCATAGTTTTCCTCTGCTCGTTTACCTGCATTGCGGAAAAAGCTGTCGATAACCTGCATGGTGTGAGGGGATGTTTTTTGCATGCGACTGCGTTGTGCAGCAGGTGTGCATTGTGCACCACTCACAGCAAAGGGTGGGTGAACCTTTCACCTCAACTACCACTCCCACTCCCACACACCTCTTGTGGTGACAAGCGAGGTGTGGGGATGGTGCGCACAGCCAGTTCGGGTGGGATCAACAACTCTTCCTCCTCATCGTCCTCCAATTGCATAGCCCTCACCACCTGCGACACACGTCTATTGCATTGCTGCCTATGCCATCGTGAAGTGCTCAAGGTAACACGTGAGGGCGGCGAGGGCAGGGCGTATGATGTGCTGGGATTGGAGTGACACTCGGCCACTCGTGACACGCTACGACCCAGTTCCATTGGTGATTTGGTCAATGTATACACGGCGCGAGAATGTACGTCGTGTTTGTGTTGTGCGGAATGGAAAACGACGAGAAAAACTGTGGTCAAACACAATTTGGCTGCTGTGGTTTGGGAAAACAGTTTCTGCGACATACCACCAGGTGGTGGAGGTTACCATCAACAACCAACACAATCCACAGTCTCTGCTCTCTACTTGCTCTTGAGGGTATCCTGCAGCATGCTCAGTGCAGGGGTCTCCTCTCCATAGTCAGTCACCACGGCACAAGAGCAGCCCACCACCTTTCGAGCCTCACCCTCACTGTCAATCTTGCACAGCTGTGTGTCGTGACGGAGTTGTGTTGAGATAGAGGAGGTGGTTGTGTGTCAGGCAACAATTCCCATTATTACAACAATACCCCCCCACTACACATACCCCGACCCACTGGCCCAGCTGCTTGGCCTCAGCAACAGAGACGAGGTTGACATCATGTTCACCGCACAGTGCCTCAATCAGCTTCTTGTAGTCGGGGCTGTTGCAGTCCTCTGCCAACACACAGAGCTGGGCCTGGCCACGTTCAATGGCACGGGTTGCCTCATGCAGACCACGAGAGAGACCGTCGTGCGCGAGGGCGGTGCGGAGCACACGCTGGATTGCGGTGTTGAGGTCCATGGGCTCATTGGGGCCCGCAACCTCTGCAATAGGGGCAGCCTCTCTGTGTGCAGTGGATGCATGGATGGATGATGATGGACGATGATGGACGATGATCGTATTGCTGGTGTCTGCCGGGCATGTTCACATACACAGTACCACATATACACATCAATTGTGCATATATAACGTGCAGCATAACACACACACACAACACAACCAGGCGGCGGCTGTGCATGCTGCATGTGTGGCCATCAACAACAAATGCTCCCAACACCTACCCTTCAGACATGGTTGGTCCTCGGCAAAAGTAGATTGCCTCCCAGAGTCTGTCAAAAGTCCTCGAGGTGCCTGTGTGGGGAAGCATGGAGCAAGGCATTGTGGATGCTGCCTCGTGGTGGGCTGCGTATGTGATGAGCCATCGCCAATACCTGTGTAATCACAAGCTCAACGAAAATGGATGCCGAAGCGCGTAGTTATGGCAGGGATGGTGTGTTGTTTTAGTTTATAATGGAGTCGAGGCGGCTTGTGGTTTTTCGTTGAGAAACAGCGATTGCTAGTTGATGTCTGGTGTATTGTAGAGTGTTTTTGCAATACCTATCGAGCAATTTCGGAGCCCCAGAGGTCAGATTACCTCTGATCATCATCTCACCTTGATGTACAACGCCCTGGACGGGCTCTCTCGTTCCCTGGTGCTTATTTCTCGTGGTGCATCAAAACCTGTTTGCAGAAACTTGTTCAACAAGGGGACTGCGCAGCAGCAGGTTTGTCATCGTGCATTGCGTGGTCAACCACATCTGCACACAGCCCGTTTCACAACAGTGCGTGCCATGAGCACCGCAGACATTCCTCCACCTACATCACCCAGAAAGGTTTTGTGAAGAAGAAAGGGGGTTTGATTGGATGCGCAAGCGACATGATGTTGGGTTACATTAGTGTACACACACACCACCATGCCACACATATAATACCCTCTCACACAGGTCAAGCTCGCCCTCTGTCAGCTCCCAGTAGGACGTGACAAGGATGTCAACATCCAACAAGCCAACGATGCCATCAAGGTGCGTTGTGTACCAATCACACCAACTCTGTGCATCATACACACACACACACACACACACACACACACACACACACACACACACACA
>VFQP010004652.1_pt1 | contig 12579 bp, 12 predicted proteins | sample 3512351 | NCBI WGS metagenome assembly VFQP01 (sample SAMN10412372, study PRJNA504923) | tailings metagenome | isolation source: Relicate 1 Philex TSF1 revegetated site | place: Philippines: Tuba, Benguet | collected 2017-08-29 | reverse complement strand
AAATATCCAGGCCAGCCCTGCCCTGCGTAAATATGCGCTGGACTTGTGGTTAGCAACTAAAGACCCGGTGGCTTACGGCGTCAAAGTATCCAATGTCGATATGAAACGCCTGGTACTGAGTGGCGCCAGCCCGCGTGGGATGGGCATGCTGCTGCGTGCGGCCCGCGTTAACGCCTGGCTTAATAATCGCCAGGCCGTGGTGCCAGAAGACATTCATGCCGTGTTCCACGAAACAATTGCGCACCGCCTGGTATTCAGTCCGGTTTACGAAATGCGTCGTACCGAAATCGCACGCGAATTGCTGACCGGCATTATCAATGCCGTCGCAGCACCTTAAGTTTTTGTTGCTGGAACGTTATGGAAACCATTAAGGAATTCAGCTACCACATCGGCTGGCGTTCCCGTTCGCGTCGCCCTGGCCGCCACAAAAGCAACCAGCGCGGTATGGGCATGGAGTTTCGTGGCCACACCACGTTGCTGTCCTACCCTGACCCGCGCCGGATCGACATCCGCCAGACCATCCGCGACCCGATGGAGCAGGTCTATGTGCGTATCTTTAACCAGAAAAGCGCCACGCCGGTATTTGTGATGTGCGATATGTCGGGCTCCATGCAATATGGCACACCGCACACCAAACTGGTCACCGCCGCCCATATCACGCGCTCGGTGGCACAATCGGCTAGCCGCAATACGGATCCGGTCGGTTTTATCGGCTTTGATGATGATGTGCATGACGAATGGCTGAGCACCCTCTCGCTGCGCCCGCACACCATGTTTGACCTGGCGGACCGCCTGGAAAACCATTTACCGAATGAAGTTGGTGCTGGCGCGCTGTTAGAGAGCGTACGCCTGTTGCCACGCGAACGCTCGCTTATATTCCTGGTATCTGACTTTCATATGCCGCTGGAGCAGTTGGAAGAAGCGCTGCTACTGATGCTGCGCCACCATATCGTGCCGGTGATCCTGTGGAACAGCACCGAATACAAGCAGTTGCCGGAGTTTGGCATTACCAGCATTAATGACCCGGAAACTGGTGAACGCCGCACCTTATTCCTGCGCGCGTCTTATCGTGAACGTATCCTGGAAGCGTTTGCGGCCAGACGCCAGGCGATTGAAGATATTTTTATGAGATTTGATATGCAGCCATTTTTTGTGGAAGACACGTTTGATGCAGACTTGCTTACCGACTACTTCCACCAATATGTGCCTGCCTGAGGAAAGCGACCGATGAAAGCGCGCAACCATTTATTGTCATTATTTCTCGCATCGACCTTGCTATGCACCGCATTGAGCAGCGTGGCCGATGTCGTTCTGCCTTCGGTAGACAGCAAGTTTGTCAGCGTTAAAGAAATCAACCCCAGCCGCGATGCCGGTTATGTGGTGGGCGACAAATTGCAACGCACCATGATACTGACAGTCAAACAGCCTTATGACCTGATCAAGGAATCGTTGCCTATTGTTGGTTATGAGCACAGGTACCGCGGCCAGGTATCCGGCATAGAATTGACTGCCATTGACGTTGAGGAACAACGTGAAAGCAAGCAATCCGTCTATACCATTCACCTTGAATACCAGGTGTTTAAAATCGGCCGCGTCGCCAAACCGGCCATTTTAAGAGGCGAAATCGTCAAAGTGCGCCAGCAAGGCAGCAAAGACGTCAAACAATTCCGCATGCCATCGTTTAACTTCCGCACTTCACCGCTCTCGGTCTATGGCGAGGTCAACCTTAAAAATGAAATGAGCCCCTTTGTGGCGCCACTCAAGCTACATGCGGACAAAGAATGGCTGGCCCTCAAAGTCGCGGTAGGCGTGTTAGCCGCCAGCCTGTTGGCTTTGTTATACATCTTAGGCGCACGCACCTGGCTGCCACATATGGGCGGCGCCTTTGCCAAAGCCTATCGCAAGATCAACAAACTACCTGAAGATGAACAAGGCTTGCAACAGGCCATTTCAACCGTGCATGCCGCTTTGCACCAGGTGGCAGGCCACAGCGTATTTGGTAACGGCGTTGAGCGTTTCTTGCAGACCAAACCCGCTTTCTCGGTCGCCCAGCCAGAGATCGAACGGTTTTTTGCGCTATCACGCCAGGTGTTTTTCGATGCGCAAACGCCGCTGGATCTAGGCATGCCGCCCAAACAATGGCTGAAAAAGTTCTGTCGCCATATGCGTGACTGCGAGCGCGGCTTACGCCCTGAGGTAAAAATATAATGGCATTCACACATCCCTGGCTGCTATGGGCGCTGCCATTAGCGCTATTGCCACTATTACTGGAGCGTGCACACAGCAGACATTATTCGTGGATAGGTCTGCTGCCGCCGGATCCACTGTCCAGCACCATCGGATTTCTGCTCAAGGTGCTAGCCGTGGTCAGTATCTTGTTTATCATTCTGGGCCTGGCCGGGCCACACAGCCTGGAACAACAAATTGAACGCACTGGCATCGGCGCGCAGATTGGCCTGGTGCTGGACCGCAGCGCCAGTATGGATGACCCGTTTGCAGGCGATAAGGATGGCCATGTCGGTGAAACCAAGTCGGTCGCAGCGGCCCGCATCATGACCAGCTTTGTCGAGCACCGTAGTAACGACATGATGGGCCTGATCACCTTCAGCAACTCTGCCATGTATGTGCTTCCGCTGACTGAAAACAAAGAGGCCATGTTATCCGCCATTCAGGCCACCGCAGGCAACTCCTTGTTTCAAACCAATATTGGCGGCGGCTTAACCAGCGCGGTGGAACTGTTTAAAGATGTGCCGGACTCTGGTTCACGCGTCATCATCCTCATTTCGGATGGTGCGGGCCGTGTCAGCGACATGGTGCAGCAAAAACTGCGTGACTGGCTGCAACGCTACAACATTGGCCTCTACTGGATCGTGCTACGCCAGCCTGGCGGCGTCACTATTTTTGACCCGAAATATGCCGAAAGCAGCTACGACGGCCCGATGCCCAGCGAGGTCTTGCTGTACCAGTTTTTTCAAACCCTGCGCACACCGTTTAGCGCTTATGAAGCGGCTGACCCCAAATCACTCGAAGCCGCGATTGCCGACATTAACAGCAAAGAGAAAAAACCAATTCAATACCTGGAGAAAATTCCAGGCCACGATTACACCAATGTCTGTTACTGGATTGCATTTGTCATGATTGCTTTCCTGCTGGCGGTTAAATATCTGGAGATACACACATGGCGCTCAGCGTAAATAAACTGGTGACCGGCCTGCTGGTCGTGGCAGTCGCGTCACTCGCCACCATGGCTTATAGCTGGCAGCGTATACAGCAGGTAGAAGCCTTCAACGAAGCCGTGATGGCCGCCAAAAGTCCGCAAACCGACCAGCAAAGCTTTGAGGCAAAGTTTGCTGTTGCCTATTGGCTAGGCAAAAACGAGCGCTATAAAGAGTCTACATTGCTGTTCACCAAGCTCATAGACCAGGCCAACCCGACCCAACGAGCGGCCATATTGCACAATGTAGGCAATATGTTCTTCCTACGCGCCATCCAGTTAACGGGCGGCAACGACAACAGCACGCGTGACGAGCTCGAATACCTGCTGTCGCAAGCGGCCACCTCTTACAAAACGGCCCTCAAGGCAGATAACCGTAATTGGGGTACACGTCGTAACTTTGACCGCGTACTGGGCCTGCTGCCAGAAAAACCGACCCCAGGCGTGGGCGAATCAGACAACCCGGGGCTGATCATGGGCAATATCCCTAACGGCTTGCCATAACAAGTTGTATGTAACGCGTAAATCATTTGACTGAACATTATTGACTGGCACCCCATGAAGATCTGGCTACGACACTTTATCAAGCACCGTGACACCGCCCTGCTCGGACTGGCCCTGCTATTTTTGCTGATTGCTATCCTACGGCCCAGCATTCCGTTCAAACACAATATCTACGCCTATTTTTTGATTGCAGATATCTCGCAGAGCATGAACGCAGAAGACATGACCCTGCATGGCAAAAAAGTCACGCGCATGGCCTATATGCAGAATATGATGCACGAGGTCGTCGCCTCCCTGCCCTGCGGCACTAAGGTCAGTATCGGCATGTTCGCTGGCAACTCGGTGGCCGCCATGTATGCCCCGATTGAGGTATGCAGCAACTTTGCGGCGATTCAGGACACAATTGCGCACCTGGACTGGCGTATGGCCTGGTCGGGCAATAGCCGCGTACGCGAGAGCCTGTTTGTCACGGCCAAAGTGGTACGCGCCATGCCTGAGCCTGCACAAGTGCTGTATTTTACCGACGGTGAAGAAGCCCCTAAACTACATGCGTTTAACACCAAGAACCTGGAAGAATTTCAGGGCGGTGACGACTGGCTATTTGTCGGTATCGGCTCAGAAGAAGGCGTGGCCATTCCCAAACTCAGCCCGGAAAATCAGGTCATTGGTTACTGGTCTAACGAGAGCTTTGCCATGCAGCCAGGCATTGCCCAGATTTCTGAAAGCACCTTGGGCGTGCGCGATGACAATATTGCCTTTGGCGACAATGACCGGTTTATTTCAAAACTATCGACAGAATACCTGGAAAGCCTGACCAAAGAGATTGGTGCTAAATATATCAAAGGCGACAGTACTTACAACGTGCTACAAGCCATGAAGGCGCAGAAACCTGCCCGCCACGATATTGCCCCGCTGCCTCTCAGTTGGCTGTTTGCCATCCTGGCAGGCCTATGTGTGTTGGGCACCTATGCCAGCCGCCATCCATGGCGCCAAATCAAACAGAACCTGCATCTATACCGTAACCAGATCCGCTCCAAATTCTCGGTACGCGCGGAATCTGTCGCCCACGACAATCATTTTCAATAAATACCATCAATACGGCAATTACTCGCGTAGCCCCCACTTTAACCAGACACGTAAGGCCTGCAAAGCAGGCGTGTCTGCCTGATCAGACAAAATCAACAAGCGTTTAGGCCGAAGCCAGTACATCATTGGCATTGAGGGCATTTGCACCAACGTACTACTATCAGCTTGCAGCGCCAAAGCCGAGATATGCAACACGATGCACGCCGGATGCACCACCGTATCGGGCAAAACAATCAAAGACCAGATCTGGCCGCGCTTGTCCGTCAACGTCATCTGCCCAAACACATCCACCTTGATTGAATGCACACTCCATGGCCAGCGCGTCGCGGGTAACTGCGTCCATTGCCAAACGCACGCCAGCAGATAAGCCAGCACGCCCAGCGCCGCCCATACTGGTGGCAGGCAATCAACCAGGCTGAACACCACCAGTATTGAAAACAGCCACCACCATCCCCATAAAAATTTAGAGGGTCGGAGGCGCAGACCGATTTCAGTTGATAAAATAGCTTTTTTCATCGCAATAGTGCGGGCGGCCCATGCACACAGGCACCGCCCCGGAAGGAACCCCTTTTATGTCCAGCCCAGCAAATCTCTGGCAATCTTTTTTGACCTCGCAAGGCGCACAATTCAATGCCGTCGGCGAAGCTTTATTTCCAGCCTCCACCGCCAGTGCTCAATTGTTTGACCTCTCCAGCAATGGCCTGATTGCTATTAGCGGCGCAGACAGCCAGTCATTTTTGCAAGGGCAAGTGACTAACGATATTAAACTGCTCTCGCAAGGCGCGCAATTCAATGGCTACTGCACGCCCAAGGGCCGTTTACTGGCACTGTTCTTCAGTTTTATCATCGATGATGTCATTTATCTGCAATGCCCGCGTGACTTGATCCCGGATTTGGTCAAACGCTTACGCATGTACGTGCTGCGCAGCAAAGTGCTGGTGGAAGATGCTAGTGAACGCTTGGTGGCTTTAGGCCTGGCCAGCGACACACTTGCAACAACCATCGAAGCGTTACCCGCCACGCCATACCGACAAGCACAGACGCCTTACGGCACTCTGATACGCCTGGCCGACACAGGCGCACAGCAACGCGCCCTGTTAATCGCCGCCAGCGAACAGGCACAAGCCAGCTGGCAAGCATTGTCGGCTACATTCACGCCAAGCAGCACCTCACAGTGGGAGGCATTGGAAATCCAGGCAGGCATTCCGCAAGTCTATGCCGCCACCAAAGAGCAGTTTGTACCGCAAATGGTCAATCTGGATGCACTTAATGGCATCAACTTCAAGAAAGGCTGCTATACCGGCCAGGAAATCGTGGCGCGCACGCACTACCTCGGCAAGGTTAAACGCCGCACACTGCTGGCACAACTCACTAGTGAACACGCGCCACAGCCTGGCGATGTATTACAGGATGCCCAGCAACAGGAAGCCGGGCAACTGGTACGTGTCGCACCAGCGGCAGGCAATACCTGGTGGGTGTTAGCTGAATGTCGCCTGGAGGCTAAAGAGGCAGGCACGATCAGTTGGCAAGGCCAAGCCCTTACCTTTCAAGAATTACCTTATGCGCTGTCATAACGCCATAACCATTAGACAATAAAAAAGGCGCTGTAAGCGCCTTTTTTATTGTGCATGCGGACTGGTTTCCGGTAACACTGGTTTAATTTCTACTCTTTTTGGTTCTGCAGGTTTAGCATCCAGCGGCGACGTCGGCTTGTTGCTTGCAGCTTGTTTATTCTGGATGACCTGAAAAAACACTTCATCCTGCTTGACCAGCCCCAGCTCGCTGCGTGCGCGCTCTTCAATCGCTGACTGGCCCTGTTTCAGGTCGCGCACTTCTTCACGCAAAGTATCATTACGCTGACGGTAATATTCATTACGTTTTTCGTGCGCCTCGATCTGCTGCGAATACTGCCAGACGCGCAACCAGCTGCCCTTGCCCAGCCACAATGGATATTGCAGCAGGGCAATCAGGACCACCAATACGACCGTCAGTTTACGCACGTTGACCTATCAGTGACCTGAATGAGGTTGCGGTTATTTAAACAACTGGTAGAACGCGGACAAGCCAGCGTAGCTGGTTGCATCGCCCAACTCTTCTTCGATACGCAGCAACTGGTTGTACTTGGCTACGCGCTCGGAGCGGCACAGGGAACCGGTTTTGATCTGCAATGCATTGGTTGCCACGGAGATATCAGCAATCGTCGTATCTTCAGTTTCACCGGAACGGTGTGACACCACCGCCGTGTAGTTGGCACGTTTCGCCATCTCGATGGTCTGGAACGTCTCAGTCAAGGTACCGATCTGGTTCACTTTGATCAACACAGAGTTGGCCACGCCTTTCTGGATGCCTTCACGCAGGATTTTCGGGTTGGTCACGAACAAGTCATCGCCGACCAACTGTGTGGTTTTACCTAAGCGTTGTGTCAGCAGATCCCAACCAGCCCAGTCAAACTCATCCATACCATCTTCAATCGTGATGATAGGATATTTGCCTGCCAGCGTCGCCAGGTAATCACAGAACTCTGCAGAAGTCAGCGCAGCGCCTTCTGATTCCAGGTGATATTTACCATCTTTGTAGAACTCGGTACTGGCGCAATCCAGACCCAGGTAGATGTCTTTACCTGGCTCGTAACCTGCAGCCTCAATCGACTCCATGATCAATTGCAAGGCAGACTCATTAGATGGCAGGTTAGGTGCAAAACCACCTTCATCACCCACAGTCGTTGCCAGGCCTTTGGCATGCAATGTTTTCTTCAAGGCATGGAATACCTCGGCACCTGCACGCAAGGCTTCACGGAACGTTGGCAAACCGGCTGGCACAATCATGAACTCCTGGATATCTACGGAGTTATCAGCGTGCGCACCACCGTTGATGATATTCATCATCGGCGTTGGCAATTGCATGAAAGCAGAACCACCCAGGTAGCGATACAAAGGCAAACCGCTTTCTTCAGCCGCAGCACGTGCACAGGCCATAGACACACCCAAAATCGCGTTTGCGCCCAAGCGGTCCTTGTTGTCAGTACCATCCAGCTCGATCAAGGTTTTGTCGATAAAGCTTTGCTCTTCAGCGTCCAGTCCGATAATCGCTTCAGTAATTTCGGTGTTAACGTTTTCAATCGCATTTAACACGCCCTTACCCAGGTAACGGCTCTTGTCACCATCACGCAGTTCTACGGCTTCTTTGGCACCAGTAGAAGCCCCTGAAGGCACTGCAGCACGGCCAATCACACCACTTTCCAGCAATACATCGACTTCAACGGTCGGGTTACCGCGTGAATCCATAATTTCGCGGGCGATAATATCTACAATAGCGCTCATGATTTATCCTTATCTTAAGATGTCAAAAAATTATAGGGTTTGTTCTGCGAAACCGGCTTTTTTCACCAGTTTGTCGAGGTCGACCAGCAGATGCAGCAAATCTTCCATTTTGCCTAATGGCCAGGCATTCGGGCCGTCTGACAAGGCTTTGCTTGGGTCTGGATGCGTTTCCATAAACACACCGGCAATGCCGCTGGCAACCGCTGCACGCGCCAACACTGGTACGAACTCACGCTGACCACCGCTCTTGTCGCCCTGCCCACCAGGTTGCTGCACTGAGTGGGTGGCATCAAATACCACCGGGCAATGGGTTTCACGCATAATGGCCAGGCCGCGCATATCAGACACCAGGGTGTTATAGCCGAAAGAAGCCCCGCGCTCGCACACCATAATGTTGTCGATGCCACCGTTAGCCTCTTTGGCCTTATTGACCACTTGTTTCATATCGCCTGGGGCCAGGAATTGGCCTTTTTTGATATTGACCGGTTTGCCGGACTGGGCACAAGCCACAATAAAGTCGGTCTGGCGACACAGGAAAGCTGGTGTTTGCAATACATCAACCACCGCTGCCACATGTGGCACTTGCTCTTCAGTATGTACGTCGGTCAGGATAGGCACGCCGATTTGCGCACGCACCTCGTCCAGAATTCTCAAACCTTCGTCCATGCCAAAACCACGGAAAGTTTTGGTCGAGCTACGGTTGGCTTTGTCATAAGAGGACTTATAAATAAACGGCACGCCAATACGGGCCGCCATTTCTTTTAACTGGCCAGCGGTATCAATCGCCATTTGTTTGGATTCGATGACACAAGGACCCGCGATCAAAAACAGCGGATGCTCCAGGCCAACGTCAAAACCACATAATTTCATGAAAATTCCTTACTTTTTGGACGCTTTTTGCGCCAATGCCGCTTGCACGTAAGCCTTAAACAACGGGTGGCCGCTACGAGGGTTAGAGGTGAATTCCGGGTGGAACTGGCAAGCCACAAACCATGGATGTTCTGTTTGCGGCAACTCAATCATTTCACATAGTTCTTCGCGTGGTGTACGCGCAGAAATCACCAATCCGGCGGCTTTCAATTGGTCCACGTAATGGTTGTTGACCTCATAACGGTGACGGTGACGCTCATTCACTTCATTGCCATAAATGCTGGCTGCCAGCGTGTTTGGCACAATAGGACAGCTCTGTGCGCCCAAACGCATGGTGCCGCCGAGGTCAGAGTGCTCGTCACGCTTCTCGATCTTGCCGGAAGCGTCTTGCCATTCATCGATCAGGCCAATCAGTTTGTGCTCAGTTTTCGGGTTGAACTCGGTACTGTTAGCATCTTTCAAGCCAGCGACATTACGTGCATATTCAATCACCGCCAGTTGCATGCCCAGGCAAATCCCCAGATAAGGCACTTTGCTTTCACGTGCATAACGAATGGCCGCAATTTTGCCCTCAGTCCCACGTACGCCAAAACCACCTGGAATCAAAATCGCATCCATGCCGTTCAGACCATTGGTACCATTTTTTTCAATATCTTCACTGTCGATATAGTGAATTTTGACTTTGGATTCAGTATGGATACCGGCATGGATCAAGGCTTCAGTCAGTGACTTGTAAGACTCGGTCAGGTCAACATATTTACCGACAAAGGCAATATCGACGACCTCTTTTGGATTGGCCTGCGCGTGCGTAATTTTTTGCCAGGCAGACAAATCGGCCGCTTTGGCCAGAATATTCAGTTTATGGCAGACGATTTCGTCCATCATTTGCTCATGCAGCAAGCCTGGGATCTTGTAAATAGAATCGCTATCAATCGCGCTAATCACGGCTTCAAAAGGCACATTAGTGAACAAGGCAATCTTGCGTTTTTCATCTTCCGGGATTTCACGCTCGGCACGACACAACAGGATGTCTGGCTGGATACCAATCTCACGCAATTCTTTCACTGAGTGCTGCGTCGGTTTGGTTTTCAATTCGCCTGCGGTTGGAATCCAGGGCAATAAGGTCAAATGCACGTAACAGGCATTGTTCCGGCCTTCTTCAAAGCCCATCTGGCGAATGGCTTCCAAAAATGGTAAAGACTCAATATCGCCCACCGTACCGCCGACTTCAACAATCGCTACATCTGCGCCTTCGGCACCACGTTTGACGTGTGCCTTGATTTCATCGGTAATGTGCGGAATCACCTGCACGGTTTTACCCAGGTATTCACCGCGACGCTCTTTTTTAATCACAGTTTCGTAAATCTGCCCGGTCGTAAAGTTATTACGCTTGGACATCTTGCTACTGATAAAGCGCTCGTAATGGCCAAGATCGAGGTCGGTTTCTGCACCATCATCGGTCACAAACACTTCACCGTGCTGGAACGGCGACATAGTGCCAGGGTCAACGTTAATATAGGGATCGAGTTTCAACATGGTGACTTTAATGCCACGGGACTCGAGAATCGCGCCAAGACTGGCGGCTGCGATACCTTTTCCAAGAGAAGAAACTACACCGCCGGTTACGAATACATATTTGGTCATGGATAAGGTACTTAGAGATTGTTACAGACGGGAGAACATTTTACCGTAAAGCCCCCTCGCCGACAATGAAGGCAAACGATAAATCCTGCGCAGATTCGCCATGATGCTCGCTCAGGCATACAATAAGCAAATGCACAATCACGCCATCAACCAGCCAAAATACTGGCAACACCTATTACCCAAGCTAGGTCCATCCAGCCATAAATACAATCGCGGTTATGCTTTTATCTATGGCGGCTACCCGATCACGGGCGCTGCCAGGCTCGCCGCGCTGGCAGCGGCACGCGTAGGCGCAGGCATCACCGCTATCGCCGTGCCCGAGATTGCCTTTCATGTTTATGCCAGCCAGTTACTGAGCATCATGGTCAAGCCATATGGCGATGACACAGGAGTAGACCAACTGATCGCCGACCCTCGCATTAATGCTTACCTGATTGGGCCTGGCGCCGGCCTGAATCAGCAAACCCAAACAAACACCTTGCGTATGCTGCAAACCGGTAAACCCGTGGTGATTGATGCAGATGCGCTGACTATATTTGCTGGCGAGGCCGAATCTCTCAGCCGCGCGATCACTAGCACTTGCGTACTCACGCCTCATGCAGGTGAATTTGCCAGGCTGACAGGCACAGAAGTCGCATCGCCACTCTCACTTAGAATCTCACAAGCGCAACAGGCAGCGCAGACGTTTAATGCCACCCTATTGTTAAAAGGCGCAATCTCCATTATCACTGCGCCAGATGGCCGCGTTCTACTCAATGACAATGCACCGCCCACGTTGGCAACGGCGGGTGCAGGCGATGTATTAGCCGGGTTGATTACGGGATTATTAGCGCAAGGCCTGCCAGCGTTTGAAGCCACTGCAGCAGCGAGCTGGATGCATGGCAGAGCCGCCGCAACATTTGGCCCAGGCCTCATTGCAGATGACCTGCCTGCCATGATCCCAGCCATATTACAGGCGCTTGAATCCCCTGCCCCTGGACTCCGCCTTAATCAATAGAGTAGCAAAAAAAAAGCGCCATTGCACGATGTGCCATGGCGCTTTTTCTAACAGCTTAAATTTAGAATGGACGTGGTGTCGCAATGCCCAATGCTTCATTCAAGCCCAATGCCAGGTTAGTACCGGCAACCGCGATAATGTAACCAGCGCCAGTCAGGATAGTAGCGATACCGCCTACCAAACCCAATGATGTTGGAAACTCAGGAATAATGGAAAAACCACTTCAACTTCAGTCATTGTTAATTCACGCATAACTTCTTCCTTATTTAAATTGTTAATCAAAATAGTTGAGCCTTAAAACAAGTGAATCTCCTCCACTCAAAACGGCACCAACCAACTTAAGATTAACACAATTTAATTACATTAAAACAACTTATATTAATAAAAATTAACAATTAAGATTGCACAAGAAAGACCATTCATGGATACGACCTGAGAACAAACACAAAGAGATTGAAAGTAAAAACGCACCATGAATATGGTGCGAGTAATAAGGACTAAGCTGGATTTAACGACTGCGCTGCTTGTTTTTTAACAGCTGGTTTTGCTCACGCTTCCAGTCACGCTCTTTTTCAGTATCGCGCTTGTCGTGTTGCTTTTTACCTTTTGCCAGGCCAATCTGGATTTTGATACGACCACGTGTAAAGTGCATATCCAGCGGTACAATGGTGTAGCCCGCGCGCTCGACCTTACCAATCAGCTTGTCAATTTCCTCGCGGTGTAACAACAGTTTACGCGTACGGATGGCATCTGGACGGATATGGGTGGAGGCAGCGCCCAGCGGCGTAATATGGCAGCCGATCAGGTATAACTCGCCGCGCATGACCACCACGTAAGCCTCTTTGAGGTTGGTGCGGTTATCGCGTATGGCTTTGACTTCCCAGCCCTCAAGCACAAGGCCGGCTTCGTACTTCTCTTCGATAAAGTAGTCAAAAAACGCTTTT
>VFQP010004650.1_pt1 | contig 12579 bp, 13 predicted proteins | sample 3512351 | NCBI WGS metagenome assembly VFQP01 (sample SAMN10412372, study PRJNA504923) | tailings metagenome | isolation source: Relicate 1 Philex TSF1 revegetated site | place: Philippines: Tuba, Benguet | collected 2017-08-29 | reverse complement strand
TCTCTCCCCTCGCCCTGTCGCCCGCAGGTGGCAGCGCTTCAAGCGGTTCAAGTCGCCCGTCTTCCGCGCGCACGTCATGGGCGTGCAAGCCGTCATCATCGGAGACCTCGAGGTGCGTGGCGCTGGGGTGGCCGCGTGCGAGCGCTCGCGCCTGTCTTGGCACGTGCCTCCTCGCCCGCGTCCGTTCGCACGCACCTGAGCCGCAGGGCGTGCAGTGTCGCTGCGATGGGCAATCCGACGGGGGTCGCTGACGAGGAATCGCTGCTCACCCGGTGCCCACCTGTGCGCAGCTGACGCGAGGCCAGCTGTCCGACTACGAGCACGCCTCCTCGCGCCTGCCCGTGCCCACCTTCAACATCGTGAGCGCTCTCTGAGGCTCCAAGCGGGCCCCTTACCGGCGAGAGCGTTCCTGCCCGTGCCCTGCACGCCGTCACCGCCAGCCTGCCCGCGCGATCAAAGAGCGCGGCGCCTGCGGGCCGCGACCCGCCGCGCCTCCTCCTTCCCTTGACCACTGGGAGGGCGCCCCGACGCAGTGTCAATGCTGGCGCTCGTCGCGCGGTGGTGCCGTGCAGCTGCTGGGTGACACGTGGGACATCACGGGCACCTCGCCCGCCCGCCACAAGCACTTTGTGAGTCACCACGGTGTGGGCACGCTCAGGGACGATGTGGCCAATGTGTGGCCAGAGCGCACGCCATCCCGTGATCGAGGCGTGTCAAACGTCCACGGCCCCCTGTGGTGGTGCTCGTTCCTCACCAAATCCCGCCGCATGCGCACCTCGGCCCCTGTCCTCTTGACTCACATTCCTTCTTGCCCCACGCACACCGCTCACCCTGTGCTGCCCCGCAGAGGCGCCACACCACGGCGGCGCTCATGCCGCACCGCATCAAGGACGCCATGCCCGGCATCCGCCGCATCATCACGGACCACGTGGACCGCTGGGCCGCCGCCAGCCAGGCCAGCCCCACCGGCGCGTTCCTCATCGACGACGGCATCCGCAAGCTCTTCATGCACCTGGGCATGGAGGTGCTCGTGTGCCTCAACGCCGACGGCGTCATCGAGGTGGGTCTTGGGTTTGGCGCGTGAACGACAAGCGCCCTCTCCAACCTCGACCCTCCACCACACCCCTGGCTTGCACGCGTTGGCTCGCGTTGGCTCGGCCCCGGACGGCACCACGCAGGGCAGGACCTTCCTGTGTGGGCTCGCGTGTCACGCAAGGGGGGGCCCCCCAACCCTCGCAGGGCAGCACGGAGAGCACGTCACGTGGCAGCTTCAGCATCCATTCCATGGGCCGATGTTTGTGGGTGGAAAATGCTTTGTTTCGTGTTCAGGTGGACAAGCTGCTGGAGATGGCGCTGACCCTCCAAGAGGGCCTCTTTTGCCTTCCCATCTACTGGCCGGGAACCACCTGGTGCGTGCGTTCCCCAGTGCAGAGGGGGTGCCAAAGGCCGCGCCGTGGCGTGGTCGCGTGCCGCGTCCTGCTCCGCCGCTGGGCCTCTCTCTGGCGCCGCCGTGCACGCACGCCTGGTTGACCAGGGCGACGGGCGCCAGCGTGCACGTTGCGCTCCGCCTCTCCCCCTCACAAGTGCGGTTTGTGATGTGATCATCTGCTTGCCGGAGATGGCTCCACCAGATGTAAAGCTCAACACACACACGTGACTGGCGGCCCACCCGGCGGCACCTCACACCACAGTTGCCTCCTTTGACGCGCCAATCACGTGATCACGCGCACTGTGCAGGTACAAGGCGGTCAACATGAGGAAGCCGTACTACGAGGTGCTCTCCCGACTGCTGGCAGTGAGTGGGGCAGGGGAAGGAGGCCAGCTGCTCTGTCCGCCGCCGCCGCCACCACCGGGGTCCAAATGCGGCAGCTGCGCGCGTGCGCCTGGCGTCGTCGTGTGCTAGCGGGCCGCCGCCTGCCTGCCAGGCAGCGAAAGCAGCTGCCCGCTGGGCCACGCGCAGCAGCCACGTCGGGCCTGCGGGCCGGTGGGGAAGCAGAGAGCCGCACCGGCGGCACGTGCGCGGGCGGGACGACGCGCGCACTGGACTCTGCCATGAGAGCAACCGGGCTCCTGGTCGTTGCGCGCCGTGCGCCGCGTGCGTGTGCCGAGCTTTACGTCTGCTTGAGCCGTCTCTGGCAAGCAGATGACCCAAGCGCCCTGTACGGGGCCCACGCATACCCGGCGGACCAATCGCACGGGAAGCGCACGCGCGCCACCAGGCCACCTAGGCCACCAGGCCTAGGCCACCAGGCCACCTAGGCCACTAACGTCTGTTTCTGTGAGCGCCCGCAGAAGCGCTTCCCCCCTGCGTACGAGGGCGGCCCGCTGCGGGTGGAGGCTGACACGGGCGCCACGCCGGGCATTGACCTGTGCCTGCACACCCTCGTGGTGCGTCGTTCTGAGCGCTCTTTGCCACACGCCAGAACAGCCGATCACCTGTTCAGCAATTCAGCACAACGACAGCGCGCCCGTGGTGCGCGGCTGGGCCGCTCGGTCGCGAGGCTCCCTCATCAGCGCGCCGCCCTTTCATCTCTGTCTTCAGGGCAGGACAGGGAAGCGCATGCAGCGGTTGGGAAGGCGTGAACGGCCGTGGGCCATGCTGCGGCTGCCTGGCGTTGGAGGGGCGGAGGGTGGGATGCCGCAGGGGTGCCGCAGCGAGCTCACTGCACGCCGCGCTCGCAATGCTGCTGCAGTGTACCTTTGGCTTGCCCGCCCGCCCTTTCTGTTCGTTTGCCAATGCATTGGTAAACGGTACTGCAGGAGTACAAGGAGGCGGGCCACTCGCTGCTTCCCAAGGACATGGCGCAGAGCGTGGCCAGGGTGAGCCGCCGGGCCTGTACCCCCCTTTGCTGCTTGCTGGAGGGAGCTGGTTGGTGCAGCCTGCGTGGCCCCTCCTTTGTCACCTCTCGTCGCGAGGTCCGTCACTTTGCCGCATCGCCGCGCGCGCTCCGCACGCCGCCCCGCTCGCTCCTCTTGCTTGCAGGGCCTGTTTGGCGCGACCGAGACGACGGCCAACGTGGTGCTGGCGGTGCTGGTGGCGCTGGCGGCGCGCACCGACCTGCAGGACAAGGTCCGCCAGGAGCAGGTGCGCGCTTGGCGTGGGGTGCAAGAGGGGGGGGGGGAGGGGAAAAGGAGGGGCACGTGTGGCGGTGCTGGTGGCGCTGGCGGCGCGCACCGACCTGCAGGACAAGGTCCGCCAGGAGCAGGTGCGCGCTTGGCGTGGGTCCGGGCCTGAGTTGGGGGTTTTGGAAGGAGGAGGCGGGACGCATGTTGGTGCTGGCGGCTCAAGGAGCGCGCACGTGTGAAGGCACGTGCCGCAGCCCTCCTGCTCCCTCCGCGCGTGCCAGGTGATCGGGTGGCGCGTGCTCTGGCCTGGGGCGGTGCCTCATCTGCCCCGCCACTGGTCCTTGCTGCATGACGCGGGCGATGGCCCGCGTTCCGTTGACGCAAGATTCACAGGCCCCGGCCTCGAGGGTGCAACCGGTGCGCGTTGCACCTGCTGCTGGAATCCGCTGCCACAGGCGGGGCTGGTCAAGAAGGCGGGCGGCAAGCTCGAGGTGTCGTGGGAGGACCTCCACAGCATGCCCTACACCGACGGTGCGTGGCGGCAGGGCAAAGTTAGTGGGGCGCATGCGCACGTGCGAGAGAGAGAGCCCAGGCTTTGCCGTGGTGGGACTTGGCAGCTGCGCGAGACTCGATCTGGAATGCAAAGGCAGGGTGGTGGTCGTGGTGTCTTGGGATCGGCGACGCGGTCGGCGGCAGCAGCGCTGCCCTCGCCGGCCATGCGCTCCCGCGGTGGTGTGGTGTGAGCTGGTGGGCTGACGGCGACGTCATCCTCGCGCTTCTCTCGTGCTTCTGTGGCCCGCAGCCGTGGTGCGCGAGACGCTGCGCCTCATGCCCAGCGCGCACGCCGCCTTCCGCTGCCTGCGCAAGGACTCCCAGGTGCGGGCTGCACGCGGCCCGGGCGGGTTTTCCTTGGAGGAAAAGCGCGGAAGCCAGGGCTGGGCAGGGGCCTGCCCTGTGGGGAGCTGCATGCGCAAGGACCCACAGGTACGGCGGCGACGTGGCGAGCTGCTTGGCGCTGGGGAGGGACTGGCGCGGGACGGTGGCGCGCCTCTGACTCGTTCGTTCTCGCCAGCGCGGCGCGGGCGCTGTTTCGTGCTGCGCCGTGCTGTGCCCGGAGGTGGGGCGCACGCGCGCTGTGGGCAGGAGGCTCGTGGCCTTTTGCTCACCGGTCGGCGGTGCTGCGCCTGGTGCAGGTGGGCCCCTACCTGCTGCCCGCCGGCAGCTGGGTGACGCTCTCCACGGACTTTGCCAACGCCCTGGACTGCTACAAGCAGGCGCTGGCCAGCGACGACAAGGAAAACCCACTGGTGCGCTCACAGTTTGGGCTCAGGGCTTGGGGCTTAGGGCTTTCGTGTGCCCCGGGCCACGACGAGTGCAGCTATGCTCAGCGGCGGCGGCTGTGCTCAGCACGAGGGAGAGCTGCCTGGGGCGATGGGTGCCTCAACTCGCCTCCCTCTGGTCTGCTCGCGTTCGCGCTGTTGGCCGTTGCGGCGCAAGCGCGCTGCGCCCGTGCCGCGCGTGCGTGTGGCTGCGCGCAGCACGTGGGCACTGAGCGCACGGCGCCGGTCGAGGCGCGCGCCGCGCTCTGGTACGAGACGTGAGTGGCCCTCGCCCCCGCCCGCCCGCCTGCCGCCCCGCGGGTCGCGTCCGCACTGTGGGCCGCGCGCACCACCGAGCCTGCTACAGCTCACGCCGGAGCGCACAGCTCGCCGCGAGAAACGACCTCAGCGCTTGCGCGCGATCGCTCATCGCCTCCGCGCCTCTGGCGCCCCCTGGCGCCCACCACGCCGCTCCCTGGCGGCCACGCGGCCGCCGCGCCCTCAGTAGGTCTTGCAGCATGGTACCTCGTCACGCCCTCATGCAGGTCGTTCAAGCCGGAGCGGTGGCTGGAGGAGGGCTGGCCGAAGGCGCTCTACACGTTTGGCTTCGGGACCAACCACTGCCTGGTGCGCACGTGCCGCCGCACGGCTTCGTTCGCTGCGTGTGTGCTGCTTGCTTGGCGGGGCGGGGGAGGGGGCTGACCGGCTTATGGCAGGGGCAACAGAGATCATCAGCCTGCTCTTTCCACCCTTTTCTGGCTGTCGTGCACAGGGCCGCGACCTGGCCATCATGGAGGCCAAGCTGGTGCGTCGCTTCTGTGTGGTCGGGATTTGCATGTGTTTAGGCACCTCGGTGGGGCCGGAACCCAGCTATCGGGCGTATGGATGTGTGCACGCCTGTGTGCGCGCGTACACCTGGGGTGGCCGCAGCTGCTGGCGCACATGACCCGCCAGACGCGCTGGTCGCTGCCGCCGGGCGCGCCCAAGCCCATCTTCTCCTTCATCCCGTGAGTGGACCCGCGGGCACCGTACCCGGGGTGCAACAACGGGGGGACGAGGCCATACTGCCGTGCTCACCAGGGCGTCCCTAGAGAGGGGGAACGAGGCCACACTGCCGTGCTCACCAGGGCGTCCCCAGAGAGGGGGGACGAGGCCACACTGCCGTGCTCACCAGGGCGCCCCTAGAGAGGGGGGACGAGGCCACACTGCCGTGCTCACCAGGGCGTCCCTAGAGAGGGGGGACGAGGCCACACTGCCGTGCTCCCCTAGAGAGGGCGTCCTGAAAGAGGGCAGCACAAGGGCACTTGTGCTCCGCGCCCCATGCTCGTGCGCAGGTGGACCCAGGTGGCCAACGGCAAGCCCGCCGTCATCGTGGAGCGCAGCCCGCTGGCGGTGTGAGCGCTGCTGCGGGGAGGGCACGGCGGGGCTGGCGGCGTGGGCAAGCGCGCGCAGGAGAGAGAGAGAGGGACAAGAGAGAGAGCTGCGCGGCGAGGGACAGCCCGCCCGGCACGGCGGGGGCGCCCAGCATCAGCAGCGAGGAGGGACGCTGGCATTGAGCACTTGCGGAGCCTGCGTTACGTGCCGTGCTGGCGGCGTGACCGTGGCTTGTAGCAGTACAAAAGAGGGAGCAGCAAGAGGACAGCTTTGAGGAGCCGAGTACAGTGTGATTTGGACGGCTTGTTCTGCGCCGTCCCACCCTCTTGAGCTTGTTTGTGTGCTTCTTGCACAATGTTGGCAAGGGCTCCGGATGAAGGGCGACGTGTGCGGTGGCGTGGGTGGCAACAAGCAGGCTTCCGCAAGGGAGCGCTGTGGGCAGGGACTGGATGGGCATCGAGCGCCATCTTGACACAGGCGCAACGCAGGGCGTGACGTTGAAAGGGTTCCTGGGCGCGTCCCTCCTCGCGGGTTCCCTCGAGGGTAGTCCCGAGGGTTGAGCGACGATTCGTTGGCACCGCCGCACGCACGCTTTACCCAGAGCTGGAGCAGACGAAGAAAAGCTGCAAGAATGGACACGGTGCAGGAGCTGGAGCACTACCTCTCCAAGAACTCGATTGACGCGTTCATCACCTCGATGATGACCGTGTGCCTCAAGGAGAAGCCGGAGGAGCCAGCGCAGTACCTGCTCAAGTACATGCTCGAGGTGCGCCTCCGTGGTCTGTCTTGCGTGGGGCTGCAGCGGGCTGGGGCGCGTGCGCACTGGGGCAGCGCGGGCGCCGCCTGCCAGCACACGTTCAGCCGCCAGGAACTGCACCATGCAAACGTCCGCTCAATGTGCGTGCAGGCCAACGCGAACAAGAGCTCAGAACAGGTGGCGGTGGCCAGCACCACCCCGGCTCCTGCGCTCGGAGCTTCGAGCAGCGCGCAGCCACCTCAGCCAGGGACGCACGTCGCGCTCTCGCACCCCGACCAGAAGACACAGCAGGTGCGCATGTCGGCGGCTCCACGCAGTGGCCTTCTGCGCGCTGCTCGGCCCGCGGTGTGCTGGACCCGCTCAGCGAGTGGCGTGCTGGCCAACACGCGCGCGCAGTATCTCACGGACAAGAAGGTCCACATCATCTTCCTGGAGCTGCTCAAACAGGTGGGTGGGGCTCCACACACGCTTTCGTGTGTGCGCACGCCCGCCCCCCCATCGCACGCTCTATCGCATCTGCCAGCAGCCAGTGCTTCTGCTGCCGCCCAGCAGCTAGCTGCCGGGCAGAGAAGAGGCTGCGCACCAGAACTTGAACTCGGGCAGGCGCCGCACAAAGGGCCGGAACTCCTGGTCCGCTGAGCGGGGCAGGTCGGGCCCCTCGCTGTCAAAGTCCACCTGGGGCGTCAAGAATCCTAGCAACAGGTTCAGGTTGAAGATGCCCAGCCCGTGCGTGACGATGGCGAAGCCGCCCACGCTCCAGACTCTGAGCACGTAGATCGCCGCCAGACCAGCCAGAGCGATCCAGCGGGGCGTCACGTGCGGGGTGCTGTGGTCCAGCGGCGCTGCTCCAGAATGCTGCGCCTGCCCGTGGCAATCGCACGCCGCTGCAGGTGGTGGCGGAGCAGCCCGACAACGCGCTGAGCTTCATCGCCCTGCAGGCGCACAACCTGCACAAGGCGCCGCCGGCCTCGCTGAACTTTTCGTGACGGCACCCACGAGTGCTGGGTGAGACGCAGCAGTCGCGGTCCGTCCCAGGTGGCCACTGGTAGAAATGCTTTACAGACGCAGGATGACGCTGGGATGCTACATGCGCTGCGCTTCGTCAAACGGTCAAGTGCAACGGTTTGAAAAGCCTCGCGGAGGAGCAGGAAGAATGATCATGGTCAATGAAGGTGGGGGCATCCCCTTTCCGGTGATGGTACAGGTGCGGCGCACACGCGCAAAGCGCTCGGTCGGCTCAAGCGCCAAAGCCCGCCTGCTGCTGCTGTTGCTGCTGCTGCGCCAGCTGGAGCATCTGCTGCACGGCTTGGAGCTGCTGCATGCCCCCTTGCGCGAGCTGCGCCTGCTGCTGCTGCTGCTGTTGTTGCTGCTGCTGTATCTGGAGCAGCTGGAGTGCCTGCTGCGGCTGGATGTTGAAGGCCTGCGCAGGTGCACGCAGGCACGGGCGGGCGCTGGCGTCGTCAGTGTGCACCATCACGTGAAGATGGAGGGCCCCCGAACCTGTCGCCTCAGAGTGCACACAGGGCCGCACTCACTGGCCGCACGGGAGCGACGGGCGCGGGCGCCACGGCGCCGCTGGGCTGCGCGTCCGCCAGCGCCGCCAGCTGCATGAGGTTCTGCTGCAGCTTGTCCTGGAACCTGCGCAGCGTGATGAGGTGCACGCACTTGCTGGGAGCCGCACGCGACATGCGCGAGGAGATCTTTGCGCGCAGCCCGCCCGCGCACCACTCACTGGCTCATGGCGTCGAGGCGGCCGAGGTTCTGCTGGTCGACGATGGCCTTGATGAAGTTGTAGTTGTCCTCGAGCATCTGCGTGGCGCGCGAGTGGCAGCACGACATTGACACGAGGAGCAGGAACGCGGGGAGCAGCAAAGCTGTGCAGCAACGGCCACCTGCTCACCCTTTGGATTGCCTCCGTGGTGAGAGGCTGCGCCGCCATCCTGGCCGTCCTTGACGGGCTGCTCAAAGCGGGCGCGCACGTGCGTGCGATGCGCTGCTTCTGGCCAGAAGCGCTCCGAAGGCTAGCCAAGCTGTTGCTGTGTGCAGGCGGCACCAAAGCGTGAGCTGCTCCTTTCCTTCTGCTGCGCAGGTGATGCAGCCCTCAATCGCAAGCCCTCGTCCGGTTGCAGGAATTCCGCAGCAGAGCTACAGGTAGTGGCTGGCTGCCGCCGTGGTGCTCGCCTGGGGTGGCCCTAGTTGTGACCCTGGGGCGCCCGGCTGCGTCGTCAGCGCCTGGTTGAGCAGCCTCGCGCTGCCGCCGACCCCGCCGCTGGGCGCAAACGGCGGCAGGCCCCCGAAACCGCCGACGGGCGCTCCCGCCAGCCCCGCTGCCGCGCTGAAGGCCGGCAGGCCCCCGCCGCCACCGCCCGTCGACGCCGGCCCCGCCCCGCCGCCGCCGGCAAACCTGCGCACACAGCGCAGCTTGCCATTTCGGTCCCTGCTGGCCAAGGCCCCACGCCGCTGAGCGCGCCTCCACCGCCCCTTGCCACTATAGCGAGGCGCACCAGACACCACACCAAGCCAGCACGCCGGGGGCCCTTCCCGCTGGCAAAAAGCTGCGCGCACACACCTGTTGGTGGGCAGGGTGGCGTGCTGCGCCCCCAGCGTTCCGGGCAAGCTCACGCCAGAGTGCGCCGCCACCACACTGCCCCCGTTGGCCGCGCCGGCGCCGCCCAAGCCAAACCCGCCGGGGGACCCCGCGCCCAGCAGCGGCGCCGCGCTGCCGTCCGCCGGGCCCCTGCGAGCACGCGGCGCGGAGAGGTGAGCAGCGACGCGTGGCGGGAGTGCTTGCGGGCGCACCGTCTCAAGGCAGGTGAGGCGCGATGGCCACTGCTTTGCCTCACGCCAGGCGGAGAGGCAGCGGGGCATGCAGAGGTGCTGAGAGCGCACACCTGGCGCCCTCCCTGCGAGCCTTGTCCGAGCCCGCTCCTCGCCCCGTGTACCTCTGCGTATGCATGCGTGGCGGGCGGCGGGCCGTGGAGTGTCCGCCAGCCTGGGAAAGCCATCTCTGGCAAGCAGGCGATACCAAGGCCCCTTCAGAGGAGGCAGCTTAACCGCACGGAAGCACACGCACGCCGACGGGCAGCAGCCCATCAACGTGTGCGCCCTAGCCTCGCCCAGGCTGCTGCCAAGGTGAGCATCAGGTCGCAGGCCGCGTCCGCACGCCCATGCCCACCTGCTCCAGCCACCTGACCTGTCTCCCATACCCCCGGGGGGGCGCTCTGGCGTGCGCCCGCATGGCGCCCGCCCCGCCCCCGCCCGCCCCTGCTCAGCGACGCACACGGGACGCGCCGCCCCGCTGCCACCGCTGGGCCCCTCACCTTCTTTCCAATGTCCCAGGGCAGGTACCGATACTTGATCATGTGCGCAATCTGGCGCCGCATGGTCGCGACGAAAAGGACCAGCCAGTAGAAGAGGAGGATGGGCCAGAACACGGGAACGTCGCACGCCTTGAAGAGCGTGAGCACCAGGCCCACGCAGATGGAGCGGGCGGCCGCCCACCTGCGGGGCGCCGGCGGCCACCACGCGCAGGCGTTGCGTGCGTCGTGTGCCTGCCCTTTGTGTGTCTTCCCTGGTCCTCCGTCTGGTTTTCGTTCCCTTAAGTTGTTGCCATGTGCGCCCCCCTCGCAAGGCGCAGGCGGCCGTGGTGCGCTCCTCACCAGAACTTGAACTCGGGCAGGCGGCGAACAAAGGGCCGGAACTCCTGGTCCGCCGACCGGGGAAGGTCGGGCCCCTCGCTGTCAAAGTCCACCTGGGGCGTCAGGAAGCCTAGCAACAGGTTCAGATTGAAGATGCCGAGCCCGTAGGTGATGATGGCGAAGCCGCCCACGCTCCAGACTCTGAGCACGTAGAGCGCCGCAAGACCAGCCAACGCGATCCAGCGGGGCGTCACGTGCGGCGTGCTGCGGTCCAGCAGGCGCTGCACCAGCATACTGACGCGGTAGAGCGCTCCAGAAGGGCCCCCGCTGCCGCTGCCGGGCCCGTCCATGGTGCTGCTTGCGCTGGATCGCTGTCTCGAGCTGATCGAGCCTGCTGGCGCGCGTGTGCTTGGCACCGGCTCGCTCAGCCCGTCAATAATGCCATCGATTGCAGGCGATCGCGATCATCAGCGCCTTCTTCCGTGGGGAAGGTGCATGTTTAGGTCGGTGCACCCTGGTGTCTGTCTCGGCCACAAGGGAGCTTCAGGGGGCTTCAGGGAGCCTCAGAACACGTTGCTGGTCGTGCTGGCAGTGTGCGCCGCCTGAGGCCAGCTTTCATCCCTGGGGATCGTCGCTGTGCCTTCCGGGCACCCAACCCTTGCGACTCGCGAAGACGATGCCAGCACAAAGCTCCAGGGTTCAACCTGCCCCACACCCGTGCACTGCAGCGCTGCGCATACCAGCAAGCGAAGACCACCAAGCCTGACGCGGGTGGCGCACGACCAGGGCGCCCTCGCCCGTGCCACGCACGCCTTGTTGTGCGTGCCACGACACCAAGGACCCCGAAGGAAAGAGGATCGCGATGTAGATCACCAACCGCCATCCGCCGCTTGCCGCGACAGCTCCAAGGAGGATGCCTGCCAGTGATGGGTCCTGATTCGCCTGCCGGTCACGAGGCGGCGGTGGCCAGCGACGTGAGGATGGCGATGACCGAGTCCAGGCCCCTGAGGAAGTTGCTGTCCTGCCCGCCGTTGGAAGGGAAGGTGTGCGCAAAGTCAATCAGGTGCACCTGCCGGGTGCAAGGGGCAGGGCAGCGCAGCGAGGTCGGGACCCACGCCAGCAGCACGCCGGGCAGCGGCAACGCCCCAGAGCGCTGCCACGCGCCCGACCATCACGCGAGGAGGCTGCGCGCTCTGGCAGGGAGCAGCCGTCACAGGCACGCGGCCTGCGGTGAGGGCTGCAGCGGGCGCCAAGCGCAGCGCCGGGCGGCGGCGAGCCATGCACACACACTGCGCGGCCTGACACGCCCGGTAGCTGGACTCCGGCCCCGCCGAGACGTCCACAAAGGTGCAAGTCCCAACACACACACACACACACACACGCTGGACGCCTGGTACGACACCTGGCAGGCCCCGCCCTTCCCACCCCTCTGATACGCCCGAAGCGAGCTCAAGGGGCGCATACACCACGCACCTGCACGTCGGCGTCCTCCACGCTGGCCGCCTCGCCCTCATACGTGATGAGCAGCGAGGCCTGGAAGAACTGGAAGGAGCGCTGCGACTCAAACCACTGGCGGATGGGCGCCAGGCGCGCCAGCACGCCCGCTCCGGGCGCGCCGTACAGCTGGGCAGGGCCCAGCTCGCCTGCACAACAAGCGCGGACATGCATGTGGGTGGCAGCAGGTCAGCGGGGTGGGAGGACGCGAGCACGCATGCTGCCTGCAGCGCGAGGGAGCAGTGAGGGGCGGGCGCGCAGGCGTGCTGGCGGGTGGAGCAGGCAGGGCGCAGGAACGCGCAAATGCGCCGGGGCCCAGCCCGCCTGCGTCGCCGCAGGCGGGGGCGGCGCGCGTGTGCACATGGCGGCGGGTCGCTCCGCCAAGTGTGGCGGCGACGACCAGACGCAGCAGGGCCGCAGGCGGGGCGAAGGCAAGCACATGCGGCAAGGGTGCGCAGGAGCAGGCATGCATAACCCTATCACGCGAGTCACGGCGCCAGAGGTGCTGCTTGCCAGAGGTGGCCGCACCGCCGCCGGCAGCTGAAAAACGCACCGGCAAACTCGGCGAGGGTGGGCGGCATGGTGGCGTCCGTCAGCTTGCGGCCAAACTGCCGCTCCACCTTGTGCATCACGCCCTCGGACCGCTTGTAGTACTGGGGGCGGTACACACAGGCGGTTGGCGACAGGCGACAGGCGAACAAAGTAAAGGCCCTCGCACGCTGACCACGGCGAACGCGCGCGGCGGCGCTCAGTGCGCGTAGGGCCCACACGCCGCACGACGCTCCCACACGGAAAAAAAATCGTCTCACACGAACTCCGCCCCCCTCCTCACCTGCATGCCCGACATGCGGAAGCCCAGCGAGTGCTGCGTGGTGGCCCCGTCCTTCTGCCTGCATTGCACCACGACTCACCACCAGCGCGGTCGCGGCAC
>VFQP010004649.1_pt1 | contig 12579 bp, 21 predicted proteins | sample 3512351 | NCBI WGS metagenome assembly VFQP01 (sample SAMN10412372, study PRJNA504923) | tailings metagenome | isolation source: Relicate 1 Philex TSF1 revegetated site | place: Philippines: Tuba, Benguet | collected 2017-08-29 | reverse complement strand
GCGTGCTGCAGCACATGCTGCAGACGCTCTACCCGGCGTCCGTGCAGGTGCAGGGCCGGCAGCACCGCAGGGTGGTGCCGCCCGGCGTGGCCGAAGTGCTGCAGCGCGTGGACCTGCACCTGGGCGTGCTGCACTGCGCCCTGGAGCTGGTGCTCGCCGCCGAACGCCTGACCACCACCACAACGCAGCAGCAGCAGCAACAGGGTGGCGACGAAGCGCCGCAGGTGCGCGCGTGCACGCTGACACTGCGCGCGCACACGTTGGGCAGCGCCGCATTCGTGCAAGTCGTTCAGGCGCCAGCAGCTGCGTTTGGATGTTGTTGTGCAGGCGGAGGCGGCGCTGTCCTCTGGGTGCAGCCCCGTGGTCACGGCGGCGCTTGGCACGACGTACCACATGCTCTCCGTGTGGGACGCCGCCAGGTGCGCTGCCCTGCACTGGCAGAGGGGCTGCTGCCTCACCCCCTGCGCCCAGGCAGGCCACGCCGCAGCGGTGTTGCGCACGCAGACGTGCGCCAGATGCTCGCTTGCCTCCCTCGCGCTTGGAGCCATCTGCAATGGCAGGGCACCATTGTGCTGGCCCAGAGCGTGCGCAGACTCCTCAGATCAGCCCCGCTCGTCTGGGAGTCGCCGATGCGTGCAGGTGGGCGCTCGAGTGCTTCTCCCCCGGGTCTCCCACGGGCTGCGCCATGCCGGCGCCGCTGCTGGGCGTGCTGCGGCGCGTCAAGCTGCACTGCGAGGAGGAGCTGGTGCTGGCCAGGGGCTCTCACTTTTACGAGGTGCTCTTTTCAGGTGCGGGCACGTGAGGGCGGGTGGGGCACAGCGAGCACAGCGAGCGTGCGGGCCCACTCTGGCGCATGAGGCTCTTGGATTGCCTCTCCCAGATTGCCCCTCCCGGATTCCAAGCGCAAGGGCAGAGTTCCCAAGGTGCAAGGAGGCATCGCAGCACGTGCTGGCTGGCGCTACGGGCCTCAGACTGGCAGGGCTGTTGGGTGGACCCTTGGGTGCGTGTGCGACTCGCAGGCGGAGGGGGCGTGTACATGCGCACGGACCTGACGGCGGTGCGCGACTTCCTCCGCGACACGGGCGCCGCGCTGCGCGCCCGGGTGCGCGGCGCGGCGGAGGCGCTGGTGGCGGCAGGCGGCGCCGCGGCGCCGGCCTCGCCCGCGGCGCAGGTGCGGCTCCGGCCAGCCGACGCTCTTGTTTGCTTGGCTCGCCAAAAACCTCGCGCGTGTGTGACGGCTCGGAGCGCTGCCTGTGGTGCGCGCAGGCGGAGCAGCTGCAAGGGAGCTTCGCGGACAAGTGCCTCGAGGTGGCCGACCGCGTCCTGGCCCAGCGCGTGGACATGCTGTTCGACACGCACCACGCCGCCGTCGCCACGTGCATGTGAGCTGCGAGCGCGGCTGGGCGCGGAGCTGGGCTTGGGCGTCGTCGCTGCCTTGTCGCTGAGCGTGTGCTCAGCGGTGGTCACGTTGCGCGCAGAGTGTTCGGCACGGCTCGCCTGCTCGGCATCAAGGCGCGCTTCTCGGACGTGCAGGAGTGCGTTGCGCGCTCGTGGTGGAGGCCGCTGCCCGCCGGGGCGCTGGGCTGGGTGCCGCTGCGCCCGCCCACGCCCGAGGGCGCGCCGGGCGCCGCGGCGGCCGACGCGAGCCCCTCGCACGGCAACGCCAAGGCGTTCTACAACGGCCCCTTCCTCGCGGCGTGCGACCACCTCATCCGCGACGCCCGGCCGCCCACCCCGTCGGGCGAGGACGCGACAGCACCTCGCGCCGCCGGCGAGAAGCAGCACCCGCAGCAGCACCTCACGCACGGCTTGCAGCAGCACGCTCCGCCCTCCAACGCCCCGCAGCGCCCTCTCCCCATCCTCAACCTCACGCCCCCAGCTGCCGCCGAGGACGCGCCCACGCCCTCGCTGCTCCCCGTGCACCAGCGTGCGTCACCTCCACCCCCTTCGCGGCTCGCCCGGGCGCACGCGGGCCGCCGCACCCCGCTGCAGGAGATCCAGGAGCGCGCCGTCGCCGCCGCGCCCTCGCCAGCCGACAAGCCACCGCCCGCCCAGCTCAAGCAGCTCACGCCCAACGCGCGCGCCGGCCTCACCGCGCTGCTCGGGCCCGCCGCGGGCGCGATGCTCAGCAGGCACGGCAAGCTCGGGCCGCACGCCGGTGACGACAAGGAGAACAGCAGGCCGGCGGCGGCGGTGGCGGAGACCAAAGCGCCCCTGCTGGTGCAGGCCAACGCCCACGGCGCCGGCCGCTCCGTGCTCGGCGTCGTGCCGCCCCTGCCCGCCGGCGGCACGCAGCAGCGCCGCCGCTGACCTGTCTCTCCCTGCCTGCACGTACTGCTCGTGACTCCTCTCCTCCTTTTGTTCGTTCTTTACACAAAAAAGGGTCGCCCGCAGAGTGTGGCAGGCGGCCCGGGGCGTCAGCAGAGAGCGCGGGGCGCGAGAATCAAATGCAGAGAGAAAGGGTCTGAAAAGGGTCAGGCGTCCCGTCAGACGCCGACCAGCTGCTTGCTGGGCGCTTGCTGCGCGCCGCTGCCCTGCTTGGCGAGCCCGTGCTTGGCGAAGAGCGCGCCCGACTGCCGCGCCGCCTCGCAGAAGACGCCGACCGCCGCCTCGGGCGTGCCCTGCACCACGCCGTGGCCCACGTTGAGGATGTGGCCCGAGGGGCCCGCCGCCAGCAGCAGCTGGTTGGTCTGCTCCACAATCGCCTGCATGAGCACGACCAGGAGGCGTGCACGCACGCACAACGCACGCACGCATCACCGCAGGCGGCCTCACGCAGCTGGCTGGGACTTCGGCTGGGACTGCGGGAGGAAGGTCAAGTCTGCTGGCGGCCATCCTCCCCCAACCGAAGCAGCCCGCCGGCGCACCTCCTCGGGGCCGAAGAGCACCATGGGGTCCAGGTTGCCCTGCACCTTGACGTGCGCGCCCAGCGTGCGCCGCGCCACGCCAATGTCGGTGGCCCAGTCCAGGCCCACCACGTCCGACTTGAGGTCAGTCATGTGCTCCAGCTTGCCAGTGCCTGCGCCGCCATCACCAACCGACATGACAACAGGCCACCGTCGCTTGGGAGGCCGTGGTGCACAGAAGCTCTTCAGGCAGACCACAGCACGGCGTGCGTGCGTGCGTGAGCGGCCTGGACGGGGCGCCTGGTGTGCGTGCTGCGGCTCGCGGCGCCGCCCCCGTCGCGGCGTGCAGCCGGCGCACCTCCGTTGGCGTGGAAGATGACTGGCACGAGCGGGTACTTGGCCTTGAGCGCGGCGGCCACCCGGTCGGCGTACGGCTTGCTGAACTCGGCAAACTGGCCGGGAGACAGGTGATGCGCCCAGCTGTCAAACAGCTGGATCACCTGCGTAGGGACGGACGGGGGAGCGGCGCGCCAGCGTCGTCGGCCCCCGCACACGCGCCGCGCGGCCTGCCGGCGCGACCCCGCGCCACGTCCGCGCCGCCTGCTTGCCAGAGACCACCAGACGCGACTGGCCCCGGCTCAGTCCCACACGCTCCACGAGTCGACCACCCCTGCCCTGCCGCAAACGCGACCCAGAACGGCGCCCCCAGCTGCTGCGCCGCCTGCGCGCCCTACTTACTCCCACACGCCCCAGAGGCAACCCCGTCCCTCCCACATGTGCTCCAGAGCGTCTGACCCCGGCTGCCGGACCTGCGCGCCCGACTCAATCTGGTAGCCAGCGTACGTGATGAGCGAGTCGGTGAGGTGCTCCAGGATGGCGTGCAGCAGCTTGGGGTCGTTCATCATCATGCGCTGCGAGGGCACGGGGCGGAAGGAAGCGGGCGTGGGCACACACGCGCCAGAGGGCAGGCAGGTGAGGACACGCACGCACGCTGTCCCTCGGCAAAAGCCGAAGAGGCCGGTGGGCGGACAGCAACGCGTGCCCCGCCGTCAACCACGTGCCGTGGCGGCGCCCCTGGCGAGCAGCCACGACTGCACTCCCTGCGAGGCGCCTCTCCTGCCCGCCGTACCTTGGTCTCCTTGCAGTCGCGCTCAGCCTTGCCCTCGATCGAGTAGGCGGCCAGCGTCCAGGGCGTGCCGATGAAGCCCAGCAGCGTCGCCTCAGTGCCTGCGGCGTGGTTAGGGTTGGGCTAGGGTTAGCGACGTCGGCGCACCATCAGCGCGCCCTGCCGCCGCCCGCGCGAGCAACGCACGAGGCCCCCCAGCGCACGAGATGTTCTCTGCTGCCAGCACCCCGCGGCTGCTCCCCGCTGCTGCGCCCGGCGAGCGGTGTGCCTGCTGGCGGAGGGCGCCGGGGTGTGCTGCGTGGCGCAGCTGCATGCGGGTTGCGCGCCGCGTTGGAGAGCAGAGATAGCCTCACCCTTGAGCTCGCCGCGGATGGTGGAGAGGATGGTGTTGATGAAGGGCAGCTTCTGCGAGGGGTCCACGATGCGCTGCAGCCCCCGCGCCTGCGCTTGCCGCCCACAGGCACAGGGCGTGCGACGGCATGGATCCATGCTCACCGCCCGCACGGCCTGACCATCCCTTCGCCTGCCCTCTGCCAGGCGAGGTATCCTCAGCGAGGCATCATCGCAGGGAGCGCTGCGTCGCCCGCGGACGGGGAGCGCTGTGCACGCTGGGAGGCGCGCCCAGGGGCCCGGCGCACGTGGGCACATTGGCCTGCACGCGCGCACCTGGTCCCAGGTGCGGAGCGGCGTGGAGATGATGGGGCCCTTGCCCTTGACCACGTCGAACTCGACGCCCATGGCGGGCAGCGGCGTGAGGATGTCCGAGAAGAAGATGACGCCGTCGGGCTTGAACGCGCGCCACGGCTGCAGGCAGCAGCGAGGAGCGGGGCGCATCAGGTGAGCAGGGCCTTGGCAGGCACGGCAGTCCTGGGGGGCTACGCTGACACGGGCGGCGCACCTGGATGGCGATGTCCGGCGTCTCTGAGCGCATGCGGAACGGGTACTTGTCCGAGAACCTGCGCGTTGTAGCGGTGTACCACGCTTACTGCTTTGCTGCTGGCCGCTGGGCTGGATGCCACCTGTTGCTACCCCCGAACAACATCAGCGCCGCTCACGCGCGGAAGGCGGCCATGTAGCGGCCGGCTTGGCGCATGAGCCACACTGGCGTGCGCTCGGCCTCTGCGCACGCGCACAGCAATCGCAGCGCGTCGCCCCTCATCAATCTCCGCCCGCAGTGGCGCCACCCTGCGCGGATCCAGCCCCCAAGGATCGACGGTGGGAACACGCTGCAGGCGAGGCCCTGCACTCGCCTTCGCCCCTGGCAACGCGCAGAAGCAGCGGATCCTGCTGGGCCGCCCGGCACTGCACGCCCCTCCGGGAGGCGCTGCGGCTCGAGGCCGGCCGAGGCTGGCTGCTGCACCTCCGATTGAGCTGCTGGCCAGCAGGCGCGCCGCTCCTCTGCATCTGATGCGTGTTCATCCTGCTGCGCCTGTGGCGAGAGGAGGGTGGTGGCCCTGGCGGTCTCCCACAGGGTGCGTCTCTTTCCACGGAGCAGCGAGCTTGTCCTTGAAGCGATGGACACTGCCTCACACGCGTGGACACCGCTGCTGCACCTTGTCCCGCATGCTTCCGCGCAGACCCTGGCGATTTGTGTACGACCCCCTCGTGCTCGCCCCACCGCGCTGCAAGAGCAGCCGCGTCGTAGTAGTATCGACACACAGGCTTTGGTGTCAGCCAGGAGGTTGACAGGAGAACACGCGGCGGAGTCCCGGTCTCGCCCCACCGCCTCTACTGCGCGCGCACGCAAGATGGTCAAGAGCAACGTGAAGGCGTTCGTGCGCACTCGCCCCACGGCGAGCAGCGTCGACGGCCTCAAGTGCGTGCGCGCTTTCAGCTGGCCCCGCCGGGTCCAAATCGCCGTGCACGCGCGGCACGGCGATCCCACCAGCCTGCACACCACACGCGCGCGGTGCAGGGTGCTGCCTGATGGGTGCTCCGTCTCCATCAAGCTGCCCAAGGACGCAGAGGCCGGGCTCATCAACAACAAGCAGGAGAACTTCGTGTTCAAGGTGCGCGCCCGCAGCGGCAGCAGCAGCAAGAGCGTCGTGGAGCAGCACGCTAACACTCATGCAGGCGTGATGATCATGGCCAGGTCAATGACCCACGCCGGTGGGCAGGGGGAGCGGGGGCACTCACGCCCGACCATCACGCGCACATCCTCGGCGCTGCATCCTCGCGTGCCTGCCACCACGCACGCAGTTCGACGGCGTGCTGGAGAACGTGAGCCAGGAGACGCTCTACAACACGGCCGCCGCCGAGGTGGTGGACACTGTGCTCTCGGGCTTCAGCGGCTGCGTGTTTGCCTATGGCCAGGTGCGCGGGGCGCTGCTGCTGCGCCTGGCGCGCAAGATTTGTCCGGAGGGGGCAATGAGTGGGGAGCTCCGTGCGCGCCACCTGGGCGGCGCCGTCAGCCCGCATGCTGTCCCTACCACCGCATGATTCCCTGCTGTTCTGCGTGGAGCGCGCAAGCCGCACCGGCGCGCCGCCTGGGCGGCACCGTCGGCCCGCACTGGCAAGCGCACGCCTGGCATTGCCTTGGTGATTGGTTGCAGACGGGCGCCGGCAAGACCTTCACCATGTCGGGCGACCTGCGCAACTACGCGCACCGCGGTGTGATCCCCCGGGCGGTGCACCAGCTCTTCAGGGAGGTGGACACGCGCGTCGACAAGCTGTATGAAGTGCAGGTGAGCGCGCCGCGCCACTTGCACTCACCTGCCCGCCAGAGCTCTGTGGCGGCGGTGCCAGGTCTGGAGCGCCGCCCGCGCCGCCGCCGCCGTAAAGGCACAGAGCGCAGTGAGGGAGCACGCGACGCGGTCGATGGCACTGCCGCGGGCGGCATGTGCACCCCCCCGGCAGAGCAGGAGGGCGGCCGATTGCTCTCGCCGCGCTCGGCAGCCCGTGCCGAGGTTCCTGTAGCGCGCCCTGTGGCGGGGGCGCATCTCGTGATGGTGCAGGTGTCATACCTGGAGATTTACAACGAGCAGTTGTACGACCTGCTGGCTGAGAACCCGGGCAGCAGCAGCGAGGGGCTCTCCATCATGGAGGATGCGCAGCAGGGCACCTACGTGAGTGTGTGTGTGTGCTCAGCTTGTCCGCTTGCCTTGTGCCCTACCCATCTCTGGCGAGCTTGCGGTCCCGGAAGCCGGATACCCCGCGGGTGGCCTGAGTGTGGTTGCGGGCGCTGGGACGCACCTTGCCCTGGGGTGGTGTGCCGCAGCAAACTCGCTCCCCGTCGGCGGGCGCGCCTGCTTGATGTGGTCGTGTGCGCTCCTCCTCCCAGCGGCGGAGCGGGACCACCTGTTTCCGGGGGACGGGGAAGTGCCGTGGCGTCAGGAGTGGCTGCGTGCGCTTTGCGCCGTCCGCGCCGCGCGCCGCCGACCTGCGCGCCGCCTGGGGCCCCTCTCGCCCCGCGCAGGTACGCGGCCTGACGCGCGTGACGGTGCGCAGCGAGGAGGAGGCGCTGGCTCAGTACTTTGTCGGCGAGCAGGGGCGCAGCATGGCGCAGCACGTGCTAAACGCGTCGAGCAGCCGCAGCCACTGCGTCTTCACGCTGCACCTGCGCATCCGGACCAGCGACGCGGCCAACGAGCGCGCCGTGGTGTCGCGGCTGCACCTGGTGGACCTGGCGGGCAGCGAGCGGACCAAGAAGACCAACGCCTCGGGGCAGGTGAGGTCAGGGGAGGCAGGCGCGTACTCGGATGTGGGAGGGTGCCGCAGGGCAGGTGAGGGGAGGCAGGCGGGCGCGCAGGCGGATTTGGGCACACCGGACGCCTGGTGGGCCTGACGGGGGGACCAGCAGACTGCTCCGTGCTGAGGTGCCGTGCTTCCGGCGTGCACTTCCGCTCTCCCGGCTCTCCTCTCCCTGCAGACGCTCAAGGAGGCCTAGTTCACCTGCCTTTGGGTCTCCCTGCCTCAGGGGTTGGTTGACGTGCCTTGTTGCCCTCGCGCTGCAGACGCTCAAGGAGGCCCAGTTCATCAACAAGTCGCTCTCCTTCCTGGAGCAGACGGTGACGGCGCTCTCGCGCCGCGACCCGCACGTGCCCTTCCGCCAGAGCCGCCTCACAAGCGTGCTGCGCGACGCGCTGGGAGGCAACTGCAAGGTGCGGCAGCGCGCGCACCTCTCTCTCTCTCTCCCTCTCTCTCTATCGTGTTGACGCGTCGTAGCTGGTCCTGGCCGGCCACTTGACCAGCGTGCTGGGTTCGAGCAAAACGTTGGGGAGGAACGGCGGACCAGGGGAGGGCAGGGCGGGCCGCTTGGCGGCAACGTACGGCTGTGCGCCGGGTGGCCTGTGTGTGCTCGTGGGCGCAGACGGTGATGATTGCCAACATCTGGGGCGAGGCGGCGCACCTGGATGAGACCATGAGCACGCTGCGCTTTGCCGCGCGCGTGCGCACGCTGACGAGCGACCTGCGGCTGGCAGAGAGCAGCGACGACGCCATGCTGCTGCGGCGCTACGAGCGGCAGATCCGGGAGCTCAAGCAGGAGCTCAGCATGCGCGACGCGCTCAGGTGCGCTGCGCGTGCTGTGCGCGTGCTGTGCGCGCTTTGTGGGCGGGTGGGCCCGCTGGCGTGGCGGGGGCCGCGGGGATGAGCGACGGGGACGGTGCGGCGCGGGCACATCAGCCCAGGGAGCAGGGCGTGGGGTGTGTTGTTGGCACGGTGGGCGGCGGCGGGGCAGCGCAGGCAAAACGCGCAGGAGCACTGAGGGGTGCATCATGTGTTGCTTACGGAGCGCAAAGCAGGTGCGGAGGGTGCAAACCGTGCGTGTGCTGCCTGGTGCCTTGCGCAGCGGCCGGTCGCGCACCACGTATGAGGACCTGAGCGAGGCCGACGTCCGCGACCTGCAAGCGCTGTGCAAGCGCTTCATCCAGGTGCGCCCCAGCCCACCTCCCTCCTTTGGCGGGGAGACTGGCGCGGGGGGAGGCGCGGCGGGGCGACTGCGGGGGGAGGCACAGATTGCTGTCCCTCTGACCCGCCATCCGTGAGGCAGCGCCTCCCTTGGCCTTGCTCGGCTCTCCAAGCAGCATCGTGCATGGCCTGTGAGCGGGGTGGGGTGGCTGCCCTCACAAAGAAAGAAAGAATAAAAGAAAGAGGACGCCGGTAGGCGTGGTTGTGGAAGGCTAGGGCATCACAGTGAGCCACCTGCAGGCTGCCCTCACAACTGCCATGAGGTTTGCGTGCTGGGCGCAGGGCGAGGTGGACGTGGACGAGCTGCCGCAGGACAGCCTCCGGCGCATCAAGGAGACGTACAAGCAGCTGAAGGTGGTTGCCAGCTCGGCGGCCGAGGAGGCCGCCTCGCAGCTGACAGCGCTGAGGGCCGAGGCGGCACTGGCTGGCGCCCAGGCGGCAACGGTGAGACGGGGCTCTTTCTCGCTCGACGGTGTCCTGCCAGAGAGTGTCCTCGCCGGGGTCGCGTGCTTCCGAACCTGGAGGTGGAGGGTGTTGTGTTTGCTGTGCTGACGCGCCTGCAGGCGCACCAGGGCGCGCCGGGCACGGCGGGCGGGCGCGTGGGCGACGTGGACGCGGACTCGCGCGGCTTCCAGGTGCGCCGGCTGCCACCTGGTCGATTGCTCTCTCTCCCTCGCTTGCGGCTGGCGAGTGACCGGGGCGCGCTGGCGCTCGCGCAGAACGAGGCTCGCATGATGTGGGAACCGCCGAACTTTCGCGACCTGCGCAGGTGGGCACGGCGCCTGCGGACCTGAGGCCTGCCAAGGGCATCCAGCCGCTGGGCAGCGGCACCTCGTCGCCCGGCATCGCGCAGGGCGGCGCGACGGGCGGCGGCGCGCTGGCCGGCACGCTGAGCGCGCAGCCCAGCTCGCCAGGGTGAGTCGGCCGGCTGGCCCTTGGACTTCGCGCGACTGCGTGCGAGCGAGCGAGCTTCGCTCAACCGTGCGTGCGCTGCGCCGACCGGTCGCAGGTTGGCTGGCGAGGAGGAGCTCGGCGGCACGGTGGTGGTGCCCGGCGGCGCGGAGCGCAATGCGGCGTTCGCGCGGTTCAAGCACGACACGCCGGAGGGCCGCAACCTCAACGGCGTGGTCAAGGAGCGCGCGGCGCAGCTCCGGGGAGCCAAGATCGCCATCAAGGTGCGCCCCCGACAGCCCGACCGCAGCTGTGCGACCGGCGCCCCCCTCTCGCGGTTCTCCACCGCGACCGGCGTGCCCCTTTATCTGCGCAGGAGTCGTCCGCGGCCGTGAACGCCGCCAAGGCGCAGATCGACGCGCTGTCGTCTCGCTTGGCCACCTCGCCGGGCGGGCAGCAGGCGGACGGCGTGATCGACGCGGAGCACCACCAGCTGACGGCGCAGCTCAAGGCCGCGAAAGCCACATACCGCAGGCGCGTCCTCGCACGCGGCGTGCGGCTCGTGAGCGAGCGCAACCATGCCCAGACCCGGGCTTGACGAGCGGGTGTGTTGAATGCTTCGCCGCGCCGCATTGCACGTAGGGAGTTGGACGCCCTCAAGGACGCGCGCTCGTCGCTGGAGCCCCTCGCGGCCGGCGTGGCCGACGCCAAGCAGGAGCTCATCGGCGAGTTCGAGCGGTGGCTGGCGGCCAGCGGCGCCGCGGCCTTCGCAGGCACCGGGGTGCGTGGCGCGACCTTTCGCAATCCGTCGTCCTCCATTGCGCAGCAGCTCGGCACCTGCTTCTTGTGCGTTGCGGGCACGCACCGCTGAGGGCGTCCTGGACTCGTGTGCTGCGCTGCGCGCAGGCGGCAGGGGAGGACGAGCTCGACGCGGGCGAAGCGTTTGAGCGCATGCAGATGGCGCGCGTGACGGCGTCCGACCCCGACAGCCTCGCGTACCACGCGGCCATGCGCAAGAGCACGCAGCAGGCGGCGGTGCGCGGCAGCCGCGCGTTCGGCGGCGAGAAGGCGGCCGCCGACGCCATCCGCAAGCGAGAGTACATGCAGGCCATCAACGCGGGGCTCGTCAAGCACTGACGCTGGTGCTTCGCTGACCCTTTCGCTCCACAGCACCAGCTGAGCACGCCTGAGAGTTCGCCCCACTGCACCCGTTGCGACGACGCCACACTTGCATGCAAAAACGAGATGCGAGATGATGCACGTGTGTTGTGCGGCAGGCAGTGCAGCAAAGCCGTCATGATCGCAGCGCGACGCACGCCAGCTGCAGCCCCGCAGCACGCGCCCCAGGGGAGTGCGCCATCTCCGCCGCCCGCTAGTCTGACACCATGCACGTCATTTTCGTCGTCGCCGGGTCGCCCTCATGACTCATCATCGCGCCCCTCTTCCTGGGCCCACAACTCAAGACGCATCCAGACACGGCCCCCCAAACTGGCCCCCACAGCGCCGCTCCTTCCCTTGACCACAAGCAAAGATAAAGGGCGCGCCCTGCGGCCCTCGGTGCAGCGCTTTGAGACCTCGCGGCGTGGGTGGGCTGCAAAGCAAAGTGCGTGCCGTTGTGGGGAATTAGCCAGAGAGCTCTTCACAGAGAGCAAGCTTTTGGACGAAGCATCAGGCCAGTCACGGTCGCCGGGAGGCGCTTTTTGACGGGGGCCACGCGGGGTTTCAGCATCATCATGGCAAGCAGCGAGCCAGGCAGAGATGTGGAGAGAGAGAGAGAGAGAGTCGTTTCGCGCAAAGAGTGCCCGCGGAGAGTGTCATGCATGCGTGGGCGGCAGAAACACCCGCCCGCACCCCCCCCAAACCCCAAACCCCCCGCCTTCGGCTCCAGCCGTGTCGCCGCGCATGGCAAGCTCGAACACCAGCGGGAGCCCCAAGTCTCATCTGAGAGGCCACACCCAGGGCCCGTTTCTCCGCGCCGCCGCGGCGCGCGACGACTCACACCCTCACAAACACGTGCACGCGCCACGAGTCCGCACCGCAGGCGCCTTCTTGACCGGGCCGCACACCAAAGCCATGCTCGAGGATGCAGCTCCTTGGGGGAGCGTGCGTGCCAGCACAACAGACAGTTAAAAGGTGGCAGGGAGTCGTTGGGCAGAGCCCACAGTGCACGCGGCCCTATGTAGCGCGTCACAACAAACCCCCGCCCACAGCGGCAAGCGCGCGTGGGAGATCCTCGCCCGCCCCCACCCGCCTCGGATGAGCACGCCGGCACCAAACACATGCACGTCCGGCCTCAAACGCAGAGAAGGGCGCGTCGCCATGCAGTCGCAGGGTAGGGGCAGGGCAAGTGCGCTCCTTCCAAGAATTCTCCCCCTCAGCGTTGCGCGCGCGCGCGCGCTTCAGGCGGCGCCCCGGACATGTGCGCAACCCAAAGCGTGCCGCTGCTGAGAGGCGGTGAGGGCGTGGGAAGCGGCAGGCAGCGCTAGACGAGTGACAGGTCTGGAGGTTGTGGTTCCAAACAGCCCCAGCAGAGAGTGGGGCAGCAGAGAGTGGGCCCCTGAGAAAGCGAGGGGAGGCCGCACGCCCGATGTTCCTCCTGAGTCACGCGCAGCACGCGCCGCGTCGGCAAGTGTCAAAGCCGGCGGCGCCCCGGGGTAAGGTCGCCCACGGGTACAGTTGCATGCCGAGGGCTTTGCAGCAGGGGCCTTGTGGCAGTTGCCGGGGGCGGCGCCAGAGGAAACGGTCCCTGCAAAACCAGCCCGCCCGGGAGAGACACAGAGAGAGAGAGGTTGAAAGAGGCAGGTCGTC
>VFQP010004648.1_pt1 | contig 12579 bp, 12 predicted proteins | sample 3512351 | NCBI WGS metagenome assembly VFQP01 (sample SAMN10412372, study PRJNA504923) | tailings metagenome | isolation source: Relicate 1 Philex TSF1 revegetated site | place: Philippines: Tuba, Benguet | collected 2017-08-29 | reverse complement strand
GCACCACGCTGAACCGCTTCTTTGCGCTGCATTACCTGCTGCCGTTCGTGCTGTTCGGCATCGTGGTGCTGCACATCTGGGCGCTGCACGTGGCAGGTCAGAACAACCCGACCGGCCTCGATATCAAGACCAAGTCCGACGCGGTGCCCATGTACCCCTACGCGGTGGCGAAGGATGCGGTGGGCATGTTCGCCTTCCTGATCCTCTTCGCGTGGTTCGTCTTCTTCCTGCCGGACTACCTGGGCCACGCCGACAATTATACTGAAGCCAACCCGCTCGTGACGCCGCCGCACATTGTGCCTGAATGGTACTTCCTGCCGTTCTACGCAATTCTGCGTGCGATCCCGTCGAAGCTCGGTGGTGTCATCGCCATGTTCTCGGCGATCGCCATCCTGGTGTTCGTGCCCTGGCTCGACACCAGCCGCGTTCGTTCGGCCAAGTATCGTCCGCTCTACAAGTGGTTCTTCTGGCTGCTGGTAATATCTTGCCTCTCGCTCGGTTATCTCGGAGCGAAGCCGGCGGAAGGCGCGTACGTCATCTGGTCACGCATCTTCACGATCTACTACTTCGCGCACTTCCTGCTCGTGATGCCGATCATCGGCTTGATCGAGACACCGACTGCGCTGCCGAAATCCATATCGGCGTCCGTCTTGCCAAGTGGCTCGGGAACGCCGCAAGGCGCTACTGCAGCCCCTGAGACGCGCTGAGCGGGAGAAACTTCAATGATGAGAGCCCTGACAGGATCTCTTGCAGCGCTGGCGCTCACGCTCGGCGTTGCCTCGACCACGGGTGCCGAGGCTGCCGAAGGACATGGCGTTCATATCGATCGCCAGACCTGGACGTTCGGCGGCTTTACCGGCCAGTACGATCCCGCCCAGCTTCAGCGCGGGTTCCAGATCTATAAGGACGTCTGCTCCGCTTGCCACGGGCTGAAGCGCGTCCGCTTCCGCAACCTTTCCGAGCCCGGCGGCCCCGAGTTCCCGGAGGACGCCGTAAAGTCCCTCGCCAACGAATGGCCGAACAAGATCGTCGACGGCCCGAACGACGAAGGCAAGATGTTCGAGCGCGAGCCGAAGCTGCCCGACCCGATCCTCGGCCCGTTCAAGAACGACAAGGAAGCCCGCGCGGCGCAGAACGGCGCGCTGCCGCCGGATCTTTCGCTGATCGCCAAGGCCCGCAGCGTTGAATACACGGGCTCCTGGTGGGCTCATCCGTTCTCCATGCTGCGGGACATCGCGACCAGCTATCAGGAAGGCGGCGCCGATTATCTTTACGCGCTTCTGACCGGATACGCCGAAGCGCCGGCAGATGTGAAGCTCGCCGACGGCATGCACTACAACGTCGCGTTCCCGGGTCATCAGATCGCGATGCCGCCGCCGCTGGCGAAGGACGCCTTCGTGACCTATCAGGACGGCAAAGGCTCGCTCGAACAGAACGCCGCCGACGTATCGGCATTCCTCGCTTGGGCGGCCGATCCGCATTTGAATAGCCGCAAGGGTATCGGCTGGCTCGTGATGCTGTACCTGGTCGTGACGACAGGTCTGCTCTATGCCGGCAAGCGGATACTCTGGTCCAAGATCCCTCACTGAGGTCTTGAGACGAGGACAGTTCGATGAAATGGAAGGGCCCGCTTGCGGGCCTTTTCTTTTGGCCGGCGGGTGTGATGTGATGCCGGCATCGCGCGGCAGGATGGGACGAGGGGATACGCAATGACCAAGTCTGTGCTCGGCATCATCGGGGGAAGCGGCTTTTACAACTTGCCCGGCCTCGAGAACGCGCGTTGGGAAAAGGTGATGACGCCTTGGGGCGCACCCTCCGACGAGATCCTGTTCGCCGAGCTGTCTGGCCTGCCGATCCGCTTTCTGCCGCGCCACGGACGCGGCCACCCGGTTCCGCCCTCGGCGATCAACTTCCGCGCCAACATCGATGCGCTGAAGCGCGCCGGCGTCACCGATCTCGTGTCCATCTCGGCCTGCGGCTCGCTGCGCGAGCACTTGGCACCGGGTCACTTCGTGCTCGTCGACCAGTTCGTGGATCGCACGTTCGCCCGCGAGAAAAGCTTCTTCGGGCCGGGTCTCGTGGCGCACGTTTCGGTCGCCGATCCGGTGAGCCCCTTGCTCGTCGATGCCGTGGAGGCGGCAACGCAGGCCGAAGGCATCACGTATACGCGCGGCGGCACGTACCTCGTGATGGAGGGCCCTCAATTTTCGACGCGCGCCGAAAGCAACCTCTACCGGAGCTGGGGCATGGACGTCATCGGCATGACCAACATGCCGGAAGCCAAGCTCGCGCGCGAAGCAGAGATTTGTTACGCGACGGTCGCCATGGTGACGGACTACGACTGCTGGCATGACGAGCACGCGGACGTCGACGTCGCCTCGATCATCGCCATCATGAAGGACAATACGGAGAAGGCTCAGCGCTTGGTCGGCCGTCTCGCTCGGGATTTTCCTCGCGAGCACCCCGCGTGTCCGATCGGTTCGGATCGCGCGCTCGACGTCGCGCTTATCACCGCGCCGGAAGCACGCGACGCATCGCTCGTCCGCATGTTGGACGCCGTGGCCGGCCGTGTTTTGAAGTGACGCCGTCGCAAAGTCAGAGTTTGGCCGCTTGGGCCGCTGGGCCGCCAAGCAGAGCGCGGATGCGGAAGATCACGCGGTCCGTGTCGTAAGGCTTACCGAAGAATGCATCTGCGACGCCGACGATCTCGGCGGGTGGCGCCACGCCGGAGGCAATGATCACCTTCATATGCGGGTGAAAAGCGCGCACGTTGCGTGCCAGCGCGACCCCGTCGCGCGAACCAGGCATTTCGACGTCCGTCACCACCACATCGATGGGGACACCGGTTTCGAGCGCGGTTTCCGCTTCGTCAGCGCTGGCGGCCTCCCTCACGCGAAACCCGGCCTTTCCGATTTCGGTGGCCAGCGAAAATCGCAGAATCGGATCGTCCTCGACAATGAGAACGGTGGGGAGAGAGTCGCTGGATCCGAGCCTATTGGAATGCGTGTGCGTCATGGTTCACCTACCTGAGCAATGCAGGTGAATCAGCCGGAGTTCCCGAGAAATCTGTACAGGGATACTTGCCGCACACGCGGTCGTACCGGTTCTGTGCGCGACCTTACGGACGCGTAAAGCAGGAAGCCGGCGTAATCGCCCGCTTCCTGCTTTCGATCAGTGGCCCTCGGCCTCGTTGGCCGGTTCGGACTGAAGCAGCCCGTAATTCTCGATGCCGATCTTGGAGATCAGGTCGAGCTGGGTCTCGATGAAATCGATGTGACCCTCCTCGTCCTCGATCAAGTCCTCGAACAGCTCCATAGTCACGTAGTCCTTGGCAGTCTTGCAGATGTCGCGGCCGCGAATGTAGGTCTCGTGCGCGATCTTCTCACCCTTGAGGTCGCACTCGAGCACTTCCTTGAGGTTTTCGCCGATCATGAGCGGAGCAACGTGCTGGAGGTTCGGCAGGCCTTCGAGGAAGATGATGCGGTGCACGAGCTTGTCTGCGTGATGCATCTCCTCGATCGATTCCGCCCGCTCCTTCTTCGCCAGCTTGGTGAAGCCCCAGTTTTCGAGCATCCGGAAGTGCAGCCAGTATTGGTTGACCGCCCCCAGCTCCAGCTTGAGAGCTTCGTTGAGGATGTCGATGACTTCACGTTTGCCCTTCATGGGACCTCCCTCTGACCGCCCCGGCCGAAGGAATCCTGAACGGACAGACCCCGGCGGTGTTCGGTATCAACTTAGAAGAATTCTAAAAATGTTGGTTTAGTCCGAGCCCGCGTTTTGGTCAATGCCGCACGCGCATGAACGGCGAGCACGATAGCTTTTCAGCGGGGACGCGAAAACTTTCAAGCCAGTGTTGGCATTTCCCTGGGTTTTCCGTGTGCCTCCCGGAACAGCGGCACTCTTCTTGCTCACTTACCTTCCCGGTCACTGACAACTGGCAAGCGAGTGGGGTTTACTATGCCGATTAGCGAACGGACCACGGGCAGCAAGAACGGCCGCATCGGCGTGCTGCTCATCCATGGTCTGTGCGGGTCTCCGAGCGAAATACGATTCGTTGCCAATGGCTTGACACGCAGCGGCTATACCGTGCTGTGCCCGCAACTCGCGGGTCACGGTGGCAGCGAGGCAGACCTGATCGCTACAACCTGGCAGGATTGGTATGCCAGCGCCGAGAAGGGTCTCGAAGAGCTTTCCGCGACATGTGAGACAGTCATTGTCGGAGGCCTCTCCACCGGCGCGGTGCTGAGCCTCATGCTGGCACAACGGCACCCGGAGAAGGTCCATGCCGTGGCGCTCTATTCCCCCACGCTTTGGTTGAGCGGCCGCCAGGTCCCCTGGTATGTGCCGCTGTTCCGCTTGGTCGACAGCAAATGGATCGCCAATCTCTTTCGCTTCCCGGTGCCGCTGCACGTCGGCATCAAGGACAAGCGTATCCGCAATTTCATACGCAATGCGATGGCATCCGACGGCCTTAAAGTGGCTCAGGTTTCCACTCCCGGCGGTGCCGTGCTGGAACGCCGCCGGTTGGCAAAGGAGGTCATGAACGGCATCGGTGCGATCAGCCAGCCCGTCCTGATCCTGCATGCCCGTGAAGACGACTACGCCGGTCTTGACAACGCGGCCTATCTGCAGCGCGAGCTGGCCGGACCCGTGGACCTCGTGGTGCTCGAGGACAGCTATCACATGGTTACCGTTGATCGGCAGCGGCACGTGGTGCTGGAGCGTACGGTCGATTTTATCTCGCGCATCGCCGGTTCGATCGCGGACAGGATCCGCGCCAACCCCGCACCCGATCTTCGCGCCGTGGGTCGACTTGCTCCCGCAGTCGCCTGAAGAACCGAAACAATCTGACCACGCAAAGCATTGCAGCGGGATAGGCGGTCGAGGTGCCCAGCCTGCTGATTATCCTGTTCCGAACGATTTTTTTTCCAACCATCGCCCGCCGTGTTACTCTTGGAACAGAAACACGTCCCCTCTTCCTGCAATGTCTGCTTCACGAGAGCGATGGCAACGCCCGCTTTAACGGATAGCCAGATGGAGACGAACATGGCCACGAAGCTCAGCATCACGCTCATCGCCGCCTTAACGGCCGCGAGCTTGGCAATTACCCCTTCCGCTAATGCAGGTGGACGTGGCGTCGGCCTCGGTATCGGCCTCGGCATTCTCGCCGTCGGCGCCATGGCCAACCAGGCAAAGCAGGCTGAGGCCGCCAAGGCCCGCGCCCGCGCTCAGGCCCAGGCACAGGCTCAGGCCCGCGCAAGGGCACAAGCCCAGGCCGCGGCACGCGCTCGCGCCCAGGCTCAAGCCCAGGCCCGCGCTCAGGCGCAGGCACAGGCTGCCGCAGCCAAGCGTCAGGAAGCCGCCGCAGCTGAGAAGGCCAAGGCCGATAACGGCGACACCAACCAGGACGATGTGGCCGCCACGGAAACCACCACGAACAACAAGTCGACCCCGAGCACGTATGTCCCAGCCGCTTCGAGCTCTGCAGCTCTGACGCAGGTTGACGTCAACGCGGCGAACGCTGCCAAGGAGCCGGCACCCACGCCCGCTAAGGAAACCACGGTTGCCGCCACTGCCGATACCGCTGCGTCGACCTCCGAAGCGAAGGACGAAGCTCCGGCCTCTGACACCTGCAAGCGCTACGTTCCGGCCCTCGGCGTGGCCGTTGCGGTCGGCTGCTAAGACATCGAACCTGGCTATCCAACGCAGGAGCCGGTCCCAAAAGGACCGGCTCTTTGCGTCTTGGACAAAGCGGACGTAGAATTAGATGGCGAAAGTTGAGCGGATTTTGTCTCGCCTGGAACAGCGGATCGGCCGCCACTCGCGCATTGTCTCGTCAGTATTGATGCGATGCGCTTTTGCGCGTCGCCAATGGAGACAGCTATGAACGCAAAGCTCATTGCCATTGCAGCCCTCCTGACTTCGACGGCGTTCGCCACCGGGGCAAGCGCAGGCGGAGGCGGCGTGAAACTCGGCTTCGGCTTTCCCCTCGGCGCGTTCACCGCTACTCCCTCGCAAGGTGGCGGCGGCGGAGGCGGCGGGTACCATGCGCCCCGACCGAAGAAGACGCCGGCCGTGCAGGCTCATCGCAAGATCGAGAGGCCGTCCACTTTTACCAAGGCCCGGCCGGTCAAAGCCACGCCGCCCGCAGCGGCGTCCGAGAGCGCAAAGACTGACACCCCTGTAACGACGACGAACGGCGAGACCGCGACGGCCCCGCTGACGGGTAGCTCGGCGCTGATCCATCAGCCGATCCCCGCGCACGAAACGGAGCCCGCGCAGAAGCAGGAGCCGAATCCCGAAGTGAGAGCTGAGGTGAAACCGGCCGACGCGGCAGCGGTGACCGAAGTCAAGCCGGCAGACGCGCCGCCCGCGACGTCGTCGGCCGACACGTCCGGCAAGTGCAAGAAGTTCATTCCCGCAGTCGGCATGACGGTATCGGTTGGCTGCAATGAGTAACCCGGCTCTTCACCGCGCATGTTGGAAGCCGCTGCGCGCCTTCGATTGTGACGGCTTCGTGTCCGGCCAAAATTCGGTCAGACGCGTCACATTGTGATGGAATAAAACCGCGATTCGATCCGCCCTGACGCTGGACGTGGCAACGAGTTCAGCGCACAACTCTCCCGTTGCCGCATTGGAGACGGACATGATGAAGAGGAACGCAGCCGGTGGGTCAGCCGATCAGGGCCGGGTCATCAAGATGGCGCCCAAGATCGCCTACCGGAACCTCTTTCACGATCGCATGAGCTTGATCGTCACGCTTGTGGGTATCGTTTTCTCGGTCGTCCTCGTGGCCATCGAAGTCGGCCTCTACAAGGGCTCGGAAAACAAGATCGCGACCGTGCTCGACAAGGCGCCCGCGGATCTCTGGATCGTGCCGTTCGGCACCAAGAGCTTCGACGATCCGTCGCTTCTGATTGGCCATGAAAAGTACGCGGCGCTGTCGACGCCGGGTGTTCTCAAGGCCGAGGACATGATTGTGAGCTTCTCGTCGTGGCGTAAGCCCGAAGGCGGCAAGAAGACATTTATTCTCGTTGGGCTCGACTACCCAAATGGCGGCACGCGGCCCTGGAATTTGGAAGAGGGAACGGTCGAGGATCTCGACGCGCCGAACGCACTAGCCATGGACCGATCCTATTTCAAGGATCTCGGGATCGAGAAGAAGGGCGACTACGCCGAGATCAACAACGTGCGTGCGCAGGTGACGGCCGTTACGAAAGGCATCCGCTCGTTCACGACGCTGCCGTACGGCTTCATGCCCATCTCAACCGCGCGCAAGTTCGTTGGCGCGAACGCATCGCAAGCCACCTACGTGCTCGTGACCCTACAGAAGGGCGCGGATCTCGAGACGGTCCGCAAGTCATTGCAGGATCGCCTGCAGGGCGTGGAGGTGCTGACGCACGACGAGTTCACGCGCCGCTCCATCAACTATTGGATGTTTTCGACCGGTGCTGGTTTGGCTCTCATCACGGGCATGGTGCTCGGCGCGATCGTTGGCGTCGTCATCGTGGCGCAGACGCTCTACGCAAGCACCAAGGATCACTTGAACGAGTTCGCAACGCTTCGCGCTTTGGGCGCTTCGGCAAGTTACATCCACGCGGTCATCCTGATCCAGGCCATGCTGAGCGCCGTCTTGGGATACGCCGCAGGCATGCTGCTCGCGATGCTCGCCATCTACAGATTGTCAGTGCGTGTGCCGACGCTCACCATCGTAATGACGCCCAAGATCGCCGCTTATCTCTTCGCGCTCACTGTCGGCATGTGCATCTTCGCGGCCATCACCGCGATCCGGAAAGTGACGCGTATCGACCCGGCTGGTGTGTTCAACCGGTAAGGTGCGCGTACCAAATTTCGCAGCGAAGGATCCGGATGGCCGCTACGCCTTCCGGATCTAGTTGCATCAAGGGTGGTCGCTGCGTCACGTCGTTGTATAAGATCAGTTGTGGGAGCGATTTCCATTTTTGTTCGATTTCGAGGCGTCATGTGACAGGCGTAACAGACGCGGCATTGGTCTGATGCCACAACCGTCGCAATGATGCCTCGCTTGGTTTCGGGAGACTTCGTAAAAATGTCCAAGGCTGGAAAAGGATCGAACGAGTTGCGCCCTCTTCTCGAGGCGCGCAACATCGTGAAGTCCATCAACACCGGCGCCGGTGAGCTGCACATCCTGAAAGGTGTGAGCATGGATCTGCGGCCTGGCGAGCTGACCCTCCTCATGGGCCCGTCCGGCAGCGGCAAGACCACGCTGCTTTCCATCCTGGGCTGCATCCTGACCGCCACGAGCGGCGAGCTGCATCTCGCCGGTCAACAAGCCGTCGGAATGTCGTCCGAGGAGCTTGCAGAAATTCGCCGCCTGCATATCGGCTTCGTGTTTCAGAGCTACAACCTATTCCCCACGCTGACTGCGCTAGAGAATGTCCTGGTCGCGCTCGACGTGCGCGATGCTCGCTCTGCCGATCCGATGGAAACGGCCGCCGAAGCATTGAAGGCGGTTGGACTCGGCCACCGCATGCACGCGTATCCCTCCAAGCTTTCGGGCGGCGAGAAGCAGCGCGTCGCGATTGCTCGCTCACTGGCCGGCCGCCCTTCTGTGGTGCTCGCCGACGAGCCGACCGCCGCTCTCGACAGCGAGAACGGTAAGGCCGTGATGGAGCTTCTGAAGGAAGTCGCCAAGGATCCGACCCGTGCCGTCATGGCGGTCACCCATGACCATCGCACGCTTCATTATGCGGATCGCATCATCAGCATCGAGGACGGCCGCATCGTCAACGATGATCGCTCACCGAACACGGGCGGTCCGGGTGCACCCGCGTCTCCGGGTCCAGGACCTGCCAAGAACAAGAACGTCGCAGCTTAAGGAACATCACGCGCCATGTTGAAGCCCCTGAATCTCATACTCCTGCTCGGCCTTGCGGGTGCCGGCGGCTACCTCGCGTACGATAAGTACAAGAGCAGTCAGCCTGCCGAAGAAGTCGCGATCGAAACCAAGGACTACGAGGTCGCCGCGCCGGGTCGCGTCGAGCCGAAGTCGGGCGAGATCCGCCTTGGCGCAACGTATCTGGGCCGTGTGGAGGAAATGCTGGTCAGCGTCGACGACAAGGTCGAGGAAGGCGAGCTGCTGCTCCGTCTCGATGACGCGGAGGCGCGCGCCAAGCTCGCCTCGGCCGAGACCGAAGCGGAGGCGCTCCGCGAGGATCGCGAGAAGGCGTTTGCGTCGGGCCGCGAGGATGTCCGTAAGGCCGAGGACGCCATCTATTCGGCTGAGCGCGCCGTCACGGGCGCTCGCATCGAGCTCGACTATGCCATCTCCGCCAAACGTACCGGCAGCGGCAGCGACGCGGCTGTCTCCGACGCGCGCCGTCGCTTGAAGGATGCGAACGAGCGACTCGAGCGCGAGCGCATCGCCTATGTTAAGGCTCAGTCCAAGCCAAACCTGCCGGCTCCGAGCCGCGCAGAATCTGCCGTGAGCGCCGCCCGCGCGGAGGTGAGGATGGCCGAAGCTCTCCTGGACAAGACGCGCATTCGCGCCCCGTCCGCCGGCACCATTCTTCAGGTCAACACCAAGCAGGGCGAGATCGTGGCGCCCTCGCCGGAGCAGGCCCTGGTGGTCATGGGCGATATGTCGGTCGTGCGGGTCAAGGCCGAGGTCGATGAAGGCGACGTCGGCAAGGTTACGCTCAACCAGCCCGCTTACGTGAAGAGCATCTCCGTTCCCGACCAGAAGTTCGAAGGCAAAGTGACGAGCATCGCGCCGAGCCTGGGATCCGCCCGTATCGGCCCGCGCGGCCCCCTGCGTCCCACGGACGTCGAAGTGATGGAAGTGACGATAGAACTTCAGGGGACGTCCTCGGCGCTTAAGCCGGGTATGCGGGTAGACGCCTTTTTTCGTAAAAGCTAAGCCCGTGAAGCCTTACCAGCCCAGCGGCCGCCGGCCTGTGGCGCTGGCGACCTTGAGGCAACTGCTGTGAGACAAAACCGCACACGGATTTTGTAGGCACAGATACAACACTGCTGCGACCAATTGGGGAGCTGCCTGAAAAGGCAGCTCTTTTCCTTGTTCACACCCTCAGCCCCTTCATTGACTTACTTGAAAAGATTGGGGAATGTATCCCCTGTAACAGCGCGCGCTGTCCATCTTCGTCATTTTCCTACGAAGCACCGCTTAGCGGTCTCGAGCCGGCGAAATGGAGCGTGTTATGCAAGGTCAGATTACGAAGTTTCACGAAGGCATCGGGGTCGGCGTCATAAGCGCCGTCGATGGTCGTAGGTATCGTTTTTCTGAGAAGAATATCTGCAATCCGAATGGCCGCCTCGTCGGTCTTGATGTGGATTTTCTCGTCGAAGCGCAAAGTCCGAGGGACATCATTCTGTTGCATGGATCGCCCTGGACAGTATTTGGCCGCGTAAGCCCGGCCCGGAAGCGGAGCTGAAAGCCATGAACGCCATCAACGCCATCAACCAAGTCTCGCCGATGCTGGATGCTGCGGTGGATACCAGCGATGTCCCCCAGGTTGGCGCCCGCGAGCTGGCACTCGCACTGAAGATCCTGTCGGCCGGTAGCCTGCTCCTGCCGACGGTGACGTTGTCCGACGATGACCTCCGCCGCGTTGAGCAGGACTTCTGGCAGATCTCGCCCCGGGCTCGGGTTCGCAAGGTCGCCGTGTTGCTGCGCTTCCGCAGCTTCCTGGCCGCATGCCAGACGCGCCACGTGAGCGAGCTGATCGCCCGCCATGGTCAGACTGCTCTTGTGATTGCCCTCGAAGCCGCCGCCAACATGCGGCTCAACGCCAAGTGGGGCTTCAACCCTCACAAGATGGCCCGCGCCATGAGTGAGGCCATCACGGCCGCCGCCGAAGGCTTTGCCCCAGAAGGACACCACGTCGCGGCCTAAATCACTGTCAGGAGCCCTCGCGAGACTGATCCGAGGGCCAGGATTCCCCATATACGGGGTATGACAAGCACACTCACCCTCGTGGCGACCTATCTGGCGGTGTTCCTTCCGGCTTTCGGATTGCTCATCGTTGGCCTCGCCAAGCTGTCGGGCTGAACCGGCACTTTCCGCTAATTAACTGCGCCCATCGTTGAGGCCGTTCCAGCGGCCGCGCTTCGGCTTATACTGAAGTGAGCGGCTGCGTGAGATCGGGCGCATGAAACCTGCCAATGGCCTTGCCCACGGCATTCCCGACGTTGACCTCTTTTCCGGCCTGTTGGAGGCGGAACGGGCGGCACTAGCCGCGCGCCTGACGCTCCGCACTCTTCGTCGCGGCGACGTGCTCATGCGCCAGGGCGAAGAGGCGAATTCCCTTTACGTTGTCATCTCCGGCCGCCTCGCGGTGACGATCGACGGACGTGCAGATCCGGTCAGCGAAATCGGTGCGGGGCAACCAGCCGGCGAAATCGCCTTTCTCACGGGTGGCCGCCGGACGGCGACCGTCACGGCCATGCGAGACAGCTTGGTGCTGGCGCTTTCGCGCGAAGAGTTCGATCACCTCGTTCAGGCTCATCCTGGAATATGGAGCGCGCTGACGGCGACGTTGGCCTCGCGTCTGGCGGAAACCACGTCCCGCTCCCGAGCACCGCCGCGCCGTGCCTCTGCCCGCCCGCGCACAATTTGCTTAGTGCCGGCCGGTGGTTCTCGATTGAACGCCGAATTTGCAAATCGCCTTGGCCGGGCACTCGCGGAACGCGGAAAGGGCGTCGTTCTGTTCGCAAACACCGCACGCGACCTGCTCGGCGTCGAGGGGCTTGAGACACCTGAGGCGATCTCGCGGCTCAACGCATTGGAGGCCGCTCACGATTACGTACTGCTCGTCTCGGAGCAGGATGCGACGCCCTGGACGCAAAAGGCCATCCGCCACGCCGATCTCGTGCTCGCGGTTGCGGATCATGACACCGATCCTGCACCCAATACGGTTGAAGGCATGGCTGCTTGCTTCGTGACGCCGGAAGCAACCCGCCTTATTCTGCTCCATCCTCACAGGCGAAAAGTCACGGGCACCGCCAGGTGGCTCGGCCCCCGCAAAGTCTTCATGCATCACCACGTTGCCATCGATGGCGATGCGGATATCGATCGTCTCGTTCGCTTCATTGAAGGCCGTGCCGCCGGCTTTGTGGCCGCAGGGGGCGGCGCGTTGGCCGCGGCGCACACAGGTGTGTTCAAGGCTCTGAGCGAGGCTGGCATCGCCTTCGACATCATGGGCGGCACGTCGGCCGGCGCCGCTTTGGCCGCTGCCTTCATGCTCGACGCATCTCCTGACGACATCGACGACAAGCTCGGAGAAATGTTCGTTACCAATCGCGCCATGCGCAGTTACACGCTGCCCCGCTATTCGCTGCTGGACCACACCGTCTTCGACGCGGAGCTGAAGCGTCTGTTTGGTACGATGGACATCGAGGACCTGTGGCTGCCTTTCTTCGCCGTATCGACGAACCTCTCGCGCTTCGGGTTGACCTGCCACCGCACGGGATCGCTGTGGCGGGCCATCCGCGCGTCCGCGTCGATTCCGGTCATGCTGCCCCCGGTCTATACGGGCGACGGCGACATGCTGGTCGACGGCTGTCTGCTGGATAACGTGCCGG